>MAAA01013999.1_pt1 | contig 95562 bp, 109 predicted proteins | sample 1115971 | NCBI WGS metagenome assembly MAAA01 (sample SAMN04961123, study PRJNA320927) | seawater metagenome | isolation source: sample BD02T6 sea water enriched with oil for 6 days | place: USA:Gulf of Mexico | collected 2013-07-27 | reverse complement strand
GCAACAGCAGCCGGCTTATCAGCAACCAGCCGCACCTCAGCAGCAGCCAGCGTATCAGCAACCTGCTCAGCGACAGCAACCGGCCCAGCAATATGCTCAGCCTCAGCAGGCGCCACAGCAGCAGCCGCGCCACACTCAGCAGGCACCGGCAGCGCCACAGGCCGCACCACAAGCCCAGCCAAGCAATTCGTTTGATGATTTTGATGATGATATTCCGTTTTGAGAATGAGAATCATTCGCATTTAGAGGTTTGAAAGATGGAAGCTTTACAGGGTATAGGGTGGGGATTTTGGCTCGGTTTTTCGATGTGGTTGGTTTTCACCCTTATCGGATTTTGCGGATTAACGAATATGTTTCCGGAAGGGCGCCGGGGCTGGCACTTGCCGGCGCAGCTTGCGAGCCTGGCACATTTCGCGGCAGTGGTTCATTGGCATCCGTTTTAAGTGGCTAAAGAGCGGCATACGGACTACCCCAGGTTCTACCATTCCAGGGGCAAAGACAGTGACAAAAAATTTGTTTTAGGTCGAATGTCGGCCATACCCCTGGAGCGTAAAGCCGAAGTTTCGGCCAGGTACGAACTGATTTATTTAGATAAAGAAAATCCGGACAGGCGGGGCCATGCAAATACTTACCTGCAGGGCGAAATGCGTAAGTACGTTAAGAAGAAAAACAATGATGAAGCCAGAAAAGCAATACCGGTCGGGTTTCCTAGGCAGGTCGAGAATTAAAGAGAAAAAGCGTGAAGCCCAGGTGGAGAAAGCAGCACGGCAGGCTACCGACGATTTAATAAATCGCATTATGAAAAAATAGAATTTGCGGCAATGGTCCAATGGCAGAACCTCAGCCTTCCAAGCTGATGACGCGGGTTCGATTCCCGCTTGCCGCTCCAGAATACCCTTGTAGGTATGTGCTGCCAGTCACTAACTGGCAATAACTTAAACTCAATTGTACTGATGTTTAGTGTTATGAAAATAAAATGTTGGCCACGGGGGAAGTCCTGTAGCGGTCCTTAAAAAGGCTGTGAGTAAGGGCAAGTTATTAGCCTGATAAATCGACTGGTTGGATTTGAGGGTATTTTTATACTCTGCCATTGCCAGTGTCCGGACAGCGTAACCGGTAACGAATTTTAAAGAATTCTTGTTATAGAGGCTTTCCTACAATTGGGCCTCGTTAGAGCGTGTGGGCATTCACGTTGGGTTTTATTTGTTCCCTTAAAAATGACCTAGCCGCGGTATTTCTAGCTGCCTGTATGGGCAGTACTAATTAGGGCTGTTATTTGGATGGCAGTCTTAGCTGGTGAGGCCTTCGCCAGTGGTGAAAGAGAAGGCCAACCAAATACATAATTAAATGGCCTTAGGGCCTTTTTTTTGGAGTGACAATGGATAACCAGCATAAGCAAATAAGTGGCTATGGTGATCTTAGTCAAAAACAAATAGATCTAATGAACTCAGGTAAAGAACTGGGGAAATCATTAAAGGCTCATATTGAGATGCTGGAAAGTCTTAGCGGTCTCGACCAGGGCGCAGTTAGCCTGGCCAAAACTAATCTGCAGCAAGGCCTTAGTTGGATGACGCGGGCCGTTTCCCAGCCTACCGAGTGGTAGCGTGTCCCGGGTAAAGCAAAAGCGACGATCCAAAACAATAGCGCGCATTCAAGTGCGTATTAGATCCCTCAGGCGATTACGGCGGTACCTAAATGGCGAATCAAAACGACTCTAAATTTATAGATGCGATGCTTGAACTCGAAGATCATGAGATGGCTCAGTACTTTTTTCAAAAGCACCGCTACCTGCAGGATGATTCTACTTACTGGAATACCCTAGGCTCGCTCTGGAAATTCGGTGGCACGGTCCTGCAGCAAGATTTATGGCTGCGCCTGTTACGTTCCGATCGTAAAAACTCCCACAAGATTATGAAAGGCAGCGAGCGTAAAGCCTGGCGCCGGCTTAAAGGTAATCTGACTATTTACCGCGCCTATAACACGGTCGAAGAACTGGACACGTCTATCTCCTGGACCCTGGATCGCAAGGTGGCTGAGAAATTCACCCTGGATGGCCGGCGCGGAATTGCCACTCTGGTTATTGATGCCAGTGAGGTGTTTGCATATTTCAATCGCCGCAATGAAAGCGAGGTATTAATTAATGTCTGAATTCCCAGTTGATGAAGAGCTAGCCAATCGCACTCCGGAGCAATACGACGAGTTGCTGATGGTTGCCATAAATAATGCACTTGGTGGCGACGCTGCTAATTTCACGCTTGAGCGTGGTGAGATGCTACAGCATGAGGCTGCTTTTTATTCTGCCTCGATCGTATTTAAGCCCAATGTAAAACAAGGGAAAGTGGTTAGCATTATTGGCCATGCCATGCCTCTTGTTTTTGAGGTTCATTATGGCGATATGGTGCTTGAATATGGCGAGGATGAAGTTGCCATTACCGCCGAAAATTTATATAGGCAGCTGTACTGGAACCAGGTTGTCGATGGGGTTAGCGTCGTGAGCGGCCAATGAGCGCCACGTTAGATCTGATTAATAAAGAGATCGCCAGGCTTAAAAAAAAGCTGGCGGTTTTAGAAGAAAAGATAGCGCGATCGCCGGCTGCCGAAATTGGTGAGCTTCACAAAAAAGCCCTGGAAGCCCGGGATGCTCATAAAGATGACTACGAGAAATTATCTGAGGTCATTGGCCCGCTTGCAGTTGAAGAGAAAAAGCTAATGGCTTTGCTTAAAGAGCAGATGGGCAACAAATTGTGGGATAAAAAGCATGAGCTCATGATGACGATTGATGAGCTCCAGGGCGATATCTGGAAGGTATCCAGGCGATGATCTGCCCATTCTGTGACTACGAGCATGATAACGAGGGGGACCGGTACGGCTGCCCAAATTGTGAAGGGGAGGGCTTGTCGGTTATACCCTCTATTTTTTATACCTTCTATTTTTTATAGGGTCTCTTTGGAGGCCCTTTTTTGTGCCTGGCTAAAGTGTGTGTGTGCAGCATATGCACATAAATATCATGAAAAGCTTGTAAATATGCAAATACCGCGTATATTTAGATCCATGGACAGGGTTAACGGCCCTGGCACTAATGGAGCAAAAACGATGAATAGCACGCCTAATTTGTATGTGGATATTAAGTACACTGACCACACTTACACAGCAACGGTTTTAGACCAGGGCCAATTAACTGGCTACTTGGAAAACGATGACAAGACCGTTATCAGTATTACTCCCAATGAACAGACGCCTAACCTGCCTGGGTGGCTTTTAGAAGAAATGAAGGTGACTAATGATCCTGTTTTCGACTCTGCGCCCGAAGTTGAAAAAATTGATAAGCCTGATTTTTGTAGCGTTGGCTGGAATTTCTTTGATGAAAACAGTCGCCCAATCAATTTTTCTAAGTCGCATATCATGGAATACGATTGTGATGAGGTAACTCTGTGCGGCGTTTCATTGCCAAGCTTCAAGGAGACGGGGGCCGACATAGAACCCCAAGGCGGTGATGGTTACTGCAAGCGATGCCAATCTATAGCTGCCAAACGCAAGTAACCTGTCACCAGGGGCTCCGGCCCCACTAAAAGGAGTTTTACCATGACCTATAAAAACCAAATACAGCCCGCACTGACAATGGCCAATGCTTGGGAATACGAAAAAGACGATGAGAAATTCGTTTTTGCCGTCAATCTAATCACGGGTCAAAACGTGCCGTGCTCTTTGGATAACGCGGATAGTGCTACGGCCCTGGTTGAATTTGTGGAATCCAGCTTAGAGAAAATCTTGGCATCCCTGCAGCCCATACTTACCTTGGCCAATGCCCAGGCCTGGAAAGCTCACGATGAGCAAGTGGTATTTATTTTTGATCTGGTTACTGCTCTTAAGTTGCCGATTAGTTCAACTGAGGATGACGGGTACATTGAGTATGTGGAATCTAAATTTATGACGTTATTGAAGGAATCGAATAATGGCGAATAGTGGACAAAAGGGTCCAGCTGATATTGCTAAGGAGGCTGGGCTTAAAAGCCTGGCTGAGATGGCTGAGATTTCAACAGTGAGGGTTAGAACGCTACACGATTGGTTTATAGATGATCGCCCAAAGTTTGATTGCATGCTGGCGGGTGCTGTAGCACTAAAGGCTGCAGCCCAAGCCGAAGCTTAGCAATTTTCAATTTTCAATTAACAACTTATTAGAAAAGACAAAACAAAATGAAATTAGTATCGATGGCAGCATTATTAGAACAGCACGGCCCGTGCACCTCCCCTGAATTGCGCGAAAAATCTGGTTTTACCGCCAAGGGTATTCCTACCTCTGCATTACTGTATCGATTGTTTGGCGCAAAACATGCGAGCAAAAAAAAGGTGAAAGGTCATGACGGTTTTGTTTACGCGCTAACCGCCAGCGGTAAAAAATGGCTCAATAGTCACCGTGATACTGTCGAGACCGTGCCAGAAATCGAAGCGTCATTGGCTAGTTCATTGCCGGCCACTACTAAAGCGCCCGCAATTAAGATGACCACTCAGAATGCGATGGCAGTCGAAGTGATATCGTCAATCATGAAAGCCGGCGCGGAACACATTCAAGTCCTGCGGAATGTTCACACGACTATAGGGGTTTACCTTGCCCAGCTGGACGCGCAAGAAGAGGAGCTAAAAAATGGCAAGTAATCCTTTTACAGCTGCGTTTAACAAGAAAATGAATCTTAACGCTGGCGGAAATTCGACCCGAGGATTTAAGGAGATCGCCTCCGATATGTTGAATAATATGGATGCTAAAGATACCCAGTTGTCCGATATGACCGGGTTGTCTGCTACCACAATTGCCCGTATAAAAGATCTTACGCCGGCTGAAAGTGGCAGGGCATACGCTCCCCAATCCGATACGCTTGAGAGGGTATTTCGTGGAGGGGGCTTTGCGGTCGTATTGACGCCAGTTGTGATAAAAACCAGGTACCAAAACAAACCTAAAGAGGATTAGTAACATGGATGATCTAATTATTTCCAGCAAAAAACTTGATAAGAAAATCACGTTTTCCCGCCCTGGAAGCGAATATATATACGCCGATCTAAACGGCGCTCCAGGCACGCTAGGCAAGCAAATATGCAGCGGCGGCGGAACTATGGGCAGCACGTTATCTTATGCTGGTGACATTCAAGCCGACTTTGAGGCTATTTGTCGCAAGTGGTACCGGTCCTATATTCAAGACTTTCAAGGCTAACGCATACCGTTAATGTAAAACACTAAACCGCTTTATTGCGGTTTTTTGGTATCACCACATGAGATCGAAGAATGAAAAAATACCCGCCAGCACCAAAAATACCCGAGGGTGCCACTGCTGAAGAGATTGAAATCCTGTGGGATGAACACATGGCAGTGATAGAGGTGGTGCGCGATCTCAATTTGAAGCGTGCCGATAGTTTTCTGTTTAACCCGGTATTCTGGATCTGTGCCATTTTGGGTACCGGTGTCGCGTTTCAGTTCTTATTTTGGGGGCTGGGTATTAGCGATGTTTGATCCTAGCACTATGACCTGGACGTGCCATCTCTGCGGGGTCACTCGACCAGACAATAAAATCGGTGTGGTCACTCATGATCGCAGTGCTGAGAATGGATTGCCTGTAGGCATGCTTTTAGAAAACGTGCGCTATTGTAATGACAATGCCGGCTGCATAGAGAAATCCAAAACTTACAACGGGTTTAAAGCTGATGTACCAGGGGATTGAAGACGTACCAGCTGAAGAGCTGGAGTTCCACTCTAAGTGGGGGTATTACGATTTTAAGGTGGTGGATGGCCATTTATGCTGCTTATACCGCTTTGCCTATACGATAGGGCTTATTGTGGGGATCACCAAGGGCGGTTACAGCTATCGCTATTGCTTTGGTACCCTTGCCGAGGCTAAAGGGGCTTATAACGTGTTTGACGCGCTTATGAATGAGCCCGAGGATTTTATTGTTAGGAAGGGTCCACTATGGGCGGAACAGTATTCCCCTGGTGATGAATACAATAGGGGAGTACCCCTGTCGGAGCTCCCCCGGGAATTGCAGCCGGTTTAGTGAGTTTGGTTAGCCTGGCCTGGTGCCGGGCTTTTTTCTGCCTGGAGCGATTTCTTTTCTGCCACCTGGCGCTTGGCTTCAATTCTGTTTTCGCACTGCTCTATAATTATCGATGCCTCTTTGCGCCAATTCTTACCGTGCTTTTTCAATAGCTTTTGTGACCAGTGAATAAATACAGCTTGCTCGTATTCTGCCCGGCGCTCTTTGTTTTTGTACATATCGGCGGCGATAAGTATCTGCGCGATCCTCGCACAGGAATAATTAGGCCTGCCCAGGATAAAAATCTCATCGTCGCTTAGGCCGATCGCTAGGGGATTAATACCAGGCATAATTTTTACCCCCTGTATCGGTGGTGGTGAATTCGGGCTCAAAACGTATATGGTCCCCATAACTACGATGGGCAATCTGTTTGAGCACGCCTCGCTTGACTGCTTTCATGGCCCATTCCACTAGCTGCCGCTCTTTCTTCAGGACCACAAAGGCGCCCTCTCGCTTGGCGATCGACACGATATCCTCAGTGCACTTGATGGGTTTTTTAATGACCTTCAGGGCCGCCTGTCGATCCAGGGCTTTTTGTCGATCCGATTGACTCATGGTTATTACCTAGTGGCGCGATTTTCTGCGCTGTTTAATCTCGTTTTTGGCCATTTCTTCATCGAGATAGCCGCACCTAAAAAGGCTAAACATGAATTTGGTCATACGCTCAGGACGGGGATGGAGCTTGCCACCTTGGGCGGATCTGACTATTCCCAATCTGTATGCCACCGTCTCCTCAATTTCCTCAGGTTCCATAAGGCAGATTTTCTTTACCTTTTCTTTCCTGACTTGAGAGGTTGTGGATTCGTACATGTTAGTGAAGTACTCGATCCGGGCTTATGTCTGAGTTTTCCTCGTTTGCCCGGCATGCAATCTCAAGCATTTTTTGCTGTGAAAATAGGAAGTGGCCAAGCTGGTGATTGGATAAGCCGCCTGGTGGCTGAGCTAGCAGGTCCACAAAGCCCAGGAAGTCATAATTTTTGTCAGTCCTAATGCCGTGCCAGATGCCAAGGCTGGTTTTTACAGCGATCAAAATCACGCCAGGCAGGCCATCGGGTAAACCGTCGATCGCTTGAGGGATAATATTTTCTATATCATCCATGGCGGTTAGATGATCATCTAGGCCTAAGTCCGTGATCATGATCATAGCGTCGCCCCCCATTGTGAGGCCTATGATATCGATGCTGGCGTGGTCATTCATGCGCCGGCCTTAATTTCTGCCAGGCGTTCTTTGGTAGCGAATCTGCCAGCTATGATCATGGTATCGATAAAGACCAGGTTCTTATTTTTTAGTACCTGGTACCGGCTAGTGCCTGGACTCGATCGATAGCCTTCTATTGAGCTTTGGGAACACATCGCGATATCGGCCATGCGCTCAGCAGTGAAGTTTAACTTTGCCATGTAGGCAATTAGATATGCGTTATTGATGTGGCGGGTTTGATCTTGTGGACCATGCTGGGTACCATTGCTGGGCTGCCGTAACATTCGGTTATGGGTCATGTTTGTTCTCTTGCGGTTCTAGTCATCGATTATCGCGCTCCAGTTCACACTTGATTCTCCCTAGGGCCGTTAACCCAGGGGGAGACAGTTACAGTATTTCATTAAAAAAGGTCGCTTAGTGCGGCCTTTTTCATGCCTGCAATTCAGTAATTATGTGCACCTTGTGCATGCCTCAGTAATAACACACATTCGCCTGTTGTTTTTGCGAAAACGATCTGTGATAGCGTGCGGCTTGTAGTTCGCTGAGGCGCGAACGGGGCCAATGTTACCTAACATTGTAATAATTACAAGATTCTAAGGGCACTGAATGCACACCAACCAAGCGCACGCACCATCTACTTTAGCTAGAGCGGTTCAATGGAATGAGGACGCGGGAAACAGCCACAAACCCCTTGGCACCCCTGATCTTGCGGCCTTAGCCACTCAAATGGCCTTTGTATCTGAAGAGTTTGTGGAGACCACAACTGAAACCGACGCCTTGCGTGTTGATACTGTTGCTGCAGTAAAAGAGCTGGCGGATCTTATTTTTACCTCAGCTGAGGCCATGCGCCGTCTAGGGTTTGATCCTGATGTGGTGATGGACCTGGTTTGTGATTCCAATGACTCTAAATTTTGCGCCAGTGCGGCGGAAGTGGAGCAAGCCCTTGTTCATTTCTCCGGGCGTGGCATTAAGACTGAACAGGTCCAGGCCAATAGCGGTTTAATTGTATTCATCTCTGCTAAAGATCAAACGATCGGCCAAAAATTCTATAAGAAAGGCAAGGTCCTGAAATCCCCTTGCTACTACAAAGCAGAGCCCGCCATCGCTGCCTATGCGGATGTATTGGGGAGTGCTGACCATGCTTAATCTTGAGCTTATGACTTCGACCGCGCTTATCTCAATGCTGATTAAGCTCACCTTGTTCCTGGTGGCCTCTATGGGTATCCACTTCCTATTGAGCTGGATGGATAAGCGATCGGATGGTGGGTTTAACGCCTGGCGTGAAATCGTAATCACAAAGGCCAAGGCTAACGACCAAAGCCATTACCAGCCAATGCGAGTGCTGGGGTATTACTACTGCATACGCTATCCGGCGATCTTGATATTTGCTGCCTTCCTGCTCAGTTCGTCATAGGGGATAGGCATGAGGATCAAGTCTGATACCGTCGCTTGGTTTGTGCTGGCCATTCTCCTGGCCATGATGCTAAGCCTGGCGATATCGATCAAGGCCAGTGCTGGCGGATACACAGACAAATATGATGCTGAGATCTGTAAGCAGTCGCGCCGTTTTCTTATTGGCCAGGACTGCGATTGGTTAAAGGCACAATTGATACAGGAAAGCCGGCTTAAACCTGGTGCTGTATCGCCTGTTGGGGCCCGGGGCTTAGGCCAGATCATGCCGGCAACGTGGGCCGATATCTGTCAGCCGTTACTTATCTGCCATATAGATCCATTCGACCCGACCGCCAACATCATGGCTGCGGCATTCTACCAGGCCGGCCGGGAGTCTTTCTGGACCAGCCCAAGACCCGCCAGCGATCGTAAAGCCCTAGGCCTTGCATCTTACAACGCTGGAGCCGGCAACCTCCTTAAGGCTCAAAAGCAGTGCGGTATGCCCTCACTGTATGCCTGCATTATCAAATGCCTCCCTGAGATAACCGGTTTTCATAGTGTTGAAACCATTAACTACGTTAAGGGCATTAGTGGCTTTTACCTGTTGTTGAAGGGGCAGGGCTAATGATCCGTTTTGTATTAGTCCTGGTTCTTATGCTGGCGGGTATGGCTTACGGCCTGTACTCGCTGTTTGAGAGCCAACAGCAAACGATCGCCGGCCATGTATCTGATAACGCCGGCCTAGTGCTTGCCAATGAAGACCTGCAGGCCAGTGTCGAATCCTACCAGGCACAAATTGAAATCGAACGGGACCTATCCAGTAAGAGCGCTGCAGATAGTAAAGCCCGGGAATCCGAACTAACCAAGAAGCTGCAATCTGCAAAAGGTAATCATGATGAAAAATGGTATAGCAATACTTTGCCTAGTGCTGCTGAGTGCTTGCTCGGTAAACAAGGTATGCAAACCGGTGACAAAGTATGTGCCGATCGATCCGCCCCTGGAGTACTTGAAACCGACTCCGGTACCGCCCTGGTCCCAAACCAGACTCATTTAATTTACACCTTGGAGCTGGAAGGCGCCTTGGATGATTGCAATGCCGATAAGGCTATCGCTCTCGAATATGTGGAGCGCACTCATGCCGCCATTGCCCGTTGAATCAGTAGAGATCTCTCAAGGCCTCGCCAATCAAGTTACCCAGCACAAAGCCCAGGTCATAAGCCTGACTAACATGGCAGCGAATAATCCAGTGGAGACGCTGGTGGGTGTTGTTATCACTGCCTTGTTGATATTCGCCGGTAAGTTCGTGATGGGTTTGTTTGATTACAGGGGGAGGATGGCAGAGACCTCAAACAGGGCCACATCCGATGCCTTCGATATCCAAACCCGTTTAATTAGCAATATGCAGATCTCGATCGATCGTAACAAGGCACAGTTCCAGGATGCGCTAGAAGCCTCGGAAACCGCCTTGCTTAAGGAGATGAGCAATCAAAAAGAGAAATTCAACGACATTGTTGATCGCCTAAGGAAACAACGGGACTCCCTGGACCTTGAGGTTAGGAAGTTAACCGAGCGTATAGCCAAGTATGAAGCCCAGGAGAAAGTATTTAAGACCGTTATCAATGAATGGCAAAACCAGTATAGGGCGTTAGACAAAGAACATGATCGTGTTGCTGCCCAGTTAGAAGTTTATAAAAAATTAAATAAGGGCTGATTGAATGGCGAGACGTAATGCCGAGGATTGGGCCAAGCTTTTACATGATTTTGCTAAGGCCCATGAGAGTACAAAAATTAAGCCGCAAGAATGGGTCGATTCCAAGCTTGAGGAGGGCGCGTGGGGGAGTGCTAAACGCCATATTACCCTTAAGCGTGCAAAGGTATTAATTGAGGCAAACTTTAAGGTTAAGAAACCTAAAAAGAGTGCGAAAAAGAGTGCGAAAACCACCACTAAATCTACTGCTAAAAGTGCGAATTCTAAAAAAGCTCAAAATAATAGTGCGAATAGTGCGAATACACAGCCAACTAAGAACACTGGTAAAACCTCGAAAGCTACACCAGGTATAGCCTCTAAGCCTGGTACTAAGACTGTCACTAAAGATCAAAAGTCGCAGTCTAAAGCTATCGAGAAGTGCGAAAAAGCAGGCTCTCCGAAACGATCCCATGGAGCTATTCCCGAGAATGAGCCCGAGAAGTGCGAAAAAAGCGCCCGGGAAGTCATTGAGTATGATCCGGATATTCACTGTGGAGCTCGCAACCGATTGGGGGCCAGATGCCGTAAACAGGCAGGCTGGGGAACCTCTCATTTTGGAGAGGGTCGGTGCCGAGTTCATGGTGGTTTAGCGGGTCCATTATCGGGCAATAAAAACGCCACAATTCACGGCATTTATTCACAGTATTTAGATGACGATGAACAGGATTTATTTGATAACCCGGAGGCGGGAGGCCTGGACCTTACCCCTGAAATAGCCATGACCAGGATAGAGCTTAAACGCGCTTATGAGCTGGCGGCTATGCAACGGGATCTAATGGATGGACCCAAGGGGCGGTTTGGTTTTGAGGAGTCATCGGTAGAGCGCCACTCGTTCGATGCCGATGGCAAGCCGGTAACGGAAACGGTCAGTGTGTCCACTCCCCTGGCGGATCGCATACGAGAGCTTGATAGTCATGAGGACGGCATAAGTGGGGAAGGCCTTAAGGATATTCGCAAGTACGTCGTGCGGGACTACACAGAGATAGCCAATCGCTTGATGGCCAGGCTGTTAAACCTAATCCGCCAGCAGCACCAATCTGATGGCCACATACCGCGTGCTGAGGTCCTGGAGTTTACGGACCATTATTTACTTGAGTATGAGGCGGGGAACATAACTGCCAAAGAAGTTGCGCTTAGCCTGGCTCGCGTGGGTGTGGATGTGCCCAAAATTATTGAGATAGCCATGCGCTCTGAGATCGATAATGCAGGTGGCGCCGGAGACGGTGAAGGGGCCAATGAGGAGGAGCTGGATAGATTGGTAGCTGAGGCCAGGACCAAGGATACGGCCCGCTCTGAGAAAAACATGGCCGGCCGTGCTGAGATCATTGAGCAAATGATGCGGGGCGAGGATATCGGCACGGATGAAGAGGACGCCAATTAATGGCAGCCCGAGTATCCATAAGAAAGGACCCCAGGTGGCATGATTTTGTGGTGCGCTATCGTGACCGCTCAGCTTTGTTTGCTGAAGAGGTTTGCATGGTGGTGCCCTCCTGGCAGCAAAAGGAATTGCTAGGGGCTATGGATATCCAGGGGAACCGGGTATCTGTGCGCTCGGGTACCGGGACCGGTAAGTCATCGATAACCGCCGTCTTAATTCTAAATTTCATAACCTCGTACATAGACTCTCGCGTCTGTATTACTGCCAACAAAGTTCAGCAGGTGGTCATAGGCGTATTCAAAAACCTCTCTAAATATTGGAAATTGGCGCTCATTCGTTTCCCCTGGTTAGGGGATTATTTCACCCTGACAGATACGTCCTTTTATTGTAATGAGGCCAAGCTGGAGTGGTCGGTAGCGATCAAGGGTTATCGGGTAGGGCAAGAGGAAGCGCTGGCGGGTGAACACGCGGCACACATGATGTATATCGTCGATGAGGCGAGTGGCCTTGGTGATGCTGCCTTTGACAAGATAACCGGCACGCTCACAGAGTACGATAACCGGCTGCTATTGCTTAGCCAGCCCACCAGGAATGAAGGCTTATTTTATCGTAGCCATCATGACCTGGCACATACGGGTACCGGCAAGCGGGCGGATGGTACCTATCAAACTTTTGTCATGAATTCTGAAGACAGCCCCAACGTGACTAACTCATTTATAACCGGTAAGTATCTGGAGTTTGGCGGCCGGGATTCTGTTGAATACAAGATTAGGGTTAGGGGCGAGTTTGCCGATGATCAAGATGGCAACCTGATATCGAGGTCCCTGGTAGAGGCCGGGCTCAAAGCCAAGGTAGATCATGAGGAAGACTGGGGGTACATATTCGCGTGCGATGTGGCGGGTGGTAATCACCGGGATAGTTGTGTGCTCACCATTGCCAGGGTATCCGGATACGGTGAGACCCGGATAGTCCAGACCGTCCTGACTAAGGAAATGGCCGGCGATGTGGGGGCGGTAGATTTCGCCAGGATACTGGTAGAGGAGTACATTCCCAACTACCAGAATGTGACGGTGGGAGTGGATAAGGGCGCCATGGGTGGCGAGATGATCATTGAACTCGAGCGCCATAATATTCCTAACGTGGTGCCGATCAGCTGGGGCGCCAAGGTCCATGCTAAGAGTGGTCGAGCCAAGTACTTTAATAAACGTGCTTACGCCTCCTGCATGGTTAGAGACGCCCTAAGGCATGGCAATATCCAGCTTTTCCATGGGACCCGCCAGCAAGTGACCAAACTAACTAACCAGTTTATTAATCTGCCGTTTAAGTATGTGGATAATGGCGATGGCCTGCAGCTACAAATGATGCCCAAACCAGAGATGGCAAAGAAGGGTATCAAGTCGCCTGATATATTCGACACTTACGCTTTCTTATGGATGTGCGACTTTATCCCGGTAGGTGACACTGAGATATCGCAAGAGTTGCTGGCGGATTCTGGAGGAGCGTTTGGTGACTATGGTGAGTATGCCAACCTGTAAGATCGTTTTGACTATTAAGGGCATTGCACAACTAGATTGTGTGCGTTAAGTGGATACGGTTAAATACTGACCAGTTGGTCAGCAAATGAAAGCGCTTGCGTAAAATGTAAGGTTTTTTTCATTTACGGTGGGATTTTGACGAAAAAACGGCAATAACAGGACAATCTGGCTAGTAATAGCCAATGATTGCTAGTAGATTACAGGCCCTCAGCATTTAGGCATTACTGGTTTTCTGTTTGATTGCTGAGATTTAGTTCTTTTGCATAGGGCTATATAGGTCGATTCAAATAAACTCGAGACGGCATATCTCTTGTTTCTAGCGAATCCCCTCCGGTTGGTGTTACTGGTTGGTAATCAGTAACGCTCATCCCTCAGGAAAGGCGGCTAATAGATTTCACGATCTATGGTCGCCTTTTTTTGTGTCTATCTATCAGTTTTCCCCCTTATAACCTTAAGTTATAAAAAGAACACCTTTAGATGTGTTATTTATTCTATGTGGCAAAGCGCTGTTTATCAATAGTCTTAATGTGCCTTTACCCTGCTAAATGTTCTTTTTTTGTAACAATTCCATAAAAAGAGTGAACTGATTCTCATTGCGTGGATTTTGGTTGTTTATTGGTCAGTCAATACGCAATGCCAATTGAAACAGTTAAATCCATTTACAACAGGCCAGTGTCAATATATTGACGCTTTTTGGCTGGTACTTTCATATTAGGTGGCGCCAGTTACATATATTTACATCGCATGTGTTGACTGCTTGTAAGTTAACCGGGCAGTCAATGTTTTGTAAGATATCTCTTACATGGTAATAAGGTATAAACCTACATTGAGTAAATGTTCTGGTTTTGGCGCATATCGTCCTCTTTTGGTCGATTTACTACCTCTGATTAATTATTGATCTATTCGTGCGCTGGGAGAAATGCGCGGGTATATTCCCTGCCGTTATTACAGATTTCAAGCTAATGCAGATCTGGTTCATACTCCCGTCTTTTAAGGACTAGGGAGGCCCCATGTTTACTGGAAATCATACCCGTTCTAACCTCCTAGTCCTTAAAACCCTTGTAAAGCTGGCATTTAAGGAGTAGGATTCCTTTTGTTCCATATCACTCATTTTTCATAAAACGCCATTAACGGGGCCGGATTATGAAAACTTATAAGATGACGCAAAAATGAACAGATCAATAAACACTCAAGCTTCCTCGGCTATGAAATTGGCCAAGAACCATGCAGGCCACTCGGTTGTATTCGCTACAGTTAAGCGCTACAAAAACTCCGGCTCCAAATACGCTAAGTACGCCTTCTCTATTTCCAGTTGCGGTTTTTTCGAGGGCAACAATAAAGCCAAGATGCAAAAATCCTTTAAAGCTGTGATCGCTGCCCAGATTGAATGCGACACTCTGACTCGCGATTATCTCGACCTATTAACTGAAGTGGCCAAGGCCAATTACAAGTAAATAGCCGCTTCCGGTAATGCGTTTTAGTCTATAAAAATAGGGTTTATTGTGAATATTATTAAAATCGAACTACTAAAAATTTCCACTTCAGATTGGTTTGCCGCGTTTAAAAGCGAGTGTGAGAATTCACGCCAGGAAGCGTTTGAAGTGATGGCCATGCCTGGTTATGTGGCGTGGATTGAAGAGGTTCTTGAGGAGTGTTTCGACGGATTCCCGTTGGATAAGTCCTTAATTGAGCTGCAGGATCTATTTGAGGCTAATGCGTTTGATTATGAGCCTGATAATGACACTCCAGAAAATCGTGAAGCCCTGCAAAAGTTTGTCATTAGAATGTTTGCCGGCGTCATGATGGATCACGCCATGGGTAAATATAACCAGGTCCCAGCTGCAGGTGATAACCGCCAGCAATTAATGAATTCCATCGCACAAAACAATAACGAAAAAGGTGATTAGGATGACCGATACCGTCCGGCAGCGAGGAGGTAAAGCCTCCCCCGTTAAAGATCTTATTGACCTCAAGATGATCTATAACAAGCTTCGAGGTATGGGGCGGTTTAGGGATGCTGAGCTGTTCTTGATCGGCTGTAATTGCGCGTTAAGAATCAGTGACTTATTAAGGCTTACGTTTGGCGATATCCGAGAGGTCGAAGTAAAAGGCAAGCGCATTGGTTACGTTGAAATAAAAGAAATCAAAACCAAAAAGCATAAGCGCCTGGTACTTAACACCGGGGCCATGGAGGCCCTTGATCGCCTGAAAAATTTAAACCCGGAAGCGGTTTTTTTGTTTGAGGGAGTGAGTAACTTAACGGCCGCTAAGAAGGGTCCTATTAGTGCCTCTTATGTGGGCAAATTATTTAGGGAAGTGCGGGAGCGCCTGGACCTTCCTTATCGTTTCTCGACTCACAGCATGCGTAAGACCTTCGGGTATAACGCATATAATGGCGGGATTGATATTCATACCCTGCAAAAACTTTTTAATCATAGTGCACCTTCGGAAACCCTGGAATACATAGGTATTACCCAGGAAAAAGTCGAAGAAGCCTATATGGATAACGTGATCGGAGTGGATGTAGGCCAATGGTAGATTTATTTGAATATCACGAAGAGCAGCCACCAGAGCTGGCGGCTTTGCTGTGGAATGCCAGGGAACCAATTCATAAAGAAGCTTTTGAGTTGGTGAATAAATTAATAGTTTCTGCAGTTAAAAAGGTTGGGAGTTAGGTTATGGAAGCGCAATTTATAGTGCAGATGATTGCATGGGTAGTCGTTGCTGTTGTGTCGGTATGGGTTGTTAATCGCAATAGCGCCATGCTTGCTGATCAGTACCAGGCAAAGCGGCTTGATGAGCTTAAGCAGATTAGAAAAGAGGTTATGCTCATGTTTTATTCTGAAGATACTGACAATGATGAGGTGCACACTGCGCGACTTACTGCCTTGGTCAAAGTAGCGGATAAGATTGATTACGCTGCTAGTGAGCCCTGGAAGGGACCTGAGATATCCGACGTTCCTATATTTAATCATCCGCCAAGGGAGGAGTAATGAATAAAGTTAAATTTTCTCTGTGGAACTCTTGCTCGCTAATGATCGTTAGCTTGTTTCTGGCTGGGGGGCAGATAGGCTGGAATGGCGCGCTTATGATGGCCAGTATCGATGCCGGGCTTGGGGTTACAGCCGATCTTGTGGTTCAACTGGCCATAGGTGTATTTCTCCTTTTCTGCGTTTACGCCGGGTACCGTATAGGCACGTTATCGATCGACCTTTCAATATTCGAGGCCTACGGTAAAGGCCATATAGATGGCGGCGAGATCCTTGGCGCCCTGTTTACTGATGAAGAAATCGCAATGCGCCGCGTACAAAAAGAAATGCAGATTAGAGAGCTGGCGAGATTGGAGAAAGCAGAAATTGAATAGTGCTATTAGGCAGGACCTTATTTGCGCGGTGATGTTGATGGGGCTGGCTGTATGGGCCGGGTCTATCCGATGGGGTGAATGTGAATGGTTCGAGGTTATGGGCTGTGTTGCTTTGTTTATTTTTGGTGCTGCCTTGATGGGTTTGCGCATTAACCACATACGAATTGAGAGATCTAAAAATGAGTGAGGCTACACCATTGGATATGGCCACTAAAATCAGAAATACCCTAGAAAATAAGGGTTTTTTCACGCGCTATGATGACCTGAGCCCCGGTGGTTTTAGTGATGTGCTGGCGGTTGTAATGCACGATAAGTTTAAGGGCTGGCCGCACCTGGCAGACACAAGCCTGCCGGATATCATGCACGCATTAAGCGTGATCATGTTTGCCGAAAAATCCTATAAGGCAGGTAAAACGATTTCTGATTCTAATGGCCAGGTGGGCGAGCCGCTTACTATTGCCCTGGAGCTTTTGTTTAGCCTTAGGGCATCCGCCAGCGATGCTGACTGCCGTTATCTAAGTATTAATGGCGTGCTTGCGTTCATAGGCCCTCAGGAGGTCGGTGCGTTTGCTTACTTCCTGTTGGGTATGAGTGAGCAGGTACCGGGGGCACTTTGCAAGAGCGGTCCGTTGCTGGAGTTTGTATCCAGGGTAGCTGGCTATGATAAGGCGGGTTTTCTTGTGGGTACCGATGAGCAGCTGGCGGATCTGGAAACCTATTTAACTGCGAATGGTTTAAGGCGTGATAAGTAATGGAATTAGAATTTAACCAATGGGCTAGCCTGGCAGTGAATATTTTGGTCCTTATCATGGTATTTATATCGCTGTATTTCTCCTCAAGAATTAGGGAGCAAGCCCGAAAGCTAAGGCTTATATCTCAGGAACAAAGAGAGTGCGGATTAAACCTTAGTTGCTTTAGAAATCCCGAGCAGGGCAAGCCATCGGTGGGTGATCCTGTTCTTATGATGACCCACTTGGGTATGTTGGTACCTGGTTATTATGATGGGGAATACTTTGTTAAAGCCCGCTACCAGGGCGCGGCCGATAAGGTTGTATCTGAGGTGGTGGGCTGGTGCTATGAAGCGAATCTATTAAACCGGATGGCGTTTAATGATTTTCTGCTTAAGAGAAGGGCAATTGAGGTGACTAGCTAATGGCTGAAGGTAAAGGTAAATACGACGATGCGTGCACAGTGTTACGCGAGGCAACCAATGCGGCCGGCGCGGTGATAGTTGTGATCGATGGCATACATGGGAGCGGGTTTAGTTGCCAGGCAAGCCCTGAGCGCACGGCTGAGCTTCCTGAAATGCTTGAGCTATTGGCCAAGCAAATTAGAGAGGATCTTAAAAATGCTCATCATTGAGTTTTTTGGTCCCGTGCTGGGTGTTTGGGTCCTGGTTATATTCTCTGCATTGGCAGCGACCCTGGCTACCGCTAAAATGGTGAAGGATTCAGCTGAGAGTAAGTACCGCTCTAAGTACCGCCAGCACCTCTTAGACCTAAACGTGCGTATTCATACGGCATTGGTCATGGCAGAGCATGCAGGTACCGGTAAGGAGCATATAGAGGCCTTGAACAAGTCTGTTAATGAGCTCGCTGCTAACATGGCAGCCGAGGGCATGGAATAATGGCCCATATACCTGAGCCACCTGAGCCGCCAGCAATTAGATATGTGAAGGATTCGGGCGGCCCGTTATCGATTGGAGGTATCGCACTACTGGCTTTGCTGGGAACTGTGATTATTGAGATCTTCAAATATTAAATTTAGAAATCCTGCGTCGTGGACTAATCAACAAACGCATGGACTAATCAAGAGCATTAAACGGCCTTAACGGGGCCTGGAGTAAGTAGTGAAAACAGTATTGTCCTATACAGTGATCGAGGCAGCGTGCCCGGATTGTGGTGATATCAATTCGGTAGATCATGTTCTTGATGACGGGGGAAAACATGAGAGCCAATGTGAAGCCTGCGAGAAACCTTTTAACTATGTGCATCCTGATAATAGTTATGGTGTGGCGGTAGAGGGTGAATAATCCTGATTTACGCGAGCAGCTGGCGGCTAGAATTAAAGGCGATGAGACTTATCGGCCTTACTGCCAGGAATGTAATGTATTGGTCCGTATGAAGCGGATATGTCTTACGTTCCAGTGCGTGGGTTGCAGGGGGCAGTTCACACTTAGGCTTGAGCGTATACGGCCCCAGCTGCCCGCCAATGTGCACGGGGCAGGAATACCGGCCAATGAGTTTATAGCGGCTAGTAGATTGAAAGCGGGCTGATTTATTAATAGTGCTAGAATGCGCACTTAACTGTAGTACGGGGATTAACGGCCCTGGAGTAAATAAGATGACAAACTCTGTAGTAAGACGCGAATCCTCGCTGTCTAATTTTTATGTGGATCTCTGCAAAGCGGTTGCCCGGACTAACAATGTTAACGGTGTGACGGTAGGTGGTGTCCAGATCCCTTTACCTCCTATCCTGGTAGGCCGTGATGTTACCGTGACCGGCTTTTCTGGAATAATTCTGTTTATCCGCAAACCGGATGCAAAGCGAGCGGCGCAATATTCCTTTATGGCTCAGCGTGCCGACTATGCGAATAACGAGCGTGATAGTAAGGCGTTCCCTATACGTCGCTTAGGTTACTGGGTGGCGTATAACCAGGCAATCAAGGCCCGTGGTGCGATGGTAGGCATTGAGCATGAAATACCCGACGTGGAGCCGCCAGCGCTATCGGCCATCCTGAAACACATTAAAGATCGTATGGGCGCCGAATGGCTGATGGCTCATAGGAAATCCCTGGACGTATTCCAAACCCCCGAATTAGATTAATTTCAATTACGCACTTGTGCGTTTAATCTTGCCGCAAGGCAATTTCTTTTCCGCCGTGCTGGCGGATTATTACTGGAGGGCATAACGGTGCTCAAACGTAAAAATAACGATGACTCGGCGCTAGCGCTTAAAATAGCAAGTTTAAGGGAGGCGCCGCTCGATATACCCCGGCCATACATCGAGGCGGCTAATGATTCATCTCTGTATTACAAAAAAAGGCGCCTAAGTGATTTTGGCTATGTGGTAGAGGAAACACGGGTTCGCACACTGAAGATTAAGACCGGCATGCCTGAGGGCTTACTGATCGCGAATAAGTATTTCACTGTATACGTTCTGGATGCTGGCCATATCTTGGTGGTCATTGAGCCTGGCTATGCGTGGGACGGTCCGAGCGGTCCGGTTTTCCACACAAAAACATGGATGGACGGGTCCTTATTTCATGATCTGGGCTATCAGCTAATGCGTATGGGAATACTCCCCCGCAACTGTAAAAACGATTTTGATAGAGCTATGCAGCAGATCTGTATAGAGAAAGGCATGTGGAAATTCCGTGCCTGGTATAGCTACCAGGGCGTTCATTACTTCGGCCATAAATATACTAAATCCGACTTGCTGGCGGCTTAACTAAATGACTTTTAACCGCAAGGCAGGAGCCGGCAGACTTAAGCCGGCTTTCTTATTTCCTGTTTACTATGATACGGACAGACTAAGCAGGACAACTGATCGCCTGGCGCTCATGGAGGAAGGGAAAAGCGGGACCTTTACCTGCGACATTATACAAAGCAAGCGTAAAAGAAATTACGTCGCTCTTGCTGCGTTTTTGGATAGATTACAGGAGCGAACAATTTCATGAGTTATTTGATTATCACTGAGGACCAGGAGTTTTTCAGGTCCTCGGTTTTGCCCCAGGCTATCGTGGATAGCATTGTAAAGGAGCAGGACCCTGTGACCTTGATCAATATGAGGGAAGGCACCTACTTAACCGATGAGGGGCAGTGGGAGACCTTAGGGGATATGCCTGAAGAGCTAATAAAAATCTATAAGGGGAATCACGGGTGATTAGGAAGCAGACAAAAGTATCTGAGCGTGGGCAGTGGGCATGCCCTTACTGTAATAAGTTAAACCGGGTAAACCTGGCGGCCCTGGAGGGGGTTGAATTGGCCGAGCCGATCGTGACGGGAAACTGTAGCGACTGGACCTGTAAAAAGGCGGTGGATCTTATCTTGCCCATTGATGAGCTGGAGGAGGATGAACCTGAAGAGGAAGCGCCCCCAATGGAGCGTAGAAAACCCAGCCAGGCGCAATTCTGGCTAGGTGTAATAGTTGGCTGGGTTCTTAATTATATATACCAGTTTGCTTAAGCTTGTTTCATATCGGCAATGAGTATTTCCTCAGCCTTTTTTAATTTCGCCAGCTGCAGTGTTTCAAATTCGCTGGCGGATCTCCCCTCTAAAGAGTGCTCAAGCGAGCCTAGGCGTGCCTGTATAGCCACCAGCGAGTAAAGCAAAATTTCTTTGCGCATTATCATTATCTTTTTTTGTGGTATGCCCAGGAGCTTATAAGGTCGCTTATGGTTAATCAAGATAAAATCACCCTGGAGGGTGAAAAGTAGTTGACAGTTTCACCCTGGAGGGTGATTATAGCCGTGCATCTCACTTTTAACGGAGGTTTGATTATGCACAGAGCGATGACACAAACATTAAAAGATGGCGTTTTTGCTATCAAAATTGCACTCACTACTTTTATCGAAATGCGCAACTCCGGAAAGTGGGATGCGATCGAAAAAGATCTTATCCAGCGTAAGAAGGGCGGCCAGGTGGTAAAAGTTCAGGTGTGGGCCAAGGGGAATCCTGAAGAGGTTTGCCTTAAAACTGGAAAAACTAAGTCAAATGGCAAAGCAGCTTAACGACGGCGATACCCTGGACCTATTAAACGGGCAAGAGACGTTTATGGCTCCAGGGGATATCAAGGTCTTAATTAAAGAAAAAGGCCTTACACAGAGCGAACTAGCTAAAACCCTCGGGATTAAAGATAACCACATGACCCGAGTTATTCGCGACATTGAATTTAGGAAAAACAATCCGCAGTGGGAATATTCTCTGCGCTGGTTGTTAAGGTAGAAAAATGGCGTTAGTAGATTTAAAAAAATCAGCAATAGAAGAATTCGGAACGGCCGTGGCCACTTTTAAGGGTTGGGATATCGTCATGACTAAGCATGGCTTTGATCAATACCATGTTTCTATTGATGTTCCCCTGGACAGTGAAAGCGATGCCGCTATTTATCTGGCTACAGGTGTGTGCAATACCATCGAAGAGGCCAGGTTCTTTGTGCAGGATGAAATAAGCGAGTCTGAATTGAGCGCCAAGCAAACTAAAGTCGTGGCCAATCGCCATGGTGTGTCCTGTGTGACCATGGAAAGGCTGGTTGAATTGAATGGGCTGGTGGCTGCATGAATGTCGTTAAGGCCCGCCCCTCCAGGTCCGATCAAGTGGCCGGTAGATCGTTGAATTGTCGAGTTAATGCGCTTGGTGTGACTGTTGATCCTGGTAATAGAGTGGCCAAGGAGTTCCCGGTAGGAGAGGGAGAAAATCAAAAGCTTGGGCAGAAGGCGGCGTCTATGTTCTTGCGTAAAGCCTATGGTATGAATTTAGAAATGCAGATCGATAGTGTCGAGTTTATCTCGTTTCGTGTCGGTGATATTTACTATGAGTGGCACAGGGAAGCAAGGCCGGGCGGATCTGATTTTCATGCAAAATTTTACAATACCGACGCGATAAGTGGGCTTATAGGTAAGTCGGTTGACGATGGAAAATTAAAGCCAGGTGACTCGCTTTGGTTCATGGGTATCAAGCGTAAAAAAAGGACTAGCGGGCTGTGCACTGTTGATCATGTTGGCTATCGGAATTTTTCTATTAAAGTTGATGGCGATGATTTCAGTAATTGCCTTTTTCTTATTGAGACGCTGGAGCATAAGAGGGGCAATGGCGCCTGGACCTTGTATCGAGATGAGGCGGCATACCTTGTCGATGAAGCGGCATACATTGAAAAGCAAACCTATGGGATGCTCAAGGAAAAGATGCGCAAAACCTTTGCTGTAGTTGGCGGCAGGACATTTACCCTGGAGCAATACCAGGCGATAGATAAAATAATTTCAGGTGATGAGTAATGCCAGTTCAAGAACAATTCTATTTAACGTGCTCTGGCTGTGGCGGTTTATTTGTTGCGCCGGACGGCACCCAAATTGGCGAGACTCCCGAAGAGATACGCGACGAGGCGGTTGATAATGACTGGCTGTGTTACCAGGGCGGCAGTGAAACTAATGATTATTGCCCTGGTTGCATACCTGAAAACGAGGCCGACCGATGAACCTACACCCTGGAATGATTAAGCAGATCGAGACTGCAGGTTTTACCATTCAAAATGTTTTCGATCCTGTTGGCACGATACCCACTTACTCTTATTCGATAGGCGCCAGTGCGATGGCTGGCGGCTGTGAATTTTTCATTAGTGGGCTTCGCGATGATAACCGGTGCAATATTATCAATGTGGCAATCAATCATATTGGTTTTGTTGGTGATGAATACCAGGAAGGCAAACGCGACACGGATATATCGGACCTGCCATCCTGGATCTTGCCGGTAACGGCTGAGGCTAAGGCAACCCATGCCGCTCAGGCAGGCCTGTACTGGGGTAATGATGATTACCAAGCATTTCAAATTGTATGGCCTGACAGGGCCGGTCTATTCCCCTGGCAAACAGGTTATGACCATGAGTTCTGCAGGCAAGAAATATTGTGTGAGCTCCCAGCATTATTAAAGAGAAACAAAAGCAGTGATTAAGAACAAAATTTTAAGTATGTGGACGATCTATTTTAATCCGGCCGATTTCCCTGGTCGGTTTGTGGCGCGCCGGTTTGTGGTAATGAATGGTATTTCAGGCTCTACCAATGATGCCGCTCATAGTGAGACCAAAGGGGGCGTGATTGCCTGGATCAAAGAGGACGCGCTCAGATTCGGGGTTGTGCCTGTTAGGTTAAGTCGTGAACCAGGTGATGACCCTGTAATAGTGGAAACATGGATATAACAGCCGCCAGCAATAATTGAATTTAATCATGGAAAATAAAAATAATGACGGTCAATCAAGCGTCAAGGGAACGACCACTAACGCTCGCTTTTGATAGGGAGTTCACGCGGTTGTTCCGGTTAATGTCTCCGGCCGGTAAGAATGGGCGGTTTAAAACCGGACCCTATACCCTGACCTGGGACAATCGCGAGGCCTGGTTAAAGATCGATGGCGACTTGATCGCGTACATGGGCAATGGCCGGCAGTACGGGTCCGAGCGTAAGCTACAGGGCGCCATCATTGAACTAGGCAAGGGCGTTAATAAAGGATTGTCGAAAGGGCTGGCGGTTAAAGCTAAATCAGCGTCTACCCGCCTGGCCACTCTCATGGATGGTGTATATGAAGAGTACCCGGAAGCCGGTTATTCTGTGGCTACCGATAAGCTGTTAATTCTTAAGGACGTGAACCAGGTGGAAAGCCCGGATAATGTCTTGTTTGAAATCCCCCTAACTGGGGCTGTTAGATCAATCGTTTAATAAAAGGAAATGAAAATGAGCGAGAAAAATCAAGGAATACCCCTGCCGGAAGTGGTCAAGTTCGAGGCCGAAGGCGTTAGGTGTGTGGCTCATGTTGCGTTCAACATGCGCGGCATGACATTGCGATCGTGCTTGATCAACCTGGGAGAGGGCGTGCCAGAGATTAGTATCATGGAGCTGGAGCCTAACCGTACCAGGCTAACTATCCAATTGCCCAATGATGGGAATATCTGCATTGATACCAGCCTGGAAAGCGCCCAAGCAATTCAGGTTTTATTCGAGACCGGAGTGGCGCCGGCAACGGTAGAAAACGAGGTTCATTAACCGATAATAAATAACACACTTTCGCCGGTTCACTTTGAACCGGCTCCCCTCCCTATCATTGCCTTAATTCATTATTTGGCAATGCCCCAATGTCCAATCCCATTTTTGTACTCAGTACCTCAGGCGATAAAATCACCTATGCCACTGGTGTGGTGCGCAATGAAGAACTGATATTTCTTAAGATTGGGACCATTACCGGTATTTTTCGCGACTGGAAGGTAAAGGCAAAAAAGAAGCTGGCCGAAGCTGCCGAGCTCGATATGACGATCATTATTGAGGATCGTCTAAACCTATTCCCAGATTACTTCTCTGTTGACCTTGGCGCCCCGGACCCGCACGACGGCCGTACCTACCAAAACATAGCCATGGATCAATACATGGGCCTGGCCAGTATGGGGGACACGACTACCCAGAAATCGGGAGGCGAGACCTATACGATTTTAGGCGCCCTGGTATTCACTGGCAAAACCATCTCAAGCGCGCTGCGTCCTAACTCTGCAGGTATTAACGTCGATTATGACGATAAGGGTCGGCCGAAATATGACCTTGAAGCAAGTCTGACCGGTGCCCAGCGCTGCTTAATGCTTACTACCCTGGCAGCTGGCGGCATTGTGTTAAGAGATAAGGGGTTTGCCGATGAGTTATTCGGCGCCCTGGAGGATGAATACGGCAGCATGGACGGGGACCAGTATTCAACGCCTGGCGCTCTAAAGGGCTTATTGGGGCGTACCGATCATGTTGTTGATATCAGTGCGCTGGTGTCTGACTAATGGCCGTTCACCGCTTATCGCCTTTTAATATTGAGGATTCACTGGCCCGTGGGCGTCTGGTGAAAGAAATCCGTGAGCCGCAAGAGGAGTGGCCACGTTACGAGGTATTAGAAGAGGAGGCCTACCGCCCCGACTTGATCGCGTATCGCCACTACGGCACAGAGCAGGCCACTCAGATCGTGCTGGCAGCTGCCGGTATTGATAATGCTGAAATACCCATCGAGATAGGCTCCCAGATCCCATTACCTCCGGCCGCTTGGTTACGCCAGCGCATCCGCTTTTACCAGGATCAATAATGGCAGCTGGTAAATTTTCCTCAGCCTCAATAAGTAAGGCAATAGCAGCTGAGCGTAAGAAACAACGCATTGCCAGGCAGTCTGCTTTCGGGACCTTAAACCCGGAGCAAATGCGCCGTGCCTTGCTCAAGGGTGAGATCGATCCGTTCGATGCTGTTACCTGGGGGACCAATGAAAAGGGCCACCAGTTCACTCTCGAAGATATCCAGATGTTTGGCCATGCCAGACAGCGGGTGCAGAAATCATGGAGCCCGACCCAAGGCGCGCCCATTGTTCAATTGCTAGCCTCCTCGCTGGCGGATGATATCGAGCGATCCAATGCGCAAATTAGATCATCCACAATGATCGCGATTAATGGCGCCACCTTGCATTTCAACGTGCCTTCCTCGGGTACCAGTCCAGGGGCGCCGGCTTCTTATGGTGTGCGAGTACGCCTGGAGGAGTGGAACGATAACCTAATTAGTCATGCCGACTATAAAGATGCCGTGCGCCGGTCCCTACGCGGGCGCGTGTCCATCGATTGTACCTGCGGGCGATATCAATACTGGTTCCGGTATGTGGCCACTGCAGCAAAAGTCGCTTTAAAACCATTCGAGAAAGATTTCCCGAAAATCCGTAACCCCAAGTTGGTGGGCATGTGTTGTAAGCACCAATTAAAAACCCTGAAGGTCCTTTTAACTCCGACCCTGGCTAAGTTCTTGGAAAAGAAAATGGCAGAGCAGGCGGGCGCTACTGGATTCCTGGGTGACACAAAACACAAAGCGCTTACTAAAAAAGATATGGAGCAAGTCTCCAAAGCCCGGCCCCGGGCAATCGATCAAACCAAATACCAGGACCAGCTTAAAAAACTGCAGGCCGCGGCTAAAACGTACAAGAAGAAAACCGCCAGCCAGAAAAAAGACCTGGAATACATTGCTGAGCTCAAGAAGCAAAAAGCGGATGTGGTGGCACAACTCCGGAAGGCTGAGCGTGCCCTGGAAAAACAAAAGGTGTCTGCCCGTATAGCGCTAGAAAAACAAATTAATAAGCCAAAGCCAGGCGGCAAAACTGGCAATGACACTTTAAAAATAGGCCTTAAACGCGAGCTCGATAGTGCCAAAGAGTACGGCGGGCAAAGAAGCCAGGCCATTCGTTTCTTTGCTAAGAAGAGCGGCATAACACTGGCAAAAGCCAAAGAACTAGCCAAGGGGATTAAATAATTGATTGCAGTAAATAGAACCGCCATGGCAGAGCGCATGCTAGCGGATATGCAGAAACTATTGGCCGTGCATCCGCGTGCGGTACCGGTTTTGTGTTCCCGGGCAATCTTTGATGACAAGCCAAAATCTCCGGATGACTCCGGCGTGGGCAACTTGGATTACAACGACCAGGCCGTCGATTTTGACGTGCCGGCACAGATAAAAATGCTGGAAATAACCCAAGACCAAAAAGCAAAACTGCAATTGTCCTCGGGCACGGGTCTCTCCGGGGAGATGGATGAGCCACTTTTGGTCCTGCTATCTGAGCAGGTACCCGAGCAAAGCATTGTCACTGTTTTTGAATTGGATGGTGATGACGTTAAAGAGCAAATTTTTATTGTTATGGAATCTCAAGGGATAGGGCGCAACTCAAAAGGCGGCGCCATCTATCAGCTCATACCGTACAGAGATACGAATGAAGCCCTGGAGCAAGTAATTGATCAAGAAATAGAGCAGATAACTGGCGATCCCGTCGTGGATGTGGTCGAGCCGGTGTCTGGTAATGGTTTTGTTTTTGGAGAATAAGTAGTGTCCTCACAAGTTTATGTAAGCAATTGGCCGCAGCAACCAATCGATGATCTGCGCGTGGACCTGGCCTATCAAGAAAAATACGCCAGCCAGTCCTTAAATAGTAAGTTCGCTGGAATTTTACCTGAGGGAGTTTATCGCGGCTTTGATGTGTCTGTTGATACCGATGGCGGGGCGTTTGCCGTTAAAGTTGGCTCAGCCGGCGATAACGTCGCACTGATGGAAGTGTACGACCCGACTAAACCAGCGATTAAGCCGGCGTTAACCGCTCGCATGCCCAAGGGACTTTATAAAAAATTCTCTATCGCCAAGGGCGCCACCAACTACGTCGTATTAAATGTGTTTTACAAGGTGAGTGATGTTCTGGATGTGTCCGAGCAAACAACCACCAGCATTTCTGTTGTGTCTAGCCTTGTGGCGCTTCCTGCGCATACCGGCCGGGTTGTACTGGCGACAATCAATATCGATTCTGGCGCCGGCTCCATCCAGGCCAGTGATATTGTCCTTGCCAGAAAAATTGACCTGGGCACGAATCAGATTAGCGAATCGTTCGGGCTGCCCGATGGCGCCCTGGATAGCACTTACACTATCGCCTATGGCTCAGGTGCTCTAATGGGGCGTTTTACTCTCCTGGAGAGCGTGACGGGCGGTGCGCTTGAATTTACGGCCGTGCATAGTGATACCGGCAAGGCGCGAATCAATTTAGTTTCTGTGAGTGATGATTTTCCGGCAAAAGCTTTGCGTATTGGCGTGACTGCTGGCGGATCGGTCGAGCTACGAATTGACCTAAATTATACCGGCTCAGCTGATAGTAAATTTTTCGTTGAATACCAGGCGTTCGATAGCCACAACGATTCCCAAGTGGGCTGGGTTAAAGCGTTCGCCCCTGCAGCTGGCGGATATGCTACGGAAAAAGCACTGATAAAATTCGGTGATGTGGCGATGGGTTCAACAGGCGAGATAGCCGAGAAAAACCAGCCATTAAAAGAGCGTTACCTGGGCATTGAATCTGAGGCCAAGACGGCTAAGAGTTCGACCACCTCCGGACTTGCTACAAAAGCCAAAACAGCGGCCGCCCTTAATGGCATGCCGGCTAATAATTTCCCGGCCTCCCTTATAGATCCTAATGACTCCGACCTGGCGGCGGATCTGGCAGCCGGGGGCAATGAGCTAGTGCCTGAGTCTACGGACCCGGACACGGTAACGGCCCCTATTGCTGTATTGAGTAGTACCGGCAAGTTGCCCACCTCGGGTGATAGATACCGCGTTAAAACATTCAGTTATGGCTCTCTGGGCTCAGCTGTCTTAATGAGAATTCAAGAAGCTACGTTGTTGGATGGCACCAACGCTACGACGGTAGAGGCGGCGCCTCACAAAAGCTATCGATGGCTTAAGGGCATGCCTGCCAATGCTGCGACATTCAAAAAATCAGACTGGAAAAGCACGACCGAAAAAGGGGATTTTGAAAAAGAAGCGGCTAGCCTTTTGGCTGGATTGCCTTGGGCTGGATCTGGCCCTGGTGATATCGATGGCGTGGCATTTATTGAGCAGCTTTCTGCAGCCGATATTGAGGCAGGAAAAACTGCAGCCCGCAGGACCATAGATACTGAGGAATTTATTGAGCTATTGGACTCTATGGGTGCTTTTGTTAATGGGCACTGGGTGAACCGTGGCAGCTGGAGTTATGGCGGTAACGATACTTTAAATATGGGTAGTTATAGCGTTGATTTAGCCGGCTGCCTGGTCGAAGTTTATGGCAGTAAAGCTAATCATACTTTGACCGTGACTACTCCCACTACAAACAGCGCCGCGGATGATCACACATTAAACAGCCAGTTTATCCGGGTTGATAATGGATCTACTTATAATCCAGGATGGCGCCGAATTTTAACTGAGGGAGCGGGTACTCACCAGGTGCGCAATAACACGGACCTGGATACTCGTTACGCGCCCAATCGATCGGCTACCGCAGCTCTAAGCGGCCAAATGTCTAAAGCGCATTTTAGCAAGGTGGCGGGATTGCCATCGGATGTGGCCAGTACTGAATTAGCGAAAGACACTGCCCCTGGCCTAATGGCTGCTGCTTTATTTGAGAAGCTTACTGACCTGCCAGACTTTGATACGCTTGCCTTAATGTTGGGTGGCATTGTAACTGTTGATAAGAGTCACAATCTAATTCCCACCACAGATAGATCATTTCTATGGACACAAATTAAGTTTCCAGTCCTCAAGATGCAGGTTTTAGTTGGGCGATATTACGATTCTAAGTCTAATTACAATAGCGTGCAGACTATTAATTTTGCTGCGCACCCGTTCGCCTCTACCGGTTATTCGTGCTTTCTAAATCATCGCCATAGTTATGTGGGGAACCAGGAAACCTGGTCGATATTCCCGTCAACCACAACAGCGGCACAGATTGCCCTTGGCGGCTCTTACGCTAATTACGTCGATATTCTTATAATTGGCGATATAGCGGCATGAATTCTATCCCATCGCTAGCCTCTGCTGATTACGGCATGGGGCAGATGGTGCTGGAGTCTGTCCGCGCTATCAGTAACCCCTCAAACGAAAGCCTAGATGGTCTCAAGGGCAGGAATTCATCCGGGTTTGTGTATCGCATGCCCGAGGCTGCCGACCTGCCTGCATTTCTTAAGGAGCTCTCCGCGTCCAAGGGTACCAGTAAGCGTTTGCCTGTTATGGCTTATAGCCGTGCCCGGGGAATCACTACCCTGGACCCAAGTGAGGCCGTTAATGTGCAAGGCCTTCAAACATTCAATGAGGCGGCGCTTTCTCATGCCAAAATTAGTGTTACCTGGTTAGAAATGAGCTATGCCATCTATGCCATCGCAACCGATCGCGAGGCGGTGGAAACTCTCATGATGGGTTGGCATTTTTATGTGGCAAACAAAAGAGAAAACCACCACCACATTCCTATGAAATTAATGGTCGGTGATAAAGAGCATACGGCCACAGGGTTTTTAATTGATCCTAAGAGTTTGTTTGCTGCAGATATCAGCATGCCCGAGCAAAAGATTTTTGGTTTGCGTGCGGATGTGACCGTGCACGTTCCGTGTCTGTATGGCCACATAATTGATGCGCCTGAAGATATCCGAATCGGTTTTGATATTTTGCAGGTGGACTGATGAATTACGCGCTCATACAAAGCATTAAATACAATGAGATAAACATTCCCCCGGAGTGGGTTAACGAGGCCACTTACATTGAGAGCATGGACCTGTCGGGTCCTAAGTTAATTATCTCGTTTCACGATATGGGCGGCATTCTCAGGGATAAAGGGAAATTTAAAGAACATGACGGGGTTTTGTCTTTGGTTATTGCCGATCCAGGCGATCGCGATAAAACATTTTTAGAAGAAACTTTCATCATTGAAAAGCTAAACGCGGTTGGTGATGGTGCGCTTAGGCTCCAATGCCTTGCTGAGGCTGTATCCATAATCAAGCGGCATTCTCAGGGCTGCGTTATATATCCGCCAGCACCTCCCGGGGACACGATCAATACGATCACAAAGGCTCAAACCTTAGAGGCTTCTGCGCTCCCTGAGGGTCCAGGTTATCACCTACTTGATGGTATGCGTCCTAGCCGACTGCTAAGAAAATTAGCGGCCGAAAATGGCGCCCGGATATTCTATTGCCGGGGGATCTGGTACCTGAAAACTTTTGATGATCTGCTGGCGGCTGAACCGGTGGCAACGTATTACCACAACAAAGCGCTCAAACCCGAGTCTATTACTGAGCTGGTGGTGCACGGTCATTCTGCTGTTGCCGGCGAGGTGGTCCAGCGTCGGGCTATGGGTTGGGATATGGTCACTGGTTTTATGGAGTCGGGTACCGGCCGGCCATTAATGACTGGCCTGGTAACTGAGGCCAGTTTAGCCGCGGTTAATCGGACCTTTTTACAAGACCTGGAGTTCTCCAGTCGAGCGGCGCCAAACCCGGATCTTAAACCTAGCGATCGCTTAAGCACAGAATGGCATCGGCCGAGTGATTCGGACGCGCCCATAGATGAATCCCTGCCTACTTCAGTTCTGGTGGGTACCGTTGCGCACCATGTAAAGGGCAGTCAATACAGCCAGCGCATAATCACTTTAAAAGAGAGCGTTCCTGGTGAGTAATATAATAGCGGTCCAGCGTGGCATTGATTACATCGCTCGAGTGACGGCCGTGGGCGGTACCGATAAATTTTTGATGGTCCAGGTGGAAATCCCTGAGCTATTAGCCGGCGCCGATCCGGATTTATTACCGTGGGCAACTTACTTGCTGCCTGTTGGGTTTAGATTAAACGAGGGGGATTTTACGCCAGTTCAAATAGAAGACTGGGTGTGGGTTGATTTCCCGTTTATGTCCCATGGTGAAGTTGATACCAGGCGGCCGAGAATTAAAGGCGCCATGCACGCTGCGCCTGATGAAATTCCCCTGGTCCCACATGATGTTTTTGGTGGTGATGAAAAGCTTGAGCACAAACGAACGGATCTGCAGCCTAAGCCGGCAGCCAAAGAACCAAACCAGGCAAGGGTGATTACCATTGGCGGCCTTACTGTCGAGATGGAGCGCGACGGGGCATACCGGGTAACTAATCGTGGTACCGGTACCGCTTTTGAAATTACCGAAGAGGGCCAGGTGGTTAATCACTCCGAGAAAGAGCAGTTCATGAGCTCGGTAGAGAAAACCCTAATCGAATCGGCAAAAGAGGTCGAGGTGCACGGTACCAAGATCGACCTGGGCAAAGAAGGCCTGGAGCCCATGGTGCTAGGCGATATGCTGGCGGCTTTTTTTGAGATGTTCAAAACCATATTTGAAAACCATAAACACATTGGCAATTTAGGCGCGCCCACGTCTCCTATGGTGGCCTCTGATGGTCCCGTGGATTTTGCGGCAGTACTGCTAGGCGGTAACGTCTACTCGATTAAAAACAGGACACAATAATGGCATTAGATCCGGCCGGATGCGCGGCAAAGATAGGGGCGTTATTGCCTAACCTGGGGAACATAGATTTTCCGGCTGAATTTGCCGCGGCTTATGACGCTTATGGTAAAGAGGGTTTGGTGATTGGGGCGGTTAATACTGGTGGTGATGTTGGTGCGCTGGAAGGCGCTCTGCGCTCTGTCACGTCGGCTACTTCCAGTATCGATGCGATGGCCCAAGGTTATGCTGATTACTGGGCAGCTGTGGCCCTGGTGGGGGATGGCTCCCATGGTGGCGCCCCCGTGTCTGTGGTGAATGATGCCGCGGCCAAAGTATCGGCATTCAAGGGCGCCATTCAAGCGTCAATCGGTGATGTGGCCAAAGAACCGCTATACCTGGAATTCATAACCAATATAGAAAGCGTGGTTAAGTCCCTGGTGTGGACCGTGATAGAGGCGATGCCACCACTTGCGGTACCCACACCATTCCCGGAGCCGATCGCATGAGCTGGAGTAGTAAAACGCTAAGCGATTCCTTTTCCGGCGTGATAGCAGAAACAAACAAAAAACTAGATGCTCTTAAAGGCGAGATTGCTGCCCTGGCTGCGCAAAAGACGCGCCTTAGTGATTCCATTGGCGAGGCTGACGATGCTCTTAAGCTGGTGGATTCTGTCACTGAGGACGCTGCGAGCTCGGGCATTTATCATTTAACGCTGCCTCCGGAGCAAGGGTCCTGGAGTTCTCGAATATTGAATACGGCCGGCGCGCCCCCTCGCAATCCAGGCGATTACTCTGCAGTGATTGTTAACCTGGCGGTGGCCTCGGATATTAACAAAGCTCAGGAAGCTAAGGACGCGATTACCAGCGCCACCACTAAAGTTGTGGGCGAGATTAAGGCCTTCATTAAGGTCCCATCATTAAGCGCTCTTAAACCGCCAGCCAGTGTCCCAAGCATACCGGCCGCCATTCCCGTTCCGGATAACCAATGGACCTCAGTGACCCTGGGGGATATTTTCCCGTCGCTGGGTGCTGAGATGAGCGGCAGCATTACCGCGGCCCTGCAGAAAAAAGAGCAGGCCGAGTCGAGCCTGGCAGATCTGGATACCGCACTAACGGATGTACAAGCTGAGATCGATGATCTGCAGGATTTCATTGATTCGCTTGCCGGCAATGGAGTTTACAACTTTATAGCTGAGCCTGAGGCCGTTATAAGTGGCGATTGGTATGCCCGGATGACTAAGCCTCAAACAGATCCGGATACGTTGGATAGTGTGTTACCTGGTACTGACCCAACTTTGTATGTGTCGGGTACCGTGACGGTTATTATTGCCGCCTCCCTGGCTGAGCTGGCTAGCAAGTTCACCACATTCAAACTTAAGAGCGGCTAGGGGAGGGTTTAACTCTATAAAAATAGGGGTTTTTATCATTATCTGGGTATTTTATTAAGAGGGCTTTTCGCCCCTTTTTTTTGCTCAAAAATAACACACATTCGACGGTACAAAATAGCGCTTGCGCTTCGGTTAATTTAGCGATCGGTAACACGAATTCGTTAATAATAGCCGGAGAAAACGCACAATGAGCCAAGAAGAATACAACGCACGCAAAAAGAAAATTGCGGAGTTGGCAGGTACCATTTCTGAGACCGTCCTAGACTCTCAGCAAAACGACGATGGCACCCTGATCACTGATAGCGCCGAAGTTGAAGGCAATATTTCCAAGGCTGTTAGCCATGGTATCTTTTCACAGATGGGTGAAAACGGTGAGCATGCCGCTCGCATTGGCGCTAACGCTATCCGTAACTACGTTTTGGATAACGGCACTGAGCCTCCTCAGGAATTGCTAGCCTCTGTTGCTAACTCTATTGCCAATGTGATGGATACCAACAACCCTATCCTGGATAGCACGTTGAACTCTACGGACGGCATTCCCTTCCGTGATCACATGATTTCTCTACAGTTGCCACAAACTCTTAACCAGATCACTGGTGATGACGTTACTTACATTCCTGCAGGCTTCGACAAGTCGGAAATTTTCCGCGTTGAACGTGTTGCCGGCAGCACTTTTGGTGATCTGAATGCAGGCGACGTGATCGATGAGTTTTTCTCCGGTCAATATTCCACTATGGACCAGATCAAACTTGCTGGTACCACCGATGGATCTGCAGTCTCTTTTGTAGCCAGCTTTGGTAACAAAATTAAACCACATCGCACCATGGTTTATATCGATGGTGAATTGCTTGTTCACGATCTTGACGGCGGCCAAGGCGATGTTATTCGTCCACATGGCGGCGGCAATATCACTCTGTCTCAAAATTTCGTTTCAGGCGATATCACCGTTACTTTAAGTGGCGCCGGCATTGTTGCTAGTGGCCTTAAGGTTGAAGTTAAAGCGGATATCTTGGTAGAAAACAACGAGGAAATTATTCCTTTAGTTGATCACCAGGTTACGTCTTACATTGTGCGCCCGCACGAAGCTGTATTGGCGAGCTCTACTACTATCCAGGCGCGTATGCAGTTACAACGCGAATTGGGTCTTAACCAAGACACAATGAACATCGCCGCTGCTGCCAACATCATGGCTGCTGAAAAAGATCGCCGCAACATTTACCTAATGCGTAAATTTGCCCGTGACCAGTGGACTTGGGGCCTTAAGCCGCCTGTATCTGGCGCTGACTCTACCGTTGAGCACATGCGTACTCTGCGTTCATTCCTAGCCAAGGTTAGCTCTGAGCAGATCAAGAACAACAAAAAAGCAGGCGGTAAGTCTCTTTATGTTGGTCGCGCTATCAAGAACTTCCTTGAGATCCTTCCTGCCGGCGAATTCACAATGGTTGCTAACTATGTAGAAATCGCACAGCCACACGTTGTTGGTCGTTTATTCGGTCGTTACACCGTGAAGTTCGCGCCGCAAATGGGTGAAATGGAGATGATGATGGTTGCCAAGGGCACCGATCACGGCGATTCAGGTTTGATCGTTGGCGACGCTATCCCAGCAATCGCGATGAAACACGTTGTTGCATACAAAAATCTTCGCAACGAAAACACTTTGTACGAGCTAGCCGTGCGCGATATGCACCCGTACAAGGGTCGCGATTTCGTTTCTCTAATCACCTTCAACTTGACCACTACTGGCGAGCAGTAATCCGCCAGCTGTGCCCCCTCCCTGGAGGGGGATTCAAGTTTCATTATTAGGTGAAGAGATGACTAAAGCGACTGAAAAAAAGGCAGTTGATAAAAAAGCAGCCGGCAAGCCTGCAGCTGAAAAGCAAGAGCAAATTGCCCTGGCTCAAGCGGCTGAAACTGCTGAGTTCGGTACTGTGCTGGCGGGTTTCCGTGTGAGCAATAACTCTACCGGGCGTAAGCCTGTAACGGGTACTGGTATTGGCCGCAGTATTTCTCCTGGTGGTTTTGTTGATCTGACTGAGGCCGAGTATGCGCTTCTAGCAGACGATATCGATGCCAAGAAATACCTGAGTGTTGAGGAGATTAAGGAATAATGTCTGATTTCAATACAACACTAACCCAAGGTCCAGGCATTACGGTTTTTAAACCGACTGCCTCGCCTACTTCAAGCGGTTCCGGTTCTGCTGTTCCGTCTGCAGCTGTGGCGGTTATGTCCCGTGGTCCAGTTGGTCGCCCGTTCCGAGTGACTGCTGATGACTTCGAGGCTATCTGTGGCAAACCATTGCACATGCGCGAGGGTGAACATGCCGAAGGATTGCGCCATGTAGCCGACGCCTTAAACGGTTCTTTGTACGTTGATCTAGTGCGTGTAGCGCCTGCTGATGCACGTTACCCAGTGACCTCGTTTATCACTGATAGTGATGGCGACGATGAGGCTGTGGTTACTGCGGCTGTAGCATTCGGCACGGACCCGACTGAGCCGGCTAGTTCCTGGTTAACTATTTGGCCAACCAATGGCGACGCTTCTACAGACGTTAAGGTTTTGATTTCAAATGTTGACGCTGCAGCTAAGACGTTTGACCTGGCGTTCATGGATACCTCTGGTACCAGTGACGTGCAAATTGGCAAAACAATCTCAGCCAGTACTGAAGTTGACGCAAAAGATGATCGAGGCCTGGCTAAATACCTGCCGAGTATTCTTTCTGACAACGGCTACGGATACGAATGTATTGTCGATCCCGCGGTTAATCTGCTGGAGCTTGGCATTCTTGAGTCCAACTTTATTGGCGGCACTGGCGGTACTATTACCGACCTGGTTGCAGCTGATTATGTTACGGCTTGGGAGCTGCTTGATTCTGGTGATCTTGCATGGCGTGCGGGTTTTGCTGCCGGTATTTATGAAGCGACTGTTCTGCAGAAAGCTCAAGATATCTGTGATGCGCGCCTGGCTGAATTCCGTTTCGATGCGCCCCCGTATAAAACCGAAGCCGATGCCATTATTTGGCTAGCTGCCAATGCCCCTGTGGGCTGGTTATCCCGTGCCTATCATTACCCTTATTTTGCCAATGATGCCGTTTATGGCGGTCAATCTTTGTGGGGCCTTTCAGGTGCCCAAACTGCAAACAAGGCTAAATGTGTTGCGCTTCCTACCTCTGCAGCTTCCGTCGCTGGATGGTTGTTTGTACCTGCAGGTAAAGAACGTGGCCGGGTTGGTCGTGGCGGTGTTAAACCGTTGCATTTCGCAGGCAAGGCAACACCCGACGAGCTTTTCAATGCTCGCCTAAACACTACGGCACAAGGCATTTATGTAAATGATTGCCTATCTATGTCCCCTAAAGATGACGATTTCAAGTTTGAAGCTACCGGCGCGGTAATCGCTGCCATGGCTTATGACATGACTTCAGCTATCGATAGCCAGCGTTTTGCACCTGAAGGTAATACTTTAAAGGCACTGCAAGACTTGGCGAAAGACGTTATTCAGCGTTACTTCGATTCTAAATCTTTGGTCCAGCCTAACTCCCTGGATGTGCCATACGAGATCATTATCACTCATCCCGAGAGTGATTATTTCCACATTGCAATTCACTCCAAAGTTGGCGGTACAACGCGACGAATGGGCGTGCAATTTCGCCAGGCTAAGTAAGGTAATTAAATGAGTGTAATTTCAGGAGACCTGCAGCAACGCAGCCGTGTTTTTCTGAAGCCTAAGCCTGTTGTAGAGGAGCCCATTCTGGACTCTTCTACTGGCGGTGAAGGTGAAGTGGACCCGGTTGTTATCTCTGAGGAGATTTTAGATGCCGCTGCTGAGGACTTTGGTTCTGCCTCTGTTCGCAGCATGGCCATGGCTGCAGCTTTAACCTTTATTGAGGGCGATGATTACAGTTTTTCTGCGATCGACGCTCTTATGCAAGGCGCTGCCGATGTGGATGGTGATGGTGAAGTGTCCGAGGATGAGGAGGATATTTACAACGATATGATCGAGGCCACTTGCGAGGCGTTTGCTGAGCTTGGTGCCGATAAAGATCAGATTAAAGAATTCATCGAAGGTGAAGACGATAAAAAAGGCGCTGCTATGGGCGCTGCTTTATCCAAGGGGATGGATTCCCAGGTACTTGATGACGCTGGTTTGATCTGTCGCTTTGCGGTAGCTGAAAACCTAGAGGAGGGAATCATTCTCGATGCGGCCAAGGTTAAGCGAGTCGTTAACGGCAAGTTCAAAATGGTTCGTAAACCACTTAAAAAGAAGCGCTTATCCAGCGCTCAAAAGGCAGGCCTTAAAAAGGCACGCCGTAAGTCGAATACGTCCAAGGCGAAAATGAAACGTGCTAAGTCGATGAAAATGCGCAAAGCACGGGGCATCTAAATAAGCCATGGCAAAGCAAACCACCATAATTTACAACAAGCTCCCACCTACTGTGGTGGGGTTCAAGGATGAAAAAACTTCACGCTATGTGAAGGCTTGGGTGATGGCTGGTGAAGTCTGTGTGGTTGGTTTGATTGCCGAGGGTACAAGTCGCGAGCTGCAGAGTAATTGGGATTCACCTTTTGAAGGTGCCAACGCCGATGGAACGGATTATTCAGCTGCAGCCGCACTGGCTCAAACCCATTTAGATGTGACCACCGTGACCACTTTTAATAGCCAGCAAGTATGGAAGGGGCAACAGCCTCATTCATATCCCCTGGTAATCGAATTAGTGGCCATGAAGGACGCCCGGGAGGAAGTGACAAAAGCGATTATTGCGCTTGAAAAGATGGCCTCGGCCAACCTTAACGAGCGCGCCCCTGGAGAGCTTTCTGAGAGCGAGGGCGAGACCTTCAAATTCGGGAGTCCACCAGGTTCGGTGATGCTAAACATAGGAACAAATGTTCTCTATGACAAATGCAAACTGGAATCGGTTTCCGTTCCCCTCTCGGGTCCTGTCGATATCGGCGGCCACATGTTGCACGCGACCGTAACGCTCAGCATTCAATCTGATACCGCCTTAAACGAGCGCGATATCGAATCCACTTTCGGGTAACAGTAGTAAAAGGAGCCGTTCATGGCTGAAGCAAACGTAAGCCTGCTAACCCAGGCTTTCAATAGTAACGTCGCAATGGGAGAGCGTGCGACTCAGGCAGATTTTGAGATGCTTATTGAAGGGATGGAGCAATTCGCCCCCTTAATTCGTACTGCTCAGCTGCCTGAAATAAGCCGTGGTGAGCCGTTAGAAGATATCGGCGCCCATGGCCTTACTTATCACCAGTATGGACCTATCAAACGCAACGGCGAGATTACAGCCGGCATTGTCGAATTACGCGACGGCCGTGTTGAAGATAAATTGTGGGAGCTGATCAATAGCCGCACATACGTCAAAGTTCGTTTGATCCGTAAAGGTGAAGGATACGAAGAAAAAGGCTTCGAGATGCTGCACTGCATTCTTAAAGCTGACGCTGGAGATCTTGATACAGGTGGTGCCGGCACTGCAGCATTACGCAGTATCGTGATCACTTACAGCTGGTGTGAAAAAGTCTGATGACTCCCAGTGAGTTATTAGATTCAGCAAAGGGGCTAATTACCCCGTTGCTGCTCATCGATGGTGAAGACGGCGATACTTTGTTAAAGGGACTTTTATACAAGGCCTTGGGCGAGTTCCAATCCAGGGTAGGAGCACTGCAAAGTGTTTTGATCGTTGAAAGTGACGCGGCTAATGGATTCGCCGTGTCTTTTTCTGAGCGTGATTTTATCCTGGCGATCGATCGGACCGGTTCCCCCTGGCCTGCCTATGTGGACTCAGGCTTGATCCATATCGAATCGGATGAAGAGTGCGAGTGGCCAATTAAAGCGCAGTATCACGTTAACCTGAGGGGTTTGGATTTCGAGTCGGGCATTGTGCCTGAGGATGCTATTCAAGTGACGCTGGATTATTTAAAAGTGCTTATCGATGGTCCCAATCTTGAGCGTGTGCATGCCTCTTATGAAAACTCCCAGCTCAGTACCGAATTTTTGTCTACACCGGCAGACGTTCGGGCTGAAAAGGAAGCAATAGAGTTGCGCATGACTGAGATGGTAAACCCATTGCCGGCCGTACTGGTATTTGACTGATGACGTTTGATCTACTTGCCCAATCTACGCGAGCTCATGTAGAGGCAAATTTCCGTAAAAATTATGATTTTGCTCTGAGCTTCAAAGCGGGGGAGGGTATCAATATGCCCGCACCGCCTGACTTGGATATTTTCATAAAAGAAATTAGCTATGGGCCCTCTGAGGTCGAGACCACTACGGTTAAGGCTGGATCAAAAAAAATCACTCTGCCGATTGGATCGGAGCCGGTAACGATATCGCTAACCCTTCGCGACACTCAGGATGAGCGCATAGGCCAGTGGTTGGATTCCATACTTGCCAGAATCTTTAATGATGACGGCACACAGAATGCTCCCTATGACCCGCAACGAGGATGGATTCTTAGAATGACTCGCTACCGTCTCATATACGAGCATGAGAGCGAGATTAAACGCGAGGTGGCCAGTGAGTTCGATGTGCTGTTTACACAGCGTGGCGACGTGACAGAATCCCAGGAGCCGGGCTTTATATCCTATCCTGTGACCTTCATTCAGTTCCGCAGTTAAAACACACATTCGACGGTTCCAAAATCTATATCCCCTTGAGCGAGACTCTGCCTCACTTGAGGGGATATTCATTAATGCAAGAATTTAAACGTCCATCTAATCCAGATGAAAAGATCTACCTGCAGGAGGCAAAAGTTCCCCAGGCAATGATGTTTTCTGATGCTCTGGATTCCCATTCCCAGCAAGTTACCACACGTTTTCTTAATGAAGTGCAGCGCCCGGAGCGCTTTACCGATAGTAAAAACTGGACTGAGGGCGATCGCCTAACAGCGCTTATCTGGTATTTCATTCACACCAGCCAGGATCTATTTGTCAGCCTCCCTTATGACTGTGATTTCTGCGGGGGTAAGCACCACAATAATTTTGATGTGCGTGAGCTCGCCAAGGTCTATCAAAACCTGAAGGGTAAGCCATTCCGTGAAGTCTCATTTAAAAGTAAAGCCCTGACCTTTAAACCGATAACGGGTGAAGGCCTGGAAGCGGTCCAGGGGATTCGCATTAATAGCGAGGAGCCGGACTCAAAACGGACTAAAGCCCTGATGCTTTTTGAGCGTATTTTATGGTCACTGTTTTTTAGCGATCGCGATGCAAGCCTGGTAGATCGTCGTGAGTGGATGAACTCATTAACGGCTACCGAATACCTGGCGCTGGCGGGTGAATATGCTCAGGCTCAGGACGATATGAAACACGGCATAGAACATATTTATGATGACGGCGATACATGCCTGCCTATCCCACCACATCAGTGTATTAACAAATATAAGCTGCCTGAAGATGAACAAGGGGGAGCGATCACCACATTGCGCTGGCCCTTTCTCAGCAACTTCTTTATTCCCTCACTCTATTAAGGATTGGCAAGTAATGAAATCCAATCTGGTGTTTTTCGCCACTCAAGACCTGGCCAGTTTAGACGCTGTGCCGGTCAGTGAGTTTATGAGTCTGCATAAGCGCCTTGAGGAGAAAATCCGTGCGAGCCGTTAAAACTAAGCCCGATGATCTTAGGGTCATTTCCCAGCCAAGAGATCTCAGCAAGGCTGCTAAAAAAGATACCGGGATATTTGAGGCGATACGGGACCAGCTGCGCGGCATTTACAGGCTGCTAACCAAGCGTGAAGTCCGTGCACCTAAAGCGATAGCTAGGCCGGCTCGAGTAGAAAATACTGAGCCTGCAATTGGGACCATGAGCGCGCCCCCGTATATCGAACCTAGGGCCTCTCGTAGGCCTCGGGCCAGTGATCGCCCCAGGAGAGGATCTATTCCATTCGAGGATAGCCCGGCCCCCGTGGTGATCACAAGAAGTCGCCGGCCTAGTGCTGCTATGTCGGCGCCGATTGATCCGCCAGCCGAAATAGCCCGGGTTAATAGGACCAGTACTCCGGAGACGATCACAGAAAATACCTCAAGCCAGGCCCCCCAGGATACCGGACCTGTTGCCGTTCGCACCCAGGCTACAAACCAGGAGGCGGCGCCGGCTAGGGTGGCATCTATGGAAGCGGCTCCAGTGGCATCTATGGAAGCGGCGCCGGCTAGAGTGGCACCACTCCGGGGACCTGGTGGCCGATTCCTATCAAGACAAGAGCGAGCGGATATTGAGCAGGGCCCGAGTGGAAATGAACAAAGCCCAGCTGAGCAAGCTCAGGAGGGTGCACGGGAAAATAAGCCAGGCGTTATTAAAAAACTTATGGAAGGTTTGGGCGCTCTGCAGGGCTCCAAAACTGTCGAGGTCGGTGGGCGTGTTGCCGATGCTGCCGCAACGGCTTCTTTTGGTGCCGACTGGATGGTGGGTAAACAGATTCTAGCTAGCGTTGGCAATATAGATGAGGCAACCGCCAGCTTAAAAAAAGGTGTTAAGAATCTTAAGAAGGGTATTAAAAAAACCTTCTCGATGGTTAAGGGCGCATACAAAATCATTCGCAATCCGATCAAGTCGGCAAAGGCCGGGATTGCTGCTACCAAAAAAGCTTATGGCACTGCCAAGAATTTTATCAGTACCGGAGTACAGAGAACCAGGACAGGGGCGGGCAATGCTGCGCGATCTGTTAGAGGTGCTGCCGGCGCTGTTGCCGGTGAAGCCAGGGCAGTAGTTGGCGATGTTAGAAACACGGCCGGTGGAGCCGTTGGTGCTGTAAAGGCAGGGGTAGAAAGGCGCAAGTCTCAGCAAAGAGCTCGCGAGGCTGAACAGGGCAATGCAAGAGAAATCCAGGATGAACAAACCGATGCCCTGGTGGACTCACTCGATAACCAGACGGCGGCCATAACCGATGCCATAGAAGAAAACGGCGGTGGTGGTGGCAGTAGTTTATCCCTTGGTGGAGGGGGATTATTAAAAAGCCTTAAGGATAAGATTCTGGGTGCTGGTGCGGGTGTTGGCGCCGGCATGATGACGGGCATAAGCAAGCTGGTAAAAATTGGGGGTCCCATTGCTGCGCTAACTGCAGGTGTCTCTAAGTTTATCGACGTTAAAGACGATGACGAGCTCAATACTGCCCAGAAAACGACTCAAGTGGCGGCTACTGCCGGTGGTGCTTTAGCCGGCGCCGCAACGGGTGCTGCCCTTGGTGCTTTCTTGGGTCCCATAGGTATGTTGGTTGGTGGTGCTATTGGCGGTATTGCTGGATCTGAGGCCGGTGAATGGGTGGGAGAGATGGCCAGTGGCTTTTTAGCCGATGAGCCCGAGGATCTACTCAAGAAAAGCGACAAGTCCATGCCTAAAGATGGCAAGGGCGACGCTATGCCAATGGTAAGTGTTTCCGAGCTAAGAAAAACAAAAGAAGACAGTGTTAAAAAGATTGAAGCCGAGCCGATCGCGCCGGCTCCGGAAGTGAAAAAAATCAGCCTTGATCAAGTGGCCAAGGCCGAGCTCCAGGCAAAACAAGCGGCCGAAAAATCCAGGCCTAAAAACCCACTTGAACGTGTCCAGGTCAAACCCGAGTTGGATAGTAAGTCCATCACGGACCCCATCGTTAAAGCGATTAAAGACCTGGCGCCGGCTAAGTCGAGCACGGGTACCCGAGATGCCTATAACCCTCCTGTCATTCCTACTGAGTTCGATAGCGAGCTAATCAACCTAATGGCGCACGACAAAATATGAGTATTGATACAAGCCTACTCCATAGGCCAAGCGAGGGCGCCGACTCACAGTTAATTAGCCCGTTTTTAGAGTTGGGCCCAACTGGAATAAAGCGGCTGGCGGATAGTAACTCTACCGCGTCTTTGTTGGCGTTTTGGTTCTCTGTTCCGGAGGGGGCATTACAGGGCAGGCCGGGATGGGGGCATCCGTTCGAGTCTCGTTTGTTTGGGGTAGGTGGTCACGATGAAATAGTGGTGAGCCAGATGCTCGCCGTTCGCAAGCTTAGACGCGATATGCCCTCAGTAAAGATTACTGGCATTAGCGGGGAGTTCACTGAGAGCGACCTCCTATCACTTACTGTTTATTACCCTGGCAGCCAGGGCGTAACCGCTTACACAGGCAAGGTGCAATTGTGACTACTGATACCAATTTTACAGACATTGAATCCACAAAGGCGCTCTTCTTAAAGATCGCGTCCAACAAACCCAATCTTAAGGCGGCTTTGAATGATCCGCTGGTAGATACTATGGCGGCGTTTGGTGCCCACTTAAGCGTGGCTGCCCACCATCGCGCCGATAGTGTGGAGCGTGAAAGCCATTTACATTCTGCTATTCATCGATCATCGGTCCTGGCGAAATCTGAGGATCGACAATATACCCCAAGAAAGCCCCGGCCCTCTATTGGCATACTCAAGGTAACGGATAAGGCCGCAGCCAATTATGACCTGGCCCGCGATATCCCGCTTTTATCTGGCGGCTCTGTTTCCTACCTGACCCAAGACACCGTTAAATTTGATCCGGGTACCAGTGTGGGTTATGTGGCTGTTAGTCAAATAGAAATCACGTCCATTGAAGAGGAGGTGGTCACTTCTAGCCCGTTCCATGAGGTGATTTTGCCGAAAGAATTCAGCCCGCGAATAGCTGAGATTTTTGTCGAGGTGAACCAGGCGGGCGCCGGATTCGAGCCTTTTACATTGTCTCGCCGGCTGCGAAACGCTAGCTCTGATAGCAAGGTTTACGATGAGTTCTATACCACTTCAGATTCGTTTGGCGTGCGATTCGGTACCGGCATTGTAGGTAAGCAATTGCAGGTTGGTGATGTGGTGCGCGTTACCCTTCATTTAACGGCCGGTGAATCCACCTTAATCGCTAATGAAAAATTAAAGCCCGTGGGCAACTACCCCAATTATGATTTTGTGGTTCAAACCACCATCAGTGGCGGCGCCGCCCAAGAGGACCTTGAATCGATCCGTAAAAACTCGCTGTATTACGAAACTTTTGATGAAGAGCATGTGTGGGGAGAGGATTATAGTTTTTTCCTGAATGGCAAATTCCCCAATATGACGTGGGTTAGTTTCTGGGGGGAGAGAGATCAAGAGGTGATGGAGTCCGGATTAAGTCGCGAGTTCGTAAATAAAATATATGTGGCTGCCTATGATCCTCAGGATGAAATCCAGGCGGCGGCGGTGCAGGCTGCTATCGATGACGGTAATCCCCTGGACCCGAGCAGTATCCTGCCGCCTATTTCCGATCGGATAAGTGCGGCCCTTGATGCAATCCCCCAGCTCAATAAAGAATTTGTAATGGTCCCGCCTGTTACTGGAATTTTTGATGTACAGATTACCGGTACCGTACCGCGCAGCTGGGACCTTTCGAGTGCTGAAAAAGCCATTGAAGGAATGCTTTTCGAGAAGTATGGCCAGGATTCCAAGGCAGAAAAAAGGCAGCCACTAAAGCGTGATATCTATGAATATTTGAGAAAACTTAACATATTCGACCAGGATTTTGACGTGGAAATCATCCTGACTGGCACTACTGCCATAGACAATAAAAAGCATTTTATCTATCTCGATAAATCCAAGTACGTGTTATCTGGCGAGGTTATTTTGCCTGAGAATAAAAAAATTATTCTGGGGTATAGCTAATGGGATTCCTGGCAGATCGCCTGCCTGAGGCTCTTAAAAAAGAGCCTATATGGCAGGAACTAATCGAGTGTTTCGACGAGTTGTTCCAACACTATTTTGATCGCATTGCGCGCCAGGAACGGCGCCGTAGTATTTTTACGGCAGACGATGAGGACCTTGATTTAATGATCGAGGAAGCCGGCGATGTGTTTAACGTCGAGTGGAACGATGCCACATCGAAGCCGCTTTCGATTTTATGGCGCCGCGGGGACCTTAAATTTAAAACTACATCGATTCCTATGGAGGCCATGCTGCAGCGTTCGTTTGTTGGTTTGGATGCTAAGTGGAATCCATATTACAGCCCTATCTCCGGGACCTATGACATAGGCTCTTTGCGCACTAAAACCCAGATAGATGAGTTTGGTGAAGACCTGGCGGATTTCTTTATAACGTCTCGAGGCTTTTACAAAATAGATGTGCGCTCAATGCTTGAGGCGGATATAAGCCAAGCAGAAATTACGAGCATTATTAGCGGGCAGTTAGATCGAATTATCCCGCTACATATTGTCTATGACGGCATTCGATTTATTTTGAGTGTCACCTTTAACGATCTGGCGATCAATGCCAGTGGCGCCTACCTCCCCAATGTGGTCAACCCGTCCGGACCTAACCAGGCTCAGCTGCCCATCGATACCAATGTGATCATGTTCCCCAAGATTGATAAGGGCACTGTGGACACCATGGACGTGTACGCACAAGACGATTTCATGCTGGTGGATGCTGTCAGTCTGGATTTTTGGCCGGTAGATAAACCCCTTAATGCTAATGACGGCTTAACGATCGTGTACGAACCAATTCACCGTCTCGAGTTAAGTGGTCAGTTAGGTGATGGGCAAGTGGCTCCAGGCATTGTTAAACAGCTGGGTGACGGGCAAGAAATTAGTACAAATTCAACCAATTTAGGCAATGGCCAGGAGTAATATTTTATGAGTGAAGGCTTAGGTTTACGGTATGTAAAAGATTCGTCTGACGCGGAAATCGCCAAGGCTAAACCCATCGCCAATGAGGTGATGGTGACACTAGACGAGGGGCGGGTTTTAACCTCTCAAGTGGGCATGGAAAACGCTAAGGGCGTGATGCGATCGCTGCCATTTACCGATGAGGTTTTTCTGCTGGATTCGGGGTCCGAGGTTGGCTTGTCTGCTTTGGCATCCGAGCAACGAGTGACGGTAGCTGATGATTCGGCTGCCTCTAAGCTTGGGCGCAGCTGTGTAATTTCTGAAGACGGGACCATGGCTATTTTTGGCATGCCTCAAGCTGGCTCAGCCGGCAGCAATGAGGGCGCGCTGGCGGCTATGAAAATGGAGGGCGGGACCTTTGTATTCGATAAGTACCTAACTCCGGATACCATCGCTAACAACGATCTTCTAGGCGGCCTGGTGGTGGCCAATGCAGATCTAAGTGTTGTTGTGGCCACTAAGGCCGGCGCTAAGGCTGTCACTGTCTTTAAAGATGGCGCCGAGCTCATAACCTTAACCCATCCAAATAACCCCTATGAGGCAATCGCATTATCCAGCGATTCCACCTGGTTAGTATTGGGCGTGCCGGCGCGAAATAACAGCAAGGGCGAGATCCGGGTTTTTAAATATAACGGCACCACCTATGTGGCCAGTCAAACCCTAGCGCCTGCCGGCCTATCCGATGGCGATAAATTCGGGCAATCGCTTTCGCTTGGTGTGACTGCAGGTGATCTTATTTTGGCCGTGGGTGCACCAGGTTCAAATTCTGGCGCCGGCAACGTGCAACTTCATGCCCATAACGGGACCGATTTTATCCTAACCCAAGCATTTACCTATGGTGGCCTAGTGGCCGGTGAATGTTTTGGTGATGGCGTGGTGCTATCCAGTGATGCCGAACGTCTTTATGTGGGAGCCCCTAAGCGCGCCTATACCGATACCGAACTGTTAGCTGAGGTTGGTGCGGTTTATGTGGGTGAGCGCCAGATTAACGGCCTGTATTCCGATCTAGCCATGATCCAAGAGTCTGGCGTGGGTGAATATGCGCAGATGGGGTCCGAGCTCGCATTGTCCGGAGACAATAAAATTCTGATGATTGGCGCCAGTAAAAGCGCTTTGACGGGAGCCAATGCCGGCGCGGTAGTGGCCATCGATGCTAACCAGGAGCACACCACACTTAATATATTCCAATCCATCGACGCGGCCGGGGGTGATCTATTCGGCTGCTCTCTATCCCTGTCTCAATACGGCGATATTGCTTTGATCGGCGCCTATGGTGCTGGCGGCTATGAAGGCTATGTATCTGCCATGGCCTCCTCTTCAAAGTGGCGCAAAGCTTTGCCTGAGGTATCCGAGGCAGATATCACGGCCGGCTCCAGTGCTCAGGGCACTATCTCGGGCAAGACTATTTTAAAGGCCATTCAGGACCGTGTGAGCGCTTCCTATGTTGTGACTGGTGCTGACATTGAAGAGGGCAAGGCTGAGGCCGGCTTTGTGTCCGGGCGCACGCTCAGGCTTGAACTGGACAAGATCCAGGTTATCGCCGGGGGCGCCAATGCGAATGCTGAGGCTCCAGGGTTTCGGGATGCCAATGTCTATGCTCCAGCTTTTGCCGGCGCGATCGATGGCGATGGTATGACGATCTCTGTGGACCTTGATTCTAATCCCGCTCAAGAGCTGGAAATGGAATCGGATTTCCCGGGGGATTGGTCCATTGAGGTAAGACCAGGACGCACGGGTGCGACCGCTATTTTAGTGGTTCACCAGCTGACTTTTGATGGCGTGGCCATCGGTGATGAGATCGGCAGCCTGGAAGTACGCACCACACACTCCGGTCCAGTGGATACCCCTGTAAACAAACTTAGCCTGGCTTCCACTCCCTATATCGCAGAGAACACATTCGACGGTCAACTTTGGATGGACCTGAATGATGCAGAATCCATCATTCTCGCGTTGAAGTGGAAAAGCGACTCTGAAATCGAGCTGACAGTATTGCGCTCTGATGGTCGCTATGAGCAACGGACCCTGGCATTACCTGGTGCTGTTATTGAGCGCACGGCCAAGTTGAAAATTTTAATGTCGAATGACGAAGTTTAGGCGGATAAATAAGCATGACTGTAGTTAACAACAGAATTAATACCGGTAAAGATACGTTTTCATTTACCCCTGAAATTCTTATTCCAGCGCCACCATTAACGCCTAAGGTGGTATCGCGTCGCGATATTGTCCAGGGCAATGGCCTACACAAAATTATCGATGACGCGACGGTCATGGTAACGGGTTATTCCAGCTCAGAATTACCCGCCGAAAGCGTCAAGCCTGAAGAGCTTGAAGGCCTTAACGGCGTGGCGATCGTTCGTAAAATGAAGGGCGGAAATGTTGCGCAATCCTTCTTTGCCGAGACGAATATTGAAGATGGCAAAGCGCAAAATACCATCATTGCAAGCCGTACCGGCCTGGTGACAAATGGCGTGGTTGTTTGGAGTGATTTCATCATGCCCGAGGCGGGTTCGGGTGGAGCTGCTGTTACCATTAAAGGCCCGGCAACCGTGGAATTAGGCAAGGTAATTTCTGGCTTCACTGACTCCGGAGAGGTTGTAGCGCTAGGTACGCACAATAACTATGGTTCAGCTTGGGATGGGACTCACTTCTGGGTAATTGATGCTACTAGCAATACCATTATTCAATTCGATTCTAATTGGGTGGCTACAGGGTTTACTGCGGACATAAGCAGTGGGGGTTCAGATCTCCATTCACTTTCTACAATCGTGTGGACGGGTTCCAGTTTCATTGGTTATAAGGGCTCATACTCTGATGTAGTGTCCTTTGATGTTAATGATACAAGCACCAGTACCATAGTGTTTAGTGGGGGTTTAGGACCTAAAGATCATGCAGTCGTGAGCGGGCATCTGTACTCGCTAACCTCGGACTTAGTTAGAATTCATACACTTGATGGTACTCCCGTTCGTGACGTGGATTTATCTGGCCAGTACCTATATATGGATAGCCTAACCTGGACAGGGACTCATTTTGTCGCGACGGGTAGCAATGTTGGTCGCGTGTGGTTCTATGATGCTGATTTCAACTATGTTAAATCTTTTGATACAGATATACATAAGTCAAATGATAGCCTGGTGTTTGATGGGGTGGATTTATGGCATGTAACCGACACTGAAGCGAAACGGCTACCTCTTACCTATGATGGTGTGCCAGGCGAATATGTCGTTAAGGCCGAAGGCATAGATACCTTAGGCGTGGTGGACTCTTCGATACTATTGGCGAACGGCGAATCTTTTCTCGTAGAGGGACAAAGTGCCGGCCAGGTTTCCACTACCGACGTGCTAACCCTTGGCGAGGTCCTGGGTGACATTACCCTGGAAGCCAACCCAATTATCCGCCAGCTTTCTGATGTTGGTGGCATGCCAATACCTACGCCTGCCGAGGATGGTTATTCTTATGTTTGGGATGACGCTACCCAGTCACACTTGTTAGTTGCCCCGGTAGACACTTCTAAATTCGCTAAGTCTGCTGTACCTGGTCCTGCCGAGGTAGCTTTGCAGGTTGAGGTTACTGGTATAACAACGGGCCCGTTATTCACAAAACTCACACAGGGTAATGCCTCGATAATGTGGGATGACAGTGACTTAACCTACTGGACGTTAGACACAAGCAATAATGTTTTAGCGCATTATGATACAGATCAAAATCTGATTGGTGAGCCGTTATCTCTTGCTGGGTTTGGCTCATCCATAGATCGCGCCGCCTTAACGGATGGTAAATTTTACTTCTACGATACTAGCAGCTCGGGAAGCATTTACTCCACGGATAAAGACCTTAGTAATAAGGTAACTATCGTGGGACCTACTAATCTGGCCTACACCTACGGCCTTACTGTTCGCAATGGGTTTATATATACCGTTCACTATCAGGCTTGGGTTAAGAAATTTAACATGAGCGGTGAATTAATCACGGCTGTACAACCAGGAATTCCGAACTCTCCAATAGCGATGGCGTGGACTGGTAATAGCTGGTGGGTTACAGACGACGAGAATTGGACCGCTCGATCATGGAAAAGACTTGATGCAGATCTTAATCTGATTGCTTCAACGTCAACTACAAACCCGACCGGCATGGCAGGCTTGACGTGGACAGGCTCGAAGCTCTTAGCGATCAGAAGCGATCGGTATCTGGTCGATATTACCGCTACATTCTCTCCGGTAGCAGGAGTAACCATTGTGGCTGCGCCTGGTATAGGTGATTTAGCTGGGGTTTATTCTGAAGTTAAGCTGGGTAACGGCGAATCTTTTATTGTCGATTCCATTTTAGGCTCCGGGCAAGTAATCACTAAAGACGTGGTAACACTTGGATCTATAGCGGGGGATTTGGAAAAGAAAAACGATCCAATTATCCGCCAGCTTTCTGATATTTCCGATCTTAGTCTTCTTGATGGTTTTGTGAAAGCTGCGCTGCCTGGACCGGCAGAGGTGGAATTAGGCAAGGAAATTTCAAACTTTTCTGCTAGCGGCCTAACTGTCTCGCACGGCCTCGGCAATCCCTATGGCGCTACTTGGGATGGCACGCATTTTTGGGTCATAGATCAAACAGTTAACCTTATAGTGCAGTTTGACAAGGACTGGGTTGAGACGGGTGTAGAAATAGATGTGGGGGGTGGCACTGCCTTATACGGAATAAGTTCAATAGCGTGGACCGGTTCCTTTTTTATTGGCTTTACCGGTGTCTCAAATTCATTACGCAGATTTACAGCCGCCGATACAGTTACCGTAGATGTGTTTGCCACTGACGGATCGCCAGAGGACATTGAAGTGGTCAATGGCTTGCTGTACGCGGTTGATGGTCCTATAACTAGAATTCATGATATGGACGGTACGCTCATACGGACCGTAGACACGTCTACTCCGTACTACCATAACAAGCGTATTTTCTGGACAGGTACTCACTTTGTATTATGCGGTACGACCAGTGATTCCCTTTACTTCTGGGATGCAGATTTTAATTTCGTTAAGAGTGTTTCTAATTCGGCTCACCGGCTTTCAGACTCATTAGTCTTTGACGGAGAATACCTATGGCATGTTGATGTCGGCACAAATACACAGCTAGCGCCTTCCTTTACTGAGATTGCTGGGCAGTATGTCGTTAAAGCTGAGGGCATAGATAGCTTTGGTGGGGTGGGTTCCATTATCCAGCTAGCGAATGGTGAGACGTTTGCCATAGAGGGGAAGGGTACCGGCCAGGTTTCCACTACCGATGTGCTAACCCTTGGGGAGGTGTTGGGTGATATTACCTTAGAAGCCGATCCAATTATTCGTAAGCTTTCTGATGTTGCCGGCATGCCAGTGCCTACGGCTGCTGAGGATGGTTATGGTTATGTTTGGGATGAGGATTCGCAGTCTCATAAGTTAGTTGAATTAGCCGCCCCGGTAGATGTTTCTAGATTCGCTAAATCGGCTATCGCTGGTCCTGCGATAGTTTCTACCACTGCAGAGATAACAGGGCTTACTAAGGAGGCTTCCGCTTTCGCGACACTGACAGGCAGAGACAATTGCTGGGGTATATGTTGGGATGGCACGCATTTTTGGATGATCCCATGGACCCCTAAAACCATGTATCAGTATGATGCTGATTGGGTTCCTACAGGGGTTTCAGTCGATATTAGTAGCATTGCCGATGGCAGAGGTATTGATTTTAGTGCCGGCAAATTCTACGTCCAATCTAGCGCCGGCCTGGCTACTTTTGAGTTAGATGGCGATAACGCAATGGTAAACGCTACCGTTATTGGAGACCTGGCGATAAGTAGCGCCTACGGTATCTCAGTTGGCTCTAACTGCATAATCGTAACCGCGTACAGTAAAACCGCACATCGTTACACGTTAGATGGCGCTTTAATTGAAACGTATGACGTTAGTGCTGTGACTGGTAACTACCCTTATGGTATCGCGTGGGATGGTTATAGTTTCTGGTTAGCAGGAGGGGATTTTAATACTACTATTGGTCGCTATGACAGTGACTTTAATTTTATTGAAACTGTTCCGGGTGGCATGGCAAAAATGACCGGTTTTTGTTTCGATGATTCTGACTTTTGGATGCTCGGAAAAAGCGCTACCAGCATATTTAAGGCCCCGGCAATCTATTCGGATATTGGCGGTAGCTGGACAGTAGAAGCTCCGGGAATAGGCGAGCGTTCCGATATTTCTACTAACGTCATCCTGGCTAATGGTGAAAGTTTCTATGTAGCTGAGGTTGTGGGTAGCGATAAGGTTCTGACCAATGACCTGCTTAGTACTGGCACCGTTAATGGCGATATAAAGTTTTCTAGAAACCCGGTTATCCGTAAGTTATCTGATGTTGCCGGCATGCCAGTGCCTACGGCTGCTGAGGATGGCTATGCCTATGTTTGGGATGAAGCTACCAAGTCACACAAGCTAGTCGAATTAGCCGCCCCAGTAGACACTGCTCTTTTTAAGGCTGGCGCAGTTGCGGGTCCGGCTGAAGTAACCAGCACAGCCCAAGTCGATGGTCTGGTTAAGAACGATACCATTGTGGCCCCTCAAGGTTCCGGCGCTTACGGGGATGCTTGGGGTGGTTGTTGGGATGGCGAGCACTTTTGGCTACACGATTGGTCTGATCACCATCTAACCCAGTTTGACGCGCAGTGGAATGAGACGGGCGTTACCGTGTCTGCTGGCGACGCCTATACCGCAGTCGATGACAGATGCCTTACATGGCATGAGGGCAGATTTTACGCAACTAAGAGTAACAAACTTTCCTCGTTTATAGTTGATAGCCAAACAGGGGCCGTCTCTGATATCCAGTTATCACAACTGATAGATGGCCTTGGTGCGGTATACGGGATAGCCGTTTCTAATGATGTTGTACACACCATACGGCACACAGGAGAAGTTCACCGCATTCATATAGACGGCACGTTTATAGACTCGTTTAGTATCGCTGATCAAACTGGTACCAGTCCCGATTCTATTACCTGGGATGGCACTAACATCTGGGTATCTGGCTCCACCAGCACTCATCGTTATGACGCAGATTTTAATTTTATAGAAACGCTGTCGGGTATGCGTGCGGTTAATACCCGTATTTGGGACGGCTCCTCTTTCTGGGAAACGCCCTTTTCGTATAACTCTGCCACCAACATTTATAGGCTGGATGCGACCTATGTTGCTGTTGGTGGATCTTGGACCATTAAGGCACCTGGCCTGGCAGATATTTTTTCTGTAAATGACAAGGTGCTTTTGGGTAACGGTGAAGAGTTTGTAATTTCTGAGCTTGTCTCGAGCGGGGAAGTTATTACTTCGGATGCTTTGACTACAGGGGCTATTGCCGGTGCGATTGCACGAGTAAACAACCCGGCTATCCGCCAGCTTTCTGATGTTGGCGGCCTGCCAGTGCCTACGGCTGCTGAGGACGGTTATACCTATGTTTGGGATGAAGCTACCAAGTCACACAAGCTAGTTGAATTAGGCGGCTCAGGAGAGGCGGTAGACACGTCTCTTCTCGCCATGTCGGCTGGACCTGCTCTTACTGCCCCATTGGCTGTGCCAGCTGGATTGGCATCTTCCGGTTCTTCGATAGCGATGACTACTGGATCTGGCAACGTATCAGGTGGTTGTTGGGACGGGTCTGATTTTTGGGTATACAACACAACAAATATGGAAATAGTGCAGTTTGATGCGTCTTGGGTGGCTACAGGTGTAGTGGTTTCCGTTCTTACTGTATCAGAGAGTAATTTACTTATAGGGCTTGGGTATTATGACGGTAACTTCATATTTTATAGAGCGTCTACCAATACAATAATTTCCGTTTCTCATGCGGGTGATTTTGTTAATACGCTGTACTCTGAGTCTTCAGTTCTTACTGGTATAGATTGTATGGGAGTAGTTAACTCTCACTTGTATGTGGCAGTAGGTTCGGACATTCATACAATTGATTTAGCTTCGGCGGCTAAAGTTAAAACAACGAATGTAAGTTCAGCCACAGCTAATGATATAGCTGCAGTAACTTTTGATGGTCACTATTTGCTTATCGTGCCAATTAATACCTCTACCGTTATTCAGGTAGATTTAGACGGCGGCCAAATATTCTCAGTAGGTAGTAATATCCCTTCTTTTTCAGGGATAGCTATTAAGGTTGAAAGTGATTATTACTTCGGCACCAAAACTGAAATACAAAAAGTAGCGCCATCTGGATACACCAGCGTGCCAGGTATATACACGGTAGAAAATTCCGGTCTCGGAAGCTTCACCGCTCCAGGTAAAACCATAAAACTGGGTGATGGCAAAGAGCTGCTGGTGGATTCCATACTTGATGCTAATACGGTATCGACGCTTGAGGTTTTGGCCACAGAAAGTGTGAGCGGAAATATAGAGCGTGTGTATGGCTCAGGAGAGGCGATAGATACTTCTTTATTCGCTAAGGCCGCTATTCCTGGTCCTGCTGTCGTTGACAGCCAGACAATAGTTACAGGAATTGGAACGACTCCGGGACCTGTAGCTACGACTGAATCCCTAAATACAGGTGGTATATTCTGGGATGGGGAGTTTTATTGGCTTACAAATACAGTCGCTGATCAGATCTTTAAGTTGGATTCTTCATGGAATGTACTGGAGCGATCTGCTTCAACAGCGTCACTTGATGATAACTTGTACGGGCTAGGTAAATTAAGCAACGGCAGGTTTGTTTCTTTCGGATCAAGTTCTGATCAGTTGATCTCATTCAATCCTGACTTAAGTGGTATGACTGTAATCACTAGTGATGCAAGCATACTGACGGGTAGTAGTGGTGGTGGTCTTGTTGTTGTGGATGACTACATTTACATCTGTACCGATGCCGATGGAAAAATTAAGAAGATAGATTCTACGACAGGCCTACTTGTTAAGGAGGTCGCCCCGGCAGGAATGACCTACCCGAGCAAAATAGTATGGGACGGTAATAGTTTCTGGGCATTCGAGGGCGGTGAATGGTTCCAGTTCAATAAGGACCTGGACTACATAGCTCAGTTTGCTACCACCATGCAAAATGGCAGCACACTTGGAGCGGTTATTGCTAATAACGTGCTACATGTTGTGGGTAATTCTATCCGCTCTGAATACCCATTAACGACTGAGGTAGTGCCTGGCATTGCAACAGTGGCAGCACCAGGCATTGGTAGCCTTGGCGTGGTGGGTAGTACGCTGCAATTGGCGACTGGTGAAACCTTTATTGTCGGTGAAATTCTAAGCGACGATGAGATTAATACTGGGGCGGAAATAGTAGCCGGTTCCTATCCTGGAAATATAAGCAAGGTAGAGGTCCCGGCAGTATCGCTAGACACTGTTAAGGTGACGGAATTTCACCACACTGGGGCGCTAAGCGTGTCAGTAGGTACCGCTATGTGGAGCCCTGACAGCTCCATAGAAGTGTTTAAGGCAACCGCTCATGTAAACACTCCACCAGTGGGAGATAGTTTGCTAATGAACATAATGGTTAACGGTTTGCTCAGTCACACTTTGGCTTTGTCACCAGGTCAAAGCTCAGTAGAGATAAATAAGCTGGGCTTGTCATTGCTTGTAACCGATGTTGTATCTGTAAATATCACGCGGGTAGGCACCACCAATCCCGGCAGCGACTTAAACATTAAATTCTTCACTTACGCCACCTCGTAACTAATTAAAAGAGAAAATGAATTATGCTTTTTAGATATACAATAGCGGCCTTAGGTCACACTGCAGCCGACGTAAAAAGTGACGTTGCAAAGATACTTTGCGGTGAAACAGATCCCGCTAACTTGTCAGCCAACCTACAGGCAGGTAACTGTCAGGTGATGGACGGAAGCTTACCTATAACGCCAGGTAGAGAGTTTACTATGGTGGTTAATGACGGGACGGACGCGGTTGTCTCCAGAGATCATAGTGAGTTCCCTGGACATAAAACAATGATAAGTTTGATCGGCACCGATGCTGGTCTTCTTCGACTATCAGTTTGCCGTGATTATGTTGAGGGTGCATTCGTTGACCCGGCCTATGGCCATACATCCACCAGCACTTCTAACTTTGCTAACCTAGAGTTCGACGAGGCAGGTTCAGTATTTTATATAGGTGTAACCGACACTTTGGCCTTCGTTACCAGGTCGGATGGATATGAATCAACCGTGATTACAGAGTTACATGAAGTAGAAAACTCGACAGTCCATAAATACGATAACGCTGCAGATATGCTTTGGGCGTTAGAAATGACTGCTTCTTATGTCAACCCTAACCATGTCGAAAGCAATACCGGTAGTAATGGTAGTGTCTTAGTGACTACTAAATTGACCGGAGTATCTCACCTGTGTGCAGGTATGGCTGCCACCACGACGCAAACTGGCACCTCCACTTCCTTTCCAGTGGAATTAGAAGATGGAAGCTACGGAATGCCCGTTCACCCTTTGACGTTTTCTGCAGCCATCATGGGAAGTGATATTCCTATTAAAAATATATATCAACCTAGACTCGGTTTTTCATCGGCGGAAATGGGTGCAATGCTTAATGTTAGTGGCAAGAGTCTGCTATTACTTAGCCTTAGCGCCGCCGTTAACAATAAGAATTGCGTGCTCATTGAAGGGGTCTGATTATGTATACACCTACATCCTTGGGATACTCGGTTAAGATGGAAGCGACGGTTGGAAAACTTGCCTTTCGTAGAGGCGCCTTTCAGTTTGCTGCTGTTAGCCCTACCCAGATAATGGGAGCAGGGGGGTTGGATAACGTCGCGATAGTGGGCGAGAAGAAGGCAAGCGTGCAGTACTGGAGTTAAAACACACTTTCGAGGGTTCACTCGAACCGCCAGCACTTCTCTAGGATGGCCTTAGATTAATCTGAGACCATCTTATGAGTTACTTAATAGCACGAACCTTAACCGCTTGCGTAGAAGGCGTGGGCCCTGCCATGGGCGGCCTAGTTTCCGAGCAATACAAGATCGTAAAATTCCACTTAGGGCATGAGCCCTTGCTGGTGGATGTGGCAACTAAAACCGTTCAAGCCATGCCCTTGGCGCGCAAAAAAACCGATCCTGGTTTTACTGGCGACCTGGGCAATGGTACCGGTGTTTTTTACACTCGCGATTTACAGCCAAGCGATATGCAATGGTCGAATGGTAAGCTTTTGATTAAGTGCGTTATGCCGGCGACGGTAGGTGGTGTCATGCCTCCTGGTGCGGAAATGCCAGACGGCGTGGCCATCGCCCCTTACAACCAATCAACCCTTTACCTCGAGGACAGTAACGGCAATTTATCTCATGCCCTGGTTAAACTGCCGGACTTTGTGCTGCCGGAATCCGGTACCGAAGTGCATTGTTATATTGAGTTCCCAATCAATACGACTGGCTAACAATAATATTTTTCAGTGCCTTGCTCTGGACAGTACTTTTTAGTTAGTTATAGTTCCTTGGCAATTTATGCCAAGGAGTTAAAGAATGACCGATAAAAAGAAAGCCTCGTTTAAGCAAATTATGGGGATTTCCCTAGTCGTTGCTGTCGCAATTGGCGGCTATAAAGCGAATGAATTGGGTGTGTTTAATACTGCCCTGGTAATCCCGGCGTGTGATCACTCAGGCATTGAAGGCCTGGCCATTGAATCGGCCAATGAGATACCAGTACTGGCCATCTCTAAAATATCCGCCAGCAAATTAAATAACGTGGCCGAAACAAATTATCTTACCAAGCGAGAGATCCGCACTTGCTCTGCAGACGTGACGGTAATGGATACGACCGGCAAGACTAAAAATTTACCCATGGAATATGCAATCTATTGGGGCGATAAAGAAAATGGTTTAGCCGGCGTTAAGGTTGAATTAGCCGCTAATTAAGTGTAAAACTTAATCAGTCTAGGATGGGTATTGATTAAAGTCTTTGTCTGCCTGAAGGGGGCAGGTTAGCGGCAACGCTGGCCTGCCTTTTTTTATGGGAATTCTATATTTTTAAGCGATTTTCATATTTTTAAGTGAATCCCATATTTCTAAGTAAATTTCATATTTCTGAACCTTTTTCGTATTCCTGAGCGTTTTTCATATTCCTGAATCTTTTCTGTATTTCTGAGCGTTTTACATATCCCCACTTAACACACTTTCAACGGTTCATTTCCCGCCTAGCCTATCCCATAGACTCCCCTGGTAATTAAATTTGGGGGCACTCATGCCAAGAGAATCGTATGCGAAGTGGGACTATGATCAGTTTAATGAAACTGGCTTAGAACCACTCGTTAAAGCATTAAAACGCCATAAAATTGGTGTGATCGGAGTCGAGGGGTCCAACAAGCCAACCCGGGCAAGTGGGGTCCAGACTAAAAAAGCGCTGATAATTTTGCGCAATGGCCAAACCATAATGCTCCAGGTGACGGCGCAAGGGGCGGTATTCCAGGTTCGTCTGAATAATCGCGTGGTGCCACTCCGGGCTAAGGGCGATATCACGTCCATAGCCAAAGAATTGGCCGCCATGGTCCGTAAAAATCAGCCCAAATTCGATGAGAAACTAGCCAAGCTTGCTGAGAAGCAGGAAAAAACCACTTCTACGCCTCGTAAACGTGCCCTGACCGTGCGCAAGCGACTTGAAGACCTAACCGCCAGCATTGCCCCACTATTAGCCCGTAAAGAGGAGCTGGTGGAGAAGGAGACGGCGGCGAGGCTGAATCTTGAGGACGCCATGTACTCAAAACGTAGCAGTGATACCTCCCTTAGGAATATTCAAGCAAATAACGATTCGCTATACAGCCAGATAGACGCCCTGGAGGACACACTGTGAAAGGTTTAAAAATTAACAACTTTGTAGACGGCCCTAATGTTGGGTTTTCTCCGGAGCATATAGCGGCATTCACCGCGGCAATGTCTGAGGGCGATGACCCGCACGCAGCGTTTGAAGATAATTCCCTGGATGTTTTGGATAGCGCCTTTGGTGGCGAGCTCATGCACCAGTTTATTCTCGATTCCATCGTGGTAGAAAATTCTCGATTAAGCCGAAAAATGCGAGCCCTGCAGCGCGCCTTTAATACCTCTATGGGTAAAGCGGGACCTGCAATCAAAGTCCTGGAGCCAGAAATAGGCAAGCCTCGTAAAAACGGCATGATCGGTACGTTAACGGTTAAGTTCCCGTTGTCGGATGGCCAGTCAATCAGTGTGGTATTTCACGCGCCCGATGGTGATCCCGAAAAAATCACCAAAGACGATACCTTGATTGGTTTTCGTTGGTTATTGAACTCTCGCGACGTTACGGCCTGGATGAGTCCTGAGACGGACAATAACGGCCTGGTGGACATTGCCCTTAATACTTTAGGTAATCGCGTTGCTCAGCTAGTAGCGGCCAATACAGCTAAGTTTACTGAGCGCCAAGAAGGCATGGCATCAGATAAAGAAGCCCTGGCCAGTGCTCAAGAGCAAAAAGTTAGCCTGGGCAATGAAATTGGCGATTTAGAGAAATCTATTGCTGATAAAGACGAATCCACTGAGTGGAATAAGAACTTTAAGTTAGATAGCGACCGACGCATTGACGTGGCCTATGACCTTAATGATGAACTGACCAAACAGCTGGCGGATCTGCAGAAACGAGTCGAAGACGCCAAGGCCAAAGTGGTACCGGACCCTGAGCCCGATGTGAAAGATGAGAAATCTATCATGGCGCGCCTGGAAGCTATGGGCATGACCGTCGTGCAATTCATCGCCTTGTTTATTACTGGCACCACTACCGCAAAGTTCCGCAAAGAAAAAGCCCGCAAGCTAGGCCTATCTGATTTTGACGCGGTACGGGACCAGCTAAACACAGACGCCAAATACCTAAATAAAAACAAGCTGACAACGGCCGGTGAAAACCTGCTGAACATGCTGTTAGGTAAAAACTGGCAATCGGCCAATCAAGATATAGAAAGCCTGGCCAAGGGCCAAAATGTTACCCGGGAGCTCAATGAAAACGAGACGGTCCAGGGAAAGATGGTGGGCAATCTTGATATAGATAAACCGATGCTGCTTAAGTTTATCGAACGTGTCCAAGAGGCTACCGATATGGCCGGCTGGGCTGTTCTTGCCAAGATAATGGCTGATAACTTTATGCAGGTTTATCTAACGGATACCGGAGCCGAGGGTGAATACCCCAGATCCATGTACTCCGGGTATATCGTGAAAGCGATCAAGCGAGCTCACAAAGCCGGCCAATTTAATGCTGTGGACCGTGCACTGGATTTCATCCAGGAGTATGGGGATATGGCGCCTAAGCAGGTTATCGCTGGCGGCAATGGCGTGTGGAAGCTGCGCACTAAAATGAAAACTATTTTCGCTAAGAAATATGGTGAAGATATTTTCGATTGGGGCAAAGAGGGCACTGAAGAGCTTGCGCTTAAAGAGTACCGGGACCTTATCGATACCGTGATTTTTCGCACTGAAAGATCAGGCTATTCAAACGATGAGTTTGCACGGGTAGATATGATCCAAAGCCTGGTAGAGCCCGCTAACAAGCTAATCGCTTCATTCTGCTACAAAGCTACCAAAGACGATCTTGAAAAGGCTGACGATGCACTGCGCTACGCAGAGAACGCAATGAACCGTTGGTATGAAATAGATGGTCCCAAGGTGGCCAGTCTTTGGCAGCTGAAGGAAGCGGCTAGCTGGCAGTATGAAAACCAAATGACATTGCTGGAGCGACTAAGAGCTGTTGCCGATGTTGATGGTGAAGTGGGCGAGGCATGGGACAAATTATTTAATTACATAGTTGAAAAACTTTAATTTGTCCGGTCGCGCCGATATGTGCGCGACCTTTTACACTGTATTTATAAGGGTTTTATTGTGGATCGTAAAAGTAAGTTAGATTTATTAAAAAATATTAAGACATTTAGTGATCGGAAGTTAGAAGTAACTGATGAAGATACTAAAGCAAAAATTCAGATTGAAATAGATGGAATGAAAGCAGAGCTCGCCGGCAAGCCAGGGCTTACTGTTGTGGGTGGCAATGATAACCTGGTTGCGATCGATGCCGCGGCCACTATCAATTCTTACAAGGTATCTCAGGAAGAGCTCAAGGCTGCGCTGGACTTATTAAACGGCGCCAAGGCTGCCGGCACACTGCCGCAAAAGTACGAATTGCAGCTTGATATGATTGGCCAGATTTACGCTAGCCGTTTTCCTGAAGTTGCTCCGGAGGCCGATATTCCCAAGGGCATAAAAGTAAAAATTGATAATACCCTGCAGGCCTTAGGCACCATTGCCAGTTCATTGCAGAATGCTATCGATATTCGGGGCAGTAATAGCATGGATGCCGCGCAAATTTTCAATGAGAATTTCCGCAGTATTTCTATGCACTTTGCCAACCTTGAAAAGTGGCGTGGCTTTGCTGCCCAGAAAGGGTTATCTGCCGAGATGGAAGCTTACATTGAATCTCAAGGTGGTGAGCCGGACGTACTGGGTAAAATCCCGGCCTATTCGATTAACGAGCTTAAAACCCTGAAAGCTGAGGGCAAAATGTCTCCGGATGAATTAGCCGAGGTTGACGCTATTTTAGGACGCTTGCCTGGGGCTGCTGGCGACGTGGCCCAATATGAAAAAGCCATCGCCAGTTATATGCACCGACACGGCATTAAAAACGGCACCGTTAAAATGCTGCAAAACCCGGACGTAGTATTCTTATTGTCTACGGTACCGGCCGATATGCGCCCTGGTTTTGCCAAGTTTATTGAAGAGAATTCGGGGCACGACGAAGAGATTGCATACCAGATCAAAACCTCTCTGGCCAAAGCTGCTGATAATATCGGCGCCGCTCGCTTTCATGACTTGGATTTTAGACTCTGGGCAGAAGAGCGCGAGGACAGCACCCTAGAAATTGAGTACACCCACAAGTGGATGAACGAAAAGGTTAAGTTGGTGGACCTGGATAGCGACGGCGAAACTGTTTGGTTAAGTAACGTCGGCGGTTCTTACGCCAACCTAGAAAAACGCATAGACGCGCCCCATCCAGATCACAAATTAATAGGCACCGTGAAGCCAATCGCCGGCATGGACAAGGTTTACCAGGAAGACCTGGCCAGGCTGAATCTCCAGGCCAAGCCAGCCTCTAATGGTGATAAGCCGGAAGAAAAAAGCGTGGTCCAAAAGGGCAAGGATGCCATGCTGGCGATCATGCACTTTATACCAAAGGGCCAGCGCCCGGTTATTGCGGATATGCTCCGTAAAGGTGATGAGCGCGAGGGTATGGCTGAAAAAATGCTTGAACTCAAGGCTACCATCGATGGCATGCCTGAGACGTATGGCCAGGATGGTATGGGCGATAAAGCCGTGGCATACCTTCACTATTTCTCCAGCTCAATAGATCGCCATATCACTGAGAAGGATGTAGAAGGCGGCGTTAAGCAGGCCTTTGGTTTGGGTAATCTGGGGCAGGGTGCTGAGCTTGGTTATATCTCAATTGAAGAGATGGTGAATAGCCCTTCTTTTGAAATCGATCTTTACTGGACCCCTAAAACACTAGGCCAGATTAAGGGTATTGATACGGATGGTGAAGGCGGTGAGGCTGGATCTCGCGAGGCTGAGCTTGTTGCATGGATCAAGGGTTTACCAAACCAGGCTAAAAGAGAAGGCAGTTTTGATTCCTCTACCGGCGCCTGGGAAGCTTTGGATTTAGCGCTACCTGCTGTACTTAGCCAGGGCAATATCGCCTGGGCATACCCAGTACTGCAAGAAAATTCAGCGTCATTCCATTCTAACCCTCGCAATAACTCGCATGTATATCAGTTAACAATGCCTAAAGGGCAAAGCTTAGAGTTAACCCTACTGTCCCAAGGGGCCCGGGTTGTGTTTATTGAGGAGCGTGAAGGCGAGGATGTAGAGCTTGATATGTCTTTAATTCCTGGACCGATACAGGACCTAGAATTACCTGAAGAGGTGATGAATGATTTAGCCAAGGCTCGCAAGGCCGGTATGTCTTTCGCTGGTTACATGGCGAATAGAGATTTCATTCAGTACACGGAAACCATTTTCGAGTATCTGTACATCCAGGTAATGAACCAGTTAGATGAAATTGGTTTTTCCATGACCAGTGGCGAACGTGATCAGTATGTTGGCGGCGATGCCATGGCGTTTAATGCCGGCGTATTGGTTAAGTACCAGGGCGATATGTTCCCTGTGCCTATTTTCAGTATTAAGGCTGGCGAAACTAAAGTTGAATTTGATTTAACTGAACCTGGTGTTGATGTTGATGACTTGATTACAAAGGCTGAAGAGATGCTGGCTGTGGCTACGCCTGAGAAGGATAAAGCTAAGGCAGAAAAAGAAAGTCGGAATCAAAAAATGGAGCTTGATGCCGCTACTATCGAAAAGTTTGCAGCCGTTCGTCATGTAACGATTATGGAAAATAGTCTTTACGTTGTGGGCGAGGGGGAAAATGAGATTAATTTCCGACCTGCCGGTAATGATGGCAAGACCCGTTTCACAGCTGAGGGGCAAATTAAAGGTGAGCTGCTTTATGATCAGGATTACGGCGGCGATCCTAAGGGGTTATCTATCTTGGATATTATTGGTAAGTTTGGCTTTAAAAAGCTGGCTAGCAAAAAGCCTGAGACTGGATTCGGCGGTACCGATAATACAGCCCTGGTTAAAGCTCTTAAGGCGGAAGGCCTGCAGGTACAAGAGGCCTTGTTGGGTAATTCTATTGAACTGCCTCAGTTGAATGATTTAAAAATCATTCCCCAGGGTAGCGGTAAGTACATGATTACAGGTGCAGGCTTTAGTACTGACATTTTTGATCTTGATGGTGTTATCGAGCAAGTTAGCGAACTGCAAAGCCCTAAGGTGGCCGCGGGTCCTCGCTATGAGACTCCATTGGGCGCACTTAGCCAGGTTGATACCGCCATGGGTACCGAAGTGGATACCAAGTTTAAGGTGATCGAAGCTAAAAAGCTGAAGGCCTCAAACAATACCGACGGCACCATTAACCCGGAATTCCCAAGCGAATTACAGCCTCGCGATCGCACACGCGCCGGCAGCATTGCTCAAGTGCAAACCATCTCGACCAATCTTAAGCCTAAGCACCTTGGCGACAGTGTGAATGCCTCTCAGGGTGCTCCGATCGTTGGCGGTGATAATGCCGTGGAATCTGGCAACGGCCGTACCATGGCCATTAAAAAAGCATACAAGGAAGGCAATGCAGACGAGTATCGCGCCTGGATAATTGCTAACGCTGCCAAGTTTGGTTTAAAAGCTGAAATGATCGAAGGAATGGAGGACCCAATCCTGGTGCGCGAACGTATCACTGAGCTTGATCGTGTTCAATTTGCCAAGGAAGCAAACAAATCGGACCTGCAGGCAATGAGCCCACTTGAAACTGCCAAGACGGATGCCCAAGCCATTGACGATGCCATGATGTATGTTTTTGAGCCTAGTGAATCTGGCGATCTGCTGGCGGCTTCAAACCGTTCGTTTGTTAGCAAGTTTATGCAAGCGATCGGCGGCAATGATGCGAGCTCATTAATGACTGCGGATGGCCAACCTAACCAGGCTGCCCAGATCCGTATGCAAGCGGCTGTTTTTGCCAAGGCCTTTAATGATGAGCGTTTAATTGCTTTGTCTGTTGAAGAAACAACCGATGAGCAAAAGAACATTATCAAGGCCATGAATAACGCTGCGCCGGCTTTCATTGAGATGCGTGCACTGTCTGCAGACGCGGCCGATCAAATGGGTTCAGGCCTAGCTGATGGTATTGAAACGAGCTTAGACCAGGAAGCTATGTCGGCCCTTACTGGCGCCACTGAGCTGATACGCCAGGCACGTCGTGATGGGCACGATATTAAGGAATTGATTAAGCAACAGGGCTTGTTTGGTGATATTGATCCGAGCACTGCAGCACTGGCCATATTCATTAGCGAAAACGGCCGTTCATCTGCCCGCCTTGCTGAGGCCTTTAAATTAATGGCACTTGAGGTGAATGCTGAGCTGATTAGAAACCGCCTGGCAGTAGCCGATATGTTTGGCGAGCCGGTACCGGTTACGTTATCCGATATCTTAAACCGTGTGGGTACCAAGCTTGATGTAAATTTCGGCAGCGATGATATGCAGCCGGACCTATTGACCGGTGGAGCTCCGGAGCCTGAGGTGGTCCCTGAGCCGGTACCTGAGGTTAATCCCGAGCCTGGCCATGCCGCATTAAATACCTATCAGCAAATACTTGATGCTGACGGTATTTATGAATCAGAAATTCCTGATGGTCTAAATAAGGATTGGATTCTTTTCAATGCGCCTAGACCGCTAGTTGGTGATGATTACGCTACAGGGCCAGGGCCAAGAGGCCAGTATTGGGTAGCAATAGACCCAAGAACAGACGGTCCAGCCATTAAAATGATCTCAAATAATTTTGATGACAATGCGATTGTGGTTGTCCCTGCAACCTTAAGGCAGATTGTCGATGCTGCGCTAATTGACAATGATTATGCTGACACATATCGAGAGGATTACCCGGACCTGGAAAAATTAGCCGGAGTACTTGGCGCTCAAATTTCAAGAATGGAAGGGAAGCCGGTGAAGGTTTTACTTGAAAAGCTAAAAGGCTCTGAGTCGGCCCCGGTGGTTGATCCTGAAACCCAAAACCCTGAGCAGGTGGCAATCGATCAATTAAACGGTTTGGTTGCTGGTGAAGAAACCGACCACGTTGAATTTGACAAGATCCTGGAGGAAGTGGAAGAGGTCCTGGAAAAGGCCGGCCGCGTTGAAGAGTTTGATGATCTATTGAACCAGGCTACTGACAAGCTAACTGAGTTGTTATCGGCAGCCGCGGGGAGTCTGTAATGGCCTTATCCAGGAAAGAGAGACGTGCACACCAGAAAGTAGTTATGAACTCCCTGGAGGCCCTAGTGGTCCCTGGGGTAGTTCGTAAGGAGCGCCGTACCCTGCAAAAAACCATGATGGATGCGCTGGCGGCTTTGAAGGCTAAAGTTGACAAGGTGTTGACCCGTCTTGATGAGTTGCTGGCGGGTAAGTTTACCCATTATGACCCGGTACCCTTTATCGAACTGGTAGAGGATATCGTCAAAAAGGAGGAGGGCACTGTGGACCAGATCAAACAGCCTGTAATCGATTACTACAAGGCCAATATGGCCGCTTAATAAGAAGCCCCGAAAGGGGCTCATGGATTCTGTTATGACTGTTTCAAATGAAGAGTATGCAAAAGATGGCCAGCGTTTAAAAGCTGCCCTGGATAGCGCCGGCATTGAAGGCGTTATCGTGTCTGAAAATGGCGAGCGATTAACGGCTGATAGCCTGGCGCTTGCGATCGTTACCAAGGGGGCAGGGCAATACCTTATTGCGGTATGCGATGAGCCCCAAGGTGGTCATGATTTAAACTCTGCTGTCGGGTTAATCACCGATCTGGCCCGGAGAAATTAAAGGCTATTTAAGCGACCCCGAAAGGGGTTTTTTTATGCCTGTAAGAAACACACTTTCGCCGGTTCAATTCCCCCCTGCAGATACCGCTAGCATGCCTGGATAATATATCGGCGTGCGTCATGACTTTTACTCTGCAAGACAGTTATTCATTCCAGGGCTTATCCATAGCCATCGAAAATCAGCAAGGCGATATCCGCGCCGGCACCGATCCTCATGGCCAGGATTGGGAAATAGAAATGAAGTGGGATTATGGCTATATCCGCGGCGGCGCCCTTGGCAATGATGGGGAAGCCTTAGACGTTTATATCGGTCCCGATCGCAAAGCCGAATATGCCTACATTGTTAAACAGCACGCCATTGAAAAGGTGAGCAAGTGGCCTGGGGATTCCTGCCCTAATTGCGAGTCTGTGCCGGCACGCTGCGCATGCCCAGAATATTACGATGAAGATAAAGTTATGTTGGGCTTTTCATCCGAGCAAGCTGCCCGGGATGCCTACCTTGCCCAGTACGATAACCCATTATTTTTAGGTCCGATCGTGGCCATGCCTATCGAGGAGTTTAAATCCCTAGTGCGCGCCGTGGTGGGGGTACTGGATGTTCCAAGCCAGGTCCTAGATTCCGCTCAGTCTCGTTTGAGCTTGGCCGAATACTTCAGTTTCATCGAGGGCAGGAGTCGATCTGCATTGATGAAAATTGAGAAGAGAAAAGACAAGTCTCCAGTGTTTAGGCTGGGGCGATTGTCTCCCACCGTAGTTAAGAAGTTGGCAAAACTTAACCCTGGATTTTCAGGGAAGCGAGATCTTTTTGTTACAGGTTCCCAGCTTGCACATATTTATCTTCGGCATAGGCAGGATGTTCGGAAGCTGGTCAATCTTCTAAAGGGATCTCGATCAAAGCCGATCGATGGCAGGGTTTACACAAACACAGATCCTAGGCATCCACATACCTCAGGTGTCCTTATGCTTGAGTCCGGCATGAGGGTATCAAAGGATAAAACGCACGCTGCATTTCCACTGAATGTTTCGGTTAAAAAAGGGGCATTGGTTTGGAATGGTTTTCTAGTCCCGGCTGACTATGGGAATGGTGAAAACAGGGAACATGAAACAGAGGTGTTATTGGACTCGGAGGGGGCGCAGGCATTCCCATTACAGTCTCTCAAGCATAAGCGAGGAAACGCGGCTGACTTAGTGCATAACTCCGAGTCCAACAACCCAAATTTAGTCCTTATTCTCGATGGTGTCAACACTGAGTGGTCCGAGGTCACTTTAGAGGAAAATACCGAAACAATACTAGATAGATCCTCAAACGGTATCAAATTAGTATCAAAACGGGGCTTTTCTGGGGCTGTTTTAATACTTTCTACCATGGCCAGTGTTAAGCGCTTATTCCTTTCAAACCTGTCTGTGGCCGATATCAAGGACGCCAAAAGCAATGAAGCCCTGGCCACTGTTCTTGATGAGCAATCGAGCCTGGCATCGATCTCGACCGCCCTTAGATACCTAAAAGAAAACAACCCTAACCAGCTGCTATCCGCCCAAATTGACGATGATAAAAACGCCCTAATTGAGGCGGCTATCGAGCGAATGAAGGAAGGATCTGAAGGCGATATTTTCCAGGATTCCAGGGGGGCAATGCAGACACTTGGGCTCAAACGTCTGGACCAGGACGGGGCATATCTAAAAGGCCTGGCAGCCGAAAATATAACCACGATCATGGGGGATATTAACGACCGTGGCGACTTCGACAAGCTCCAAAAATTGCCCGAGTACATCGCCTATGAGGCTGCCAAGAAAAAGGTAAATGATGCCGCTTATGGTGATGGGGCGGATGATATCTCTCTCGAAGAATGGGCCGAGATGAGGAGGGTTAAGGAGCTCGCTTTTGATGCCTTGCGGGAAGCCAAAAATGAGCCTCGAAAGAAATTAGCTGCAGCCGGTGAAGAGCTAATAAAGGGAGTAGTTGCCCTTAGCCCTATAACCGATAAGCAGGCTAAAAAATGGGCCGGCTCAATAACGATCGAGCCGGCCGCCCTCAAGGTAATTAAGCGAGATCGTGGGCTTAAGAAATTTAAACAAGATGTGGCTGATTTCTACCAACTATGCCATGGAGCCATTCCCTATTTGACCGTGGATTATTTCCCGCCAGAAAAGCGAGGTAAGAAGGTCCGAGCGAGCGCTAATGTGCCGGCGTACAGATACAACCTGGGGACCGGCGTTGAACGTGGTACCACCTTCCATGAGCTAACCCACATTCTCGAAAATAACCCGAGGATCAAGGCCGGCGCCAATTCATTCCTAAGGCGCCGTGCGGCCGAGTCCGGAGAAACTGAGCCCGAAAAGCTGAGTGTTCTTAATAACAACAAAAACTACAAAGACACTGAAATAGCGTTTAAGGATAACTTTGTAAATGCCTACCAGGGCAAAGTTTACAAGGACGGCTTTACCGAGATTTTCACCATGCTCACTCAAGAGCTGTCCACACCAGCCCGAGCCGCCACTCTGCAGCACAAAGACCCGGAAGCCTTTGAATTCATGATGGGGCTGCTGGCGGGTGTTACTGAAGAGGAGCGCGAATTTTCAGTCGATGAACACAGCAAACTCGACCAATCAAAAAACTATCGCGAGCAGCTGCTAAGCCATTGGAAATCCATGATAGCCGGTGGCCAGGTTGTAGTTGAAGAAACTAACTATGAATTCTCCCATTCGTTTGATGTGTCCCCAGGCGTGGAAATTGAGCTCTTACTGGACAAGACCGGTGGCTTGTCCTCTATACGCAAACACCAAGACGCTAATGACATACATATAGCGACCCTTGAAAACACTGAGATCACGACCCTTGTGGCCATGGAGGAGCTGCTGATGGGCTCAGGAACCTTCGATAAAGCCCGTATTGAAAAAAGGGCCAGTTCATTTTATGAGCCTACTCATGTGCACGGCGGATTCAACGCCAGCACCCCCCTCAAGAGTTCCATCCAATCCGAAAACAACTAGGTAATTTAATGATTAAGTTTCATGCAAAATCTCCCCTGTCCGGGGAGACGGTCTCAGTAATATTTGATGATTCGGGGGCGAGTATTGACGGCCCTGGTATAGAGGTGGATGAACTACAGGCATTGCTTGATGTGGCCCATGGCCTCCAGGGCAAGCCTATCGAGCTGAAAACCATGAGCCCTCATGACTTTAGCTATGTGATGGATTCTAGCGCCTGGAAGGCCGTTCCTGTGGATGGCTACATGGATTATGAGGAGGTCTCAGAAATCGCCACTACCGGTGCCGGCAAAACGGTTCGCCACAAAGAAGAGCCTATATTGGACCGCAACCCGGGCACCATCTTAGACGCTGCCGACCTGGCAGAATTTGAAGCCATGATAAAAGGGGCGGATAGTTTTGATGAGATTGAAGAGATATTTTTCGACGCCATCGATGACCTCGCAGCAAATGAGCAGGAGAAGAGTCTCGATTTTGGCGTTAAAGCCGGCCAAGCCGTCGTTGCCCGTGAAAAGCTAAACGCCCGGGTAATTCAGCTAATCGATAGTATAGATGCTAGTCATGTTCTAACGAGTGAAGAGCGCGACCTGTTGGCATCCTATACCGGCCGCGGTGGTTTGAAATCAGAGAATAGCGAAACAGAATATTACACGCCTCAGCATGCCGCGGAATCCACTTGGGAAATGCTCAAGAAAAACGGATTTAACGGCGGATCTGTTGGTGAGCCGTCGTGTGGGTCCGGAGTGTTTCTGGGTACCAAGCCGGCTAAAACCAAAGTGGTGGCCAGTGAGCTCAGCAATATCAGCTCTAAAGTATGCAACCTGTTAAACCCTGACGATGACGTGGACAACCTATCGTTTGAAGAGCAAGCCGCCAGCATGCCGGATCACAGCCTGGATGCGATCATCGGTAACGTGCCTTTTTCAAATAGCAGGCCGTTAAGAAGCCGTGACCCGGCCTATGCCGATCGCGAAGATTTAACCCTGGAGCAATATTTTATTGTGCGCTCTATCGATAAGGTCCGTTATGGCGGCCTGGTGGGTCTGCTTATTCCTACTCGGGTGGTTGATCGCAAGTCCAAGGGCTTTACTCAGTTTCGCCGTGAAATCAGCCGCAAAGCCGAATTTTTGGGCGCCGTTCGCATGCCTTCCAAAACTTTTAAAAAGGGCCAGCACGGTACCGAAGTGCCGGTGGACGTGATTTTACTCAAGAAACACCCTAAGGATTTATTGGAAAAAATAAAAGCTGCTGATCCTGAGCTACTGGAAGAAACCAAAGTATTTTATAACGAGTTTATCCAGGGTAATTGGTTTATTGGCGCCGGCAAAAAATACCTACTGGGTGCGCAATCCATGGTGGGCGAACAGCGCAAGCGATTAGTAGTAGCGTTTGATGGATCTGAGCAAGAGAAACAGGCAGCGATTCGTAAAGCACTGGGCACTAAATTTGATTCTCGTATCGATTGGGCTGCCCTGGAGAGTGCCGAGGTTAATTTGCCTCAATACACTGAAGGCGATTCGCAAACGATCAACGGAGTGCAGCACGAATTAGAAAACGGCAAGTGGGTATCTGTTAATTTCAACTTGGATCTAAACTCCCTGGATGAGTACAAGTTTGGCGCCGAGTCCATGGACCAGCTTAGAGATCAGCTTAAAACGCCTGAAGGCTGTTTAACCTTGTCTTATGATCAAGTGCAGGCGGTTAATAAGACCTGGCCTAAAATGCTTCTCAGAGAGTTCCCACAAGCTAACGCGGCGTTTTTGTTTGGTGGTGAGGTAGATGGACCCCTTCAGGAAATCGCGTGGCGCGGTTCATTGATTGGTCAGGTAATCGCCCGTGATTCATTCGCCATGCAAAAAGGAGAAAACGACGGCGAGCAGCTGGAGATTGTCCAGGCCATCGTTTCAAAAGAGATCCACCAGCACGGCAACCCGCACAAGGCCAAAGTTAAGCGCAATTCTACGAATGCACGCGACTGGATGCAGTACCAGGCCTCAGTTCAAAAGAGCGGCGGCTATAACGCATTACTGCGCGGTGAAGTAGAAAGCAGCACGGTACCTGTCTACGACTCGACCGACCCGGTATCGATCATTCATTACCTGACAGCTCAAACGATCCAATTGGATGTTAGCCCATATACGGTATTAGACCTGTATGACGGCCTGCCACCTATGACGGATATTCGCGAGCTGCTGGATAATGAAGGCATCGCATTAACGTCTAGTGGCAATGTGATGACAATGGAGCATTACCTCTCCGGAGACCTGTACAAAAAACTGCAGCAATTGAATGTCTTGATTCGCAATGAAAGCGATATGAGGAAAAAAGCCAAGTTCAATTACCAGCGCGATTACATTCTAAAAAATCGCCCATTCACTGAGCTCAAGGATGTAAACCTTAAATTTACCGACAAGTGGACCAATCCAAAATACATTGAAGAGTTTATGGACCTGGCAGGCTATCCGTTTTTCTACGATAAGGAGACAAAGCGCTGGGCTCACACGGGTACCGCCCCTAAATTATTCGATCAGCAATTACTCAAGCATTTAAACCGTGGGTTCGCTTTTGATAAAGATGGTGAGTGGCGGAAAATTAAAGGCGGGTCCAAAATGCTTGGCGCCAATGCTGCAGAATATCGCGACACGTTAAGCGACCTTATTACCCAGTTTAATGATTTTATGCGAGAGCATGAAGAGTCTGGATTGATTGCTGAGCAATACAACGCGACGTTCAACACGCACATGCCAGTTAATTATTCCGAGGCAGTACTAGGCCTGGAAAACTTATCTGGTGATATCGCGCCCCATGGTTTTCAAAACTCTACCGTGCGCCGTATATCGGATGACGGCAAAGGTATTATTGGCCTAGATGTTGGCCTGGGTAAGACGTTCACGGCCCTGGCACTTATTCAATACAATATCCAGAACGGCCGCTCCAATCGCTCAGCCATTGTTGTTCCCAAGTCCGTACTTGCAAATTGGTATCACGAAGCCCGTGCCATTCATAAGTCCCTGGACCATTACCAGTTTATCGGCATTAGCCCGGTTTATGGTGATGACGGTGAAGTGCAGCAAGAGCCTGTCTATACCGAAAACAAAAACCCGGACGGAAGCCCTGAGCAGAAAAAGATTAACGGCAAACTGATTTTTCAGGACGTTATAAAAGAGGACACGCCTGAAGAAATCAAAACCAAGTTGTGGGCAGCAACGCAAAGCAATAAAAAAGTTTTCGTTATGAGTCAGCCGCAGTTTGGGCTTATCCCATTACGCCCGGAGACCATGAGTGAGTACACAGCCGGCATGGTTGAAAACGAAATGCTTTCCAATGGATCTGCTACCGATTACTTAATGTCGGCAGCCGGTTATAGCGAAAAAGAACGCAAGAAAATCAAAAAGGATTCTGCCAAAGATAAAGATAAGCCGGGCTTTGATTACAAAGAAGCTCAAAAATTATCTAAATGGCAGGAGAAATACGATAACGACGGCACTACTAAAAATGCCACATTCCCGTATTACGAGGATTTACGTTTTGATACGGTCGTTGTGGATGAAGCGCATAATTATAAGAATATTTATGAAGCCTCAGAAACACGCGGGCTTAAATATCTAGCGGCAACCGATGCCAGTGCACGCGGCACCGATATGGCCATAAAGATGGGTCACTTAAAAGACAGCAATAACGGCCGTGGTCCTGTGATGTTGACAGCGACGCCTATCACAAACAGCCCCATCGAAGTGTACAACGCGCTTTCCCTGGTTACAGATATGTCCGAAATGGAGCGTATGGGCGTTAAAACCCCTGACGATTTTGTTGAGGTATTCGCCAGCAAGGGCAGCGTTGACGTTCAAAAGTTATCAGGTGAGATGGTATCGGTAGAAGGCATTGTTGGTTTTGAAAACTTAACCGCCCTGAGAAACCTGTTTAATCGTTTTGCCGTGGTGAAAACCGCAAAAGAAGTAAAATTCGATAATGGCATTAATCCACCTGAGGCCGTGGAGCACCAGCCCGAGGTCGATCTGGACCCTGAGCAAACGGAGATCTACGCGACCCTTAGAGAAGAGCTGGAGTTAACCATTCTGTCCATGAGTGATCCGGAGAATGCAGATCTCTTCGATGAGGATGGCCAGCCACTACCGATCAAGCCTATTTTTTCCATCATGCGGCAGATGGAGCAGGCCACAACGGATGTAGATTTATTTTACAAGCAGATGACTTTCCGGTTCCCGGCCAAGCATGAAGCCCTGGTAAAAGATCTGCTATCAACGGGCATTCCAATGTCCATTACCGGCAAACGATACGACCCGGAAAAAGAAAAGCAGGTTAATGTCAGCATTAAGCGTGATGAAACCATACCGCTAGAGCGTAAGGGTAAACTGGTTCAATTCGTACTTCCTTACGAGTTTGAAGACGCGGTGGTTAAACGCCTGGAGATGGGTAAATTTTCCAAGCTGATGGACACGGTATCGCATCCGATATCAGGTAAATACGCCAGGCTTATTGATAATATCAAAAAGCACATTGACGATAAGGGCAAGCAGATAGTTTTCACTGAGGAAAAACGTGAGCACGGCAAGTTAATGCGTGTCCTGCTGGCTAGCACCTCGCTTAAGAAATCTGAAATTGCCATCATTAACGCGACCACTGCCGGCAAACCTGAGGACCTGCAGGCGATTGCAGATTCTTACAACCGCGGCGATTTCAAATTCATCATTGCCAATCAAAAAGCGGAAGTAGGGGTAAACCTGCAGAAAGGCACTAGCGCCATTCACCACCTAACACTCCCCTGGACTCCAGCGAGTATCCAGCAAAGGAACGGCCGTGGCGTGCGCCAGGGTAATACCAGGTCCCATGTTGACGTTTATTACTATGTTGCCAAAGGGTCTATGGATATTAACCGCCTAGGATCTCTCAAAGCGAAAGCCAACTGGATTGGCCAGATCATGAAAAGCGACCAGGCCAAGATGGAAAACCCGGACGCTGCGAGCGAGGCATCTGCTGAACTTATGCGCCTGACATTAGGTGAGGAGGCCTACCAGGCTCGACTCGATAAGATGACGGCAATCAAGGTCGAAAAAGACCGGGTTATGAAGGAGAAAAGCGCATTAACCCAGCTGGCGGGTCTATCCAAAACTGCCCGGGCACTAAAGAACATTGTGTATACCGTTGAAGGCGAGATGCAGGAAGCCAGCAAGCCCTATACAACCAGACGGGATTACAATGGCAAGCTGATCGGCTATAGCTCCCTGGAGGAGATCGAGAGAGCCTTGGGAGTAATGACCGAAGATAATCCGCGTTATGAGCCATTGACCAAGCTAGTCAGTGACGCAAAAGCCAAGATTGAAAGCGAAAGAGGGCGTTTAGAGCGTCGCCTGGCCAGTCAAAAATCTAAGCTAGAAGCCCGGGATGTATTGCCATTTAGCCGTGAAGTGCTGGATAACCCTGAGGAGGTAATATCCCCTAGAAATATGAACTTTGCGCTGTATGCCGGCTGCTATGTACGGATCGTGCCCTTTAAGCAAAAAGATAACGACTTCGATGGCCATGCCGTTTATAGCGTTGGCTCCATTAATATGGGTATGGAGACCATTTCCATTAGCCGTGTATCCGGAGACTACTGGGTAACAAATAAGATCAATGGCAATGCACGCGAAAATTACAGTGTACCGTTTAATAAGTGGCCTGCAGCCTGGAAACCGATTGCGGCAAGCCCTGAGCTTGAGCTTGAGGTTGAGATTGCTCAATTAAACGGCAATGAAATTTATTCCTACATTAATAAATTTTCAAAGGATGATCTTGTTAAGTATGGGGATATTGAATCCATCTCGAGTGGGTCCATGTTTCTGTTTGATGGTAAGGGGGTTGTTCAGTTTGGCACCTACTATGATATGCCCTTGAATGAGCGAAATTTTGGCAAGGTGGTATTCCCTGAGCCCGGTAACGACGTGATCGTGACTAAAGCCCTGGAACTGGCCCGTGAAAGTTTCGGCGCCGGCTCAAACAACGCAAAGCTTCTATCCTTCCTTAAGGCCTATGTTGGCGGCGAGAATTACATGGCTCGCTATAACGAAGAATTTAAGATTAAGGATATATCCGAGGCTGGCGGCGAATATGACAAGGCCTTCACTGAATTTGTTAATGGCCTTGATGATGAAGTGCTGGTGGATCGTGAGGCGCTTTATAAATGGCTTCTTGAGGATGTTAACTGGCGCTCTGAAGGCATGATTGAGCGTTATGAGGTGCCTCTGCGCATGTATCTTGAAAGTGTCCACAAAGAGGGCTATGACAACTACGACGATATCGTGATCGGCATAGAAAGAATTGAGACTCGACTGATGACCGGCTATCGCAGCCAGGCATCCATTACCAGGGGGGAACGACTAAACCGTGAGGCAGCCGAGGCCAGGGAAGCCGAACGAGTTGAGACTGAAAAAGCCAGGGCACTTAAAGAGGCGGCTGATGCTGTTGAGCGTGAAGAGATCGAAGCGAAATCTAAGGCCGCTCAGGAAGCTTTTGCAGCCGAGGGAGGCGCTGTATTGAGTGCTGAGCAAAAGGCTGGCTTTGCGCGTCATGGACTTGATGCTGAGATCATTACTCGGGAATGGGAGTACCTTGATTACACTGGCAGGAATAAGAAAACTGTTAAGGGTAAAAAATTCCCGGCCGGGAAATATATCAAGCTGGAAGGGGCCACACAGAAAGATATTTCCAGGGGTGACAACGGCAAGGAAATCGCCGCCAGGTTCAAGCTTTCTCATAAGGGGGCAGGGCTGTATTTCTGGCCTAAAACTTTGAGTAAGTTTGTGGGCAGGCCTAACGAGGATATTACGCTAACGCCTGTCAGCGACATTGAATCGGACGTTAAATACTATCTTGAGTTACTGGATAGGTAAAACCCTATAAATATCTATACGATACCGAATTGATACTTAAATGATATTAATTCGGTATTGTTTTGATATTGAAATGATACCAATTAGGTATTAATGAATTTTTAGGGTATCTTTGCCGATATCCCAATATTAGAGATAAACAGCATGAAATTTGAAACGATAAGCGTGGGCGATATTGACGATGCGCTGGCGGCTGATGGCGCAAATGAGGACCGGGTGGCGTGGCTGAAATTGGTCCTGGATGGTCCCAATGGTATCGCTGCCCAGCTCAAAAAAGAGCCGACCCGCTATAGATCTTTTGGTCCTTACTGGTGGAAAATTAAAGAGCTGCTTAATGCCATGGGCCATGAATTTGGCGACAATTACGAGGGTAGTTTGGGCGAGTTTTACCCGGATGATTACCTTTATGTGGCGGCCGGCATGTTGATATCACTGGACCGTATCCCTAATAATTTTGGCAATAATCGCTATGTGTTGCCGGTAGGTAATGGCGAGACCGTCGATTACATTTTAGAGGACCGTGAGATGGAATCTGTCATTGCCGTGATGGACTATGTGAAGAGCTAAATGGCCCAACAAAAATGTGCTGAGGGGACGTGCGAGCACAACGCATATAGCCGGACCCTGGCCAAATATCGGAAACAAATAGCAGAGCTTCAACGGGAAAACAGGGACCTTAAGGCAGATCAAGAGCGCCTTAAATTGTACGAAAAGCCGCAGTTAAACCGGGTGGAATATAAACGCCTGGTAGAACTGGTGGAGGCTAAAAGGGAGCAAGCCCAACTGCCCGGAAATTCCGGATAGTTCAACTATTCGGTAATTCCTAATAGTTCGATTAATGACCGGCCAAGTGCCGGTTTTTTTATGCCTGAAACAAACCCAACCCCCCTATTATCCCGATAATTTGAATTTCCGGTATAGATATTTATCGGAAATTCATGTATAGGGGAGGGTATTGATCGATTGAATAGATATACCCTTCCAGGGGCAATTCTACGCCTCTGGAGCACGGCCCTATCCCGCAATCCCCCAACGACTGAAAAAACGCCCCTATAACCTCCCTTAATCAATGGTCACTACTAAAAGCTTAGTCTATAAAACGTAAAAATCCAGCCAGGGCAATAACACACATTCGACGGCACAAAACCCTCCCCTCTGACCCCATAGACTGGCCGGCATTATTATTAAGTTGTGTGGTCATGGCTGAAAAAAAGAAAGCAAGTAAGGCTAAGGCCCTCTGGGGGCGCTACGGGTTTGGTAAGGATGTGGACCTGTCACAGGCATCCTCTGAGCTGCCCCCGTTCGATGGCTTCAATACCCACCATGTATTAAACGAACTATTCCGGAACGTATCTCAAGACATTTTTGATGTTGATGAGTACCTGTCTAGCGAGTATCTACTGCCAGACAATCGCCTGGACCGGTACCACTGCTACGATATGATGGCGAAAGATCCCATCATTGATACAGCCTTAAATCACCACCTCAATAACGCCCTGGCGCCTAAGACTGAGAGTGGCGAAATCCTAAGGTTTGAGTCTATTGGCGAAAAGGAAACGCCCGAGGCTAAAATTCTCCGTGAAGACCTGCAGCAACTATTTAACAAAAATATTCGTAAGTGGATGTATGCCGCAATTAAAAACGGTGTCTGCTATGTGCGCCCCAATGTTACAGACGGCATTGGTATCACTTCTATTCGCAATGACTTCTATACCAACCCCAGCCAGATAAAAGAATATGAAGTGGCCGGCAATACCGTGGGCTATCTGCATAAAACAGATATTGAAACCCATAGTAATGGCACCTATCAGCTTTTTGAGCCCTGGAAATTCATCGCTTTTAAGATGGAATCCCTGGATATAGACCAAAAACTGGAGCCAGTTTGGAAGGATAAATTACGCTTCGATATCCGCTCTGATGACACGGATAACGAGGACCCAATCGAAAGCCAGAATTATGGCCGGTCCCTATTTGAGACGGTTTATGAGCCGTACATATCATTACGCAAGGCAATGCGATCGCTGGATATCGCCAGGGAGAAAGCAGGCCGCAAAGAGCGTTTTATCACTGTTAACACGGGGAACCAGACGCCCACTGCAGCCGCTAAATACTATGGCCAGGTAGTAAATCTATTCCGCTCCAAAAAATCCAAGCGCAAGCGTAAAGAATACGAGACCGGCGCCAGGACCAGTGTAGAAAACGTGATTATTCCCGTTACTGGCGAGATCGGAATTCAAACCGAAGTTAACCCTGTTGATATTGCGCACATCGAGGATATGCATTTTCGTGTGTCTTTGTTGGCCGCGTCTCTGGGAATCGACAAAGCTTTATTTGGTTTTACTGAAGACTTGTCTGGCGGATTAGGCGACGGCGGATTTTTTCAAGTCTCCTTAATGGCCGGCGCCTATGCAAACTCGGTTCGCTCTGTTGCTGCAGACACAATGAACGAGCTAGCTGAGCTCCATTTATTTAAGAAAACCGGCAAGGTCTATCCAGGTGAGCTCCCCTGGAAAATTGTATTTAATAGCACGGCCACTGCAGTTGAACGTGAAGAGCAGGCCGCGTTCGAGTCGAAACTAAATTCCGCCACCATGGAAATTACAGTTGTTCAAACCATGGACCCTGAGTGGCAGGAAGTGGACCGGGGCGCATACGTTCGCCATATATTGGTGACGCGCCTGGGCATGACTGAAGAAGAATATAAGGCCGTTAAGTCTAAGGGTGCACCTGCCGGCGATGGTGGTGGTGATGGTGCCCCTGGTGGCCCCCCTGCCGCCCCAGCCAAGCCGCCTATCTTTGATTCCGCGACTACCCCCTTTACACAGCAAGACCCCCACTTGAGGAGTGCTGTATACGGCATTCTTTCCGAGATCCTACCCGAAGAAAATGAGGAGGCCTAATGGCTACCGTACTGCATGAGATCGACTGTAAATTTAATATTTTGGATAGTGGCCGCCAGTTTACCGGCCAGAAACGGAATTACATTTTAGATAATGTACGCCGTGTCCTTGATAGTAACCAGGTGCAAGAAAGCCTGAAATTGCGCGAAATCGTTGGTTATTTTGGCCATGGTGTCCGTAAATTTATCGGTCTCGATCCTGAAGAAAAGAGCCTAGTTAAAGTTGGCGGCGCCGTTGGTGTTTTTGATGCGGTACCGTCTAACGTGACCACTACCCTGGAGCTGGACTCCATGGGCAACCTGAGACACATCCAGCAGATCCTTGATAACGACGAAGGCAAGAAGGCCTTGGGTATGCACAATTCTAAGGTAGGCGGCTTTAGCTGGGCTTGTGGCGGTGGTAAAAAGGGGATGAATACCATCCTGGATTCCTTCAAGGGCTTTGATTATGTTCGTAACCCGTTGTTTGCCGAAAATCGCGGCTACATCCTGGATGATGCCGATGGTGAGCAGGATAAACTTATCCTGGATAGCCTAATGGCTGCCGGCCTTAACTCTGATGACAGTGCTGCTACCCTACTCCAGTTCCAGGGCCAGGCCATCGAAGAAGCTGAGGCCTACAAGTCTGAATTAGAGGCTGCCGCTTTTGGCCAGGCTGTACTGGATGGTGTTGAACGTGAGTTCGCCAGTGCCCGTGATGAGCTAACTCAAAAGGTTGAAGCGATCGCAGTACTTGAAAGCGCCATTGAAAAGGAAAAAGGTTTACGCCAGCAGATCCTTGATAGCGTTGAGAATACTCTGGGTGTGGGTGGACTGGACCAGGAAACTAAGGATTTAATCCTGGATGGCTGCCCTACTGCCATGGCTGGACTATTCGTTACCATCCAAAAGGCTGGCGTTAAACGCGCTAAGTTTGAAGCGGATGCTCCCGAGGTGATCCTTGATGACGCAAATGGTAAGGCGCCGGTTGCCAGCTCCCCTGCCCTGTTTAACAAGCGCACCAACATGCGTAGCAATCAATTCTCATAAGCAAATAAAAAAAGGGTCTAATAAAGACCCTTTTTTATCTTGTGTGCATTTATTGCACAGCTATACTCATAAAACCCCTGATTAACACGCACTTAAAAGAAAAAGAGTGTGCACACAGCAGCCCACATATTTTGTAGGGTTATTAGGTCTATACCTGGATTAAAAAAAACAGGGTGATTAGCCCTGGAAATAACGCTCGGCTTGCCTTGCCACGGATGAAGGATACCCTAGGGCGCTTATCTCTCTAGCTTTTGGTGGGTTGCTTACTCTGAATTCTTCAATAGCCAGTTTTATCTCGGCTATGATCTTATCTGCAGGTCCCTTGACCTCCGGTGGTGCCTCAGGAACTACCAGGGGGATTACCTGGGCTTTCTTTTTAGTGGGCGCTGAACTGGTGGCTGTTGGTGAGCTGGTGGCTGTTAGTGATCGAGTTGCTGAACCTGTGGCTATGGCAACCGCCTTTTCTTTATCAATGTGTGCCAGTTCTTTCTCATGAGAATAACGGCGTTCATCTGCAGCAACGGCCTCGACTGAGGCCCTTTTTTCTGCGACGGTTTTTTCTTCTTTTCGGGCTGCGAATATAATTTCTCCAACCGCCAGCGCTAAAGCACCAAATATTTCTATAATCGCTGAGAATGCGGCATACACTATGGCCTTGCTATCTCCTGTGGATTCGACATTAATCATTGAGCTTACGGCATCTATGCCTTGGAGTAGGGCTGACCGATCCGGAACAACGATGGCCGCCCGATCTATAATTAAGTTGTCAATCTCGGCTAAGTCTTGGGTGTTTGCCGCTCGGCGCGATACCACCTCGGACTTGATCCTTTCCTCGCCCTGGTAAAACAGAATTTCTTTGTCTCGCGAGTCGATCATGCCTTCCAGTCTGGTAATCTTGGCGGTGATACTTGCCTTAGCGGCTATAGCCTCTTGATACCCTTTATCCATGTTATTGCTGCCTTTATTAAGGCCGGCGATGCTGGCAATAACCGAAACAGCCATTAGGCAAATAAAGCCAATCGCAATAAATCCAGCGACGATTTTCTTGCCTTTAAAATAAAAATACAAGGTAAAGGGGACTAGGCCGAACTTTATGATCTCCAGCAAAATCGCTGAACCGCTATAGATAATTTTGTAGTGGAGTTCGTTACTAATTGAGCTGAATACAATTGCAGAGAGCGATAGCGAGAATAGGCAAAGACCCAATCCAGCAACGGTCATTAGGCTTGCAAGTCTATGCATTAGATAAGTCATGACGCTCCCTTATTTTTTATTGTTGCTGCTGGGCTTTCTTTTTGGCCCTGGCTACTTTTTTTTCCTGTTTTTCTTCTTCTTTAAGCAATATTTGAGAGTAATGCCGTCTAACGCCATCCATGCCGATTTTTTCAATCAGTGCGTCCACATCAGCTTGGATGCTCTGCCTGATCGCATTGGCTATGTATGATATACGACTTTGCTGTTTTGCAGCTGATAGGATCTTAATACACTCAATGTCATATTGGCTAATATCGGCGTTAGCCGTTTTCCCTGAATCAGCATCAAAACTGCGATCGTGGGTGTTGCTTTCCCATGGAAGTAGGGTGTTTTCGTCTTGGCTCATGCTGGAAACCTGTATCAAGTAATTTGCGAACGGTAACAGCAACGGGAGAAAAATAGAAGGGTAAAAGCCCCAATTCGATATCTATTCAACCCTATATAAGTATTGAAAAGATACCGAAATGATACTTTATTAGTATTTAGTGGTGGGTTATGGCTAGTTCGTTGTCTGTGGTCCTGGCACCGAATATCTGTACATTTTGATGGGCTGCAGCGTCAATGAGTGCGTGAATGGTACCGCTATCCATCGACTCGAGACCGTCCACTATTACCAGGCGTACAGCGTCCGGGTTTTGGTCCAGGCGCATGACGGCCACCTTGATCGCGATGTTGGCTTTCATGGCTGTATTGAGTAGAGAGAATTTAACGCCCCCATGGAATATGCCCTCTTCAGTCACTTCCAGGCCGTCTATGGGGATGGATTTTAAGATCTCTGATTTAATCTTTTGGATCAATTCCAGGTGGCTATCCAGGCTATTTTTAAGGTCCTTTGATTCCTTAATTTCTGCGTCATATCCGGCGATATTATCCAGGCTACGTTGATAGTGGCTGTAGTTATGAATGTTACGCTCAATAGCTGCAATTTCATTTTCTAGGGAATTTTGCTCGACCATGGCGGCAGCGTTGCGGTTTGATATGTCGGTTCCCATTTTGGCCGTGATCGCTTCCAGGCGAGGGATATTTTCATTAGCCTTGCTATCGCACTTAGCCTGAATGAGCGCCGCCTCTTGAGCCAGGTTGGCCGCTCTTTGCTGGAGTGATTCTATTTCTTGCTCGAGCTCGCGTTTATTGTCCTGTAGCTTTTCGATTTCATCGGCGTTTTCCAGGCTGATTTCATGCTTGTTTTTATCCGCTTCCTCTCTGATGGTATTGGTATCATCATTGCAAACCTGGTGGACCTTATTTAGTTTGTCTTTTTCTGTGGCCAAACTCTCGTTTAGGCCGTCCAGGTCCTTAGTGGTATCGCCCTCTTGTTCTGCTAGGCCATCTTTAATCCGGCCTCTAAAAGCTTCCTGGGATCGAATGTCAGCATTGGTTTGGGTGCGATCGGCATTGATATATTTGATTGCTGAATCCAGGGCGTAGAGTGGGTGCTCTGTCAGATCCACCTCTGGCGCCACTTCGGCTACCTGGGCAGCTTGCTCTACAGTCAGGCTCATAGGCGAGGCTTCGAGCATTAGCTGTACTTGCTTTTTAGCATTGGAATCAAGAAACGCCCGCGGGTCCACGGCGACGCTATCGAATAACGTGTTTAGGAATTTCTGAGGAGCGTTTATTTTTTTGCCGGCTTCATCTTTAACGATGGTGGTGCTGCTTTTCTTGTGAGAGATGAGTTTGCGCACGGTGGATTTATCATCCATTACCAGTACAACCTCTCCGGATTCGGCGCCATTACGGATTAACTCTGCAGGGTACCCGCCTCCGATTACCGCCTGGGCAGCTTTTAGGGCCGACGTTTTACCCTGCCCGTTCCCGCCTTCAACAAAGGTGGCCACTCCGTTTAAGGGTATGAGCATTTCATCTATGCCCATGATGTTAGTGATTTTAAGGCTGGTAATGCGCCTGGTGTCGCTGTCATTGGTCTCGGCTGGGATATCCGCCAGCACTAGCGGCTCATTAACCGTTAAGGGTGCGACTTCAGCCTTGGGGGTGGCTTTGGGGGTGGTCCCCTGCCCTTCTACGGCCACAAGCTTAGCTTTCTTTGGCTCTGGCTGTACTGGTTCAATCTTGGGCTTAGCGGCCGCCTTAGGGCGTTTAAGTTGGCTGGCGGGTGTAAGGTCAACCCCTGCAATTTTGACGGTGCCGGCCGCTGCCTTTGTTGCTGCAGTCACAAGCTCAGCTGCAATTTTAGATGCTGCCTGTTTTGTTTCCTGGGCTGGTGGCTCAGCTACCTCGGGTACCTCGCATATCTTTACAAAATCAACCGGCAGGCTTAATACCTCCCCTGTTTCAGGGTCCAGCGCCTTAAGCTCAGCACAAAAACCAGCAAGCTCGCCGGCTTGATAGGCTTTGCCCTGGCCAATGTATGCCAGTGTTTCATTGCCGTCCGGGTCCGTAAATTCAATGGGAAAATCTTCAGTGCCGGCCAGCATTTTATTAAATGCCGTCATCACTAAAAACTGATCTGCTTTGTATTGCTCTGGATCAAAAAATGTCATCGTCTGCGCTCCGTTAAATTGCAGTGTTCACGTAAATAGTTTTTTCAGGGTTTGCTCTGTTTCTTTTATTTTGAGCTAGGCGCTTGGTTAGGTCCTCAAGGTTCATTACTGCCGGCCGGTCCTGGGCTGTATCACTTGTGCTGGCGATGGCTGGCGTGGTCACGTCTTGCATAATTACCGGCTCATTAGCGGCCGTTTGGAAGTGCTCAGCATTATCTAATTTATTGAGGGCATCGATGGCGCCAATAAAGCGAGTGTCCCTGGTAGGCTTTGGCCATAACTTTGATGCCCGGCGTATGCAGGATTTAATGGCCATCTCTGAAAACCAAATTTTCCAAGCTTTACTATTGTTTGCGCCTTCTCGGGCCTGGTTAATGTCGGCCCTATTCATGATGGTGGTGATCACTCCCCCGCCGATAAGGTGAGCCGTACAGATGGCGCCATAAATACCGGCTTCAGTGGGCGGATTGAATGGATCAATACCTTTAAAAACAGCCTCAGCACTGGGGCCGTTATATACAAACGCCCCGCTGTCTACATCCGCCTTGTTAACGACGGTGGCGGTCACATGGCTAATGGCGCCGCCTTCTATTGCCAGGTGGATCAAACCTTTATAAGACGGCTCCAGGGTGCACTCCAGGTCGCCAGTGTGAGTGTTACGCCTGGGCAATAGATAAGCGTGGTCCAGTTTTGGGTTTAGGCTTAAACCCAGATCCGCTACCTGGGCAACGGCGTTATAGATGCTTTGCTGGGTACAACAAACAAGTGAAAACTTGTCTTTGTTGGGTACCCCAGTATAAGAGCGCTGGATTATTTGCTTGGCGAATTCAGCTTCATGAGCAAAAGCCATTTGGCCATAAGCATTAGCCACCAGCTCAAATTGTCCCTTGGCATTATCGATCGTCTGAAATGAAGTAAGTATGTTTTGCTCAGCTACTTCCTTGGTTATGACGGCCGGCTGCATATAACTCATGCCACGGCCTCTAGCTCAGTCATATCTACCGGTAAGCGTTTTAATGCCCATGGTGCGACGCTTAATTCTGTTACGCCTCCGGATGTATAGCCTGCCCATTGATTAACGTCGTAGCAGTGCTTTAATTTTTTAAGCGCAGGAATAAGACTGGCCCTGGTAAGTTTCATGGTGGCCTTGTCTATTTTTATGGTCTCGACAATCGAGGCCTTTTCAAATTCAGCCACCACAAAACCAAAATCAAAAGGAGCGGTACCAGTGGCCAGCTTAAAAACGTATTCATAAAAAGCCTGCTGCAGGTGATAGCCAAAATCGCCAATGGAGCGTGCGAATTTTTCCGGGCTAGCTGAGTTGGCACTCTTAACGTCAACCATTAAAGGCGGATACCTGAGGTTATCCATGACCGGTAGCAAAAGAGTAAAGTCAGGACGGCAGCGCACTATCATGCCTGTGTGTGGGCACTCTGCGATTATGGATAGCTCAGACAGGCCATTAGCGTGATCGATCCAATCGGTAGCCTCCTGGCGTTCCAGGAATGCTTTGTAAGCCAGGTGGGCGCAATCCCATATACCGCCCTTAATAGCGGTTTTACCCTCGTTGGCATCCGCCAGCTTTTGCAGCTCCCAATCCCATACAACCGTATCTGGATTGATATCCATTAGGCGTGCAATGCGATCGGCTTTTTTCTCGCCGCCTATTGTTTGTGGTTCGCCGGCCTCCTTTAATGCTGCTTTTATTTGCGGGTCAGTAACCAGGGCACCAGGGAATTCTGATTTAGTGTGATCACGGTAATAGCGTTTTAAGACGCTCCAGGGCTCCAGAATAAGGGCGTGAATAAGATCACCTGCCGTGAAATGGTCCGGGCGCTTTTCATCCTGGTTTAGATGATAGATATCTGGCTTGTTGTACTTGGCATCATAGTGCGCCTCTGAATCCAGCACGAACGTCTTGAGCATTGATGAGCTCAGGCCTTCAATCTTGTGATAGGAGTCATTAGGTAGGCCGTAGTAAATACCTGGAATTGCGCGGCCTTCATTGTTAAGCCAATTGGGAAGAGGGCGGCCACCGGCAAAGCGGTAAGCGGGTTTAATCTCAATGCCAAGATCTGTGAACCTGGTGCACACCTCAGAGATTGAGGCCTGGGGGTATTCAATAGTCATCATTTTGTCCTATTTTGTTATTCGTCCGTTAATCCGAATATGCGAATCCTAATCTAGGGTCGCACGCATATCAAGTATTAATCCTGTGTTTTTTCTTGTTTCTTTCTTATTTCTTTCTTATTTCTTTCTGGTAGAATTGCCGCCAGGAAAAGCAACTACCTTGCTTTTCACTCACCAGTATAAGGGGGCGGAAATTGGTTTCTAAAGCAAAGCGAAATCCAAAAAAGCCTGTAAACAAAGTAGATTTTAACATTCTGTACATGTTAATGGATGCCGAGTGTAATCTATCGGCAATAACAAAGCGGCTATCTAATGCAGGTATGAGTAGGGAATCTCGCGACGACGCTTTTAAAAGGCTGTTAAAGTTTGAGGAAATTTTAGAGACCGGCACGCCACCTGTAGGCGGTAGGGGCCGGGTAGCAAAGAAGTACCGTATAACCGACCTGGGCCAGGCTGTATTAGATGGCATCTCAGATGAGATATTGACGGTTAAAGCTTGAACATTCACACAATGAGGTGTGTAATGAATGCACACTCAAAAGCGAGTAATGTAAACGTATGAGCGCAAACCCGCTAGATAGCATTGGCAGCCCCATTACCGTCGCCCTTTACCGACCAAAAATATCGGTAAGCAACGCTAACGGCATAACTTACCGGGCATCGTTTCAGGTGACTGAAGAGACGGCCAAAATGTTAGGCGATGCTAAAGACTCTCGAAAAATGATCATAGAGGCGAGCTTGATGCTGGCTAATTATGACGGCGATGTTGTTGGTGGTGCTTATACCGCTACAGCAGGTCAAATGTGTAGAGATGCCGCGTTTCATCAGTTTTTACAAGCTAAGGCAGGGGCCAAAGGGGTTGATATTGAGCAGGGCGAAAGCTTTGCCGTTCATTCTAAATTGCCACTATCTCGACGCTGGGAAGCTTATTCCCGGGACTGGCTTTGTACATATTGTGGGATAAAAAGCAGGAAGTACTTGGATCACTCCGAGCATGCCGGAGGTAGATTTAGAGGGGTTGTTAAGGAATTTGCCCAGTATTGTAAGACTCACCGCGTCCGGGTCGGATACCTGGCACTGGCGATGGGAAGTTAAGGGCTTAACGGGCCCTGGAGCAAAGTTTAATGAGTGACGATGTAATTAATTCAATAGACGAAAATAGGAATCGTGTGAATCGATCTTACGATGAAGATACAAGCAAGATAATGTCCTACATATACCTTCATCATACTGAAGTGTCGGTTAAAGACTTGGCTGTTAGTTACGGTATTTTGAATCGTAAAAATCAGCCTAACCACTCTTACGCTCGCCAGCTGATACATAGATTTCTAAAAAAACGTAATAATCGCCTATGGGTTACGGTTGATGGTGAATCGGCTAAGCGAGAAGAAAACAGCCCATCACGGGCCTATCTGTCCATATCGAGGAATAAATTTTTCCCTGACCTGGAAGAGCGAGAGGACCTAAGAACAATTGCCCTGGTGTTTCTTCAAAAGCACTTGATCAATAAAAGAAACAAAACTTTCGACTCTCTCTATATAAACAACAAGCAAATGCACTCTGTGAAAGAGCAATTGTCTCATTGTGATAAAGAGAAAGTGGATCAAGCGATAGATGGATTAGATGGTGAGCCGCCATCAGACAAGGAGATGGTCCTAGATTAGGGCTGTTAATTAAGGGGCTTTATTGTGCACCTGTTGCACATAGAGTACCCTGCAAACCGCTATAAAACTCATGCCGGAGTTTAGACATTGAATAACAACAACATAGAAATATACAAAGAATACCTTGAGTCACCAGGAGTAAAACACGCTCTCGTTGAAACAAGTGACCCTGTAAAAGCCGAAAAGCGCTATTTACGATATGCGCTAGCCTCTTCAGAAATCGATCCCTGCCGTTTAATCGTTAAGTCGAATCACCCTGAAGTGCCCGACGCTCTATTGAATATCCAGGGGGAAGTTAAAAATACCCCTCTTTATTTCCGTGAAAAAAACAAGCAACGACGTTTTTCTATCTGGTGTAATCCGGATACGACTCTTATGGAGTCTGGATCTGTTTGGGCGCCACCTACCGGCCACCAAGTAAGAGCGCTTAAAGAAATGCTTTTGACTCCGGAAGGAGAAGAAATCCCAGTTATTCAACTTGCTTTAAAAACTGGTTTTCGCCGTCGTGTCTTCTATAACTATTTTAAAAATCATGGTCCAGGTATTCAATTCCTTCTATGGGAAAAGATGCTGCGCATGGCCGGCTTCTCTGTACTTGAAACCACTTGCCTATTGGCGCCACCAGAATCAATAAAGGAGTTTAAGGATGCCGGGTAATAATCTGCCAGTTGTGGTTGATGATTTTGAGCGCCAGCTAAATATTTTCACCAACCTAGGGCTGGCTGAAGAAAAAGCAGATAGCCTGACCAATATAACGGGCATGTATAGCCAGTTAACTAAGCGCGTTTTTCGCCGTGCCAATGGCAATCATATTCAATACCGTGAATTTAAGGGCCCTGATGGTCCTATTGAATACAGTGTGAGTGCGGCGATAATACCTATTACAAAGATGGTTAATGGCGTCTCCGTTAAATCAGATGTAATCCGCAACCCCAGCATACGAGAGGATAGGGTGGAGGATGCTCTGGCCTACCTGGCATCTCAAGGCGCCGCAGTACCGAAAAAGGATAAACTCCAGATCGGCGTTACCTTTACGCTCCAGGGAATTAGGACCGTGATTATGGACATATTCGATACGAAATATTCTGTAGCGCAGATCCGAGAGTCCCTAAACACACTGGCTAGAAGCTCGATTGACCTGCCTATGATGGCTCAAAATTCTGATGCTGCTACGCACTCCAATGTTAATACGCGCATTAGCAACCTAACTCTGATCACAGCACAAATGTACAGGGCTGATCGGGAATCAAAAAGTTATTGCGAATTTCACTGGGCGTTTGCTCGCGACATTGCACTAGGTGATTACTGTGCTCATGACATTGAGCTGCAGGGCAAGCTCAATGAAGATCTAGCAATAGACCTGATAAAGACCCTAAGTTATAAATTCCGCCAGGCCGGCCATAAAACTCAATACAATTTTGCGGCCAGGAAATATCTTGAAAACAGCTGTATTGGGTTTTATGAAAAAAACCCGAGCAAGAGTTGGGGTAAGTTGAAAATGGCCCTGGAGGACCTTAAGAAAAACAATGTTATCCGCGCATACAATATCGAAAATAAAACGGCTAAGGTTAGTGGCCTAGGCGGTCGCACCAAGATAGAAGATCGAATCGTCACTGTATGGGCTCATAAAGACTTTACAGGCAGGGTTAAGACGAAACACTGGCTAGACGATGCCAGGGGGCTTAAGGAAATGAAGAAAGCCAAGAAATGGAGTCCAGGCAAGTTACCTAAGCCAGATAAGGCCATGGAGCCAGAAACCGATGAGATACAGTTCGCGTAGTAAATAAGAGGCTTTAAGCCTCTATTTTTTTGCCTGGCGATTATGCCCTGGATGTTTTGCGGTAGGAATGCTTTGGGGCTGGATGTTTTGCGGTAGGAATGCAGGGCGGGTTACGGCCTAATAAGCCCGCCACATGCAGCTATATCAGTGATCCTTGTGATTGGGTATCGTCACTATTGCTGTTTTCTAGGATCGTTGTGAACGCCACACGATCGCCATTAAATATGCAGTTTGGATTAATAAAGTAAGTTCCAATGCGTTTAGCTTTTGCGATAATCTTGGCTTTTTCTAATTCACCAAGCCCCCGCCCAAATGTAGGCTTACTCAGGACTAACGGCGGTTCTTGGTCGCTGTGGTGGCTCATGAAAGCTTCATGAGTGTACTTATCTAGAACAACCTGGTCCTTTCCTATCGCGTTCTCTTTAATGGCCCACATGACTACTCGCAAGGCCTTATTGCCTGCTTTTGTTAAGTCGAATGTAAAAGAAATGTAATCTGCGAAGGTTTTAACAAATTTAGTCTTGTCTATCTTCTTTCTCGCCACTATGTGAGTGCCTGTGACCTCTCCTGTGGACTGGTTAATCATGATGTTATCATCTTTACCAAGAGTGGAGATTCTAACCTGTGAGGACCCTACGGTTACGTCCATTCCCACTAGAAAGGGGTTTATTTCATGTCTTGGGGTTGTCGTTGACATATTAAGCGTCTCATTATCAATTAACTGATAATGGCAGGTTAATATATTAGCTCGGGACTATCAACTTATTGATAGTCCCGTATCGAGGTTTCGTAGTGGCGTTATCAACTTTTTGATAGTCCCCCTTCGAGCGGGTGTAGTGCCACTATCAACTTATTGATAGTGCGACGCTCCATTCCTGATGGTCTTACTACGAATTCCAGCACAAGCCCCCCTATGTTTAGGGGCCTGCAGGGTATGCTCTTCTTAAGTCTTATACTGCAAAGTCATAATCCAGCACTAAAGTAGTAGTTTAGCCTAACGCCCTATCGGTTGTTTGATCGATTTAGAGCAGAATAGACGACCTCAGTGTGCCACTGAAATCCCTAATTCAGCTATAAACCGACCCTATTATTTGACGCTTTAAGCCTCCTTTAATGTGTTATATGACATTTACTTAAAGGTTTTTTAGTCTTTTGTTTGTGCATAAACCTGTTAGTAACCGCCAAAATGCAGGATGTTTTGCGGTAGGTTTGCTGGATGTTTTGCGGTAGGGGAGTGTTTATTGATCAAAAAACTACTGTATATAACCAAATTGCCTAGATGCTTTGCGGTAGGTTTGCTGGATTTAGCGTGGATAACTGGCACCAGGATATGAATATTAGCCAGTTACCCCCATTTTCTGTGGAGAACATTGTGATTAAGCTGTGCGTAACTGCTCGGGTTATACATACAGTGAATGCTACGCGGTAGGTTTGCTGGATGTTTTGGAGTAGGCTATCCAGTAGTTTTGCGGTAGGAAAGGTGGATGCTTTGCGGTAGGATTGAAAGTTATACACCCAGTAACCACGGGGCCTGTAGCCATTTTAGCGTAATCCCCTCCTTTTTAATCCTTTTTAGTCCTAAATTTTAACCCTCCCCTTGCCTCAACCCCTTCGCAAGTTTCAATGTATATAAAATAATCAGTAATCAATAAATACAATTCCTGTCAAATAGACCGTGTGCAACACATGCACACTTCCGGTATGCTTCTCAAATCGACCAATGAGGTTTAAGGCATGACTCGATTGAAGCAAGCTGAGCTGGATATGCTCATCTCTTCAGGCAAAGTCAAAATTCCAGAATCGAAGCACCGCAATGTTTCAGGTTCAAAAAACGGAACTGCCAAACACCCTAGGCTAAATAAAAAAACCAGATCACCTCTTGAACTTCGGTTCCTTAGGGATCTGAGGGCCTTAAACCTCCCTGGTCCGATTTCCGAGTTTAAGTTTCATGATACTCGGAAATGGAGACTAGATTTTTACTGGCCTGATTACAGGCTGGCGCTCGAAGTCGATGGTGGCACTAGAAACCATGGGCAAAAGCGTAAAGACGGTTCTACGGCGATTAGCGGGCACTTAACGCCTGATGGCTATCAACGGGACTGTGAGAAGGGTAATCACGCTGTGATGGCTGGTATAGCCCTGATGCGTGCAGATTCCGATATGGTCACGAAAGGCCTGATATACCCGCAGCTGGAGGCCGCATTGATCGCCCGAGGCTGGATAAGGATTTAAGGTACTTATACCGTTATCTATTTTGAGGCTCAGTAAATGAAATGGTTAAACAGGTTTTCGGGGAGCTTTGAAGACCCGGCAGCGGTACTCATGGCGGTTTTTGGCGTCATTGTCTTAAGTCTGCTCATTGTCCATTGGCCAGCAGGCCTCTCATTGCTATGTGCGGTTATATTGTTTGGCGTGGTTGAAGGGCTTTTGAAAGGGCGCTTTGAATTTAATCTGCCGGCTAAGTCTTCAACGATCATGGGTAAGGGTTTTATCTGCCTGGTGGCGATGGCGTTATTCCATCATGGGGCAGCAAACCACCATGAGGTGTCAGCAAGCTTGATGCTGGCGGTTGTAATAGTTTTGTCCCTGGTAAAACAAACCAGGTGAGAGTTCATAGGGGTTAGCTCATACCCAGCAGTAAGATCTTTTTTTGTGGTGAAAACCGATCTGAGCTAACCACCTATGCGCTTTAGTGCGTGATCCGATGGATTAGATGGTCCATTGGGTATTAATGAATTTTGCAGAGTAACGGCAATGCAGGCGAAAAGTTGTATCTGGTATGTGTCCAAGGGACAGATAGTTTTACCAGAAGAAAAAATAGAATCTAAAAAATTCGCTCCCTGCGAAAAAACCCAGCAAGTGTCTCAAGGCTGGGTACCGCCGTTACCTGGTTCTAGCTTTGTTATTGAGCAAAGTAACTGCCAGTTGATCATGTTTAAGCAGCAAAAGCGCTTATTGCCCGCCAGTGTTGTTAGTGATTTTCTGCAGGAAAAACTTGAAGCTTTTGAAGAGCGGGAAGGGTTTAAGCCTAGCCGCAAGCTGCGAATGCAAATGAAAGAAGAGCTTATTCTTGAGTTACTGCCCCAGTCCTGGGTAAAAAATACGATTGTTCCCGTTGTGATCATGAATCGCGACGGCCGCCTGTTGGTTATGTGTTCCTCCGGAGTGCTGGCGGATGACATAACAGCTTATTTACGCGAAACACTGGGCTCCCTGGCTGTCAGCCTGCCCAGAACTGAGCGAGATCCAGCCCATGAGATGACACACTGGTTATCTGATGAGACTCCCCCTGATTTTGAAATGATTAACCAATTGGCTTTTGAGGATGAAGAGGGCGGTAAGTTTTCATCTAGTGACATTGAGGTTAAATCCGACCTGGTTAGACAGGCCTTAGATGACGGCTTTTTAGTGCAGAGCGCCAAGGTTAGCTGGCGTGAAATGGTCACGTTTAAGCTGGATAGTGACCTGGTAATGAAATCGATCAAGTCTATTGGCGATGACGATAGCCTGCCTGGTGAAGATCAAGAGTCCCGTTTTTACCATGAATTCGGCGTATTTCTCGCCTGGATCTCGCAATTCTTAAACGATCTAACTACCTCAATGGGCGGCCTGGATAAAGCCCTAGCGGCGTCGATGGCTAAAAATGAAACCGTTTAGCCTCGCTGGAATCCATATCGCATTTAATGCGCCCCCTAGTGCCGGCAAAGATACTTTGGTCGCCATGCTGGTGGATGCCACTCATGCCAGTGCTTTTGAATTCAAGGCGCAGGTAATTAATCTCTGCCTGGCACTTACTGGCTTAGGTCAGGGGCAGTGGGAGGAGTGGTACCGTGAAGATAAAGAATTAGTTAGACCTCAATTGCTCGGCCATAGCTGCCGCAGCCTGCAGATCTTGATTGCAGAAACATTCATTAAACCCAATTTTGGCCAAGGCTACTTTGCTGAGTCTGTTTGCAGGGAATCCATGAGGGCGGTTAATGGCGCCGCTTATAGTGATCTTGGATTTAATGAAGAGCTGGCAGTGGTAGCCAATAAGGCGCCGGGTAATAGCGTGATCGTGGTCCGAGTGTTTCGGGACGGCTACTCGTATGAGGCAACCGAAAAGCGCGCTAAGGATTCCCGGTATTACATTAACCCAGATGATTATCCTGATGTTGTTTTCATAGATGTACACAATGAAGAGGGCAAGCCTAGAGAATCGTTTCAGTTGATGTTTGATGAGATCCGGACGGCCGTTAAAGGTTTGCGCCTGGGCACAGATCCCCTGGAATTGTGCCAGGTGAATCCATGACCCTAGATGAAGAAATTATAGCCGCGGTTAAAGAATCCAGTTTGGGCCTGGCATCCCTGGGTATTTACGAAAGCACGGATATGACCGAATCCCGTGAAGAAGTCAGCATGACCATTAGGACCCTTGTTCATGAGGGGAAATTAATGAAAGTCGGCAGGGTTTATATCCTGGGTGAAGTACTGAGTACCAATCCCATAGGTCCAGGTCCGAAAGAGCCGCCAGCCAAGATCGCGCCGGCAAAGAAAAAACAGCCAATCAAAAAAGTACAGCCAGCCAAGAAAGTGCAGCCTAAAAAGGCCGCGCCGGCACCGGTAATTATTAAGAGTACAGTCCGGCCAAGAGAGGTCGCATTCAAGACTTCAGAACCAGCTAAAAAGGAAGTCGATATGTCCAAGCAAAATAGCTCTGAGGTTAGTTTGATCCCGGCAGATTTAGAGGCAGCGCTCAAGAAATTTGAGAGCGTCATGATGCCGGTACCGGCAGGTGAATTCTCCAGCGAGATTAAACTCGAAGTGCTCGATCGAGTCGCCAGGCTCATGCACCCCTCAATAGGTAATGTGCTATTTGCTTGCTGTGATGACGTTGAAAGATCGGGCTCAGTCATGAAATCGGTTAACTGACAAAAGTATCAAAAAGATATCGTTTTAATACCATATCAATACTATTTAGAGGTTTAATCGGTATTTTTATCCTGTAGAATGACGCGATCTGTCTAGTTGGGCTGATCGATGAGAATAGATAAATGAATGAATTACCTGAGCTATTGCTAGTGGCAGCTTAGGGCTTATAAACGAGAGTTTTTGGCAATTGCAATCTGAGTCAACCGTGAATAATCCGGGCCTACCTCTCACAGGGTACCGGCAACCACAACCGACCCAAACCGCCGACCGCCCAATAATTCTCCTTTATGAGTTGGCCGGCCCTTACAGGTTTTCAGCGGGGGGCCTGTGTTTGGGATTGATGCGGCCAATTCATTTCAATCCATAGCAATGGGTTCGGACCTGAAAACAAATTGAATCACCCGCTACCTAGGGTGAGAGGCTGAAGAAATTAGCCTGGGGTTTGAGTTCATTGCTATGGGTTGACGGAACCGACCGGCTTAACACAGGAGGCCGGGAGGCCATTAATACGGCCGTCAACCCGTTTTAATTTTTGAGGAGAGTGATTATGGCCCGAGGGTCTATTAATAAAATGATTTTGATCGGCACATTGGGCCGTGATCCTGAAATGCGATTTCTGCCCAATGGTAACGCGGTAGTCAGCATGAGCCTGGCAACTGATGAGGGCTATAAAGATAAGAACACAGGCCAACAGGTAGATAAAACCGAATGGCACCGCGTAGAAGCGTTTGGCCGCCTGGCTGAGATCATTGGCGAGTACCTGAAAAAAGGCAGCAAGTGTTACATCGAAGGCAAGCTGCGCACCGACGAATACGAAAAAGACGGCATTAAGCGATACAGCACTAAAATCATCGCTAATGAAATGACCATGCTTGATAGCCGTCCTGCCGATAACCAGGGCGGGTACCAGGCGCCGCAACAGCAGCCGGCTTAT
>MAAA01013998.1_pt1 | contig 220931 bp, 220 predicted proteins | sample 1115971 | NCBI WGS metagenome assembly MAAA01 (sample SAMN04961123, study PRJNA320927) | seawater metagenome | isolation source: sample BD02T6 sea water enriched with oil for 6 days | place: USA:Gulf of Mexico | collected 2013-07-27 | reverse complement strand
ATTGTTAGTCTCGGCCCTTACGCCACAGCCTCACAGTCAAACAATAAAATTAAAGCAAGCTGGCTGCATCGCATAACAAAAAGCAGCAGTACGCCCAACAAGTTGGGCCCGACGCGCTTCACGCGCGGCTGTGCTAGGCGTTATGCATCAGTTGGAACAATATGATTGAAGATATTCGCAATAGTAAAAACTTGAAGGTTTATCTTGAGCAACTTGAAGAAGTGAAAGCTCGCCTGTCATTTGTTGCAGCATATTCAAATGAAGAACGAGATAGATTTGTCATTGAATCGCATGCACTCCAAATTAGGAAGCTTATAGAATTAATTGCCTTCTCTCTAATTGCAATTCATCGGGTTAAATACAAGGAATACAGAGAGAAAGTAGGAAAAGATTTCATGAATGATTGGAATGGTAGAGACATCATCACAAATATAATGTCCCTAAATCCTGACATGTTCTTCAGAGCATCTGAAAAAGGTTTTAACTTACAGAATGATGGAACGAAGCAGATTCAACTCAAGCCAGAAAGCCATTGCTACACGCTGAAACGGCTAGCAAAACTTCATAGCCGCTGTGGCGGAATTCTCCATGTAGAGAACCCGTGGAAACAATCGAGTAAGGTTGAGCAGTTTCATTATGAGTTGCCTTCTATCATTAGGAAGCTTTCCAATACTTTCCAAGATCATGTGGTTTTAGTGAATCATTGGGATAACAACGAATCAACCGCCTTACTTTTCACTTTGGGTAGTAAAGACGAAACACCAATATATGCACTTTCGCAGGCACCAGGAAACTTTGCCTTCGAAAGTGCATAACAAACAAAGGCAGCGGATAAACAGTTGCTTTAGGCGTAATGCTAAGTCGAAGAAAGTAAGTATAATTGATAACATAAAGTATCCAATGCGGACATCATGTGGGTTAACTAGCGGCAACTTCAATTTTTCTATAAAGCACGCAACTAATACCAATGCATTAGTTGGTTTCATTAATTCATTCATATCCCATATTTCAAGCCAAAATCAATCAGGACAGCCCACATACCGTTGAATTCATCTATTAGTTATGGCTTCATCATGCTTTAAAAATTAAAATTAGTGCTGGTTCTACTGTATTTACCGGTTTAGTTATTTATAAAAATAACAGAATAAAGGAAGAGGAATGAGCATAAAATTATTCGCTTTTGGTCTTTTGACCGTTTTGGTTATGGGGTGCACCACAAACAGTGCTTTTAGAACTTTAGGTGAAGCATGTGACTTTGAAGACAAGTACAGCTGCAGGGGTAGCTACATCACCGATTCATCAAAAGAAAACTACAGCCTTTCATTTATCGAGTTTGATGACCAGGGATTGCAACATGACAGGGAGCGGACCAAAGAGGTACTTCAGTTTATTCGTGACAAGGGTGAGAACCAGGACATTATAATCTTCACTCATGGGTGGCACCACAATGCTGGTTATAATGATTATGATAAAGCTAGCGATACGTACATCGAAGACAGCAATATTCAAGACTTCAGGAAGTTATTAGCCGACATTTCGGCAAACAATAAGGGGCGTAAAACAACAGGAGTATATATTGGTTGGCGCGGTGAATCGGTAGATGTCCCCCTGGTTAATATCTTATCCTTTTGGGGTCGAAAGAAAACCAGCATGAACGTAGGGCACGGTGCATTAAAAGAAGTCTTGGTAAATATAGAAGCTATCAGTAAAACCAACGAATCCAATCACCTGCTAACGATCGGTCACAGCTTCGGTGGATCTGCAGTTTTCTCAGCACTCGGGACTGAAATTCAAGAGCGTATCCTAAATGGAGGTAAGGGTAAATTTGGTGATATGGTGATCCTGGTAAACCCTGCAATAGAGAACATACCCTATGCACCATTAGCGTTTACAACCGAGGATATGGCTAAAGATTTTGTAACGCCACTACCACCAAGTTTTATAGTGCTGATGAATAAGGCCGACTGGGCCAATAAATACGTATTTAGAACAGCGAGATACCTAAGCGCAGGCATTTTTGAAAACCAGAATGCTATTACCCGGAAAAACAGAAATAAGCAGGATGTTGAACTCAGCCAACTTAAAATGGATACACGCCCCCTAGGGCACTATGAGCCCTTCATCAGCCATAAGCTGGAATCCAATGGTGATCATTCAGTAGACAGCTGCTTTCCCGCTACAGGGAGCCCTGGCATCGAGAAGAGTATGCCTGGAGCGTCTGCAGAAGGCTGGGTGAAGGATTACCCAAGATCTAACGTGCGCGTTACTCATCTAAAGCGGTCACCTTCCTACTCACCTTTGTGGGTAGTTCAGGTAGAGGATGGGATCATTGAAGGCCATAACGGCATATTCGGTGATCAGTTGCATTGCTTTATGAAAGAAATGATTTTCCAAGAAACAATCGGCAGTTAGCCGGTTATTAGGATTGTACCCCACCTGAAAAGGGCGGAGTACAGGGCTGACAGAAATACCTAATTAATACGAGTAAAATAAGGAAATTTGTAATGTCTGAAGAGTTTAGTTGCGAAGTCAAGTTGAAGTGTAATGATCTCAAATCAATAGAATTATTACAGAGTGTTTCTTCATTTTTTGATAGTCAATCATATGGGGATGCAGAATCATTTATAAAACAGATTGATTACAAGGCACCTATCGAGACGATAAAAAGCCTAATGGCGGATTCTTATCACACCAAAAATCTGGGTGAAACGTTAGTATATTGTGCAGAACAAAGTACGGCAGAACTTGGAGTTAAAAGTAAATTTGGAATGTCGTATCTGTCTGTATTAGAAGCTAAAAGCGAAGGAAAGTATGAATTTATAGGAAGCGGGGTTGATAGGGAGGCACACCAATTCTGCAAATATTTGGCAATTTTTCTCTATGCATTAAGTGAAAGTGATCTGGTTGTAAATGGCAGCGGGTCATTTTGGGGAGGTAGTTGGAGTATTTCAAACGGCGTCTTATCCGAAAAACTCAAAGTTCACGAATCGTAACTAAATAGACCTTAACAGTGAGAGCTAAGCACACTTATTTTAGCTAAACCGATAATAATTAAGAGATATGAAATGCCGATAATAAGTGAAAAAGCGATTGATCTAGATTCTGAAGGGTGGTTTTTACTTGATGAGTTTGGTGAAGAGGGTAGTGAAGATGCAAAAAAGAAATTCGTGGAATCAATTAAATTAGGTCATAACGGAGCATATCTTGGGCTTGGATCGGTAAGTGAAGGTATCACTAAAGAGCTTGCTTTTGAATACCATCTAAACGCTGCTAAAGTCGGTAGATTAGATGCAGTTGCCGCAATAATAAATTCTTTAATTGAAGAAGATGATAGCGAAAGCCTATATATGTGGTGCTATATTATTGAAAATTACAGTAAGTTTACTTTCCGTATGGGGACCACAACTGAGCATGTAGGAGAGGATCTGTCTCCGGAAATAATTTCAACAGCAACGGAGAAGGCAAAAAGCTTTGCGCAGCAGGTAACCTCAGAAGGACACGAGTTCTCAGACGGTTATTAAAGCTTCAAATTTAGCCCTTAATTTTATAATTCTGAAAAACTTTATTAAAACATAATAATATGAACGTAACTGACATCAATGCTTCAGAGGTAATGAAAATAGGACGGATTTGGCGTGGAAGAAGTGACCTGAGAGCCCAAGCTAAGAAGGAAGCTGTTAAATTAGGCCTTACAGGTGAGCAAACCAAGCTATATGTTGGCGACTACTTAACAGAAAAAACTCCATGTCATGGCGTCGTTTTGTATGAATTGCTAAATGCCGCTGGCATTAAAGATACTATCACCTTAGACCTAGATACAGTAAGGGAGCGACTCGGTGGCGGGGATATCCAAGATAAATTAGTTATTTCGTCAGAAATGCTGTTGGATGCCGGGGTTTTCTACTTGGGCTTTGATATCCAAGATAGTGAAGTCGTATTCAGAATAAGTAAAGGTACAGAGATGAAAGTAAATAACCCCACAACTGATGATTTGCTTGAAGAACTCGAGCAATGTATAGAAGACCAGGACCGTGTTCAAGGGCAAGCATTGATCTATCAGCTGAGAAGTCGATACCAAGGCCAAATGGATACGAGACACAAGATCTTGGAAGCCGAAGAAGCCATGTACGGTCGGTTAAACATCACTGCTTTCGTAGCGATATTGGGCATTAGGGATGCTATCGATATGTACACGGAAAAATAGCTTTTGTAAATTCTTCAGTTGCAGGTTTAAGCCCTCCTGTACCTGAAAAATTAACACACAACCAACCTTTAAGCTTAAGTTAGTGGAGTGGATGTACCTTAACACCAACATTATTATATCAATGATGATCAGAGGGGAGTAACAGTAATGGCGACTGAATAATTACAGCCGCCAGCATTAAAGATGCTTAGTATGAAGTACAACTAGTCATGATTTAGGTAATACTCGGCCTTCGATTCCATGTCTTCCATTTCTTCCTCGTCGTAGTCAAACTCTCCTGTACAATTAGGGCACAAACTGTCTTTATCGAGATCGGAAAGTTCGTAGATCTTACCATCACCACCACATAACCGGCAGTGACCCAGTTGTTCACCGGTCTCTACGCAATGTAGGCAAGTGTACTTCAAGCCGTTCCCTTCATCTTCAACAGCCTTAGTAACTTCTAACCCATCATTGCAATAATCACAATCAGGGGTAATAGCCGTGCTAATAATTTCGGCAATGTCGCTAGCGTATTCGCATGTGACTTCAAGGTTAGATAATTTACCAATGCGTTTTTCAATGTGTTCAATGGCATCAGGGTGGTCCAAGGATTCCGGTTCGTCATGGCTCAGGAATGGGGGGCGGTCTCCTAGAACGATCGCGGCCTTAGATTTATACCCTAAGTAGGCAGCCACCAGCTCATGAGCGTGCGAAGCCTTAAACTGGAAACGTGGGTCGATTTTAGGTGTTCGTAGAAGCTCTACGGCGTCTTTGATAAGGCCTTTGGTCTCATCGTCCATAGCACGGGTATTAGGGGTGTGCAGAGAAGTCATAATTAGCTCCGGTGCTGGATACACAGTATTGCTTGGCCTATTGGTGAGCATTTAATCCTTAGACCAGGCATCCAGACGGGCTATGCAAGGAATGGTATAACAATAAACACGAATTTTTAGCTTGCTCACAGCACGGCTAACGCAGCCTTAAACGAATCTTATGAGGCGCTTCTATTACGGTCAAGCAAAAGTTCTGTTTTTAGGAGTAGTGGGCCATGAGGGTCTGCAATTACCAATGGATCGGGTGAATACAGTCAGTATTGACTTTCCCTTAAAGAGTGAATAAGATCCGGTTCTGTTGATGGGATACATCAATATATATAGCTCCACCCTTACAGCACTAAGGTGCTGAGAAATATAAAGAATGATTGATATTAGTGATAAACCGCAATAACACGAGTTAGTGATATTTTTCTAACTTTTGTTATAGGTCCAATTATTTTTTTATTTCAACACTGCAAATTTGCAGTAAAAAGGGGTGCCTCATGTCAAAAGATCAACTCATAAACGAACTAATGTCTTTGCTACTTTCTGGTGACGAACTAGAGAATAAGTGGTGGGTACCTTGGGACGACGTTTTAAAAACCCGCCAGCAATTCCTTACCTTGTTAAGAGATAATCCATGTGAATTCGGCCCCGTATACACTAGGTCCGACTACATTGAATATGGCGTATCTGAAGTTAACCGGGTGCAGAAAAAGAAGAAATTGAAGTCAGCATTACTGAAAGTAGCCAGTGCAGTTGTGACTGTTACAGGTAGTCTATTGGCTGTAGCGGCAGCGGGCTCTTCTAACAGGCCCCTGACATCTTCTGCAGAGTCACGAATGGACGGACCTACGCCAGCAAGAAAATTTACTATTATGGATTACGATAAACCTGATGTAGTTGATGGACTAGTTATGTTTCCCGAGAGCCAACTGGAAATCGAAAATTACCGCCTGGAAGGAGATTCTGATTTTACTGCCATTAATCGAATGAACTCTGCCCTTATTGAGGCCCAGGAAGATCATGACTTAGAATGAGCGCAACTGTACGTTTGTGAAACTGCTAATAAACGGTGATTTAGCTATTAGGAATATCAAAGTGGTTGCGAACAGGTAAACAGTTGCTGAGGCAGTGGTTAGGAGGCTGCCTAAAGCACTGCGACATTCTTGCCAACAACGACCTTAGCCTGGCCCAAATCTTTTCCCGCCGGCATCTTCATATGCGACATTGCCATCGAGACACCACTTAGTTTGCTAATTGGATACATAAACTCATTGGATTTCGCCGTTAACTTGAATTTATATGAAATAGTCGTCTCCCCTGCATTGGTAACCATATCGGTTATCCATATTCCATCTGGCTTTTTAAGCTTTACCTGTTCTTGCCACGTCTTAACTGAGAGTTCAGGGGCAGGGGCCAGATTAACCTCAGTACCGCCTTCACAAGGCATGTCTGAATAGCTCACTCTAACCCCAGGGTCAACACACTGATACATCTGCCCTTGGCTTTGACAGCAGAAAACTAGGGTCAACAGTAATATACATCCTTGTTTCATGCTTTTAAGATTCCTAATAAATATGGGGTCATAATACATGGCCAAGAGGTTCAAAGGGAGGAATTGCCGGGCAGTTACAGTTTAAGTGTCAGGGTAGGTGCATTTCAGATCATCTTTGGTGTACCCATTGGTACCTATAAGTTTTTCAAGTCTTTTTTTGCATTGCTTCACTGCCTTTTCTTTGCAGTCACTTTTAAGCCAAGAGTCATAAACTAGGGTGGACTCAAGCACCCAACCGCAGGATGCATTGTGAAAGGCGCCTAAAGTACAACTTTGCCTGCGCTCTAAGACTTTAAATTTACAGACATCGGCATAACCAGCAGGGGACAGGGAGATAAGCAGGGCCAATACAACTAGCCTCATGAGCAAGAACCTTTCTGAACTCGAATGTACTGGCAATCCCCAAGCGATTCACGGACACAAGAGCGACCATTCCTAGTTGAATTGGCATAGGTACCAATTTTTGAGTAATTAAATACATCAAAATAATCAGAGCCACTTACTTCAACTCGCATCATCGTCCCCAAGTTATTGGTCCGTCTCCAGGTGACATCCGTTCCGTCATCTGAAGTAGATCCTATTGCAAAGTCAGCTCCGTCAAGGGCGTAATTACCATTAGAATTTGAATATACGACCATAGGGAATGTTTTCTTTTGCCGGCTAATTTCTTTGCCTAGCCTTTTTTTGTCAAAAGGCTCCGAATCCTGGACTAGTTTCCAGCCTTTCCATACCCCGGTGTGCTTCTTTGGCGTTTTATAGTCGTAAAGCATGTCTTCATATGAACAGGTGAGGTAGTAATAGCTGGCAAAACTACTGGTTGAAACACTCAACAGAAGTAAAGTGATCACCAGATTAATGGATTGAGTTTTCATAAATAGATTTAGCATCCCTGTAGACAAGATATTTATGTGTAGGGCGGTAACCATAAAGTAGTTGAATGCGCTCTGTAAATAATAACCATGTTAAAAGCATGTAATAATTATTTATAAGTTGTGTGACACCGAAATAAGGGCGTAATTTGCCTATTCAGGAAGGTACATAGGGCCTGTTAGGCACGTACTAACTCAGACTAGAATGTCCATTTTTATAAATTGATTGAAGTGGGACCATGTAATGAATCTTAATGCAGAAGAAATTGAAATAATTGAAGAGCACAGACTTAGAGCCTATCGCCTCGAAAAGAGTAGGGAGACAGCCGATGTAATCATTAGATTGACTTCTGAGTACCAGGCCTTTTTTAATGAAACAGGCGAGTACATAACCTTCAGTACATTCATTGATAACTTTGAAGTAGAAACTCGTATACCGGAATATATTAACAACCCCGTAGGTAGAAAAACGTTGTACGAAGCAATCAAGGCGATTCTTTATTCAACAGAAAATACGGCAAAGAAATATGCCGAGTGTTTGGATAGACCTAAACAGGCTTAGATATACACTCAGTAATGGTTTTGGCATTGTTGATTCTAAGAAGTTAACAACAGCGCCACAGGATGCTTGTAAGGCCAAAACTTACCCATCACCTGCGATGCCGCTCAAACAGCGGAAAATACATGATATGGGCTCATAGAGTTGCAAACTGGACAAATGTAGTATGCATTTTTAAATACTAGTAACTGAGGGGTATAAACATTTATCGTTAAGCAGTCCGGTCGAGAGTATTGTCGATACAATATAGCCATGTTGCTCATTCAGCTTGTCAGCCGGATTGTTACCATTTGCAATTTCAGATATCTCGATAGCATCGGTTAGGCCTTGTCCTAAAGAGCCCAGGTACCTGAGAAGCTTTTTAGAATAGATCTCAGGTAGTTGATCCTTCTGGACGAGTGAACAAACCTTTTGTAGTTCAAGATAGGATGTATATGTATCGATATCAATTTTTTTTAATTCGTCGGATTTATATTTAAAATCTAATATTTCAGATATTGACGATAAGAAATTTTTTGCACGTACCACCCATGGATCGGATATCGGGATTGTAGGAAATTGAAGTTTTGTTTCTTGCCTTAATATATATTTGACAGTCCCCCAGTAATTTGAAATTTCACTTGGTTTGTTGCTGTTGACACTCCCATCCACAAACTTAAGAGAGGCAGCATAAAGCTGTTTAACCGCTATAGAGTTTGAAAGTGTAGCTCTTATTAAAGAGATCCGAATTCTTCGAACATGTATATTAAGGGTATTACTTAAATATTGAGAAATATCGAATGGTATTAATTCCCAGGTAAACTGCCCATCTCCGAATGCACCAGAATCTAAAGTGAGCGATTTATAATGATTATGGCCAGCGGCTCGGGACATCATGTTGAGCAACTTATTGCCACGTAAGCGTACGCCAGTGTCTTCTTCAAGGTATTTCGAAAATATCTTCGAATAAGATTTAAACTCAGGGATTTTACTTTTCGGGATGCGAATCTTAGTCATGGTTTGCTCTTGATTAGCAGCATAGATATTGGTGGTATGCGCCGCTCACATCACCGGCTGCAGAAACAAACGATGGGAAGATATATTGAGCTGGATATATTGACCACACGGCACGGATGGACGCCAGTACGCCACAAGACTAAAAATACATAAGTCTCTCGAATAAATCAACACCAGTGAAATAGCAGTTTAGTTAGTAGTGTAGGGTTCATTGATGATAAGTACCCCGAGGTTGAAGGGGTATTTCCCCAGTACCCCATATAGCGACCAATAAAAGGACTCACTTAGGCACTCGTCAGCACTTTTTTCAAAAGAATCGTCATACTTATCCTACTTTCTTGACCAAATTAGAAGGGATATATTTAGCATTTTAAAATGCATTGAAGTCGAATACGCCCACACTCTATGAGTCAGACCTATTCGTTTATAGGCCTCCTTTGCTGGTACATATTCCCCCCCCTCCGGAAGGGAGTTCTTTCCAGTTCCCCCCCTCCGGAAGGGAGTTCTTTCCAGTTTTTTGGTTGGTTATCAATAAGCTTACGAAGTTCCTCCTCCGTCTTTACCTCAACGACATACACTCCATTATTAGACTCAACTAAGAAATCAGCCGTGTAAGAAACTGTTTGAAGTCGATCAGCCTTATTATATTTCTTAATCATGATCGGCTCAGGTTGGTCATAAATACCCTCAACTGAGTCATCATATTCGCAAAGTAGGGCAAATGCCCTTTCTGCTGAAAAACTTTCAGTTGATATTGTGTGCCCCATCTTTATTGACGGAACGAAGGAGCAAATATTGGTAGACGCATAAACTCCAACCATACGAGATGGGGCTAATTTACACATATCTAGATATTCAGATGCACTTGATGATAATGAGGTATCTGGTAGCAAATCTGAAAAAAGGTAATTTTCTATAGGCATAACTATCTCCTTATCAATAACTTCGCCAGCCTTTTTCTGGGCATGCGAAAGCCTCGACAGTAATATTCGTGTGTAAAACTTGACGATAGGGAGATTTGGAGACATACTCAGACTTGTCACGGTAGAGTAAAATCTTCCAAAAAACCGGAATCAAGCAATTGGTTTCGGTTTTTTTATATCTACATATTCTCAACCTCGCTTACAAAATCATTAGTCTTTAAACGTCTCCAACAAACCAATAGAGATAGTTTTAACGAAAATTATTATTTACTAGTTACAATTATATACTGCACCTACAACACCAATTAATGCGTGCCTAACGCAATTACTTTTCCAATCGATATCTGAAAAATGAAAACCAATCACATATAGAACATAATAACTAAATATTGACACTAGTTACATGACTCCATTTTCAATTTATTTGCAAATAATGTATATAAAATGAAATTAGTATCTATTCGGAAATGTGAAGGGCTAGCATCAAAGGGTAATAATTTATGATTTTGCTATTTCAAAGTATGCATAACATTTGGGAAAATATAATTTTAAATAATTATAAAATAGGGAGGGCATATTAAGAAATGGACTAGCTTGAATGATTTTTCTTCTACAGGTAAGGTAAGTTACTGATATCACTCAATATTAAATACAATAGCTTTATTCACAGGCTTATACAATTTGGTGCAGATGCAGGCATTAATACAGATAGAATTCCCAGATTTTACTACACCATATCCTTCATGAATGTGGCTAAAGACATGGAATTTTGGCTTAATCCGATTAATGGCTTTTGCCAATTCTTCACAACCAACTCGATCACCATCAGCCACTCGATTTAAAACACCGGCTGGCGGGGCATGTGTGATCAACACATCTGTATCATTCGGTATTAGTTGCCATTTTATCTTTAATTCCTCACCACGCTTCAAGTTAAAGGGGTACTGGGGACATCCCTTCGTAAACGGACAAAAATCGCTGAAAGCCCCGCCAGCGGTGGGTTACAGAAGGGGGTTACTTTTTTAAGCTTTCCCGAAAATTCCGCTTACCGACCACCAAAATCAACTACTTACGGCTGAATTGTCCGTTTACGAGGGAAAATCCCCAGTACCCCCAGTAGAAGGACGTTACTTATTTCAACTCTACTGAAGTTTTGATCTTTACCGGGTGGCCGGTACTTACACATCAAAAATATCGAGTTATTACTGGTACGAAAAATAATAACTCGAGATTGGGTCGTAAGCTGATCGGCTTCGAGTTACTGATGAGTGTAAAATGAGACTATGAGGCCTTATTAAAAAAGCCGGCATTCATTGCAGCCTTTGGGATACATAACTTCAAGAACCTCTAGATAGGTTGTGATCGAGAAATTCGTAATACAGGATGACCCAGGTGACCGACTGAGTAGGGGTAGGAATTAAGGGACAACAGAAAGAAGAAAACCCCCTTAATGAACCGTGGAAAGTCATTATCAAGGGGGTTTATAAACTTAAAACAGCATGCAGTCTAAAAAAGAAATACTGAGTGATGAGGACTTGCAGAAATTCATCAAAAAGTAGCTTGAAGCCTTAAACCGTAGAGTACAGTAGAAAGCCGACTTGGTCCAAATATATATGAGGACTGGGTTACCCGCAACCTATCAAAAAAGCTTTAATCGGGTAACCCAGTAGCCGTGATTACTCTGGTATGGCAGTTAAGCGATAACCAAAGCCACTCTCTTGGCCATCATTCCTCACCGCTGTAACAACAAAGGTTACGGGGGAACCTGATACTAAATCATTAACTACAAATGAACGCTCAGTGGCTGCTATCTCCCCTTTAAGAACTTTTGAGTCATCGAGCAATTGATAAATTTTGTAGTTAGTTATCATGGCTTGCTCAATCTCTGCAGAAGCAGACCACATCAACTTAACGGATTGGCCCCCGGGTACGGCAACTAAACCAAAGGGGGGGACCGGATTGCCTAGATACCCCCAGATATAGTCTGTCAGGCTCTGCCCTGGTACAGCAAAACCTCTTTCACCATTGATTGTTCCTGTACCGCTAATGACTCTATTGTGGCCACCGCCAGTATAGGTATTGCCGTTGTAGGAATACTGGGCGAATTTCTCTTTGAACAGGTCTTGTGCGGGGAAAGGCCACATTGGGATATCGGTCTCTGTATCGAATCCGTCCTCGCCATAAAAAGTGCCTGACTTGCCAAGGAAGGTCATAACCGTTGCCCCAATGTCCTGGCCATCGGTTGCCAATCCACTAAGGGTAGAGTTTTCCTCAACCCGGGTGATATAACGAAGGGCGCCGTTAGGGTTTAAGCTACTCTGAATTGGGTCAATGTCTGTGATATTGGTTACATCAGAGTTATAGGCTTCTAATTCACCTTCAAATCCAGATATGTTTAAAGTGTCCGCGCCATATTTTTCAACGGTCCGATCGATTGTAAGGTGGTCGGTACCTTTCTGCAGGCTATAAAACATGTCTCCGTTGGAAAAATTATGGAGGATGCTATTAGTAATGCCACGGGTGTTGTTGTGATAGCCATTGAAAAACTGGTCGGCAAACTCACGAGGGTGAATCTCGCCCATAGTCATATGATTTAACCAGCCACTACCCCAAGTCATTACATACCGGTGTTCTGGGCGTACATCCCACGAAACAACATCGGTGTGCTGCACGTCGCTGTCGCCACCTGAACCGTTACTTTGCTGATCATCCATATTCCCGAATAAGAAGGCGCTGTTTAACTGAATATTACGGTTAAATTTGGCGCGGGTCGGTCCGCTGGTGGTTGGGGTCGTGAATTCACCAGCCAATTCACCCTGCATAACAAAATCAGGATTATCAGCGTCTACAGCGATGTTATTATTCAGAAGGGCGTTCATGGTCGTATAGACAGAATACGTTCCCTTGGGCTCGTTGTGGACGGGCCCACGATCATATCGAGCTACATTCCTACGCCATACAATATTCTCTGCCTGGTAGCTTGTAAATTTGTAGCGGCCGCCGCCCATTGCACAGTTATTTTCAAATAATATGTTGTCACTTCTGAATGCATTGAAAGGGGAGGCACTATCACTGCCTTCGGCACAGTTTCGGATAAATTTGATGTGGTGGTGCCGGCGATCATCGGCAGAGCTGCTTTCACCATACCCCTGCGCAGTCATACCTTGGTCAGCCACATGAAACCCCTTAAAGGTTAAATATGATCTTGGCCAGGCCCCGTTAAGATAAACGTACGCCCCATCCTTTAAAATTGCCTTACCTGGATGTTTGGCCATTATGTTTGTAAAGCCCTGCATGCTGCCACTAGGGGGGTGTTGGACATTACCGCCGGGGGTAAGACCAATTAGATTGTCATCTCCCGTGTAGGTGCCGTCTAAAACAACAAGGGTGCCGCCGGGGGTTAGGTTTGTTAATGCCGCCCGAAAGGTTGGGTAATCTCCGTCTGCTCCCATGGTAATTACATCCTCAATACCGGCATGAACTATAAAGGTAACCGGTACCCGGGTTGTTAAGCTGCTGGCCACCAAGCCAACGTGGAAGCTTTCACTTGGCATGGCGTCATCTATGGCCCAAGTAACACGACCGGTTATTGGGTTAACGACAATATCGTCATGTCCGTAATCTTTGGTCCAGAAAATATCACCATCCAGGTCTCCAGTGTTTTCAATGACAGGTGTTATATCCAGATCTTCACCGGAGCTGTGATTAACATAATCATCAGGTATCGCAGCAATGACCGGTGTTATTTTACTTAAACTTGAACTGGTGGCCGGTAATTCTTTGGATTGATCGTCAGTAGAGTTGGAGCCTCCACTGGTACAGGCTACGAGTAATGCAGATGCTATTAAAGTTGATAGTTTTTTCATGATATAGCTCGCTAAAAAATTTCATACTTAAAGTTTACTTTTTGAGGGCAGGGGATAGGCGGCTTGTGTCAATGAAACGCCCCGTAATGACTCGCCCCTTAGCAATTTATTATTACCCGTGATTTGATGTTCTTCTAAAATTTCCTTCTCTAATGCATGCTTTAAAATTGCCTACTGATATTTCTTTTGCCTGGACGGTAGCCCCCTTACCATTTTCATAAGTCTGGTAATCGTTTTTAGGCATTTTTGAAGAGACATACCATTTGTCGCCATCCATGTTAGAAGCACACGTACCAGGATGTGTAATCGTCCACGTTGATCTTAAATAACACTGTTTAGAAGATTGAATGTAGGTATCAACTGTTTTTACTGTATCGCCTTTGCTTCCGTAAAGAACTGTAATAGTTGCTTCAACAGCTTTACCTTCAAGCCCCCCCGTTTGCCTATCAAGAAAGTATTGCCAATCTGTGCCGGGCATTAGCTTAGTATTTTTGCTAATTAGGCCGTCGCATTTAGTTATCCCGTACTTATGAAATGCTTTAACAACGATCCCGTCGGTGCTGGCGGATACTTGGCCAGATAACCCTATAAGTACCGATATCGCGGCCAATTTTAACTTGCTCATACATAATTCCTTTGATTGATACCGGTATATCCAAATAGATAACTTTATACCGTTATCTACTACCGTGTAGTTTCCCATAGATGGGTTTTCAGAAATAGGTTGGGGGCTGTTGGCCATGCCTGCCGGCTAGTCGCGCCGAAAAGATCCAGAGATTTAACACACAACCTACCTCTATTTGAATAACTACTGTGCCATAAGTTAGCCATTATTTGAAAATAAATTTTTAATTTACTGTGTCTATTAGATACTCTTGGTATATGCTGTGTCTATAAGACACGGTAAAGGGGGCGGTATGGCACGTTGTGGAAATAAATCTTGTAAAAAGAAATACGATGCTTCCGGTAGAAGTAGTAGTTTTGATAACTGGTGTTCTGATACCTGTAAGGCCGAAATAATTGCCCAGAAGTTTTCGAAACTGAACAATAAACCTCTCAAGTCAGTAAAATTGGGCGGTAATAAACCTCGACAATATTCCAGTTTTGCTAATAAGTCTCCATCAGTTAAGCAGTCAACATTTACGACAAAACCTCGTAAACCCTTGAAAAATAAATGCAGCCTAAAAGGGCCAGCAATTGGTAGTCAAGAGAGCAAAGAAAAGAAGAAAGCTAAGGCCATAAAGCTCAAAATTAAGCGAGAAACAAGCACATTGGTCTTGTTTGAGACTGAAACGACGCTTAATGCAGTTAAGGCCCGGGCTAAAACAATTTGTCATCTTTATATTCGTACCAGGGACTTCGGTAAACCTTGTATTTGCTGTGGGCGTGAACTCGGAATTGACTATCAGGCAGGACACTTTCAGGAGAGCGGAAATAATTCGGCGATTCGACTGGATGAATCAAATATTCATGGCCAGCGAGCCGATTGTAATTTAACTAGGGGAGGGGATTCTGGAAATTACGAGCCAAACCTGCGCTTAAGAATTGGTGACGCGGGCGTAGATCGACTGATTAGGATCGCCGAAAGCAAGGTGGTTACAAAAATGACCATTGATGACTATTTAAAGATAATTAAGTACTATAAAAACAAATTGGATGCTCTCATAAGCAACCAAACTTTTGAAATGGCAATTGCCTAAATAAAAATAGGGAAATCAAATGAAGAAATTACTCATAATGGCATTAGCCATCGTTATGGCAGGCTGCGGGGCCGGATCTGGTAGTGAGAATACGGGTGGAGAGGTTGGTAATGGCATCGTCCCGGACGAAATTACGCCCATAGATTCTCTTTTAACCGTTCAAGCCTCTATTTCTGGTAAAAGCCGACTCCATATAATGGGTAATACCGTTTGGTGGGAGCACATAAATCATATTGCGCCCGGGGCCCGGTCAACTCCTTACCGTCCTACTTTTGTCGATGGCAAAGCCTGGACTCCACTGTACCCCGATAGTGGCCACAATGCCTTCTGTTTGTGTGATTCAGATATTTTTACTTTCACTTCGGCGCCAATCCGCGAAGATATAGCCATCAAATTTACTCAATCACAGTCAAGTATTATCAGCATACTTCAACAGCCTTCAGATGTTTTGAACGATGAAATAATTATCCAGTTTAATAATACCTCACAGTTTTTAGACACCATTACCATTCATCTAATGAGTCTTGACGAGCCAGGCGATGCACAAATAACTTCTAAGACGGCAGTAAACGATCTGGAAAACCCACAGATTGACGAAGTTTCATTGGCACAATATAAGCGAGATTGGAGAGAAGGGGTAACAGCTCCAACAGTAATAGTTAATTTCCCAAGTGATGATGGCTTGTTCATCCCTCGCAACTCAGTCGGGAAGGGCGCATGGACTGAAGCCTTTTCTGAATTATTTCCACCTGAAGTGTGCAAGCCTGATGTAGGCTTATTGGCATGTTATGACATGTATCAATCTGAATGCCTTAAGGTGGCCCAAGCAGAAACTAATACTTGTCTGAATCAATATATGAATGACATCCCAAGTGTATTAAACCAACCGAATGACGGTTCAGCATGGGGTCGTACTATCGGTGGGTGCGCAGGAGATGGTATGGACACCTATTTGGCAGATCGTAAAACAAATAATTGCCCTGGTTAGATAAAACCTACTATATAATCTTCTTTAGTTAGTAAATTGAAATGGAAAAACCGCCGTGCGTAAAATAACTAAAGAAGACTTATGTCGCATATTTACCGAATCTTTTGAGAGTCTCGACATTTCCGTCACAGACTTATCCACTATTTTTAATTTTGGTGAGGCTTCTCCATCTGCTCGTTCTGCCATGTCTGCGAAAATAAATAGCCGACAAGGAAAAATGCCTACAGCCTCGGATGTACAATGGATTCAATCTTTAGTTGTACTTAAAAATGAGGGTTATGACATTACATCAATTTCGTTTAGTAAAGACGGTAAAATTAAAAGTCTTAAGAGAAAGGCATAAATGAAGATTCTGATACTTGTACTATGTATATTCAGCTTGGGTACTTCTACATCTGTGTTCGCAAATTCTAATGATCAAAGCATGAGAAGTGTGTCACTAATGATTAAGTTATCAGGTGGCTGGGCGCATTATTGCCACGCAAATTCAGTCTACCTATTCAAAGAGGTAAGAAAGAGCACTGGTGGCTTTGGAGGGAGCCTTGTTTGGGACCATGAAAAAGGTAAACCCCTGAAATGTGAAGACTACAGCCGCTTTTATAATAAGGATCGTAAATCTGCTGATAAACTCTTGGACGACTTATATTAATCGTAAATAACCAACTGAAATTCTAATCAAACTTGTTGAGCAATATTAGTGACTCTTACAGAAAAAATAGTAAAACAAGATCCAGCTACTTCCTTCTGGCTGAAAGAACAGCTTCACTTATCTCGTAACCGTGATCCGATTGATATGCTTAATGATATTGAAACTTTGAAGGGAGTTATCGAGTCTAGGATTAAAGGTAAGTGTAATGCGTAATATTGAATCCCTAAGAGGTTCATTCCACAAAAAGTTCTTTTCTGGAAGTAGCTGGTATTTTTTACTGGTATATATATTAATCATTGTTAACTTTACCAATTTTTACTATTGGTCCGGTTTGGCATTTGACCCTTTAGCAACCACTCCTTTAGAAGAATATTTTCAGAGTTACTATTTCAGCGTAGTTACAATCACGACTCTAGGCTATGGGGATGTACAGGCCAGTACCGCTCTCTCACGCAGTTTAGTAGTGATTGAATTATTAGCTGGTATCTATGTTTTTGCCCGATTCATTGCCAGTCGCATCAATGAAATAGCACAGAAAGAAGAAATAGCTTTCGATCATTTTCTATTGGAAGATAAATGGAGTCTTTTCTTTGAATCAATAGCGGAATACGAAATTGGTAACTACCAGTTTATGCAAGAAACAACTACAGCTACACTTAGAATGGCTTATTCATTATGGTTTAAGCGAATGAATAATATAGTTTCAAAATCCGTTCTATTTCATGTCGATTTCTCAAGAACAAATAGCAAGGACCTTATGGATCTAGCTTCACAAGTAGCAGTTTTATTCACCATGTACGAACGAATACTAATTGAATATCCGGAAGAATCAAAGAATTTGACAACGACAAAGCTTCAAGAAATGAGACTACGATTTAATCCTATTCAAAAACAAGAAACAGCCGTTTTCGAAAGTTATACAAATTTAGTAGGCACTAATTCTGAGGCTTAGAATTTCATGAGTAACCCATCTAGAATTTGCCCTGAAACTGAAAGTTTGGACTGCGATGGTGTACCGCCTAATAAACACGATTTTGATGAAGATGAAGACGGAATATTGGTAGTTACTAGAGATGATAAATTTTTACTATTAATAGAGCACAATACGGTTAGGTGTGGGGCCAGCGGTACAGGTGAAGGGGGATCAAATGGCCAAAGTTCCTGGGAATTCATAGATAAGGGGAATGCCACTCCTGGACTGTTCAAACTGATAGAACAGTTCCCAAATGAATTATCATCGAGGCTTGCCAGCCGAAAAGCTAAAAATCTTTCTATAAAACGTTGGTATAACAATGCCAAAAGTATTGGCCACCAACTGTTTGATGATCGGGATATAACCGAAACGATCATCGAGAATGGATGGGACTATGTTTTCAAGCAAATTGATTGATCATATATATATTAGTTGCTACTAGTAGCATTAAAACCGTCATACATAAGCCATCAATCAAATTCAATCATGAAATCCAGATACTTCCCTCGCTCTAGTGTATTAATTAGCTTATCTACGGGGTACGTTTCGCCAAACGATTTAACTTTGATACTATCAGCAACTTCTGTTGCACCCATTCTTTTGATAATATTTTTATATTCATCAATACTTTTTTCAATATCACTATTTGAAATATGTTCGTTAATTAATATAGCAAATAAGAAGTCAGATTTCGATACATCTTGTCCACCTTTGAATTGATCCTTGTGAATCCAGGTAACTAACGAGGTTTCCAGGATCGTAGGTGCTGTTCCCGTTTTAACCAATTCATGATTAATTAGTAAAGCTCCATTCTTAGTTGGTATATGCCGTTTAAAGCCCTCACTCCCGTACTTGGACGAAGGGCGTTTTAATAGCTCCTCAACAGACATCATCATTAATGGCAGTGAGTCAACAATTTCGTCTAATGCATCTTTAATGTCTGTATAGTTCAACCTTTGAACCACCCTTTCTAAACAATGCCTCGTTATACTCGCGACAGAATCCAAACCAAGAATATCGTCGCCTGGATTGTCACGCAAAATGCGCTCAGTCCTGTTCATTAAAATGTATATGCTGTTATCACCGATCCTATCATCAGCTTTAGCCACGAAAGTAAATACGGAATTTTTTGCGTTTTCCATTTTATTCCTATTCTCTTTCTGAAGGGCAAGCATTCTACGTTTTCTTTCGGCCTTTGAGAGATTTATAGGTTTCAAATTTTGGTCATTGTCATAACCTAAAAAAAGTAGGTCACCACTAATTGGCATAGAAACCTCTTTTAAATAAATGTTGGGCGCGAGATTTCCAAATTTTTTACGGATAAGCGAATCTCTTTTCTTTACTGTCGAGATACCCTTTCTGTTCTTAAATACACTTTTTAATCCAAGATAAAGTTCAGTTGTTGTTCCTTCCCAATCCCTTAGAGCCCGATTTACTATGTGTTTAGCCTGCGACTCACCAATATGCATCTCAATATCCCAGATAATGATTTATGGTTTCTTCCATTTTTATCATAATTTCTACTCAAACTTTAGGCGGCATCTAGGGGTCCTTTATATATTCCCTTTGGAAAAGATAATTAAGCTGTAACTCGTTGATTTTTGTTGGTATAACTTAAAACATCTAAAATAATAAAACGATAATGCACCTCCAAAAGTCACGGCTGGTAGGGATTACAAAGGACTTTGTCATTCTAAGATGGCCCCAGATTGAAACTAATTGCCTTCTACAGGCTAAGCGTGTCAGGACCTCCAGAGCGAATTGCAATTTATGGAGGGATACGCGATCAGGGACTTTCCTGCTGTACATATAGAGTTTGTAAAGCCCTACTTACCTCAATAGATACGTATATTGAGGTAAATAGAGGGGTTTAACAAAGATGAAGTAACATGCTGGAAGGGCTACCTTAGACATCACCAGGTACGTAAATAGAGTATGAATCGTGGTGATATGAGGCCATAACCTGAATCCCTTTTTAAAAGCTGGTCGCTATGGAGACTATAAGGCCGTTTCCAACTTCGCTATCTGAATTGGCAATATTACCAATAATTGAAGCGTCAATAACCTCTTCGATTTCAAATGCAACCCCAAATGCAAGAGAAGCGCTTGTTTGCTCCAGTTCTTCACCTAGTACTTTTTCTAAATTATCAACAGATTGGAAATGATTGGCCGACAACTTTAATGTGAAGGTTAATGCTCCAGTTGGAGATATGCCGTCATCACCATAAATTACAGTTGAACTATCGATAGCAGCATTAAGATATAATGCTCCAATCCTTTCGGTACCATTGGATTGACTGTCTGGATCAATGGATTCAATCATTCGTAAACCCGTTGCAGAACTCAATGTTACCCATGTTGAGTCTGACTCAAATTCTTCCTGTTTTAGTGCCTCAGAAAATTTGAAATTTAAAACACCAAGATCATTATTCGCTAAACTAGCTTGAATTGATTCCTTGGAGAGTCTAGTTTCAGCTGTTGGGGTTGCAATGATGTAAAAGGGGACACCGTTACTTTTACCGGCTTCACCACCTAGATAATACTTAGCAACATTAAGAGATACGCTTGTACCACCCCCAGCACTTTGTATCCCGCCTTTCTTCATTAATCCTGTATCAGAACCATCATTCTTATCGGCGATGGCTTTAGTAGCTAAATAGGAGTCACCAATTTCATATGACAGTGTGGCACTTGATAAGGTAGCTAAAGTTAATAAAGTCGCTATCGACTTGAAATTAATTTTCAAAGTAAAAATCCTTTTGTGGTATTAGAGGGTAGGTTGAGGCGCTGTAGCTTTTTTAAACAATATTGGCATATTGATGTGTACGGTACAAGCTAAGTTGTAGGTAATGTTGAAGTTGATACCCCTCTGGAGGCCAGTGTTAACGGTGGCTGTAGAGGACTTTGTCTATTTAAGAGCAAATCCCATATGCCCCATATGGATGCCAATTCACTAAAAACTTGTTGCTCTAGCATGTATTTGTTTTCTTGAATTCCGACATTAGAAGTTTATTAAGGGGAATATACCGTTATATCTACCCAAATATTACATAGAAATAAATCTAAATTAGTCACATTAAATTTGGGAATTACTGTAAATAATATAACATATAAAAAAAAGAGGTTGTCACTTTGAAAAAGAAACACATTAAAAAACAAGCTAATACAAAGAATAGTCATTTTTCCCAAAAGATGATGCTAGAAATAGGGCGCAAGAGCAGGGCCCGAAAAAGAGTGTTTATAGCAATATTCAATGAAAAAGACTATTTAACAAAGGAACAGGTAAAGTTAAGGCAAATTTACCAGAATGATAAAAAAGATCTGCAGGATAAGATAATTGCACGTGCGAAATGGGGAGCACCAAAGGGGCCAGAGCTCAAGAAAATAGAAGCACAATTAAAGTTCCTAGCAGAAGAATATCAGGTTGAGGCAATAGTGCTTAAACTTGAATGTGAACGTAAAATCATGATGGGGCAGAGGTTTTCTAGAAGACTTGAAGCAAAGATTAAAGCTAAGAATTAGCTGAATTATAAATATTGAAGGTGAAGGGCCTAGCCTCCTGAATTACAGCGGATTGGCACCTATTTTAATAAGTATCAATTAACGATAAGTTTCATCCAGACTACTCCATCTGCAAATTGTTAAGCCTATTCTGCAAAGACTCTACTTTAGAATTCAGTGAGTTGATTTTTATCTCTGAAGAGCCAAGTTTTTCTTTTAGTACTTCAGTTATGCCAACGGCCTTTTCCAATTCTAAATCCTTTATCTTGCTCTGCATTTCAAAAGTCTCAGCCTGGTGATGCAGCTCTGAATTGAGTTGATCCGATTTATTAATTGATTCATTCAACTTCGAAGTCATGAGCGTAATCGTGTCTTTATGAGCAGAAACTTCATTACGTAATGGTCCCAACTGATCATTCAGCTCCTGAAGACTCCCAACATCAAGCTGTAACTTCTCAGACTCAACCAAGGACAGTTTTAATAGATCATTGGTTGTTAGATAATCTTTTTGAGAAGCAGAAAGTTCTTCACCCAACTTTAGCAATTCAATTTCTGACTTCCTCTCTCTATCCGATTTTTCAACTAGGGTAGTTTTAAGATTAGCTCGTACTTCTTCAACAATGGCATTGGATTTATTAAGCTCACCCGTAACCGTTATTAACTCTTCTGTTTTTGATTTAAGCTTTTCAGCTTCTTTCTCTAATTGATGGGTTAGGTTGGCAATACGACTTTCGTTAGCAGCTATCTTAGATAAAGCCTCCTTGAGCTCAAGCATACTTTGCCTTTCGCCGGCTAGGGCGGTTTCGCAGCTTTCACGTAGTTCATTTACCTCGACATCCATTTTTTGCCTGTCATCAAGAAGTGCCTGGTTAGCGCTGGCGTTGGCTACCTTCATTAATTTACTTGCTACGTCTACCACTTCTTGGGGGAGATCAGGGTATTGAGAATAGTAATTCATCCTTGAATCAAGAAGGGTTCGCCACTCTGTTATTCCTGCCTGTATGTCACGCATTGAGCCCTTACCAAGGATATTTATGACTTTTTGGGCGGAAGGCGACTCTCCTTTTTGGGCTATACGATCACAGGCCTCCATTATTAGCGGGTACATCGGGTGTTTAGGATGTAGAGGGTTGTTAGCCTTCATTGGTTACGGACCTAGTGAATAAAATTGGTATTATTATAACGGTATTACCGCATATTAATACCAATTATTTAGCATGAAAAATACAACATAATTCCCATTATGTTGTATTTTGTAGAATAACTTTTCATTTTATGGTATGGTTTTGAAATAAAGGTATTGCAGATGATGGCCCAGGCTGAGCACTAGACCGGCGACTCATACTTAGATTTTAAGCTTTGACACTCGACTTACGACAGTCAGAGGGATTTATGAACGGAAAATTTGATGAAGCAATTTCAAATATTGAGAATATGTTTTCGATTGGTGGCGGTCAAAACGGTATAGAAGTGTTAATTGCAGCATGCGTACAAAGTAATCCAGAAAGAATATACCAATGAATCAAAGCAAAAATCTAAATTCTAATACTGGTGCTACCCTGCCCGCTATAGTTACTCCACGCCTAGAAACGCTTGGCTACATGGTAAACTCTAATAATCTCCCTACATTTAAAGATGATCTTCTAAATGACTTTATAGTTGCCGAGAAGTTTCTCGCTCGTAGGGATACTGATGGTGACTATGTATACTCACAAGATACACGATTGGCTTACCTTAAAGAATACAGGCGCCTCTTCATTTTCTGTAGCCACAAGCAAAAATTGTTTGCCGACATTGATCATGAAGATGCTCAAGAATATGTAATGTTTTTGAAGACTCCCCCTTCTTCACTTATTGGTAAAAAGCTGCATATAAACTCACCTGATTGGAAACCCTTCTTCACAGACAGTTTATCTGGGTCATCTGTGAGAAGTGCTGTAGCGGCAGTAAAATCCCTATGGAGTTACATGCAGAGAATTCAACTTATCGGGTTAAGTCCTTGGGCCGTCATCGTCACCAAGACAAACAAGGTCCGATCAGAGGAATCATTAAGGCGACTTCGCATACTCCCGTTAAAAGTCCTCCAGGATGTATTTGAATTTCTCGATAATACGACATCTACCCGGGATATTGCTCGTCAAAGATGGCTATTCATATTCTTCATGTTCACAGGTTCTCGTATTTCGGATGTTGTTAAGCATGGAACCAGCAGTTTTGAAACACTACATACAGGCACCCGGACTACATGGGTCTTTAATCATACCTCCAAAGGCGGAGCATTCCACAGCATCCCTATCCCATCATTGGTAATTGATGAGCTCAAGAAATACCGAGCATCAATGGGTAAAATTGAATTCCCGGTAACTAGTGAGGCCCTGGTGTTTAACGTTACAGGGAGAATTCCGGTAACAAATCGATCAACTATTCATAATGCTATGAAATCACTTTTCGATAAGGTTGCTAATTTTGTTGAGTGCAATTCTGGCCCCGAGCATGCTGTTGGACTAAGGCGTGCTTCTACACACTGGCTTAAACACTCATTCGTAAAACTGGCATTGGATGTTTCTGAAGGTGATATCAGGTCAGTGAGCAGCTTATCGCGACACGCTGACTGGAAAACAACTAAAATATATGACTATACCGATCTAGACCCGTTATCCAATATTGCCGATTCAATGGCTGATAAGTTTAAAAGCTGACAAACCCAAGATACATAACGATTACTAATTATTTGTATTCCCCATAAGTGAATAGTTTGTATAATCATTAAGTACTAGTAATCACTATTGAGAAGAGTTCGACATGGAAATTGAAGGTTTGGATTTTAAGGTGACACTGGATGCACGCGAAATAAAAAAGGAGTCAGTATGCCAAGTAAGGGTGGATGGTATATTGAGCTTCTTGTGTTCTGATAAACCTGTGACGGTTACTGATATTGATAAACAGAAAACTGCAACCATGGGTAATTTTGAATCTGCCGCTTTCAAAATAGGAATGGCAACATGTTTAAAGGTTTTGGCCGCTGACCTTCCAGCCACTATAGATTTAAGCGTGTTAGAAGGCAAGCTGACGAATAAAGAATAAGCTAATTTGTCAGATGTATAAAACCACTAGGTTTAGCATTCTGCAGTAAATAATGGATAAAATGTGCTAGAACGTGAGCGTGGAGACCACAAATCAAATTTTTGTGGTATTAAGGTTTCTATCTATTTTGATGGAAAAAGCCATAGTAAGGCATTTACCTTCTATAACAAAAAAACTAAAACCTATCTACAAGGTGATGAACGTGACCCCATTAGAAAACTTGCGAGAGATGAAGAAACTCGACTAAAAAAACTTAGGGGGCAATGGCTGATCAAAGTTGGTTTAGAACAATTTTCATCGGTAAAGAATAACAACAAAATCCTGAAGATACACCTCGGTTTACCGTTTGCAGCTCTATGCGTTGAAAGAATACAGAGACCGAATTCTAGTCAATATTTTGTATTTTCTATGAGGGGTCTAGGTGGCTTCAATATCCCCCTTCCCAAATCTTACGATGATTATAAAAAACAATGGAAAGTGCTCGCTTTAAAAAATGCAAATTACTGTACTTACAAAACTATACCTGGTGCTTGGAAGGAAATACGGCCTACTAAGCAACTCTGGCTTGGCTACCTTAACCAATTAATCGAGTTTACTCGGTTGCACAATCATAATGCCTATATAATCGATGGTGACGGTATACGTAACCCTAAGCATGCAGGGTCACACTACGTGACTGGTTATCCTGGCCTGACCTTCAAAGTGATTTTGGTCCCCCGCAAAATTGGCGGGGGCAAACTTGCTGCAAGAATTAACATAATGACTCCAAGAGGGTTGCGAGGACCAAGCGGAAAACCCAAGACAAGATCATTCCAGCTATACAATTATGAAGAGTTGACAAAAATATGGCCACACGCAATCGAGGCGTATTGCAAAATATGCCGAGTAACTAAGACTAGTGTAATGCTCAAAGCGATTCCTAGCCAGGCAGACTTTAGGAGGGCCTTTCAACTTGGGCGTGAACAATTTAAGGGCCGGCTAACAAGTAATTCAAACCCCTCAAGGAGAGCGCCCAACAAAGGTAACAAAAAACCTCTCGACTCCTACTAGCACACCAGTCCCAACTTGCCCAACAAGCATACCTGGTGAAACTTTAGGCAAAAAGGGCATTACTTTAACCTTTTTCGGTATTTGACTTGCCCATTTCCCATTCCATACCGTAGAGTCCCCACCCTTGCTCTGAAGGTAATTTAACCAATGAGCATATCCAATACATAACCATGAGGTACTGAGTATGGCCACTGCGTTACATGACCTGTTAATTGACGGTAGAATCGTTCTTTGCCCAAACTGCAAGGTAGCATCGACAATAAGGATTTATAATCCAAGACAGGTTGAGTCTCCTATTGCTCCTCAGGAAATAGGCCTTGAAGCCGATGATGAAGTTGAGATCATCGATAATCCATCACAAGAAACTGATGAAGAGGTCTTGTCGGCAGTAGTTTGTCCTTTGTGCAAAGAAGCATCCGACTTAGGGGATTATGAGACAGAAAATGGAACACCTTTAGGCGAGTACCTTTGATACGTTCCCAAGCAATGTATCAGCCAATAATTAAGTTCCCTTAACCGATATTTAGTTCGGCCCACAGTGGAGATGTGGGCTGGAATCATATAATAAGTTCTTTACTGGTCATGCAGGAATTCCTATCGAAGAAATTCCCTTTCATTGTGATGCTTCAAAAAAAACTGCATCAATTCGTTCGGCTCCTTGGTCAATCTCATGGATGTATTTAAGCCTATTCTTTCTCTGTCCTCATCGCCGAGAGCTTCAGAAATCATTATGTTTCCGGCCGTAGTAAAGCTAATCCATCCACGATCAAATAACTTGTCCAGGTGGGATATAAGCGGCAACCCATTATCAGGTGATAGACGCTCTGCATTATCAGATTTACGCCATGGTTTTATATGGGAGGCTACAACACAATCCAGGAGGGTGAAGCCAGTTACGCAGCACGTGTTATTCCACTGCCCTAATACCTGCTTCCTAAACTTACCCTGCCCTACCCTCGCGTTGGTAAGTTGTTTTTTTTCAGTCTCCTGGATATTTGAATTATTAATATCCTCAATGTCAGCCAAAACAGGATCAGCCTCGAATTCCTTATCTCGGATGGCATCAATACTGACATATCGTAAAACCTTCGCATAGGAAGTACCCTCAACACTAATTGTCCCACCTAACATTGCGAGCTCTTCATGGTCAAAACTTAGAATCTTGGATTGGTCGGGTCTTCTATTTTTTCTAGGTGTTTGAATTACACCATAAGCAGGTACACCCGCATCTTTCAATTTAAGGTGCCGGGATCGGCGAACAAACCCAAGGTTCTTTGTATCAACTTCGTGGTCATTCTCATAATGGACCCGTATGTAAGTGTCCCCGTCAACCTCAATAAAATCAGTATTCCATAATTTAAGAAATACTTGATTTGATGTCTGGTTATATGCGCACCATGACCAGGCTAGGTTGGTCAGTTTGACGCCCAGTACTTGCTCAAAAAAAGCACTTACACTAAGATTTTTAGTGTTTGATTTGGTAACACCGGTAGTTGTGTATGGACTCCAATCATACTCTTTTGCTCGCTGAATTTCCGAAGGTAGCCAGGCTGCACCTTCGATCTCATCTTTCTGGAACAAATTAAAGTAACCCATGCTGGGAAGCGACGTAGATTTTTCTACAATCAAACCGGTAATGCCCGGGAAGTTGTTTGCTTTCGTCCATTCAGCTAAATCACCAGCGCCTTGATTAATAAGGCTTTGGCCAATGGTGTTTGCCATCATACTAAGGCCAAGATCTTCATGAATTTCGGTATAAGATGGGTATGTATTAAGCCTAGATGGGTTTATCCTTTCAATTCGCTGAACAAGCACCCTAAGAACTGCTTTAGATTGATCATTGAGTAGATCAGATGTGTGCATATTGAGCCCCTTAGCTTAAGAGTTGTTCAGAAAGCTTGTGGTTAGTTGGAGTGGCTATTCTGTCAATTACTTGATGATTTAACAAAGCCTTTTGGAGCAATTCTTAATCCCTCTTACATCACTAATAGCATGAGAATATGTTAATCAGAATTTACTGTTAGTTGTACGTGGACTCTTATACCAATTGGCATCAACATTAAATTTGCTTTTCAGTAAGGAAAGCTGGTGGTGATCTTAGACCTTTAACAATATTGTCCATTCCCCTCGCAAATATGTAAGCGCCACCAAGCATCGTAATAACTGCTGAAAAACCAGGATCATTTATGGCCTCTTGCATAAAATGCCAATTTACATAAAATGAAAAAGAAATCTCAATACAACCATACCAAGTCTAAATTTTTGCCGAAATATGAATATTGACAAACTAATAATTACTAAACATATGAATAGTGGAATTTGTTGGCTAAGGGTATATAAGTCACTGAAATATGAATATGTGCATCGTGTTGAGTCTACTTCCACATAAGTCACAGTGCCGATTCAAATTTAATAGAAGCAGCACGTACATTGATCTACAGGCGGCCCTACCGCCGTTTGAGGGCGTGACCCCATAGTCAACAGCCCGCCTGATTCATATCCATATTATCTTCCTGGTATCAATGATAGCAACTTCAGGAACTTGATAACTACACTGCTAAATGGGATCAGATCAATATAAGGCTTGGATTGATGATCTAATTTTTTTGAGTTAAGTCAGTTCAAAGCCTAAAGAGGCGGGATTTGTTTATGGCCGGACCTCGTATCAAGGTCCGGGCAATTTACCTATTTTAAGTACTCTTCACTTTTACTAATTTAAGATCATCTCCAAGACGACAATCCTTAATCCCATCGTTCCAGGGGCAGTCTTCAATCAACTTAAAAACATCCATAGGCATAAAGCCCTTTGGTGATCTTAATACAACTGGTTTCGCATTCAACTGCTCAATAAACGGTAATATCTCACGCATATTCTTTAGCTTTGATTTGACTGTGCATCGATTGCCAGTTGTAAGATCAATAGCATATCTTTGACCTCTATGCTCTACCAAAAAATCGATACCCATTTTATCCAGAAAAAGGTCAGGGTAATGCTCATCAAAAGTGTCAATATCCGGCTCTAGTTTGGCATACTTATCAGGCGCATATTCTTTAGCTAACGCCTTGGCCTCGTCTAGCTCGATTCGAACGATATCGTCTTGGAATTCGATGAACGCCTCCCATTCAAGTCTATGAGTACGGATTGGAGTATTCATCACTGCTTTGTACTTAGGTTGTTCCATCTTTGAATCGCCCCTTATTTTTCTGATTCTGGTTTTTGAGTGTTTTTTTCTAGAGCAGGATCAATGTTAACTTGCTGAAGGCTTTCCCCATGGCAGATTGAGTAAAATTGATTTATGTATCCCATACGCGTACTGCATTTATCTTCCCTACAAATTTCAAAAGTTCGTCTTGAGGACCAGCCATTGTCACCAGCGACCTTGAATTCACCACCTGGTAACTGATAGTCCTCTGGAATTCCGTCCGGATACCCCTCTCGAATACCATTGGGATTTCGATTAAAGTTTATGGTGTCAACAAATGGAATCAATTTATCAGGTTTATGCAGATCATTGTTTCCACCAAAAAGTTGAGGCCTGCTTAAGGTTTCGTTAGCTAAATACTTGGCATAATGATCAAGAATATTAAACAGAACTGGTTGACTGCTAGAGAAATTCTTTAAAAGATTTAAAGGTCTAGATGTCTTTGGCCAGCCTTTAGAGTCTAGATCACGCAATGAATATTCCGTTTGATCATATCTTTCCTGACGGTGAGTCAACCTGAATAGTAAATCTGAGCTATATGAAAGATCGCTCAGAACATATATTGGCAGAAATTTTCCCACTGGAATTTTTAATGTCAGAGTCAATGCCGCACCTGGAGCTGGGTTTGGGTGTTTAGATACAGGACGTGAATATGAGATGCTGATCACTTTATATCCATATGGCGTTTCTTCATTCACTCTAGTGAAGCTCTCAAATAGAGTTTCGATGCAGTTATCAGAGTCGGTAGACTTGTGTTTAGACCAAACACACATTGGCAAAGGTTTGCCTTTTTGTAGGGCATGAAGTTTTCGGTAATTTTTTTGTTCTGTTTTTTTGTCAGCATCCGTATCATTAAAGCCGCTAATTTGTATGGCCTTTGGCGTAATTCTTCTGCCAAGGGTATCTAATACGGTTGCATAGACAGCGTCCAAATGACTATTTTCAAAATTAGATAAAATGATGACAGAGCGCTCTTCTTTTAGCTTTGCATTTGGGTCTACAATCATAAGAGGGGAAATAGCTTCAACTGCTGCTTTTGCATATTTTTTTATAAGCTCATGGTTTTCCGCCCCGTGTAGCTCAGGGAAACCACTAAATGCGAATCTTATTTTCGCCTCTGCAACTTCTTGGGGGGATAAACCTTTTAGTTTAGGTTTTTCAATAGGCATAATAGTGCCCTCCGTTTTTTAAGAATTTATGAAATAGCTTAAATTGTGGGGGAAATATTAAAGACGGAGTTTTTTACAAACGGAGCCGAATTTAGATTATTTTCAATCCAAATCAAACCAATTCCACTTTTACAGCGTCTGTTGGAGTGAATGCCCTGTCAGCTAGACCTTGGCTAAATAATTATGAGTGGTATGGGGGGAGGCAGTCAACCACTTATAAGCACCCTTACCGAAATCAGCATCCCTCTAAAAGTATGTTGACCTTTTTCTGTAAGGGCACAGGTATTGTTCGATATTTGAACTAAAAAGTTGGCCCAATCCCAACTAGAGTTAGAATGGCTCTTTCTGTCTTGCGCTTTCTCAAATAATGGGTAATATATGCAACTCAGACAAACGAAACGGACCATTCCATGAAAAAGATTCTATTGGTAGCTGCGCTTTCTATTGCAGCATCTTCTGTAAATGCTGCTGACTTTGGCGATAAATATGTAAACGTCAATTTAACGAGCGCAAATTATGACGTTGAAGGTATCGATGACCGAGCTTCAGGATTCAACATTGCTTTCGGCGCTCAGTTCGCCGGCACTAATAACTCAATTGAAGTTGGTTATGCAAACCTTGGTGAAGCTGATACTCAAATTTTTGGACAAAGCATCCAGCTTTCCGCAAGTACAATTTTTGTAGACTTAAAATCAAAATTTGAAATCAACAAGCAATTCAGCGCCTACACAAAGATCGGCCTTAACCGAATCACTGCCGAAGCCTCTTCTGGTAGCGTAACTGCAGAAGAAACAGAAATGAAGCTTATGTATGGCGCCGGTGCTGCATTCAACCTTACAAGTGAGATTGACCTAACTGCAGATTACACAGCATACGCTGCCGACACCACTGCCCTGGCCATGGGCGTGACATACAAGTTTTAAAAAATTCCTTGAAGGCTATGCGTGATTTCACGCAATAACTCAATATAAAGCTTAAAGGTTATTATTCCGCTAAAATTGGCTGGCGTTGGTCGGTTTTAGCGGTTTTTTTATGGGTTGTAGTTCAAAATAGCGGCCTAGATAATGTACCTGCATCCCGAAACGACTCAAGAGCGCCATGTATCATTGGCTGGTCTTCCATAAGCGCTATTGGGACAATCAACCTATCACCGTTAGTACGCTTGCTAAATGCTTTATGCGCCCCCTGTTGGCGAATTGCACTCTTACTCCCCACTATGTAAATCCATAAACACCCGCCACCAATTAGCCGGAATATTCTCGCATTGTCTTTCCGATATGATTCAAACGGTAACACCATCTCTTTACAATCAGTTCTGGCTTTAGTGTAAAGTAATGAAATGAAACAAATGTATTCATCAAAAGGGCCAGGATTATCGGCTAATAAAAGCTTACGGATAACCTCTTCATGCTTGCCTAGCTTAACGTCAGAATAGTCAGAGTGACTGGATATTGATGCTCGCCATAAGTTCATAAGCTGAAACAACTTAAGCTGAGAATGATTGACTGAATCTATTGTTAGTCCCTCATCAAACAAATTAACGTTTTCTATCGACATGCTTTTCTTGAGTAGCCGGGCAACGTAGGTTTCAGCTTTAGACAGTTTTAATTCACATTTTGCACATAGTAGGTGCTCACGTATCCCCTTCTGGATCGGACGTTTGGCTACATTTCTATCAGTGCTTATCGGTATTGTTCTACCAAGTTGATCATATGTAGGTTTGTAAAAGAATTCTGGAAGGATGTGGGATTTACGCAGCTGCACATCTTCATCAAGGCATAGGCGACAAAGACCGAATTGTTTTTTATTTACCATTTACAGACCATGCCACGAGTAATAGTCGAAGAAGACTATCCTAATGAGTGTGCTTTTACTAGATAGTCACTGAATTAGTGTAGTAATTGATCCTCAATCTTAATAGACAGTCCATGAATCAAGACTGGCATTATCAACCCTTCACTTTCAGCATGTTCTTTTGCCATCTGATAAACAAAGAGTATTCGCCCAGTGAAACCTGTATTGTCTGTTGCAATGAATATAGGCTCAGGCAAGCCGCTTGAATTCAGCTTAATGTCCCACTCCCTCTTCAAAGCTGAAAATAGCTCGTTCAATTTGTCTTGCTTGGTTTTTGTTTGCTCCATGGCGACCCTGTTTGTTATTAATCTTGGAAACCAAATATTTGGAGGACTAATTGAAAGTACGGTGCCATATTTCGATGGTGCTTTTATCCACCTTTAATGCTCGTTGCGATTCAAGCCATTTCGAATCAACCTGCATTTTTCTTTTAGCCATTTCATTTATGACATCGTTATATCCAAACCATGTTTCACTAATAGTAACTTGACCACCGTGAACACTTGTAAAATCAATCTCAATTTCTGGCGCCTTGTCATAGACCGTTATGGTCCCATTTATAGAGTGGATATCTATCCAGTTGATCCCATAAGGTGTGCCATCAATTGGCTGGCACCATATACCATTTTCATTAGTAGTTAGTTTCATTTTTAAATCCTGGCAAAATAAAAAGAGGTACTTCTACTGCTACAACGATTTTAAATATATTGAGGCTTTGTAACTCGCTCTACGTAAGGCATAAGGTCTTGCTTAGTTAAAGAGTTAAATTTTAGAAAGTGGGATGTCAGCTCCATAATCAACAATCGATTTTCATCTAATATTTGATGCACGCAAGATAAATCATATGACATAAGAACTTTCAATGAGTCTGTATTTACCTGGTATTCGGCATCTGTCTTTGGCTCCTTATTCCAAGCAATATCACAATCAAAAGCATTGAATTCATTAATAGCCAGCTGCTTCCAGGCTTCATAATGTTGAAATCTCTCCATCGCTGATTTACCAGTAAAACGCGCTTCAGCTTCATAAGGTAGGATAAAGCAAAGACGTTGAGCGGACAGGGTTCCCTGGTGCTCATTTGCGTTACCAAAAAACTCATAATTCAATACACTGCCACTCTGTTCAGTTTTACCCTTTTGAGAGTTAATCGATGCCGAAAATTTATCAACCCTGACTGTATTTATAAATGCCAAACCAAGGACTTGCGCGGATAACCGCAAACTTCTTATAGTGAGCTCATCATATCGTTCTGAGAATATACGATCTTTAATATTCTTGATGAGGCGAGCCATACCGCTAGCTTTTATTTTGTTCAAAATTGGCCACCCATAAGGGTTCTAGGGGAAGGACTTTTATTAGATTTAGTCACCCCAGCCACCTCTCTAATCCTGTCTTTAATCTGCTCGGCGTTCGACTGTATTCGGGGCTCATTATTCCGTTTCCCGACACTGACAAAGAAACCAGCGATTGATTCAAGCTTCTCCAGACCGAGAGAGGAATAAGCCTGAGAAGGGTTCTCAGAGCTACCTGCAGCATCAAGCCGGCGTCTTATATTTTCAATTTTTACCAATGCTGCATCACGAGATTTGATATCCATGTGGGCCCAATTTTAATATATTGATAGTGCTGCAAATTCCCATAATATATGTATTATATGAGAATTGTAAGCAATTGGAGAAAGACAATGAAATTCAGGCCAGCCAAAATACTATTAGGAGGGATTTTGGCATTTTTTGCCTTAAGTGCGGTTGCCAACGATCACCTTTACCCTGATATCACAGGTTATGAGAAGCCCTACATTGGTTACCAGGTGTTCCCGTCGGTTAAATCAGAACTTCGGAAAGGAATTACGGAGACAGATAGCATCGAAGAAAGCGCTGTTAACCTGCGAGTTGAAAGGCTAATTTTGGGGCTTAAGAAAGAACGTTATGATAATAAATATGCCTATGTTGCACTTATGGTTGCTGAGTCTAAGAGCGGAGAGAGCTCATTAGATTCAGTAGGCCAGTTTGAGGCAGAGCTCAACCACGAAGTAGCCTTCATATATGGGTCAGGCATTCATTTAACTCCTAATCTGGACTGGAATTTATTTATTGCACTGACCACTGCAAAAATGACAGTAGATAACAAAAGTGACGAAGCCACAGGAGCCGAGCTAGGCTCAGAAATTTTAATTGGTATGCACCGGCATGTTGATCTAGGTTTAAATATTCAATACTCAAGTCATTATCATGGAGGCGGGATTGCACTTAACGTAAACTTCTAGTCCAGTATATAGGCGCCCATTGGCGCCTTTAAATTCATTTCAAACCTACAGATTAAGCCACCTCAGTAGCAAGTGCATCATCAGCCTTAACTGCACACCCAGGCGTAATATTTTTGATATTATCAGCTCTGAAAATCACCCTGCCATCCGCACCACAAAAGTCATATTTATTGTCGTCCCGGACATTAATCCTGAATTTTTTCAGTTCATCCAGGAGAATAATTGCTAGCATAGTCTCCATTTTGAGTATTGAACCTTCAAATTTGAAGGTTGACCGACTGCAGCAACAAGAACCCGATTCTATCGTCATTACTATAGATTTAGATCGCTTAAAGAACTGCTCATGGTGGAAGCGTAAATAGGCTATTTTTACATCTTTATAACTGCAAAGTGCTGTTGTGGTTTCGTTCATTATTCAGGCCTGGAGTGCATTCTTGAATTGAATGAAACCAATACACTGATATGGCCATTGCTTATTTATACGCTTTGAGCTGGCGGGTATGACAAAAACTCTTTCCATGACTGCATCCTTTACATCTTGTCTATCACTTGTAGTTCATGGCCAGTCATCCTAATCGCACTGGCCAATTTATTTGGGCATTATAGGTCCAAAATTTGACCTAGGACAATCCTCAATTGTAATTTTGTGTAAAGTTCAAATGAAATTTTAAGATTGAACTGGCATGAAGGGCCTACTTTTGTGATCTTAAGTCCAGCTTTGGCGCTCATTGTCTTCTGTATAATCTTTTCAATCTAATACTTTCTCCTTATTTACCGTGAATAATAATCATGGTCAACAAGTGCCCAATTAAACTGGTCATCCAGCTTATTAAATTGTGCGCAGCAGATATCGTCTGTTATCATGGCGTGAAATAATTCCCATTGGGTATATAAATGAAGCGATTCAATGCAGCCGGCCATGATTTAAGCCGGTTATCCGGCAGGATCAATGCTTTCTTGGATATGTCGGGCAGCAATTATCCGCCTGTAAAGGAAGGGCGTTCCAAGATTGTTGGAATTGACTTCAATGTTGCTAAGTCAACTGCCAACAATTGGCTATTACATGACTTACTGCCCTCCCGAAAACAATTACGAGGGATAGTTGAAACTACACTTCTTAAAATTGGAGGCTCATCGTGGTCTGCTTCGGAAGTCCAAGCTTGGATTGAGTACAACCTTGCCTGTCCATTTTTAAACCAAGAATCCCAATCTAATGTGCAATCCAGTCTCAGTCACCGTCAAGCAGGAAAGGTATACCTAGCAATTCATCAAGCGGGTTTGAAGCTTGGTCATATGGATATTATCTCTGCCCTGCCCTCTGACTCGTTGAATTTTCTAGCGGAAACATTATCGGACAATGCCGATGTGATTGGTGATGGTTTTGAGAAGCTTGTAACCACCTTGGTTCAACGTGAACTATTAACTAGTAACATTGAAGTAACAGAGTCTACTGGTATCGAGCATGTCTAACGACACCCATAGAAAACGTACTCTTATTGCTGTGGCATCCGTCCTCCTTGCTTCTTTTGCAGCCCTTGCCACTATTTACTCCTCCGTGAGTCTTCAAACTAATCCTAACGGCCCCATTGCAATTGAAGGAGAAATTGACCTTAAGAGTTGGGATTTTTTGGAAGACCCAATACCATTAATTGGTGAATGGAAGCAAAACAATCATAAGCATTACAAAACAATCCCATCCAAACTTGAGCCCGGTGTAGAGTCAGAAACATATACACTTAAAATGTACCTTCCAGAATACTTTGATGACCTAGCTGTTGAGATTCCATATTTCCCGTCAAGCTCAACTGTTTCGGTTAATGGCCACATACTTACCTCTAATGGTCATTATTCAGAATCAGGCAAGATAGTATGGAAAAACACAATTTTGTCATTGGCTCTATTTGACCAGCCTATTGTCATTAAGGTAGATGTGGCAAATCACGGCGAATTTTTTCTTGGAGGAATGACCTCTCCAATTAAGCTTGGATACTATGAAGAATTAACAGCCATTAAAATAAACGAAACACTCCAAGAATTCGCATACATAATTATATTTATTCTATATGGCTTATTCCACATGAGTTTCATTAGAACTAACAACCGCTCAACTTTATGGATGGGACTGTATTGCCTTCAAATTGCTGGGTATGTGCTCTTTTGGCAAGACCGTCAATTACTTTCCAATATTGATTATGACTGGGAGCTATTCCAGAGAATTAATTTCAGCCTTATTTATACAGGAGTGCTATCTTACTGGTTACATTCATTGTCAAACCATTTCCAGCCATGGGTATTTAAAGGAACAAAAATAGTAGCAGGAGTTGTATTTTCATTGCTGCTTATTACTGCTGTCGCACCGATAGAAATAGTGTCTCTTTCATTTGTTTATATTTTTGCTCCTATGTTACTTATTAGTGCAAGCTTAAAAGTTGTTATTTTTTATAATGCTTACATTGAAAAAGGAAGTGTGTGGCTAGCCAACTTATTAGGCTACGCGGTATTAGCTATTTTTGCTATGAATGACCTCCTGAACCATATGGAAGTATTAACTACAGGGTTATGGGTAGGGGAAGGCCTACTTATTTATCTTGGAATCCAAGTTTACCTGGTTCAATCTAGATACAACGAAAAGTTTGATGAAACGGCTAAATTGAACCTTGAATTGATTGACCGAAACGAACAGTTGAAAATTGCACATGAATCCACTGACCTCGCATTAGCCCAAAAAACACAGTTTATGGCCATGGTCGGTTTAGAGTTGCGAACCCCCATACTTACAAGTTATAAGCTGATTGAGAACCTGGAGTGTATGGAATTACCAAAAAGTGCTAAGACTTTTGTCAGGATGGCTCTAGAAGACTTGGAACCTGCGCTGATATTGATTGAGGACATCTCTGACATATCTGGTATTGAGTACAATCAATTAGCAATAAGAAAAAGTTCATTCGAGTTAGTGCCTGATTTAAATAGGCTTATTAAGCAATTTAATGAGGCTAACATCAAAAATGATATATCTGCGATCCTAAACGTTGATTACCCTACAACCCTTAAGAAATACATATACACCGATCAAATTAGGATAAACCAGCTTATTTCAGGCTATTTTAGCTCTACTCTTCAACACTCAAAACCTGGAGACAAATTATCCGTAAGGGTGCAGGTTAGTGAAAGTAAGGATAATTTAAATCGGCACAACATGACAATTGAGTTAATGGATCAAGGCCCTGGTATGAATGACCAATTGAAATCCAAACTTCAATCTGTTTTAGACAACCCCATCGAAGCAAATGCTAATTTTCTGGCCGGACCTGGCATGGGGATGGCGATGGCGAAACATATACTTGATAGGTTAGAAGGTAAAGTGACATTTAGATCTAAAGCTGGAATTGGAACAACATTTAAAATGGTTATTCCAGTTGAACTAACAAGTACAAAAGAGTTCATCTCTTCTCTTAGTTTGAACACCACTAAAGAAACCACGATTTTGTTAGTTGAATCAAATCCAAAAATGCGAATTGCCACCAAGTCTTTAATGGCCCACGTTGGGGTGTCAGTAACTGCAGTCGATTGCGCACTAGACGCTACACTTCTCTTCGAACGAAATCAATTCGACATGGTATTTGTTGACTGTTACCTCCCCAAAGTAAATGGATTTCAAATGACCAAACAAATTAGGGAGATAGAGCAGTTACGTGGACTAACCAGAACGCCAATTATTGGCTTGTACGAAGGAAATCTTGAATCAGTAGAAGAACTAGCCATTGATGCACAAATGGATAGCTGCATGTCCAAACCGTTAAAAAAAGATGCGTTATTTAAAAAAATTCAAGCTAGAGACACCGTAGCGCCTAGTTCAACACACTTATCGTGGTAGTAATTGAGTAAATTTTAATGAAAAATACTTTAACAGGTGATTTGTCTAACCTATTTCATGACTGCCACTTTATCGATGTAAGAGCGCCTACTGAGTTTGTAAAGGGAACAATACAGAATTCAGTTAACCTCCCGATCATGAATAATGACGAAAGGCAGCGTGTCGGTAAATGTTATAAACAGGAGGGTAACGATGTCGCAACTAGACTTGGTTATAAATTAACTGCTGCTCACAAAAAAAGCCGCGTACAAGCATGGGTGGACTTCGCAAACTCCCATCCAGGCAAGACCTATATTTACTGCTGGAGAGGTGGCCAACGATCGCATATCGCCCAGGAGTGGATTAAAGAAGCTGGTGTTGATATTCCATTAATAGCTGGTGGATTCAAGCGTATAAGAAATTATCTTATTAATTACTTAGATACAAAAGCTCTAGAAAACACGTACTTGGTAATCTCAGGTAGAACAGGTACAGGTAAAACATTATTACTTAATAAAATAACACAGAAGATTGATTTAGAAGGCCTGGCGAACCACAAAGGTTCTAGCTTTGGACGCCAGGTTGAGCCACAACCAACACAAATTAATTTTGAGCACGCTATCGCAACTGAACTTTTAAATTTACAAAAAAATGTCCCAATTATTGTTGAAGATGAAAGCTCAAATATCGGCTCAGTTTCAATTCCTAGAAAGATTTTTGATGTTATACATGAGTCACCTGTAATCCTATTAGAGGAGTCGATTGAAAATCGGGTAAAAGTGATCATCGATGATTACATATTAGGGTTATCGAAAAACTATATTATCGCACACTCAGAAAGCGGATATCGTCTTTACAGCGAGCATTTGACCTCAGCCCTATCCCGAGTTAGCAAGCGTCTAGGTGGCGTTCTATACAGCCAGCTGAGTGGCCAGCTTAAAAGCTCACTTGAGATACAAGAAAGGACAGGCGAAGTTATGCAACATGAATCCTGGATTGTCCCCATGCTTGTAAATTACTACGACAAAATGTACGACTATCAATTTAAAAAGAGAAATCGAAAGGTTTTAGTGAAAGGCGATCCTGCCACGCTCGAAGAATATATTCAGAACTATCAACTAAACTATTCAATTAATAGAGATAAATAAATGACAAGCTTAAGTATTAAATGGTCAGAACAGATGCCTGATAAGGAAGGTATATATCTGATGGAAGAGCGCTCAGGGAGGATAACAAGGGTGGAAATATCAAAAATGGATAATATTAACGAGAAAGAAGGCACAGACCACCTATTTGTTATTGAAGAACCTACGATGTATTACCCGTTAATCGAAGAAAATAACTGCCACGAATGTCGATGGTTATATGAATCTTCTATTGCCAATAGATTCAAACGATAATCTCCCTTGCGGCCCTCTTTAAGGTGCCGCACCTTTTCTCATTTAACTTCTACTCGTTTTGTACATATCAATAATTGGATTAACTACTCTAAACCATACTGGTGGAACAAGTGCGATAACAAACATAGCTGTATAGTTTAGAGGGTACTGCAAGTCTGAATCTTTAATTTTTAATTTTGAATGATGCGTTGATGGAGAATTATGATGCTGATTATGAAGCTGGTGATTACTAAATAATATATTCGATACAAGCCCACAATATGACCAACCAAGAGAGTTATTTGTATTGGTTAATCCATAATGCTCAACGTAAGAAAGTGAAAAAATCGCAAGTATTGTGAGCAACGATATACCTAGATAAATTGATACCCCTATCAACCCAAACAAAAAGAATGATGTCGTTAATAAACACAAGCAGAAAGTATAATTAGCCAAAAGATAGTTATAACTGCTCAAGAAGGACTTTTTTTGATGTCTCCGCTCCCTATTCTGGAGCTTCCAAACGCCAATTGTATTAAATTTAAAACTCCTCCCCACTATTAAGTAAATTGAGTCATTTACATTGGAATGAAAGATATCTTTTGGTGTATTTGCATTTATGTGATGACTGTAAAAGTGTTCAATTCTGTAACTTGGGAAGATTATTAGGTCCAAAAGAATAGTACCGCAAATACGCTCAAGCTTTGATTTACCATGTATTAGCTTGTGTGCTGGTGGACCGCAATTAATAATAGTAGATGCAAATACGGATACTAGGAATGCAATTAAAGTTGGAAGCGACATTTCTACTATTGTTATTGCGAACATTGAACCCATGTAGATCACAATCTGCACAAAAACCGTAAGAACCGCATATAAACTGTCTTGAACGTTTGTATCTCGATAAGATAACGAACTAGAACTTATCTTCATCGATAATAAAATTTTGTCTAAACAAGGTATACATACAAAAACTACAAATATTGGCACCCATACAGTTATGTTAAGTATATTGCTGCTAACTCCTACCATTAAAGATAAAAGAGGCAGTAGCGTAATTAGAATGTGTAATGAGATTTTTAAAATAAATATCATAGAATTATCGAGAACTAAGCTATTTGGTTGTAAGGTTTAGTTGAGACTCCATTGATTGTGACTGGCATCTGGGACTTGCAGGTTAAAATCCTCCTAATTATGAGTGAGCCCCTTCAACACGATCATTAGTCTGAATATATCCAGGAGTGATATTCATGACCCTACAAGCTTTAAAAATTGGTAATCCAATCATATTACAAATACAAACCTGGTGATCTTCAGAGAATAAAAGCATAAATTGGCTGGTATTCTTTAGTGTGCTAACTGAAAAAGAAACTCCTACAGAGAAAATAACATTCTCAAATCTATACGTCTGTCTTTTATTCTGCACACCTTCAGTTACCACTGTCAGAACAACAGTCTTCCCTATTGAGAAGAAGTCTTCATGCATTATACGCAAATAAGTAACCATCGTCTCAGGAGCGGTAATCCTACTAAGATTAACCTTGTTCATACTGACCTCACCCATACTGAACAAAGTGCAGATACTTCCGAGGAGTAATGAGGTTTAGTTGGTTTATTCATGAAACACCCCTTGATTATCACCATGATTTTTAACTCACCCATTTTGCATTAATAGGGGTAACAATGCAAAAATGCATCTAGGTAAATAGAGTTTATTTCCAAATATAAGATTTTTTCATGAACTCTAGTCCACCTCTCAAAGTACCTGATTAGCCAAAAAATTTGATAGATGGAGGTTGGTTGTGTGTTAAAAACCAATGAATAATCAAGAAAAGAGGAGGTTGGATGGAACTGGTGTGTTAGGCGTAAACGATATCTTGATTGATAAGAAATGAAGGTTGGTTGTGTGTTAAACTAATTTGCACAAGTTCGAATCCAATCTATCAGACAGTGTTAGCTTAGATTTAAACCTGAAGCAAAGATAAAAATTGACTTCATGATTAACCAACTTGCTTTTCAAAACCCTTAGTCAACGGCGCTTAGCTTATTTAAGGGTTCGGCTGGATAATTTTAAATAAGGTCATTTGATTCATTGTTATCTAACGTATGGTTCGTGCAGTGTCTGTCAGGTCAAGTCTGAGCCACTACAACTAATTCACGCACAACCAATTTTGTACGTAACACATTTATTCTTTACTAATACCAAACCTCGACAATTGATTTATTTCCATTCTCTTTATCTCTACTTAATTCTGGTTTCTTGCCATTACATTTCAGTGCCAATGCATTCACCCACTCTCGAACTATGTCTATGGAAGCATCTACTACCTCGTCACCTGTCGATACAGATGAAACAAACCGCCTTGACACATAAAGACCTTGGTGACCGTCTAAATCTTTATATATTGGGAAACAGCTTTTCCCATCAGTAAAACTAGCCATTCGCACTTAACTCCAACGTGTCCTTGTTATTACTCCCAGACATTTCAAAATGATCACTCGTAATATTTGGTTCTCCAGGAATTACAAATTCCGATGCAGATGAGTTATTATTTACAATATTCAGCATGTAAGAATTTTTCATACCATTTTCTAGCATTTTTTTATGGTTGTCATAATACTTAAAAACCTCATTTTCTTCTTGTTTATTACTCTCTACGAGAGCTTTCTTAATTCTGACAACATCAAGAGAGAATTCTTTAACCGAAACTGAAATATCTCGATTTACCCAAATTGTGAGGAACTCTCTAACCATCCGGTTGATACTATTCATCTTGCTTCGATACGCTCTAATCGCAGGACCGATAATGTCTATTTGTTTAAACTCTGACTCGAGAAAAGTATAAAGGCGAGCTTGTTTTTTGGTTATATGACTTACGAATAAATTTGTAAATATTGTCATCTGGTGTCTTGAGTCAATGAAATTACGCTGTTTATTTAGGACCAATATTGAGCTTAATGTACTGTGGATCTTTGCATGCTCTTCAGAAAATAATTGGGTCAATAATGGATCGTATCCAATCGTAATTGGTGCCAGGTCCTTACTTCGATCAGCAAGAGACCTTGTATGTATACGGCTACTAGATTGCTTTTCTTTGATTCTCTTCATTGAAAGACCGAACATAAAATACTCTCCTACCACTTATTAGTTTCACAATATGGGCAATATTTGCAAACGGCTCGAACTTTAACTTATTTCTGATTACATGTAAATTCGCCATTTTTGATCGACTAGGAAACTTCAAATACGAGCCCCTGTTGAAATATCCAATTCCTTTACTGCCCCCCCCCCTTAACACCCCTTGCTAATAGCCCTCTAAGACACAACTACGTAATAAACAGTCAATGTGCAGTGATCAATCTAAAATCGACAACAATAGTGAACATTTAAGGTACGCCTCATGAAAGAAGACATTTAACGCCTTGAAATGATTTTAGCTCAATGCTACATTTTCAAATATAGGGTATGTTTCGAAAACCCTATTTCTTTTTTATGCAATGTATTCTCAGGAGAAGATATAAAATGCATTCAGCTGTACTTACGGAAAAGACTTATAAACTTTTTATTAATGGTGAATGGGTAGAAAGCACAAGCGGCCAAACCTTGGAATCAATCAATCCTGCCAATAAAAAACATCTTGCAGATTTTCAACGCGGTAATAAACAAGACATCGACAAGGCAGTTCAAGCCGCACAAAATGCATTTAATGGTTCCTGGCGTGATACAACATTCACAGCGCGCGCTAAATATCTGTTTGAAATTGAAAGTATCGTTAAAGAAAATCTAGAAATGCTTGCCACAATAGAAACATTAGATAATGGCAAACCGTTTTCTGAAACTATCAATGCTGACATTCCACTTGTCGCCGATCACTTCCAATATTTTGGTGCTGCATGCCGTACATACCAAGAAACCCATATTGATTTACCAGGTCAACACGCACTTAACCGATCAGTTCCATTAGGTGTAGTTGGTATGATTATTCCGTGGAATTTTCCACTATTAATGTTTGCCTGGAAAATTGCCCCTGCACTTGCCGCCGGCAACACCATCGTTATTAAGTTGGCTGAGCAAACGTCGTTAACTGCCCTTGAGCTCATGAAGAAAATTGCTGACGTACTACCAGCCGGCGTTCTCAACATTGTCACCGGCCTTGGGGAAGAAGCAGGTGACGCATTAGCATCACACCCCGGCATTCGAAAGCTAGCCTTTACTGGGTCTACTGCAATCGGTCGCCTAGTTGCTGTCAAAGCAGCCCAAAATGGAATCCCGTGTACCACTGAACTCGGCGGTAAATCACCAGTTATCGTATTCCCAGATGCTAACCTTGACCAGGCCGCTGCAGCTGCCGTATCAGCAATTTGCTTTAATCAAGGGGAAGTTTGTACAGCAGGTTCCCGCGTCCTTGTTCATGAAATCATTGCAGAAGAAATGCAAGAGCGAATGATCGAAATCATGAAAAATATCAATGTTGGCGATCCTTTTGACGAATCTAATTCAATGGGCGCTGTTGTTTCCAAAGAGCAGTACGAAAAAATCCAGTCCTATATTGAGTTTGCAAACAACTCAAATGATTGCGAAGTTCTTTGCGGTAACGAAATGGTGTCAGACTCAGGTTACTTTGTACGCCCAATGCTTGTACTTAGTAAAAATGACCATCGTTTAGCCCAAGAAGAAATCTTCGGGCCAATCCTTTCAATGGTCACCTTTAAGGATGAAGCAGAAGCACTTAAAATTGCCAATGACACTTGTTACGGTCTTGGGGCTGGCTTATGGACCAATGACGAATCCCTTATCGCTCGAATGACAGGGGCACGCGGTATTGAAGCCGGTCGTATCTGGGTTAAGCAGCATCACACGTATGACGCTCACACACAATTCGGTGGATTTAAAAGTTCCGGAATTGGCCGTGAAACATCTCTGGAAATGCTTGGTGCATACACTCAAAACATCAGCGTCTGCACTAAACGTTAATAAACTTTAGCTTAATTAGCACCATAACAAGGCGATCCAATAAAAGGATCGCCTTTTTTTTAACTTATCATTTGCATTTTATGCCCATCTTATGCAAAATTGCGCAATACTTGTGGATTTGGTTGTCAGATACTGGCTCGAGCTAATATTTAATAAGGAAAGAAGTTGAAATTAGGCGCTCAAGACATAGAGAAAATACTCGACATTTACGCTCCATATCGCGTGAAATCAATAACAATCGATGAAGATAAAACCCAGCTTATTGTTAGAGTTGAAGATACAGATGTTTCTTTACTAAAAAAACTGTCATTAAATCAACTAACGAAACCATTGAAGAGATGGACGCATATCCAAGTCGGCCACTATTCGTCAGTTATTGAGTTTCAATCTGAACCAGGAACTTTTTCCACAAATAACAAGTTAAACCCTCCTCCATTTATTGGGCATGAAAGCAACAGTTATACACACGAATTGAAAAGAAATGTACTTTTTGCAAAGTCCCAGGGGCTGCCAAACGATTTGATTAGTAGTCTTTTGCATGTAGATGAAGGTATTTTGGAAGAAATATCCAGCAACGATATTTCGGCTGAACCTCAACCAGCATCAACTGAAAAATGCAGAATAAACGTAAATAAGTTGCCTGAGTCAAAAAGTCAAATTTGGCGTCAACTTATAACAAGTGAATTTGAAATCAGCACTGAAAACATGGGATTCCGGTTTTTACTTTCAAGAGCCCAACTGGACCACACAAATGATCCAAGCAACGCAGCCAATATATCTAGAAACGCATCGGAAATTTACGGATTTTTTACAAAAAACACAAAGTCACTAAGCTCTGAAATCCAGCAAATTATTGAGCGCCACGTTTCTAACAACCAACTTAACAAGAGTGAGAAATTAACTCTGACTCCTGACCACCCAATTATGGAACATATCCTATCTAGTAAAGTCAGCCTGGTAGATGCAGGAGTTGCTTTAAGCTTAAAATTAACTAATTTGAGATCACAATTTAAATTTGCAGATGATGATTTGAAGATTGAATTACAAAAAAGCCTTTTTGATTTCATTAAAAAACAAGCCCCATCGCTCAAAAAAGAACTTGATATTATTCGCAGTACCATGATGGAAATGAGGGCACCAAAGCCCCCTCTAAATCTACCGCATGAAAATAATAATATTTGGATGTTGTTGTTAACATGTGATCAAGCGATAGAATCTAAGAACATTACATATTTGAAAACACTTTCAACACTTCAAAGTTGGGAAGATATAAATGCAGCCTCCTACCAACTTTATAAATTTGTCCTGGAAAATAAAGACAACATGAACCAGGAAATATCTGAAATTAATAAGTTAGTTAGACAGATTGGCAATGGAGCATCTTTAAATGCAAAATAACAAAATAAAAATTGACCAGGATTTCCTTAGCTTAGATGAAACAATCAGAAAGATCCAAAATGATGAGGTTCTTGTAATCGCTGCTGATGAATCCTTTTTGTCAAAGCTTCCTACTGGGAATTGGATAGCCGGTACCATCCCCTATTTTATGGCTAAAGAAGGTGGTGTACAAACCACTGAAAAGGCTTTTGTCCACTCTATCATTGGTAATTCCAAACCTAAGATTTCGATGTATAGCTCGCAAACTATTGACAGAATTGCGAATGACTCCCCAGATTCAGGTTTTACGATTGTTATCCTACCTGCCGGTTCTAAAGTCCATTCCGCATATGCTGAAAACGCGCCGATATTCGAGGGCATGTTTGATACACCTATTGTTGGGTGGGTAAGTGGCTTTGAGCTTAACAATGCAAAATCGAAAAAACCAAAAACAATGTACGGTTTAGGTAAGCACCTATCTGACGAACATGCTGTCGCTTTGCACGTCCCAATTCCACAAGAGCAAGTGGCTACCATAAGTATAATTAATACTTTTTCTCAAGGTGAGGGGCCGACTTTAACATTCCCAGAAACTGGGTTTAACATTGGCAAATGCTTTGTTGATGGGAAAGAGTTTGAATTTACAAAATTCCTGAAAGACTTTGATATCGACACTCAATTACCAATGGTCGCTGATTACAACGGTACTGGGGTTAATGTCAGCATACAAAGTATTGATGAATCAAAGAATGAAGCTGTGCTTTATGCCCCAATATTTAAAGGTGTTAAATACAGATTTCCTGACCCTCGAGGTTCTTATGAAAAAATGTTTAAAGATGCGATCATTGGCCATAACGATACTGATAAATCACAATTTTCTGTAAATTGTATTTTAAATTACCTATATTCGGGTCTTGAAGGTAAGAAAATTAGTGAGCTTGTTGGCCCTATAACATTTGGTGAAGTAGCCTATCAATTGCTCAATCAAACTGCAGTATATTTAACAATCGAACCAAGTGTCTAATATAAGTTAGGACCTCAAGTTCCTCACTCCAACAAATCAATTAGGCTTAAGTCTCCGGTTATTGTTTTCAATAACCGATTCCCACTTACTATCTTTACCCCATTTTTAGCTGCTATCAGCCTACTCAATCTCCCTGTTTTACCGGTATGAACAAATACTGGAACTGCTCCATTTGATAAACATAATTCGGCATGTTTTTTTATATGTACATTAGAGATATGGCCTGCATATCTTTTTGATTGTACCCAGTACATATTTCTATTGAACTTAAATTTCCCATCAACACCGCCATCATTTGAATATCGTTTTGATCTATATATTTTAGCTCCACCCTTTGAAAATGCACTCAACACACTCTCTTCGAACAAATATGCATCAACCTTTTTCAATTCGTGAATAGCCAAACCGCTATTACCGTCCCGGACATGTGATGCGATTCTATTTAACAGTGCATATGAAGATTTGATATTATCGCTGTGTTTTGATTCAGTACCTTTCCTATAATTACGATTGCTTTTAATTCTTTTCCGGGACCCATTGAACATCCTTTTAATAAGAAAAGTAAACAAGGCAAAAAGTGCAACCGATAACAAAGGGTAACTTAGTAGAATTGATACTGAAAAATTGATGATTTTAATTGCTTCGTTAAATGTCATTGATAGTAATTAGCTCCTACTTGTAGTTAGTAGGAGCTCAATATTTAGTAATATGTTGAAATTTTATGGCCGTGTGAATTTTCCATCAATAATTGAGCCATTAAGTCGTATCTAACAGATTTTACACTCGCCCAAATATCTTCCCTTTTATTTTTATTTACATTTTCACCAAGCTTTGAGAATGCCAAAAAGAACTGGACTGACGAATATGGAGTATCATGGATCTTGAATTTTTCGACGTAATTTGATTTATTGATAAAACTTTCTGCAACAGTTTTCATCACCACCGCGGTTTTAGCTTTATTTTGGGAGATATTCAATAAGACTTGTTCTATATTCTTATACCCAAAATCGCTTTTATCGTATGAAACAGGTTTATGTCCAATTTGGTAGATCCTGGGTGCTGGTAGTTTTGTCTTATCACCATTAAATATGTATTCGCTGCTTGAACTATTTACAACTACATATGGCACTTGATTTAAAAACAAATCCGACTTTGATGTATTTCCCGCATTTCCTGGAAAGTCCAAAAATTCACTATACTCCCCGGTAAATGGTACCCCCAAAATCCCATCAATCCTTCCAGATTTAACTTCAGCCACACATTGATTCCAATCCATCAAATAGAGGCGGAATTTATTGCCACTATCCCTCCCAACGGCCTTTAGCATTTTGTTATAAATACCATAAGGATGATTATCTACATGGTAAATATATGGATAGTAATTTGAATCTGCTGCACAGACTGAAATACGCATCTGCCGCTCTGCATTAGCAGAACTCATACTCAAAATTGCCATTAATAACATCATTATCGAGCGCTTCATTGTAGTCTCACCTAGGTTAAGTTATCCGTATTTCACCAATGGCTTTAAAGATCAAAGCTGGATCAAGCCTGACGAAGTAATTGCTATTGCCTAGCCAGAATTACTTTCCTAAACCCTGGCGATTTGCAAACAATGGGTATATTACACAAATAGGACAAGGTGTATAGGTTTTCACGCGCCATTTGAGAAGTCCCGCTATACTGTTAATATTCGCCATTTAAGAATATTATGACCACATAACAGGCCTATTTATGTATCGTTAGCAGTGCATATAATGAGAATTGTAAATATGGGCTACCGCTTGCTGTTCCAGGCTGGCTACAGCGTTACTTAAACGGGTTTTAGATTGTCAAAATAGAAAGAACCACGGCCATGGTTTTGGCCCCCAACATGGCCTTATGGGAATATTTATATTAATACGATGATAGCCCGACGACGGAGCGCCGGCACTTTTTAGCTAAGCATGTATGGCTTTTGAAACATCAATTGGTTTTGACATATGAGCGACTACACCCTGCTGGATCATATTCATCACAACCCCAGATATTTCGCGATCTGAACTTTCAGGCATTGTGGGTGCAACTTCACTCCAAACCTTCTCCTTCAAAGATCCGAAGATATCTTGTTTTTCTTCATCCGTAGCATTAGCCAAAATATCTGCCACTTTCTTCTTTAGTTCAATACTCATATTCGTCACCTCTATTTAGTGGTTTCACTGCAAACTCGGTTACTTTAACTCCGGTTATCGCCCCCGGCTGGGATGGCCACAATTACAACCTGAACATGACTGTCCGATTTCCTGGGCCTACCTTTAAGCTTTTCCTGTGCAGATCATAAGCTTCAATAAATCATTCTTACAAACTGACAATCTGGTATTTCTAACCCTGATAGATACCTTAAATCTAAGGTTTTGCCACGACATATTTTACTAAATCGCTTTTTTTACGGCATTTTCTGTTTTCCAATACCATTTAGTTCATCTCTCTTCGATTGCGCTCGAGCAAGTAACATAGCCCCATGGACCGTACTCCACCATATAAAGAATCTATGTTTTTCAACCCTCCATAATCCGGCGCCGTCGTTAACAACTCTGTATTTAAATGCTTTTTCCATTTTTAGACTCAATTAAGGCCAGCCTTAAGCTGGCCATCCTGCTCAGAACATTTGCGGAGTGGGTTCTTCTTCAACTGCATCATTGATTATCGATTTTGACAGATCCTCATTCGATACTGGCTGAATCAGCTTGTGAAGCGTTTGAACCGTTACAGCATCATCCGTAATACGCTCAACCATTTCATTAAGCTTTTCTTGAGGGTATCCACCAGCAGCATTCATAATTTCTGAAGCTTCATTAAGCCTGTTTTTAGCCGAGTCATAAATGAGTGAGAATTTTTCATTTGCACTCATCCACTTGAATTTATCATCATACTCCTGAATCACTGAATCAATCACACCAGGGTCGGTGATTATTACAGCCTTCGCAACTCGCTCTTCAGTTTTCACGGTTGGCGCAACTATTACTTTACGGCTTAACCCTAATTCTTTTTTCAAATGCTTAGCAGTTTTTGAGGCCAGCACAGCAAATTGAGAAAACTGATTCTTCTCAATTTCTTCACCACTCTCAATGATTGCTATTTTGTTCTCATAACTCTGAATAGTGTCATCAAATTCCCTTTTGAATATACTATCTTGATCCGCAATACCTTTATATTTCCTGTCAAAAGCCTTCATCCGTGTAACAACCTCTTCAAGTGTTGCTGGGACTTGCTCTTGGGCATTGATTAAGTCAATTACATCAAGTTCTTCAATTTGAGCAGCTTTCAATTTTCCTTTTATCTGCTCATCGATCTCTGGTGGCGTTACTGCCAAGAATTTTTCATATCCATCTTTGATTCGCCTTAAGTCGTAATCTAGGGAGCGTAAATGACCTACCTCTCGCTCTAGGAAACGTTTAATTTTCCCTCCAAATCCAACTAAACTTTCTTCTAGAACACTGTAACTTGCCGATACTGTTTTCTCGCCATTGGTGAATTCACACTGCACCATGTCATCACCCCAAATGGACTTATACTTAGTCACATATAGGTCTACTCCATTTACTTTTGCAATAAGCTGATCTTCAAATTCTTTATTTTTATTTAATCTCATCATTTCATAAAGAATCGCCTTACCGCCTTCCATTGCGGTCTGAATTTTCTTTCCTGTCTTCATTTCAACCGTAAGAACAGATCTTTCAACTTTCTCCATCTTGCCTTTGGCATTTTCAGCCATCACCTCAACACTCCCAGTTGGGTAACTCGCCATGGTTTCTTTGAACCGCTCCAATTGTTCAATTTCAATAGGTAGACTTTTAAGCCTGGATTCTAAGCTTTGTTTATCCCTACGATAACGGCTTACTTGAGAATGCTGAATAGACAGATCAGTATCTAATGACTTTATTTGTTGTTGAATCTTATGCTGGCGGAATATCAAGTCATTACCAGATGACATGGCCTTCATCTCGGATAACGACTCTGTTGATACGCCTACATCTTCAATAGTCCTTTCGGATACCCGTCCATTTACGATTTGGGACAAAGCTGCTTCTTTCTTCTCAAGGGTCTGGTATTTCCAGGCATCCGTTGAACGCTCAGTCGCTAAGTTCTTAACGTAGACCTCGAATTCAGGGAACTCCTCAAAGAACCAGTTGTTTTGACGTACTACCCGCCCTATACGTTGAATTAAATCAGATGGTCTCCATGGAGCATCCACATCGATTACTCCAAGCGCATATCGGTTAACGTTCATGCCCTCCCCCCCTTTGGAGGTTGTGCAAAGGAGGGCTTTTATTTCTCCGGTATTACAGCGGCGATATAACTCCAAGCGCTCCTTGTCTGATTTAACATCATGAAGGGAAGCGACCTCATGTTCTTCAAAGTACTCACCACTCGCGGTTAACTTGCTCCTTAGAGCATCCTGGAAGCAAAATGCATCTTCAGACATGATACTTTCGACTTCGGCCGGAGAATATTTTTCATACTCACCCTCTGCTTTAATTCGAGTAGGTTCATCGTCACTCTCCATGGCGTCGAGTATGACTCTAAGCTTTTCCCTTTCAAGACCCTTCGCTGACTTGGGTACTCCTAGATCACAGAATACGAGCTGCACACCTGAGCGCCCATATTTTTCAATGGCCATCTTATCTTCGGCAATCAAGATGTCATAAGTGGTTTTCAGCTTGCCCACTTCTGGCTCATCAAGGTCAGGTTCGTCAATTCGAGGGTCCAGAGCACACTTCGTTGAATCTGACAGAAGCTTTAACTTATTGTCTTCCTTAGGGTCTACGAACGTGTCGGGGTCTTCAAGCATTTCAGCCCGCTCATTAATTTCTTCCATTTGCTCTATCTGATCAACGGACAACGGAATAATGATATTTTCCGGTTTACCGCCGCGTATACTGGGAACGAACCATTTACCCCCATTTTTCTCAACGGTAGCCTTCATATCCGCCAGCGCAATGGTATCGTTTACATCAAGGTACATATCCATTAATTCAGGCAAGTTATGGAATTTGGATAACCTACTGTTGATCCTATAACCATCCCCTGTAATCTTGAGCTCTAACTCGGTGGTTACTTCCGCAAATACCCTGGCCCAAGCATCGAAACTATAGATGCCCCTATCTTTTAGTGCTTCAGGTGCCATATACCTAAGGTAGGTATACATTTCGGCAATAGTATTGGAAATAGGTGTCGCTGTTAGTGCGGATAACTTACCGCCTTTTTTAGACACTGACGAAATTTTCACAAAAGCATCGAATGCCTTTTTAGAGCCGGTAGGATTACCTAATCCAGATACATTAAGTTTGGTGGAATACGCAAGGTTTTTGAATTTATGGAATTCATCGACTGAGATCTTATCGATACCTAATTGCCCAAATGTAACACCCGTGTCAACGTCAGCTTTTGAGATGGCTTCCTCTAATCGAGCCTCAGTATCCAATTTCTGTTTCTCTAAGCGCTTCACTGTTACATCACGAGGGCTTTCAGCATCAGCCTGAGCCTCTTTAAGCGAGTCTTCAAGGTTTGCAATCTCTTCTTTAATAAAGTCTCGCTCAAGCTCCTTATCAGTGGGCAGTTTGATCAGTTGTGAATGAGCAATTACAACGAAGTTCCAATTACCCGTTGCTATACGAGCGAATAACTTTTGTCGATTGACCTTCATAAAGTCTTTCTTGCCATCCGGTACCAGAATTGACGCAGAAGGGTACAGCCTTTGGATTTCCTTCGCCCAGTGCCCGGTTAGATGATTTGGCACTACGATGATCGGCTTAGCGCACTGGCCAACACGAACCTGTTCCATGGTGGCAGCGATCTCTGCAGAGGTCTTACCAGCACCAACACAGTGAATCGCTCCAATATTGGCTTGCATCATAGAGCGGAAGATATAATTAATTTGATGCTCTCGGAACTCAAATATTGATTTGTCGATTATTCCCTTAGGGTAATAACCAGCCGGCGCCACAATATCTGCCCGAACAGTACAGTTAACCTTTTCGTTATATTCGCTTTCCAAGAGGTTTGCGCGGTCTGCTGATTCTAGCGTCCATAAACCAAACGATTTTTTAAATCTATCAACAATTTGATTGGCCTCGGTAGTCGCCTTCTCATTTAGAACACGCTTATCCCCCAGCCCTGGACCCTGTGGAACATCATCAAAAATCTTAATTGGCGCATTATTAGCAGCTGATTGAATGATTTTTGATATCGGTGCCCTATCCGTACTCCACTCCGAGTTAAGCATTGGGTTAGTGGCAGTCTTTATCCGCCATTCACCGGTGCCTTTATTGTAATGTGCTTTAACATCCAGCTTGTCATCTTTGGCACAGTGGCGTACAAAACCTATCAAGATACTTCGAGGTATCCAGTGGGCTCCGAATTGAATACCAACATCTTCAATCGGTATTGTCTTCGGTTGATTGGCCTTTAAAGCCGCTATGTTCGTATCAAAACCATCTTCCGATGCGGCTGCCAACTCAGCCTGCTTTAGCTTCTTCCTTACATTCCCAGATAAATAGATGGGTGCCCAAGTGTGAGTGTTCGTCACTGGGTCTAGGTAAAGAGAGTCCTTTAAGGCTTCTAGTATCTCTTCCTGGGGCTTATCCAGTAATTCACACATATACTCTACATCAGGCTTTCCACGCTCTTTAAGCGATATAGCCAAGGCGTCCTCTGGGTTTTCGGCTGTAAGGTTATTTTCCTTATCAAAACTGGCTACCCTTTCATGAAAGATGTCTGATTTTTTTGCCGTCTCTTTCTGGGGCCGCTTACCTTTAGAATTGTTAGGTTTAATACCAGGTACGTAATCAACCTCTAGGGCCACGATACGCACATAGGCACTATCTTGACGTACAAAACGAACATTACTGGGGCGGTTTAGGAAGCCGAACTTTTTAACAAATCGATCGTATTGCTGCCCAAGGTCTTTTCTGGCCGCTTCCACTTCGGGAACGTCGCCGTTAGTTTCTCGCTCAAGCTTAATTAATTTATCACCAGCTTCTCTAATAGAAACCATCCCATAAAGCCTTTGATATTCTTTTTCAGACAGGCCAACTTCTTGCCCTTTTGAGTCCAAACGGTAGTCCACTTTCTTTGCGGCCCATTCTGTATCTACATCGTTGATACGCTCCCAAACTTTATCCTCATAGGTAAACATGGTCCCTATAGAGATTCCGGTTAGATCACGGTTAATACTGTTTTCACCGACCAGTACCCCCTTAAGATGTTCTCGCTCATAAGCCAATACCGTATTAGCAGGTTCGTATACGCCTTGAGGCAGTGTCTCGATGACATCCGCCAGCTGCTCGGCAAATGTGCGACCGTCATCAATCGCCTTATATGTAAGACCTTCACGGTACATGCCAGTTGATACAACGGGCTCACCAAGCACGTTCGAAGGGTTCTCAATAAAAAAATCATTAACATTGAATGGTAATTGTTCTTCAGAATCTTTCTTCATCACCGGGATAGATGTCGTATCAACCCAATCTGGATATATAGTGGCGCCCTTTTCATCTTTTGGGAGTGCCTCAGATCGTCGCTGAAAGAACAATATGTCTGTGACCACCTCAGTGCCAGCATTCGCTTTAAACGCATCGTCTGGTAAGCGGATAGCCGACAGCAGGTCCGCTTGCTCTGCCATTGTCTTACGGATTTTAGGATCAATGCTATCCATCACATAGCGTGAAGTAACAAACGCCTTAATACCGCCAGGGCGTAACAGCTCCAAGCTCTTTAGACTAAAAAAATTGTGGATGGTACCGCTAAGCTGCGGAAAATTGGCATCAAAAACTCGATAGGCACCATATGGGGGATTCCCTATGGCCACGTCATATGACCCACCTGTCTGGTTAAACTCCTGGTACCCCATTCCGGATAATATTTTGGTGTTTTTATCCGTATAAGTGCCCGCGGCCATGCGCCCGGTTAAGCTATCAAGTTCAATACCGGTTACGGCTGCATTCTCTCGGAGCTCCTTTGGCATGCGGCCTATAAAGTTACCGGTCCCCAAAGCAGGTTCAATCATCTTAAATGGGCCTTTAACACCGATCCTCTGTAACCCGGCATACATGGCGTCCACTACTTCCATTGATGTGAAGTGGGCATTCAAAGTACTGCGTGCTGCAGAATCCAACTCAACTTCCGTAAGTAAAGATTCAAGCGCCAGTGCTCTCTCTTCCCACCCATTAACAAAACCCCCATTCGGCTTCCTGAATGCTTCTGGGATCCCCCCCCAACCCACATACAAACTTAGAACAGCTTTCTCTTCCTGGGTCGGGTTAATCAATTTTGCATTGCCGGTTTTATCTATGGCAGTGAGCTCAAGATCTTTCAGCAATGCTATCGCTTCGATATTGCGTTTGTACTTGGTAACGCTGCCACCGGTCCCTATATCCTGGGCCCCTTCTAATGAGAATACATCATCAACCGTATCAACCTTAGGGGTAACGCCGGATGCCACTGCAGGCTGCCCAGCCTTGCCGTGTGTGGTTGGTTTTGACTGCCTTATGGTCTCCTTGCTCTGTGCTGGTGGATTATTCGCTACACTGGTATCGGCACGACGTATAAATTCGGGATTAATCGTGGAGGATACAACCAACTTGGCCAAATCTTGTGGTAAAAAATGAATATCATCGACGAATGTGGTGGTTGGCAGATGGCCAGCACTTACCGAAAATCCAAACCTTTGATTATTGGCACCATCATTTTTAGTTTGAAGATCAATAATTGATTCATTCAAATACAGTGGCCATGGTGTATTCGCATTATATTGAACGGCACCAGCATCAAGAAACACGTCATACGCATCCGCAATTCGTTTATCCAATAAACTATCTACCAGGTCAGGCTCATCATTAACAAAGTCCGCCCAACTAGTATTCCCTTCAACTACTTCTTGATGGGCAAAAGGTGCAAATTCTTCATGGGTAATACTCCCGCTTTCCAGTTTTACAGTAGGCTTCGGTATAGGGTTAGGCTCTGCTTTATTATTGGCTGGCGCCGGTGTCTTCGCCTTCTTAATGGATGTAAACGACAATCGGTCTTTTATCAGCTTGGTGCGAATGCCTTCGCCTTCTGAGCCCAGCTCCCTTAGTTCTTTATTAGATAATTCGGCACGCAGTGCTTCAGCGCTTAACAAAAATCCTTTCTTCGTTAGGTAAGAGGGATCGAAAATAATCTGGATGGTTTTAACCGATTGAAAAGCTTCTTCAAACTCTTCGGCTGTTAATTTCTTTGACCCGGTACTATCCGCAGCTATCTGGACTATGTCCCTGCTGGTCTTTAACAGCGTGTCATAATTGCCATGGCCATCAGGAATCAACCCTATCCGGTCATTAAACTCCAAATCTTTACCACCGTATGCCGCAACCTGGGTAGTCACATACCCCTGGACCAAATTAACAGCTGCTTGCCTAGCAACATGGTTTAAGTCAATGGCGTTTATTGCAGGCGTCTTTAAGATGCTGTGTTTTGATCCAAGCAATGAATGGTTAACCGCCATGGATGCCTGTGTTTCAAACAGGCTTTGTATACGGGCGTGATCATTATTGGCGCCGGCATGGATAAATTCTATGGCCAGGTTAGAACCGTCCTTGGCTATGGATGCAAACTCTTTCATATCCTTTACCAAATCTGCAAAGCGGCGCCCGGGTAAAGACTTATTTAAATCATCAATAGGATTGGATTGCAGAGCTGCCGTCATGGGGGCAGACAGATCACCAAAGTGTGTATTGATCAACTCTCCGGCATAACGTGTATCCGTACTTTCAAAAATAGGCAGTTCCCGTATCAACACGGGCTCTCGTTCGGTGTAATTTACCTGAGCCGCCATCAATGGCATCAGGTGTTCCTCTATTTCAATCGCCTTTTCATCACCAAAAATATGCTTGTAAGATACAGGCTCATATTTAACCGAATCGTATTCAGGACTAACACTTACAGCATTACGGCCAGGCAGGGTACGTATGACGGCAACCGTTCCATTTTCCAAACGGATATTATTACCAATACGAGCTTCAACCAGGGCTTGGGCTATTTGGGCCGGAGAAATTTCACTATTGGTTAGCCAATCATTAAGTCTTGGGTCTGAGTTCGCATCGAGTACATCAAGGCCCACCTTTACCGGTGCTTGGTCCTCTTTCTCTACTGGGCCAGCATCGATCTCAGCCTGTGCATGGTAGTAGCCTCCTAGTTTGCGGCCATCATATTCACGAGGTTTGTCGCTTAGGCTATGCGTAACATGGTAACTACCCATCTGGGCATAATTGTTGAAGTTTGAAAAATACGTTCGAATAAACCCTGCGTCCGAATTTTTCAATCCAGTTAGTGAATTGGACAGCCCCCACTCAGTGTTATGGAATGAGTTATCTGTAAAACCAAATGCCAATGATAAATTCGTATCACTGATACCGTCATAAGCATATTCATTTATGTAAGCTAAGCTGCCTTCAGGATTGATCCCGAATTCAACGGGACGGACACCGGACCCCATGTTTTTCTTGTATTCAGGGTCTTCAAAGGTGACATATAACATCCCCTGCTGGTACGCCATTCCCTTGGTAATACCCTCATCACGTAGAACATTGTTTACGTGCTCAATAACCCCTTTGGTTAAGGTTATGTTGGCCCTCTGTTGATTTTCACAGCCTTGGATAAGGACCATTGGATCCGAATCAACGAACTCAACGGACTCAGTTGCTTTTGTTTCTACTGGTACTACGTTTGAAGGGATTGTTTCAGGCTCAGCTAGGTGGGTAGATTCAACTGGCGCCTTCTCATGATCTAGCTCAGTACTTAACGGCTCTTTGCCGGGCACTACAGCGCCTAATTCACGGCCATTATAGTAACGAGTGATGTCTGACAGACTATGGTTGATATTAAATGTGCCACTCTCAATTTCGTGAACAAACGATCTTATGTGAAATTTAAAATTATGAGGATGATCGGTCGTATTCCTGGATATAGATGTCTCTACAAATGAGTCGTTTTCACGGTAAGCATTGTCGGTGAAGTCGAAGAATTTTCTTTCTATCCAGTCATCTTCAATACGCTTGTAGTTACTTATAAAACCTATCTTACCGGCCGTATCAATTTCAACGCCATAGGTCCTCGTCAGGGCGCTATCCCTAAAATATACCGTGACAGTGCCGTCGGCCTCTGCTTGATCAGCTGTAATCTCAGATTGAGATAAAACGTTATTCAGCTGGCGGATTAAGTCATCCGGAATGGTCAAGCCAATAGTATCTGAATTCTCATATTCTCCGGTAACTTGCAGATATTTTTCGCTTTCGCCACCTAGTTCCTGGCCAGGCGTTCGTTCGTTTAATTTGGCCTGCTCAGCTTCCTTTATTACTCTCGAAGCCCAAGTGTCTGCTGATGTTACCGAAAACTCATACAACTCCTTGCCCAGTTTTTTATCACTTAAATAGTCATAAATACGGGTATCCAGTGCTGAAGTAGCTCCATTCCTGATTGCTATGAATTTAATTGCTTCATCATATGCTGACTCCGGGGCCTTATCTTTTGCTGGCGCTTGCTTCCGGAAAATCGTTAATGGTGCCTTTACGATAAATGAATGCAGGGCTTCTCTAACATCGGTGTATGCTCCATAAGATCTAATAATCGATGGTTCTACATAATCCAGGTCACCGGAATTAAGTGCATTAATCATCTTGCCGGCAATCGCATCATCTATCTTTAATGTCAATTCTTGAAGCTCTGCCTCTATGGCAGGCAGACTGCTAACACCAGCGGTACCTAGATCAATTTTGAAATCTTGCTTGGTATTGAGTTTTTCCTGTTCAGTCTCTATACCCGAAATTATTTTCTGGAGCTTGGTATCGCTTGCCAAGACTGCCTTTCGTACCTGTACCGTTCCAGCCGCCAGCTCTAAAACCGTTTTCTCTACTTCTTCTAGGCGTTTAAGTGGGAACATCCACCCCGTATGGCCTTGAATGTTCTTTTTAAATATCCCTTTAATACCTGCCTTTCCGAGTGCATCCTTATGCGGTTTGGTATCACCAGTTACTACGATAGCCTTTTCTGAAACTTGGACAATCCTCATATTGCTGATTTTAATATCAAGATTGGCCTCAACTTCTCGACCAAACGAGGCTGCGATTAATGCCTCATCAACAATCTTTCTTTCACGATCAAGACTAGCAACGCGCTCAATTCCTGGATTAAGAATTGTGTTGTATTGGAATGAATTAAAATCTAACGCCTTCATTTCAATCTGTGCAGCCAGTGTTTCCCCATAAGCCGCCAGCTGAGAATCGTCCATTTCTACAGTGAAAAAATGCTCACTAAATTTAATATGCTCCTGTTGGATTGGAGTCTCAATTTCAAATGTATTTTTAGCGTATGGTAATTTAACGATTACGGATGTATTGACACTGGCATGGGCTCTTAGGTACGGCTCAGTCTCAATACTCCCGCCATTATTTATAGATCGAAGTCCGTTTTCTCCCTGGTAAAGTGCATGGCCTTCCGGGTTGTATCCCATTAAACGTCCATATTTACTTTCCAGCGTGACCAAACTGGCCTGGGTAACGGACAAAATTTCGGTATTGGAGGCTATAGTTTTTTTATAGGTGCCCGCAGGATGAACCATGACGGTGTGAGCATAAGATAAATGCTCAGGCTGATTACCATCTATGTCATTAAGGAACGGTATAGAGCCTATGGATACTCCAGATCTCACAAGAGACTCAAGTCGACCTTTGGCACCCTTTGACGGGTAAATAGTATTGTTACTAGCTGACGACCACGTAGGTGACACCTCTTCTACTGTTCCCTGCCAATCCACCAGCGAAGGTTCGGTTAAAATATCGATACACACTCGGCTAATATCTTCACGCGCATATGCATTCTCAACATTCAAGATGCGCATATTGGGGGATGCGTTACCAGAGCTCGATTTAACAGCGTCTTCCAGGCTCATCCCGTTACGGATAAACATAGTCTTTTTAGTAAGGAAATTCGTAGCGCTTATGGTCGTGCCATCATTGTTCTTTGTGGCCACCAACATACCTACCGGTTCTTCCCCCGCCAGGTATTGGGTTAATGCCCCATCGATCTGAGTGGCTAATTCATAAATGACTTTGTCGCTGGCATCCCGCGGTAGAAAACCCTTCGAAATACGTAATGGCAATTCAGGTATGTCACTCAGGTCTATCACTAGCTCTTTGAGCGCTTCCGGCTCAACACTGCCAAACTTAGAGTCAATCAAATGCCCATATGGATAATTATTGTTCACGGCCGGGGAATGGTTGAATGCGTATTCAGCAATTGGCGTCATTGCCGGGGACAAAACCAACAACTCTTCTTCAGCTATTTGGTTGAACTCATTAATAAAGGATTTGTTAGAGGTAGCTTTAAGTAGATCCACCATGTCGGTTATATCTTTAACCGAATCCATTAGGGTGACATCAATCATCAGCTCTTCTACTGCTGTAGCTACCTTGGCAGCATTAGAGTGGGCTGATTCGAATGCAGACTCTTTATTCAAATGGACCATCACAAGATTTGATTCTACATACGGGGCGGCTATCTTGAAGTCATCATCAAGTGTCTGCAGCTGAGTATTCATACCTGCGCGGGTGGGCCTTAACAAAACCTTTTCAGTAGCAAAGATATTAGGTGCACGCTCTCTACTGCGGGCCCTTGCCTGGTCAACACGTACGATCTCGCCTTCACTATTGAATCCCAGGGCTACCTGGATTTGATTACCGTTCTGGTAACCGGGGAAAATAGTGTTTGTAGAAGGGATGTGGAAAAGCTCGTGTGCTTTTCCTTTTTGGCCGAAGCGGATAGTACCAATTAACTTGGCGCCATCCTCATCGATAGACTGCAGTAATTCTAATAGTGGTTTTGCGTCACCTAACTCAATACCGAGTTCTTCAGGTGCTGCTGAGAAAAGTGTTAATCCACTCCCAGCTCTTTCTGGAGCTGCGTTGTCTCGTCCAGTTCCGGAGCCAGAAGCATGTACTTGCTCGACAACTCCTCCCAAGCCTCCGACTCGTTCATCTGATTCTTTTCTTTCAGCTGGTCCATCTCCTTTATAGTCTGGTCCACTGCTTTCTGTACTTCGTTGCGCAGTACTTTCTCCGTCTGCTTCCCCTCTGCCATCAGTCTGGCCACTTTCATTGGTAGGTGCTCCTTCCAATGGAGCATCGTCATGTCGAACCACTGATTCATATTCTGCTTCCTCGCTATTATTTAGGTCATTTCCGGGCGTTACCAGCAAACCTGGATCTTTCATATCATAGGTATGTTTTGCAAGATTAGAAAGGTTTTGAAAGTCCTTTTGGTCCGAATCCTGCGTCTCGGCCTTACTTTCAGCCTTAAGCACGGACAAACTGGCCACATAATCTGCTGCTACAGCCCTGTCAATTGGGTATTGCTTAAGCAATTCCAGTCTTTCTACCTGAGCGAATGCAACGGGGTAACCATCCAAAAGTACCCCCTCAAGTGCATTGTCGCTGATCACCGACTTCAGCACCTCCTCAAGATCTGCTACTTTGCCAACTCGAACTCCAGCTCCGCGACGTTCAGAAGCCCTCAACTCCCTAAAGTCTTGCTCAAGGGCATCTTTAATCTTGGCGATATTTTCGAGGCCAGTAGGTTGCTGGCGTCTTTTGGCCGGGCCTGCCTTAACTGATGAGCTTGCTATATCTGCAACCACGTCATCTACATGCATCTTACCGGCATGCGTGCCGATTTCGGATTTAATAACGGCGACGGCCTCTTGCTCAGTCTCTTCAGGGGAATGCTTAGGCGCAGCCATCAACTCAGAAATGACGATGTGCGAGGATGATGCAACCTGGTTAACAAATTCAGAGAAAGCGGCTTTTGATTCTGTCTCACTTTTATAGAGGGCGGGAGGTTCTGCTAACTGACGGGCTTCTAATGGTTTACGGGCATCATGACTATTCAAAATGTGCGCGGCCATGTTCAAGGAATTCCAAAAATCTTGTGAGAAAACCTCATGGGAACCGGCTACAGGTTCTAGTTCTTTTGCAATTTGATCTGCTGTAACGCTACCTCGAACCAACTCATCAAGTAATGGCGTTGTATAAGACAAGACCGTAGCCAGTACTGTCGGACCTGCGGCCTCTGGATCCAAAACTAGGAATCGTGGGTTCTCAAGTTGGCTACTAACTTCAGCACCACTCGAGAAAAGAACTTCTTCTCCTGATGAATTTAATACAAACCGCTCTTCGCCCCGCTGATATACCCATTCCCCTATGGCATTTTCTGAAACCATTACCGCGTCAGAATCTAATACAGCATCAAGATTTACTTTGCCGGCTACCACACTTTCCTGGGCAGTTAATTCAACTAATGCTCGATCGGACAGTTTTGCTCCCAGAGCCTGCGTGTATGCATCAACATCCATTTCCAGTGCATTGCTTACCTCGTTATCAACCAGGTACCAATCACCCTTTATCCCTGGGCGCTCTGTTAAATCTGAAAATAACTTAAATTGATTTACGGCTTGCTGCCCAATTAAATCTAAGGACTCTTCTCCATCTGGTCCTACAACCAAAGCCTTGTTGACCTGGCCACCTTCAGAAATGTCTATGCTGGTACTCACAGCAAAGCCATCTTCTAGCTCTGCCAATACATCAACTCTACGTAGAAGACCATTTTGGACGATCACGCTTAAAGGTTGACCCAAATTTGGGTGTAGCAAAGCTATGAAGTTGTTTGAATGGCTACTAACCGCATCAGCTGCCCTCTTAGCTAATGCTGCTACGCCTTCTGTTTCTACTAGTGGCGCCAACGGCTCTGGTGGTGCAGCTGGTATCTCTTGCTTTTTTTCATCAGTTTGGCTTACTTCTAAACCCTGTTCACCGATTGCAATCCCGGGCTCATCTGCCGGCTGCAGCGCGGCAACCAAAGAAGGCATCTCAAAAACTGTATTACGGCTAACCGCCTGAACTTTCCCAAGAACTTCTTTGTTCGGTATGACAGTCAACGATACTGTCTTTGTTGCCTTACCCATGTAACTGGCTGCCATACGGCTCACCTGGAACAAGTGGCGCACCATCTCTTCGTGAGATTTAAAAGCCCTGTTATCTGGATGGGCCAGATACAAAACCCCTTTCTCTGTTTTCTTGAAACCTGCATATAGCAATGAAGCGTGAGCGGCTACTCCTGCCTTAGCAATTACAGTAGTGGTTTGCCCACCGTCCCGGCTGTTTGCTTGATAGGTAATACCTAATTCATCTGCCACAACCCAAGGGGTAGGCTCTTGCATGGAGGCAAAGTGAGTTTCAGATAACAGCTCTCTTACTTCCTGTGGGAGGCTCAGGATCCCAGCCTCCTCTCTAGTCGTAAGAACAAAATGACCTTTTGCGGTCTTCCGGAAGCCTGCGTTTAACAGCAAATCTTCATTAGCACCCAAGAATTCAGGTTGATTACTGCGTAATGCAAGGGCCCAACCTTCAGTGGTCGGCGCGGTTTGAACAAAAAATAAAGGTCTTGTCATGTCCATATTCCCTTTTTCAAGTATTGGGGTATGTTTGAAAATATATTAGCAGTTTAACCATATTATTGATTTGTGCAAACTGGAGGTTGCTGAACCCACAATCTGGTGGTAAATTGCACAAATACCCAATATGAATAGGTGGCTTCCATGCCGTTAGTGTCCAAGGACTTCATAGAAGAGCTCGACCAGGAACCCATCTTAAATGTGTTGAGTGCACTGGGAATTAAGGCCGTGGGCGGGCGTGTTGAGAAACAGATAAAGTGCCTATCTAGCGGTCATGATGATAAAAACCCAAGCATGTCTGTTAACACCGGTACCGGGGCATTCTATTGCCAGGGTTGCGGGGCTAAAGGCAAGGGGGCAATTGCCTGCTATGCAATGCATGAGAACCGTGAATCAACGGCTGACTTTGGATCGAACATCGAGGGCCTATCATCCCTTCTTGGTAAAACCATCGAGTACCAGGCGGTAGACGGTCCTAAGGAAACAAAACGAAATCAACTCTTCAGCGTAATGCTAGAAGCCATGTCAGAATTCATTAAAATCCCGGACAAAAAAGACGAATTCAATGCATTCAGAGCATTTAATCAAAGTCGTGGTCTTTCCCCAGCAGACCAGGACATCTTTAAATTTGGCTACGTACCCAAAAATTGGCATTACTCTAATACCGCAAAAAAACATCAAGCCACTCTAATAGATATTGGTTTACTTAAGAAAGATGATAAAACAGGCCGCATCTACTCCCCGCTGGGAGGGCGTGTTGTCTTCCCTATTAATGATGAACGGGGCAGAATCATTGCTATGGCCGGCCGCGACATAACAGGTACTGCCAAAGCTAAATATAAAAACACTGATACATCGCTGGTGTTTAAGAAATCCCGGGTTCTATACGGTATCAATGAAGTGCTTCAAAGCCTTCCTAAAGAAAGCCGTGGGAAAAAAATAGAAAACTTTAATGTTGTTGAAGGCTATATGGATGTCATAGCCAGCCATCGCCATGGGTTTAAAAATACCGTGGCCACAATGGGGACAGCACTGACTGAAGAGCACCTTAAGCTGTTATCAAGGTATACGGATTCCGTCACATTTATCTTTGATCCGGATGAAGCTGGTAGCAGAGCCAGTGATCGCGCTCTTTTAGCAGCGCTACCATACACCAGCACCATGAACTTTAATTTTGTTAAAATGCCTGTTCTTAATGACGTTAAGTATGACCCTGATCAATTTCTTAAAGATTTGGGAGCGTCCGCATATTCGAATGCTCTAAAGGTAAACACTCCTATAGGTACAGCCGCTGCCAGGTACATTATGGGTACCGATAACCCCGATTCTGTATATGAATTAATGCAAAATGGGATGCCACAACGTGCTGATGAAGTTTATCAACTTCTACCCGCTGGCATGGTTCGGCCATTAATCGCACTTGAGATTGCTAAGGTTGTTGGGAAAAAGCTTGATTTACCATTAACCCCGCTTCAACTGGGCATGGCATTTGATGAATCAATGGTGAATAAAGAACTGACTGAAGAGCTTGCCCAGTATCGTTCAGGGGCCAGAAAAGAACCTTCAAGGGAAAACCTTAACCAGAGTTCACATAGCAATAGTGAAGCTGGGCCGGAGAAAGAAAAAACAGCAGAATCAAAAGATAATCAACAAAGTTCAACGAGAAATGCAAATCAGGAATCCGCTAATAAATCTTTTTCAAAAGGTGCCCCCGCCAAGCAATTACCATTTAACACTCGCTTTATAAGCTCAAGTACTCCACAACCTGGGGTGATGGTGTTTGATGACTCTGGACAAATCTTTACCGTTACCGCGGTGACTGGTGAATCCGCTTCATTGGTGAATGGTAAAAATAAAGCAGTACAGGATCAAGCCCTTACTAATTTAGTCACACTTAAGCCTGATAGAATTTTAAGCTCACGATTTAGCAACACTAGTTCAGGTTTAGAGAAAGGTGACACCTTACTCATGCTGGACCAGGTGTACGTGCATAGTCTCGACCCTTCTTGGCATGAAGCGTCAATGAATGTATTCCTACACCCCGAATGCCTTGAAGATCGTAATTTTTTGCATGGAGTAGCGGTTAACAACCTTGTTGCTCAGAAAATAACTGAGTCGAATGAAATTAATGCCTCAATTAGTAAAATTGATACTCTTCATGTAGATGAGCTCAAAGAGAAATTAGGGGTTAATTTAATTTCCGACATCCCAACGGTTGTAGCTAAAGGATATGCGCCTGCAAAGTTAAATTCCGGAAATTCACAACGAGAATCAACCAATACCAAAGCTGCCGTATCCACTTCAGAGATGCCTGAAGGTGCTCTTTTAAAAGGCAAACCAACTGCTGGTGGATTTGTCACTCAAGTAGCTTGGAAGGGCCTAATTGGGGTAGTTGAATCGGTATCGCAAAATCAAAGCTCTATAAGGGTACCAGGCCTTACAGACTTACAACTTTGCCAAAACAGTGATCTTTTATGTGTCAATTCAGATCGCCATATAAAATCAAAGCATGATACTAAGGTAGCCAAAAAGGGAGAGCCGATTCATAAATTTAAGGATGTGCCTTGGTTATCTAAACTTCCTGAGTCGTGGGCAGAACAAGTAGAGTCGGAGGCAAAAAATAAACTGGGAAAGGAAGAGTACAGAGAAGAGGATAACGCCCCTTCTCTGTAATAAGTGGCCAGCCCTAAGATAGGGCTAGGAGCCTATTATTGTTGAATACGCACTGGTACACTTGCAGCACTTTCACAGTGTGCAAAGCTACCTTGGTCATCACATACAAGTGCAATCAGATTGCCGGTAAAAGTACCACTACCCAAAAGGCTGCTGTTATCTGATATTTGACCCTGGCAAGAGTGAACTTTATTTTCAAAAGTACAGTAAATTGAAGTTGACTCAACCCCAACTAAGTTTGACAGATCAGCTTTAATAACCGCTCGCTCAGTGCCTAAAATACCAACTTCGCCAAAACCAAGGTAAGTAGCTTGTTTGGTTTCAGTATCAATAACAGGTTCAATGGTTGCTAAATTTGTGTCTGTCATTTCATCCATATAATCGAAAAGACTGTTGTTCGACATAACCAATACTAAAGTTGGATCACCAAAAAGAGTACTTGCTGTGTTACCAATATTCGCCTTACTCGCCTCATTAATACTAAATTGAATTGAATAAGAATCGCCACTTGAGAAATTGGCGGTGCGTACATCGTTTACATCTGAGGCTGGGCTACTGCCTATAATTCTTAAATCTGACAGGTGCATTTTATTTTCACCTAGCACAATGAAATCGGTGGCTGTAACCGCATTCGCATTAGGATCAGCTGGGACAAAAGCCTCTGCTGCAGCAACTTCTTCTGCATCTAAACAACCGTTATTGTTCGTATCCCAATCTATGACCTTTGCCGCAACGCCGTTTAGCGTGAATGTATCACCGCAATAGCCTTCTTGCACGTCAATGCCTACTTCAATGGGATTTTCAATTTCACCACCTTCAGAAATGTTTTCGGGCTTATCATCACTGCCTGAACCACAGGCCATCAACATTGCAGCCAAAGTAATCGTTGAAAGTTGTTTAATCATTTGCTTCTTCCTTTTAAAATTTAAACGAACCAAAGTCTGGTTGCGCATTATCGTATATTAGGTAATAAACGAAAGCTATTAGGACTCATCAATATTGTGGTTACCAACAAATAAGATGTTTCCAAATCTCTAACTTATGATATATGGTATATATAAATATACCGCTTGGAAAGGGAAATGATTGAAAAAACTATAGAACACCTTAGGGTGGCGCTTTATGCCACATTAAATGCCGTGAACGAAATCGAATCTAGCGCCACCGCGCTATATGTCCCAAGTGGTTTTGATGCAATCGGTGAGAGTTGCATGGAGAGGGCAATATATGCATATAAATCTATACATCACATTGAGGGAAAAGATGGTAATTCGTCTGTGCAGCAGCCTGGTTTAATCTATACGGACAACAGAAGTATTATTGCTATAATCGATCAGGCTAATGACGCTAGACTTCAATTTGGGGAATCGTTTGCCCAGCTCAATAAAACTGAAGGCTATATTCTCAAGGCCGGCAATGCCGTCCACAATATTCTAAAAAAGAGTTTTGAGTTATACCCTTTAGTAACCAAGAGTAAGCCGATCAGCTCCAAACACTTATCGCGTCGTTTCCTGATTTTAGAAAATGTAAAACATATAGGGTTTTATTCAGAAAAGTTGATCCGCACTGAAACAGTTAATGCCACCAAACTAAATAAACAAATTAATGAAATGCCTGACAACTCTAGGGATTTATATAGAAACCTACTAACTGGGATAAAAGTCTCTGACCTCCGTTACAGGTACGAGTCATCAAGTGTACGTCATAGGGTCAACGTACAATTCAATGATGGACGTCGAAAAAATTTCTCAGTCTCTTGCCCAGTAATCGTCGTGGGTGAATCAGCTCCTGAGGTAAGGACTTCTGATCTTTCATCAAATGACCGATCCTCCAGGAATGATAAATCGAATTTTGACCTAATCATCAAAGAGTTAAGGCTTTATGTTAAACAATAATTTACTAGACGCATCCTGGGAAAAAGCGATTCTTCATGCGCAAAATATATTACCAGGTGTTTGTATTGGGTTTAACCAGATCAACCCTACAGCAGCAAAGAGCACTCTTTCACCTGAAAATATACTAGACTGGCCATTTTCTATTTGGTGCCAGGAGATTGAGGCCTGGGGGACATCAAATGCAGCTATCCGCTCTAATATACTAGGAAGTAAACGAGTTCAATATATTGATATACGCGATTCAGGCATCGATACAGGCTATAACGATGTCCCCTCTTTTAACGGAGAGCAGAAAACAAACACCTTATGTCAGCATGCAGTTTTAGAACTTGATTACTTACAATCGCTTTGGAAGGTTATGCCTCCCCGGAGTCGAAAATTCAAAACCATTGAAAAATCTGCTATAAAGTCAGTTTTTGTCAATAAAGAACGCGCCTTAATGAGAGACTGGCTTGTTGTCATTGATCACTTATCTAATGAACGAGCAAATGAATTTCTTGACATGGTGATACCCGCGCCCGAAAAATATTTAGACATGAGATTGAACCATGAAGATTGAAACGCCATATAAAAATGCAAAAGATGGGATTAAGGCCACTCAAATATTAAATGCGATCCTTAATATTGAGAATGCTGATAAAAATAGTATTGCGGACTATTTAAATATTAGTGCAATTTCTGTTAAAGGGATTATTGCGCAGATGAAAATGGAATGGCCCAGGGGGTTCGGAATTATTCTTGATTATCATAAATCAACAGGATACGTCATCAAGAATTATGGGGTACTTGATAAATCAGTTATTTTGGATTTAGTTGAAAATGATTGTGACAAAGATCAAATGGGTTAGAAGCCATCTATGGCGAGACTTCTAACTCTTCACTAACCTTACGCTGGACATGGCCCTGTGCTACGACCTGGATCATTTGCTTGACTGCAGATTCATAGTCTTTTGGGTTTTCGATGCTTTGTGAAATGCTGATGCCCTCTTTAATTGCAGAATGGTCACTTGCTGTAATAAGAGTACAAGTATTCTCCCTTCCACGTATCTGTTGTTCTAAAACATCCATTACAGCAGAGCATTCCAAAATTGAAGTGCCAAGGGCATGCTGATTAATATCCTGTGCTTTTTGAGGACCATGTAGTTTGCTTAGCGCATCAATGCTTGGAATTTCTTTATTCAGATACCCCATTAAATAGCTGGATACCAGCATATTTTGAGGGTTTTTACACTCACTCCCTATAAGTAACATTTTTGAAGACCCAGAACTTTTATGAGTTCCCGTATCTATTTTAGGGTCGAAAATTACCTGATTAGAACTTTTTGACAAATATTGAGTCATTATATTCAGATATTCCTTGTTGTTTAGGGCAAGGTAAACCCCTTCCATTCCACTATATGCAGCCATTGATAAACCAACTCGATCAAAAGCCTTGCTTGTCTGCGTAATGTCTTTTGCCGCTGTCTTTAATCCATAACGGATTTGAGTATCAATTGTACGAGGCAACCGTGACTCGGGTTGAACTGAGTTTGAAAGTGACAGGGCCTTAGACATCGATATTTCAAGTGCATCTCCTCCAATGTTAACAAGCAATCGTGAATTTGATAGAAAGCTCGAAAAATCCTTTTTGGATGTCCTGCGTCTAACCATATCACTGATTAATGTAACCTGGTCTGCAATTGAGTACATAGTTGATCGCGAGCCATTAGGTACAGTATTCTCAACACAAAGCTGAATAGGTTTAACCTTTCCGGAAAATGAAGCCAAAACTGTGCAGTTTGAACCCCTTTTAGGAGCTTCAGCTAAGATTTCTTTAAATCTTCTTGTCGAATTGAATAACAAGCTCACCTCCATGCTCACCTTGAAGTACTGCTAATCCTGAGTAATTATCGCAATCAATATCAAAAACTTTTGCTGGTGTTTCCGACTTCCCCTTTATATTAAATGGTGCGGCCGGGGAATGTAATTGATCCATAACCAAGTCGGATGATACTTTTAATGTATAGCTAGAACCTGACTGCTTACAAACAACCATCCCAAATGAAGTTTTAAGTAGAACAGCGCCAAGTTCAACACCCTGGTTAATGCACTGCTCAGATGACAATTTGTTTCCTTGACCTGTACTTATCAAGTCTAAAGTTTCATCAAATAATTTCATTTATTTCTCCAAAATTCATTACATGCCAGTTGAGACAGAACTTTCTGTTTCCAATTCCCGGTCTGCTTTCTTCACCCTGGCCATTTCAATCTGTAAAGATTTTTTGATACCTTTACCAAGTGCAGTGCTTTGAATACCGACAGCCTGGGCAATAATATTAATTTCATGTCGCTCAACACCTAATTCAGTACAAATTGAGGGTACTGACAAAATACTATTTACAATATTGTCCCGTACATTTAATGAGTTACCGAACTCACCTTCTAAGCCTACTTGATCGTGCAGCACCTGCACTTCAGCATTGTTAAGAATATCAATATGATGGATTGGTGGATCGCCATCAATATAAGTGCTCATATCTTCTTTTGCATGGCTAAATTTCATATCGAAGAGAGGGGCTACGATCGGGTGTCCATTATCAATTAATATCTCTAAATTTCTTCCGTGGTTATCCGTGTTATTCATTGCAGAATTTAGTAGTGCCCACTTAAAGATGGCTTCTTTATTTTGCTCAACCCTCATTGATGATGGGTCATTGGTTAAAAGCTCAAGTTGTTCAATACCTGCGGAAATTTCCGCATAGTTCATATTGTGAATATCATCATCAGTTTTCCCTAAAGCAGTAGCGATAGATAATTTTCGTAATTCAACAGGGAACCCACCGATACTTTTCTCTGAAAAATCGTCCATCAGTAATACATTGATAGCTTCGCCATTTGGGCTTTTAATCTTGTGAAGTTCAGTCAATGGTGCCTCACAATCAGCAGCTAAAACAACCTTATTTGCTACAATTTCAAGCATCAATTCATCAATATTATTTAGACTGGCATCCATTTTCAAAAATTTAGATTTGCCCTCATCTTCAACTTTTATCAACAGATTTGAATGGCCCATGGACTTTTTGATAAGGTTTAAATAGCTATCATTTCCTGTCATTAAATCTACATCACGACCATCTTTGATCAATGGCAAAATGCTCGCCAAACTGGATTTCATTTCACTAAAGTTTCCTGCAGACAACTTCATTTTTTCAACAATAGCTTTATCTCGAGTTGTTTGGACCGTTACACAATCCAACCGAATGCCATGCTTGATTAAGCTTCCACTTTTAATCAATGCCTCCAGTTTCCGGCCATCATGGTGAGCACCAAATCCATTTAATAAATGCCTAAGTTTCACATCTACCATAGACCCTTTGATTGGCAACAGGTCCGATAGTGGGCCAACGCCATTCTTGCGGAACCAAACAGGGTCATGATTTCTCGAATACGGCATTAACTTGTATAGCAGGTCAGAGCTCACATCAACGCCTGGGACAAATCCGTAGCTACCATTAGGGGTGCATACGAGTTTACCGCAATAGCTGAAGTCGCAAGTCGATTCATCGATTACTGAAACATCAGCAACGACCTTTAATTTTGGTTTTACTGCAGTTGAACTCACGAAATCCACCTAACAATGACACATAAAGGCACTATATTGCATGTGCCAGATTTGTGCAAATGCAGATTTATGTTTAAAGAACATACAACGCCAATAGCTGGTCTTTTTTGTTGATCGGACAATACTTATTTATTAGTTCCCACTCAGCTGGTAACTTTTCAATTTCAATTGATTTGTATTTTGTAATTATTGAGGTCATCTCAGAATGGCATCTATAATCTGAATAGCATCCACTCATCGACATAATAACCAAAACACTTAAAGCAATTTTACTGAGCATATAGATCTTGTAATTGCTGCTCTACTATCAGTGGACATGTACCCCAATCTAAATTTATACCTTTGTTCCTCAAGGTAGTAGATGAAAGCACATACTTATCCATATCCAGGTCCGAGCTGTAAAAAGTCATCGTAGGTAATGTGTACCCTTTTTTATCAATCAATCGATAACGCTGAATGTAGGTCAAATGCATTTCAGAGGCATTAATTAATTGGCCAGCTAAATTTCCACGTGAGCATATCCATGTATATGGCTTTACTTCACTTGTAACAGGACTAAACTTTCGATTTGAAATAAACTTCTTTAATTTAAAAATTGTGTTCAAATCATTCTCAGTGGTCAAATTAAGTGCGAATAATGGTGTGATAGACTCCTGTATCCAGTATGGCCAGTGAGTCCATTCAATACCGGTCTCTACCCACTGTTCAATTTCAGTAAGTGGTATATCCAAAATTAGAAACTTCATCACCATTTTGAGACCCACATCTAAATCATAATAGCCGCCTGTTTCAACAGGACTTAAACCCAATGCAACCCAACTGTTTAATTCTGACAATGGAATACCTGTATCAAACCACTGTTCAACAATCTCAACTGAATTGGCAGGATCAAGTTTTTTGTAGTAGTCCTTAATATTTACAGGTGATAACTTCTTAAGTGACATTGACTTAAATACACTCTTCCGATTTTCCATCAATAGAGTGTCACAATCACACCCAGACTGGATCTTGGGTATAGCCTCACACCAGCTGGCCAATGACACATGACCAATAACTTCTTCAAAGCAACTGAGCTCATGAGTAAGGTTAATTGGATCTACTTTTTTAAGGGTTTTTGATGGCCCTGCACAAGCTGCTAGAATGAAGATTAGGGAAACAGATAGTAAAAATTTGACGTTATCCATAAACACTTACCATCCCATTACAAAGGACAATTTTTGTATTTTGAATTTCATTAGTCAGGCTTGAATTATTTTCAGTATTAATGATGCCATTAACTGAACTCAAGTATCTTTTACTATCAGTTTGCATCTGACGTTGAATATCAATTGTAATAGATCTATCAATTTTTCGTGCCGTTTTTGGAACAACCATATGAAAGTCAGCCAAGTTTTCTGCATCGAGGGTATGCTCAACATACAAATCGTGATTATCTGATACTACGCCCACAACCCATGATGATTTAAAATCTCTTCTTGATTGATAATTGTATTGTCCATCAGTAGAAATATTTATGAAACTAACTTTCTTTATAATTACCTTAACCTGGCAGTTTTCAATTAAAGAGTTAATTATCTGCATTGTGGAATCTGATATATTGAAGTCACCAACCAAAAAGAAGATCGTGTCAATATACTCATTTTTATTATCAATTACTCCTTGTAACATATCAGCTGTATATGTAATTACTTCATTGCTCTTGAGTTTTACATTTATTATTTTGGCACATGTTTCCCTTAAAAATTGTACAAAATATTCTTCATTTTTATTGCATCCGAAAACATCAATTGAACTTATAATCTCATCAGAGTTAAAGGTAGACAATAATCCCAGGTCTTTAGTTTTATATATAAAATTATTCAATGTTTGGTCCTATCAAATTTCGATAATATTCTTTTGTATTAGTTCTTTTTTTAAGCTCGACACAAAGGTGCCAATATAGGGTTGATCTAGTTTTCTTTTGGCGAATGACTCATGCTGGTAATGTGAAAATTGAATCATGACCTCAGGAGAAAACCCCTTAACAAAAAAGAATGGCCTGTCACTAACATAGTAAGGGACATTGGAAATTGTTAAGAATAAATTCCGATCCCACGCTTTAAAGAAAACTAACCTTCCAGGTGGGAACTTGCCTTTCCGCTTAACTTCTCGGTTCATGCCTATCATTAATGTAATATCATAATAAAATTTGTTTTTATATTTTGTAAAACGATCGAGTTCTGAGTCTCTAACCCCGTAATCTTCATGTAGTTTTAATTTTTGAACTTTTTTGTCATTCGATATCAGCCATTTATTCATATCATTAATAACGTCTACCCTACTCTTGTTAGGTACCTTTCGAGTATCCAGAACGACCATCAGGGGATTAAGAACTTCATTTAAATACTTATAAAAACTCGATCTATTCTGATCTACATCTGAAAATTCAACTGCAAAATACCTTAATAATTCATCATACCTTACAAAACCTTTCTTCTTATCTTTCGGGTCAGAACTGACACTCAGCTCCTTAGCAACCACCAATGCAACATGTGCTTTATATATTGGATCAAGGTTTTGATACGATGAAAACTCCTTCCCAAGTAGTTTTTCACCAACCTCATATGCTCTTATTTCATCGAAAACTCTATCCTTTTTTGATGGTTTTTTGTAGTTCTTCAATATCTTATTTTCAACACTGAATACAAATGGGCTTAATGAATATCGTCCCACCCCTCTTAGTTCTTTCCAATGTTTGAAAGGATCAAACCTGCGAACAAATTCTAATGCCGGCCATACTTTATATTCAGTATTTAGTAATGTAGTTAGGCTAGGCATTCCAGAATATAGATCCCATTTTTTGTATATTAAAAATGAAATAAAAAGTAAAACAGCAGAAATAATATAGTTATGAGTACCATAAAATAGAATATGGTTACGGATCATATAGAATTTACGTTCAGTCACTGATTGAGCAGTACTCACTTCAGTCCATTCCATAAGCAATCTAGATTGTTCTTTTATTTCAGCTGTGAATGACATCATGTGTGTCAAATACCCTTCAACTTGAACATACATTAACCAGAATCGTTTTAAATATGGTAACCCAAATGAATACGCAAGGACTCCGAATATACAAACAATTATCGCAAGTACAGCCTTGTGATCATCAGTCATTTCACCATTAGAGGGATTGTTATTTGGCACCTAGTTTCAACCTTACCCATTGCCAGAATGTCATACCAATTATTCTGTTTCGAAACATTACCAACTGATAATCAGCTTTGAAATAAAAACCAAATGAGACGAATGTAAACAGTGAATAAATAACATTATTCATCCAATCTATTGGAAATATTCCTTCCGACCACTGGAAATAGACAAACTGCCAACCCAGGATAGTAAGAATCGCTACAATCCGTTCCTTTTTTAATCGTGAAATAGCTACTACACGTATTGTTTCTAAGTCTAAGTTTTCAGCTGCCGCCGCTTCCCATGTGTTATATCCCTTCCTTGGTCCACTTTTCCGAATCAATTTTGTCGATTCACCGATATCACGAAAAGGATTTGAATGCTCTTTTGACCAACCTGGACGAACTATCCACTTAGCAACTCCAATACTGTTTTCCAGCATTTTTGAACGTTCTTTAGATTCAGGATTATGATGCTTCACGGCCAAGCCCCATACTCGCTGCCACTCTAGATATGGCATTCTTGATTGAATCATTCATAGCTTTCAAAGCTGGACTATCCATTAAGCTGGCGCCATCAAATATGAACCCTTTCATGTTCTTGGCTGAATCCCTGAAATTGTCAACCGATTCTTTCAGCTCATCAAAATTTGCCATTTTACTCATATCAAAATTACTCTTGTCCAATCCTTCAAACCCTGATTGAACCCTATCCATAACATCATAAAATTTTCCGATATTATCCTTTCCGAAATCAGACATTGGGCCGCCTGCTTCATTGATTGATTCCATCAGTTTTCGAGCTTTATCAATATCAGCCATTAGCATGCCCCCAATAAATGCCGGGTTATTTACACTGGACAAATCGATTCCAGAATTGGAGGCTTCAGACTTTGCTTTATTTGATCTGCCTGGAAAGAGATTGAAACCTCCACCAGCCTTCCGTCGTGACAACTCTTCTTCTCGTTTCTTTTTATCTTCCTCAGAAGCATTATCTGGCAATGGAGGTAAATTCCCCGCACCTGACGAATTGGTTCTGTTTGATACCTCAACCTTTTGATAGTTGTAGTCTCTGACTTTTGGTACTAAGAATATATTCCCATCAACTAACTTAATTGCTCGATTTGCATCCAACTCGACAACATTTCCTTTTTTGTCATATAGTTTTAAGGTTTCGGCCATGCTATCTTCCATCGCCAGAAAAGTTTCACCCTTACCTGTTTCCTGGTTGTTTGCTGAAAACCTAACACCTTTATCTAATAGAAAATCTTTTACACGATCAAAGTTTAGGTCTTCCTCTAATGGAATACCGCGTGCAAGTTCGTAATTCCCATCATTTTCGAATACGCCACCAACATTCTGATTTCCATTATCATTATCTTGAGCCTCAAATACCTGATCAGGACCTTCGATGCCGGGTGTAAATCTTGCAAATTTTTGAATTGATATCGGGTTATCACTTGGTGGATTCTGCACAGCCAATCCCTGACGTGGTACATCAAAAATCTGGTTATCCCTTTTGATTTCATTAAGTTGCTCATCACATCCTACTAACCATGTTTTATTTTGTAATTGTTCTAGCCGTACTGACGAAATTTGTTTCCCATCATCCTTGCTATAGACAAAAGAATTTAATTTATGAGCAATCTCACTTGAAAACCCCTTTCTTAGAAGGTTATCAATAAATGCGCCCATCCCCGGCGCTTCATCATTCTTACAGCTAGAAATAGAGAGGTTGATATCCTCAATTTGATCATTGTTTAACATTACAATTCCTTATTTTGAGAAATCTTTTCTAGCATCCAGAAGTTGGCCAACACGATCTGGCGAATCCTGAGTGATAAGTAGTAAATTACTAAGCAATGAAGTTTGCTGTCGGGTTTGCATCAGCATTTCATGTTGTATCTTTAAACCAATGCTACCCATGGCAATGACTTCACGCAGTAATGGCGCGGATTCATTTCCGGAACTTCTGTACATTTCGTGGAAAGTGGGGAGGTCTTTTGATTTAACTTGGAATTCAAGCGTCTCCATTAACGACAAAGTGCTTCCGCCCTGGGTTACTGTATTAAGTAGTGTTTTTAACTCGTTCCCATATGACACCAATCTAGAATCTACTTGGCTGGCTTCTTCATCATCCATGTAACTTGTATCAGTGTCGGCAACTGATGCAATCTGGCTATCCATTTTTTTATATGCGTCTGTAGATCCACGTAAGCTTCTATCAAGATCCTGGATGGCGCCATCAGCAACACTTCGTCGAACATATCTCGTGGCATAGTCCGCTATAAACTGCCTTCCTTCATGCGTTCTTGACGCTGCTTCGATTGAACCTTTAGGTAGTGCGGAAGGCTCAGCAAGCATCCTTCTTTTCACTCGGTCTCTGGCCATCACTCCTTCACGACTTTGACCGTTGTATGATGCTTCAATGAGTTGAGCGCCATTAATTCCTGTTGCATCACCATTTTTTATTTCATTATGAATTAATCTGCCTTCTGATTGAGCTGAATTCTGTGCTGAATCATCTAAAGCCGCAGCAACATTTGATCCTGCTTTCTTCACAGTTTCTGTTTTTCTTTTATTTGTTAATGCGTTTGTGATCACCCCGCCCGCATCAGCTGAACATGGTGATGAACCAGGGTTCGAGCCCAACTGAACTTTTACCCTTTGAATCTCTAATAGGGTATTCACATTCCGATCGGCAGCTACTGAATCAGCAACCATTTTTTTGGTATTTTCTTCTTGATCCATCATCAGCAAGCCATCGATACCTCGCGTAAACGCATCGTTCACCTGCTGAATGCCTTTATTCAAGTCATTAAGACGATTCAACTCTTCGACTACCATATCGTACATTTTCTTAGCTTCGGCAAGTTGCTTAGCTAAATAAGGTACTATGGCTGCCGAATCACCAAAGGCATGTGCTTGTTGTGGAATTGCCATCCCGCCGGCAACTGCTGCCACCCCTAAGCCTAAACCTAATGTTGAAAGTAGTTTTCTCCTGGTCTTTCCTGTCTCACGTAGATCTTCACTTGATATATTCCCTTCACTGGGTAATTCAATACGATCGATATACGCTAAATACTTAAGCCTTGTTTGCTGAGCAATGTAGACCTGCCGATCATTTCCATTAGCCTCACCTTGAGTCTCCATTTGATCACATGCTGCAAATATGATATCTCCAATATCCAGCATTTGTTCTTTAATCTTTTTAGTAGCTGCCGCCCCTGCAGAAACGCCTTCAACACTTAACTTATCTGCTGCATCAGCTAGCCCGGCTAAACCACCATTAATTTCATCGTCGAGATCCTTTATTGCCTGTAATGCACTAAGAAACATAGTTTCATCAGTAGTGTCATTCTCATTCTTATCAGTTGAATTATTCATATATCTATCTGAACCTCCGGTTCGAGTTCTTCAATTGATAAAGGCGCCAAATTTCGTTGATTTTGTATTTTCTTTAATGTGGCATTATAAGAGGCCACTAAATAATCATTCGCGGCCAGGTTCGCCGATAATGTTTTCATACCACTCCTGACTATTTCAGTTATTTCATTTTCAAACTCTATAAACGAGTATGTTTCACTTGGATCCGGTATTAACCAGGCAAGTACTATCAGTACTGCCGCCTGACTCTCGATCTCAATTTCTGCACCTTGGCTCATCACCACTTGAAGGTTTGTTAAATCAACCTCAACTTCTGCATGAATAGGAGAAGGCCCCAGCATCACTCTTGCACCTACATCTACAAGGTATGCGATATATGGCAACACAGCTTCCAACTGCGCTTCTTTTAGTGGGCAGATTCCACTTCTGAGCTCAGCCTCACGAACCCCTGACTGGGCAAGGTAGACCTTTAATAAAACAGAAAACTCATCCATTGCGTTCAATTTTGTCATTCTTGATGCTATTATAAAGTTTCATAATATACATAAACTCTGAAAAACTAAAGATATGATAAAGCAAACAATCAGGCTTGTCATTTTGACCTTAGCCACCCTTATTACGGGCCCCTTTAGGGCGCCTACGAGCAGGCTCTTTTTGTCCATTCTCGTTGGCCTGTTTTGTCAGAATTCAGTCGTAGGCCTCCCAATGGCTACAAAACTCGCAACATATGAGTTCGCCATTCGTATGGAACCAGAGCGATTAACATTTCTTTGTTATTGTGAATATCAAGGTCCCTTAAACAAAATTGAAAATGCCGGCTGCGACTCGCCAGGTAAGAATGCAATTACTGGAAACATAATTACAACTGAGATGATCGTAAGCTGGGTAGGCCACAGACTTGAGCCCCACCAAACAAAAAGGCTTCTGAAACTGACTCAATCCGAACCTTTAAACATCACCCTTTTCTCTGATGCGCCTCTAATGTCTTATACAACAAGCCTTGATTTCACCGGTACCATTGACCCTATCGGTCAATACGGTGCCTGTAGGTTCGATGTTAACGAGGACCATTTAGCATTTGTTCCAGATGGCCGGCTAGGTGAGATCGCTAGAACCGCTCTTTATTTGGATGATGCTTACCACCTATTAATGCCTGAAAAACAGAGGGATCGGTTTATGGCAATTCACTTGGCGTCACGCCCGACAACAAGAGAGAAAGAGCGGAATACACTAGCATGGAAGCTTAATAAGTCCTGGAATCCTTATATCGGACCTAGTCCAGAAAAACCAAAATACAACCAACACCTTAATCAATACTTAAATGATCTTATCTACAAACGCCAGGTATTGAAGAAATGAAGATATTTTCAATAATTATTCTTTTGGTGGGCTGCCTACCTAGTTTGGGACTGGCTGAACAGGAACCCGACCTTTCCGATGTGAAAATAACAGAAACCTGCCCCAACCCTATGTTGCGTCTTGCCAAAAAGAAGTCCGCAGACGGGCAAGGCCTGACTGAAGCGGTGAATATTTTTATTAGGCATGATTTAAACAAAGACAATATGGTTTGCTTTGATGAAGTCAGGAGAATAGATCCTCGTACTATTCCAAAATGGGGTACTTACGATCTGAATGAGGATATGTGCATCACCCCCAGCGAGGCTAAAACCGTCATTGAACGAGAAATTAAGGGCCGATGGATACGTCAGTATCGATCATTTGATTTAAACCGTGACGGTGAGATTAGGGCTCACGAACTTGAATTAAGATTGCGCGATCAAGGTGACGATGGCTTTAATACAGACGACTTTCTTCAAATATACGATATTGACTTTAACGGTAGCGTAACAGAGACTGAATTTATAAAGGGATCAATCGATTATCTTCAAGAAATTCGCTCTCAAATACCCACTGGAGAAAGGCATTATCAGGGTAAATTACGAGAAAATTACAGCACCATTAAACAGAAGTAAAAAACCATAAAGTAATTGAATATATATTGATGCGGTATATTTAAATATACCCCTGATTGAGTTACAATGTTTGTAATTCACAAGGGGTGATCGAAGTGCTATATTCAACTAAACAAATACTAGCTTTTATCAAGGAGCCTTCCAATGCCTGGCCCTATTATCGTTTAACCACTTTACTAGCAATCCCTCTATCTGCCAGTGCCCACGCGGAAACTGCACTAACCTCTTCAGATCTAAACTCAGTACTACGATACGCCTTAATTGCCGTTATAGTCTCTGTAATCGTCCCCTACATTAAACATCTCCATAGCAACTATATTGAGAAACGAGCTTTTTTGGCATTCATGCGTGTCAACGTTAAAAGCACTCTGTCGTTCTATGGCCGTAGACTTACATCCGTCCCTGATATTATTGAAAGTGTTAATCGCAACATGGGCACCGCTAAAACAATTCCATTAAGTGTCAGCGATGCTTTCAGCGAGTTCGGAGAAGTAGCAGAAACTACAGTCTCTATAGCCACCAGAATACTTGAGTCTAAAGAAGCTCTTATTGCCAAAACTCAACCTACGAAATTGCCCTATATCAGTTTCGTAGGGGGGATATCTGCAATTGAACTTGATCACCAGTCACCCATTTGGCAATTAAAATCGCAACACGTCACAGCAATCTCTGAATATGTAGTTTCTTTACGAGATATAAAAAGCTGGATCGATGAGCTTTATTCAGAGCCACTGGTGTCGTTATTTAATTCAAAAGAACATGCCAGTGAACTGCGATGGTTATCTGGTGCAGAGCAGTTATTACATCTGATAATCCTGCACTACCAACTAACAAAGAACCTTGATAGATTACTTGAAAATTAGAAGCAGAATCCCTTGCTCTTTGCATCGGGTATATTATAATATACCTATGAATAAAAGGAATTGTAACCATGAATAGCAACTGGGCATTAGATCCCCTCGAAGCACAACGCCGCACAAACTTAGCGAATAAAAGATCCAATGAACTTAAAGAGGCCAATTCTGAATGGGTTAACCATGCTACTAACCTAGAGAAAAATAATGCAATCTTGGTTGAAAAGTTAAACTACAGCGCTGCACTTGTTGAGCGCTATCAAGACTTAGCTAATACTGCAGGTAATAAATTAATAGCCTTGTCTAAGGGCAACACTATTATTGGATTTACAAATGCACCTGGCCAGGAGTTAGAGGTGTTAACTGCAACCCTATTAGAAATCTCTCACCTAGTCGGTGATCCACATGAGTACTGGATTCACAGAGCAAAAGCTATATCCGATTTAACAGAAAAACAAATGAAAGAGATTAACCTAAAATTACTGTGTCGAATGGAGTGGATAGATTGGTGCCTGCAGGTCGATGTTTTGGCAAAATTTGGTACTGCAGTTACTGAAGCATTTTTGAATGGTGATAACAAACAAATTCGTAATAGAGAACTATTGTCCTACTTCACTAAAGAATCAAAGCAATATCATGTACTTAGAGATAAAGCCATGGATCCAAAGCATGGGGACTTGGTACGGATCGAGTTTGAGAAAACACGGTTTAACTTCTGGAAAAATAGAATCAAGTATAAACATTGGGACGATGGATCGGTGTGCCCAAATACCGACCTAACCCTACATGCTTCACCTGACATCAGCCTGGACAGCCACCTCATTGGCGGCCAGATCGCTGAGAAGTTTGGTATCAATATCCGAACACTAAAAAAGGATGTTTGTTTCAATACTCAGCTTGCCCATATAATCCCTGATGGGTTAGATGGTAAAAACCTTAGCTCACACTATATCTAACCTTTATTTGGTTTTGGCGGTTCCGTAGCACTCGTCTTCAATGCATCAGGGTCTGCTTGGCCGGAGCCGCTATTGTTTCCATTTCCACCGCTACCGCCATCTCCATCCCTATCTCCTCCACCAGATTCAGGCTTCGGTGTTTGATTACTACCTGAACCTATGCCCATAGTGGCCCGTCCAATCGAACCCCCCATGGGAGCCGCAATTGCCAGTCCACCTTCTTTAGCTTCACGTTCACCAAGATCTTGATGATCATTAACACCCATCCAGCGTGTAAGAGCATTTGGTAATTCCCAGGTTAATGAAAATGACTTGTAGCAAGCAAAAATATGAGCTGCTGAAAATACAGCTAATGTGCCTGCGAATTCACTTATATTGCCAAACCAACCACCTGCATTTTGAATATCCATACTTGGTAATATTGAAATATTAATGAAGTGGCCAAAAACCCAATTGATACCTATACCAATGAAAAATCCAATTACAATAAAAAGTGGTCTCAATATAAGCGTAAAAATAATCGGATAACCACCGCCACCTTTTCCCCAAATATCGTGCCCATCTGGATGAGAATGCATCATCATCCAAAAGTTTGATCCAATTAATGCTTCCATAACATAAATCAAATAGCCGATTGCCGCTGCGGTAAACATCAAGTAAGGCATAGCAGGAATAATATTCGCACATAGAAAAGCGCCGGTTAATAGCGGGCCACTTATCTCCATTAACAATGTGATTATACTGCCGATAATTGACTCAGAAAATGCTCCAAGAAACGCGAACGGAGAAGTAAGTACGGATGATTGAGATGCTGAAGCTGTACCAGCACCCATCGCTTTAATAATCGCAACAGTTGTCACTGCTACTGCATATCCATTCATGATAGTCACACCTAAGTGGCGAACTCTTTCAATTGGGCTAACATTTAGGTTTTTTGCATCTGCGAACATAGTTCCGTTAATGAGAGTGCCCGCGATTACATTAGTCACCTTCTGGCCCACGTTCGATGCACCTGATGCCCCAGCTCCATTTTCTAGCAACATTGCAGCTAACTTCATACCCGTGGGGCCAATGCCAGAATCAATAATTTTCGATATTGATTCATACCGGGTTACTGCCTCCACTGAAGCCTCGGTCAATGACTGCGGCGATCCACCTTCATCTCCGCTACCATATTGAACACCTTTGCGTGTATTGAGTGTTGGGAAATCTTCAAAAGAGTAAAATGCCATTAGCTCTGTTTGTCGATGCTCGAAAATCCAATAAACAGAACCTAGACTCATCCAGCCTAATTTTTTAATTGCTTCAAGGCCAGCGCCATTTGCTGGATTCTCGGCTGCTAATAAAGCTTCCGTCACACCCTTACTTAAAGTGTCATAGAAAACTCGTTGGGCAGTCGTTAGCTGTGCGGCCAATATTCCAGGATTAAAATGACCATTTCCATTTCTCACAATATAAGTAGGGCCAGTATCCTCATTTCCTGGTGAGTCCCCAAGGTCACTAACATCGGGCTCGCGTGAAATAGTATTAGATGCTCTATCATCCCTTTTAGAAGCCTCACTAATATCGATCCCGTAGTAATCAACCACAGCTTGTTCTAAATCCTGGTTCAACTTATTCATGGCAGTGCTCAATGAATTATACTTTGAGTTTAGGATTGTATTTCGCCATGCGCGACTCCCCTCTTCAGTTAGCTTTCTTATGGATAAAACATCTTCTGAATCTGCAGTTATATCCTCAGAAAACTTTCCAAGGTCATATGTTTGACCTTTATCAATTTCTTCCTGAAGTTTAAGTTGGTGGGCAATCAACGGTCCAGACTGACCTCTAGTAATTTTGTCAGGCCATTTCTCTTTCGCAATTAGCTCAGGTATTTCCTCCAACTTATAATTTGTGGCCATGCTATTTGGTAAAAATACACTTCCACATTGTCCAGTATCACCAAATTGGTAACGTTTGATACTTGTTGTAAGTGGATTCAATCCAGTTTGCTTGTAAATCTTTCCTATCGCCTCATAAGTTGCGTTTTGATCCGAGGAATCAAGGAGCGGGTCAGAAGTACCAGAGCCAAATGCATCTGAAAAGAAGCTAAAAAATCCGGAGTTACTAGGTGGGAGGCTAACACTGGTCGATCCTGTGACACTGCCTTTACCATCTATAACCAATTCGCGAGGAGCGGTAGTCGTTATATCAAACGAGCTATCTTCAGTTGCCAGAATTGCCATACAGGCATGTGCTTTTGCCATAGAAGAAACAAAAGATTCATTTGTTGAAGGCACTGGGTCGATTACTGGGGCAGACATTAATAATCGAGATGAATAGTATGCAACTCCTGACGCAACGCTCGTTCCAAAAAAGACACACAAAATTACGAACACTTGGATACCCGACATTCCAGCAACCGCAGGGATCGGAAAAACCATTGCTACACTTAACATTGATCTAGCTGGTGTCCAGTAGGTATTCCACTCTTTACCTAAAAGCTCCCCGTCTTTTGCAGTTTTAAATGTTCCATAAATTACCAAGTAGGTTACAAGTATTCCACTAACGGTCAGTACCAGGAATAGGATTGAAGTGATTACAAATAATGTTGCAGTGGGTGCGGAGGAAGTGCTTTCAACTAATGCTCCTTGCTTAGTTTTAAATTTCCCAGTCGTTGAATCAATTAAGTAATCGTAGATAGACTCAACAGGCCCGCCTAAGAGCCTTTTAAGCATTATGTATATTAAATCGGCTTTCGACATGCTGAGTTCATTAACCCACCCTTGTAGATCACCTAAATTACTAGTGGTGGGTGTTGGTATTGTGCCACCCGTGGTATTTGATGCTGTAATTGTAATTACAGGGGATTGAGGTACTGAATTTACAGGCGCATTTAAAATGGAAGTTGGAATATTTAGGTTTGAATTAGTAAGAAGTTCGGCCGCAGTGGCTGGGCTGGTGTTGCTATTCGGTTTGAACACCTGGGTCTTATTCTTAATATCGTAAAATGTGTCTTGGGCCGTTTGTTTATTTGGTTCAAAATCAAGTGTATCTTCACCTGACAAGAATATGTCTAGCCATTCCTCATCTTCTTGAACGGCAGAATCGACCGCCATCAAAGTTACAAACTCATCTGGGTTGAAAGTACTAGATGGTAAGCCTGCTGGTGAAGCACTACTTAAAATTCCATATGGATCATTGCCTGTGATCATGGGTTGATCGTAAGCAATATTCATATAATCAACAGCCAGTGCAGCTGCTTCCTCATCACTCAAACCAGTCTCTAAAAAACCCTGAACTGTCGACAGGTAAAGTGCTTCTCTTGCGATGATTGCATCTGACAGGTTGCCCTCATTTAAGGCATAAGCATAGTCCACTAACTCTTGAGAGGCGTTTTCGTGGCCAGAGATATATCCAGTACTATTTAAAAATTGCTCTTTGACCAGGGCACCATTGGTCGGGCTACCGGTCAGGTCCGTTACTGTCTGTTCCGCTAAAAGGCTAGCTTCTAATCGTGTCTCGGTAGATAAGCCTTGAAAAAATTTTCTGTCATCGGAATCAGCCCCAGCATTAGCTGTACTGCGTATAGCTAGAAAAGCCGCGGCCTCAGCCTCTGTTAGCTCAATCACGCTAGTTGAGTTACTTCCCTGATTTTGGACACGAACAGAGTAACTGCCCTCTTTACAACCATTGGGTGCCTGGCAGGTACCTAGATAACCTCCACTACTATCTGGCATTACAGTGACATTACCTTCAAATATATCACTGAGAGATGTCGATTTTTTAGTTATGTCATAAATTGAAACTTCAGGTTCTGGGGCCACCTCATTAATGCTCACCAGGCCCGTATCCTCGGCATTCAGCCACTCTTCCACGTTGAAATCTGCAGAAATAGCCATGTTTGACCATAGCATTAGCATCATGACTCCAGAAGTGAGCTGTTTTAGCATCGCCCTTCCACCTTGATAATTTGTATATAATGGTTAATATTTGCAATATACCCGAATACTACTCCAAGAGATTATTTACAGCAAATGAACGATGCCAATGAATTTATAGAGGCTGTCGAAAAGCGAGAGACTTGGACGGTCAATCTGCATGGACAGGCACTTCAAGCCAAAGCGTACAAATTAGCAGACCGAATTTTGCTTGATGCTCACAGCGCCAAGGATGTACCAACCTACACCTGGATACTTTTCATAACTATACTTCCTTTCGAGAAAAGCTTAAACGCCCTATCCGATTTGTCACTGCTTCTCAAAGGGGTGCTAACCACCATCATTTCAATACGTGATGATGATCCTGCCGAAATCAAAATGGCAAGAGACGTGATAATTGGCAGATTGAACCTGCTTATGAGGAATGAATTACATGAGGCTGTTCTCACTGAAAAGCGTCGAACTACCATTAATTCGATATTGAGTATGATGCATGGCAATAACTAGCAACAGCACAGCGGCCATAAAAAAGAATGTCACGCACCGTGCTGCCACACCAATATCAACGGTTATCGCTAGATTTTGGCAATCACCTAAGTTCGCATTAGTCCCTCTATTGGGTATCGCGTTGATTTTTGCTGTACCTGGTTTTTCAATTGCTATTTTTGTTCTCTTGATTCCGTTCCTGGTAGCCAATTTAAAAACCAAGATAAAGTTGCCCGGTAAACTGCCTATGTCCAGTGGGTTGAAAATTGACCCTAATTCGCCTGCTGCGGGTAAAGAAAACCAATTTAACCCTGCACAGGGAATTACATGTCTTGGTGTGTGTAGTGAAACAAATAAACAAGTCTGGGAAGATTCTGATAACGAACGCCGGCACAACGTGACTTTGGCCACAACCGGTGCTGGTAAGACGTACGGTTTAAGATGGCACATGTTAATGGCTCTAGTACAAACCACTGGTGTTATAGCGGTGGATGGTAAAGGTGATATAGAGCTTCCACTTGAAACTGTAAACTTAATAAGGCGTTTTCTTAGGGACGAAGATTTATTAATACTCAATTTTAAACAAGGTAATAAAAATGTTTACGCAGAAACAGGTAAACCTAGAACGAATACATTCAATCCGCTAGCAACAGGATCTACCACGTATATTTCAGAGGTTCTGAAAGCACTTTTATCAGGTGATGACCCAAAAGCAAAATCTGGTGACGTTTGGCAAAAACGAGCTGAGTCTATGGTTGAGCTAATTGCTAAACTTGTTACATATAAGCGGGATCATGGAAATTTTAAAATCAGACCTGGAACAATTCGTGATCTTTTAGATTTGAAGGCGTTATGTAAAGTATATTGTGATGAAGATATCCCACAAGAATATAAAAATGGTCTTAGGCTGTACTTCAATACATTAGGTGATATTGATGAAGCAAAGGTAAAGTCATTTGCGAACGGTGAAGAAGCCCCTGCTAAAGTTATGGAGCAACATGGGTATGTAATAATGCAAATACAGCCTGCATTGCAGGTACTAGCTGATCAATATGGTTTTATTTTTGATACGGACACCCCTGATATTGATCTCAAAGATGTTGTGACCAACAACCGCTTTTTACTTGTATTATTGCCTGCAATGGAAGTGTCAGAGGGCACACTAAGAAACACCGGGAAGATAATTCTGGCCGCTTTAAAAGGTATGATTTCTGGCGAATTAGGGGATGAGTATGCCGGAAATGTTGATGATATATTGAATTCTAGGGTTACTAAAGACCCTGCGCCAATGAAAATATTTTTTGATGAGTGTGGATATTACGCTGCTATTCCAGGGATTGAAATACTTCCAGCCCAAGGAAGGGGATTAGGATTTGCATTTTACTTTATTGGCCAGACATATACTGATTTAGAAAAAGGCGGTAAAGAAACTGCAGAAATTATCTGGGGTAATGCTAATAATAAAACAATAGGTAAAACTGAAAGTGACGCTACATATCAAAAAGTAAGTGATCGTGTTGGAGAAGTTGAAGTTCTTAAAACTGAAAGAGTAAATCTTAGAGAAGGAGCATTAGCAACGGCTCGTGTTGGAGCTGATAGTTTGTCATATAGCCGTGAGAAAAGATTACACATGTCAGATCTTACTTGCCTACGGGAAGGTCAATACTATCAAATATTCAACAACGAACTTCTATCGATTAGAACTGGTGACCCTTCGATAAAATCCAAAGTTCAAGAAACAAGATATAACCAATTCATTGGGTTAGATCCAATACCAAAGTCAACACAAGAGGCCTTATCTAGAGATTATACATCCCTGATTAATCAATATAAGTCTTCATTAAAGGATAAGAAAAATAACAAAAAGCCGAAACCAGTAAAATTAGACAGCTTCCCTCACGTTAGGAGTATCGTAGGGAAATTAGTTGAATCTAAAGCCACTGGAAAGCTTTCGAATGCCCCGATAATAGATTGGCAAGCAATGGTCCAAAGCCTTCTTCAAAAAGACACTGACGCAATTGAACAATTGAATTCAAGTGTGGCTCTCGATATCTTATTTGGAGAAAATCAGCCTGGAAGTGATGCACCTATTAACTCGAAAGAAAACTCTCAGTTAATAGGTGAAGAAACTAGAGAAGTAGAAGTAGAAGAAATTTCTTCAATTAACAATTTAGAAGTCCCCGTTTCTGATGACCGTTCATGGACTGAAATAGCCTTAGAAGCTGACAATAGCCCACCAAAGAGTAACGTGATATACGAGGAAGACTCTGAAATACGTGATTTTGAAGATGTTGAAGATGAGGACGAAGATGATGAAGGAGGCATGAAAGATGCCTCTAGTATTGAGACAGAACTAGAATTTTACCAATATCAAGTCGAAACAGGCCAAATAACGGAAGAAGAACACCGCAGAATCACTTCTGAGATAACAAATGAAATGAATTCTGGTAATCTTCAACTACAAGAAGAAGTAGATGTAATGCTAGAAAGCGAATTCGAGTCAGATCCATTCGAAAACCATAATCTCGCTACAATCGGCTTAGAAACTAACCTAGAAAGTGCTAGTTCAATAGATAGTATAGAATCAATATCAAACCAATACCCTTCAGAGAATCAATCGGAAGCTATAGCGAAGAAATTGACCAAAGAAAAGGTAATGGAAATAATTGATAACGTTGATACATGCTTCAACAATTTGGACTTTAGCTAATTAGTAATAGGAACTTACACTCATGAACGAATCACAAATATTCACATTGGAAGATGGCCGGCCAATAGATCTTACATTGTTAAACTCTACCCTAGATTCTATTAATGAAATTGGTGTGCAAGGAATCCACCTAACTGAGTTTTTTAATATATTTAGTGCCACACAAGATGAATGCCAGGTGGCCCTAGGTATCAGTAGCAATGTTTGGACAAAAAACGCTCAACATATTGGTGTCATTAAAGATGTAGGACTAGCAATGGTCGTAAGACATTTCCTACATCATCCAGAGGAATGGCCGGTTACCTATCGTGGAAACCCTGATTTACAGTTTTTGAAAAACAAATACAAAGAATTAGCTGTTCCAGAAAATGAGGCAATAATTGGAATTCTAGTAGGCCGGGCCCAACATACAGTTTATCGTTGGAACAAAAATACTGAAGGTGCCGGGAAGCAACATATAAAAATTTTACTTCTTTGGCTTGAAAAATTAGGCCAAATGACAAATTCAAAATTACCTAGTGATCAAGCAAAAGGATCTAAGCTTTTTGATCAGTATCTTGAGGGGATCAAATCAGAAGCAAATATCCGAAAAATCGATTTTATGAAAGCTCCCAGCTGGGAACCTAAAAAAGAAGATGATATTCCGACATGAATAATTCAACGCTAGCTACAGCCATTACTCTATCTTTGTTCTGTACTTCACTGCAGGCAGCAATACCACCTGCCGGTAGTGATTTGGCTCGGCCACTCGAGACATTGAATAGTGAACGACAGGCTACAGGTAGCGTTAATTCCGACATTCTCGACACATCTCCGTGCCAGGCTTCTAAACGTGACTATGCTTCATATTTCTTAGACCTATACGAGTCTAAAGAACCACTAATGAATGAATGCGGCCTGGGTAAATTAATAGATTTCGATGTACTGGAATTGTTCGATCCATTTGGTTCTATTTTGGATTCAATGCGTGGTGCAGTTTGTGGCCTTGTCAAAGACATTCATGACCCTTTTGTCACAAGTTTAAATCGCGAGATATCTGCAACTAATGCCTGGATGAGACAACAAGAACGGGGATATTCAGATTGGGTTGATGAGGCCTCCAGGAATGCTGCTGGAGCAATTTACGATCCAACGAGGCACAATCCCAAGGTACCTTGGTTTAATCCTAGTACAGGCACATGGGAGGATAAGAGTGCAAGTGAAATGATTTGGGATGCTACAACCAACTCTTGGGTTCCATTTGTAGATAATTATGTTGCACTAACAACAGAGGAATATGAAGATAGGGTTATTGAAGATGGCGGTACCGTGAGTACAGGTACTAATGTAATTGGTGATGATAATATTGAAATATTAATTACACCAACGACCGAAACCAATAATGAATGGGACGAGCTTTATAACGTTTACCAGTGAAAAAAGGGCCTTAGGCCCTTTTTTTTATACTAGTTAAAGCTACAAGTTAAATTATGCTTAAACGGTGTTGTCGAAGGTGTAGTTGCTGCTGCATTCGATACCTCCATTGACGTAATCTCATCCCAGTAACTACTGTTAGACTTTGAAATCCCCTTCCACTTTAAAATGATTTGATCAACTTTTTCCGATCCATTAAAGAAAGTTGTGTAATTACCACCTTCAGGTTGAAGCCAAACATTTTCTACACTCATTGTAACAAGTGGTTGGTACTTACCCGCTGCCTGGACATGTTTAATTGCAGAGATCCCAAGTCTTTCTTTCAAATAACCATACCCCTTAAGAGGCCTAATACCTTCTTTTTCACTAATACGGGGCTGGGATGGTCCGCCAGCATCACTCATTGTAGTTACTACTTTACCAATTGATCTTGTACACCCGCGACCACAACTTGTTAAAAATTCCAATTCATACTTAGGCTTTAGAATACGTGGATGACTAGCAACCTGTGCTTGAATTACATTCGTTGCGGTGCCGTATAACCCTTGCATTGCATCTAATTCACCTTCAACCCATTCATTCGTTAATATCGGTGTTCCATTATACCGAATCCTATACCCTTTCAGTTTTGATAAAGTAACCTCAATCGTTTTTGCCGTCATAATCACAGGGGTTATAACCAGCGGATCATCGAAGTCACCTGGGCCATCTAAATTCTGAGTCGGGCTTGTCCAGGCCTGATAAAATTTATAATCAGATCCTCTTTTATATAAGCTATAACCCCAAGAATATGAACGCCTAAATCGTAAGGCTCCATCACTACCGGCACCAACTGTTCGCCAAGATTGATGTGTTAGAGGTCTTGTACACGAGTTGTCACTAACATCAGGGCACTCAAAAACATTAACATTTTGTGCCGGTATAACACAGTTAGCCACAATCTCATCTTTGTCACCAAACAAACTAGATAAATCTTTTATTGCGCCAGCTACCTCCCCTGGCAATACAACGATATCAGAAACATCAAATCCTACTGTCGGGGCAGTTGTTGTAACGACGCCACGTCCTGTTCTGTCATATTGGGCTACCCCGTCAGATACAGCGACTGATGCTGAATCTACCCAAACCTGAGCGTTCACAACAGTACTTCCTAGTACCCAAAGAGAAAATATGAGTAATTTAAATTTTTGATTGAACTTTTTCATGACATTCTTCCTTTTTAATATTATGAGTTTTATAGTTTGTGTAAGGTCTTACAAATTGAACTACTTGAAACACGTTTGTATACTGACATCAGGCGATTTGAGTATTGAAGTCCAAGTTTACTAAAGCGGTTCCCAAACCCTCTATGATATGCGGACAAAGCTAGAATTATATCCTCAGTACGGTCTAATTCAGTTCTCAAAATAAATGCTGAAGACAAAATATTAACTGCACCATTATCACGAAGAGTTACGTGCTCAATTCCATACTCATTTTTTAATAAATCCATCCACACCCCACCCTTTTTAATTTGAGCAAGCCCTGTATCAATTGATCCATTTGAATGATGTGTATCAAAACCTGTGCTACCACCCTCCCCTTCTTGCAATGCGTAAATTAAACATACATCAAGATTAAAAATTATCGATGCGTCTTTGACAGCTTCTAGTTCAAGATCAGAAAGTTTTCCGTGGGCCCCTGTGGCGTAACAGATTACTAAGCCCAAGAATAATATCTTTAAGAACACTTAGTGATTACCAAGACGCGAGAATTTATTAACGTATCATCAGTTTCTGAGGGACCATCGGTAATCATGCGCACATCAATTTGCCAACTTGTCGGCAGTGGGATGGCTACCACATCAAATGTTGAAATTGGTCTACCTGGAGACTGAGCCAATCCAGCCATGGAAACAAAAACTTGAGGAGATAACCCAGTTGGACATGTAGGCTTTTCTATAAGTGATTGGTGTTGCGCCATTGTTATATTGTAAACGCCCTGGCTTGCATACCTGTTAAGACCCTGGATGTACAATTTGTCAGAAATCACAGTTGCATCGTTATTTCCGTTTTCAATAAATAAGTCGCCATTTTCCCCTGTCATTACTACATTTCGAGCGTCACCATTCGGGTGTTCACGAAATTCAATTGAAGAGTCGCCACCAGCCCCATCTCCAACATAGACTCGACTTAAGAAATCACCTTCGTTAGCAAATAGATTTCCTATAGCTACTAAGTTTCCCTGTGTAGTGATATTTTGTATGGCATCAATAGCCCCGGCCGCTGATATATTACCTGCGGTTGTAATTGAATCCCCATTATCATCGAAGCCAGATACCACTAACTTCGCACTATTAGCTGCACCAGTACCTAAAACAGAATCTATTGTTAGAACGCCTGCAATGTTTACAGCACTGCCTAGATTTATATTATCTGTAAGGGATACTGTAGCTGTTGCACCACCAAACAAGTTACCTACGTTGTATATTGAATTTCCACCCATGTTTGCATCGGCATTCATTTGAGTGGAGCCATCGGTTCTAAACCAGATATCATTACTTACTGAGGTGGAAATAGTTGCCGTTACTAATTGTCCAGGAATGTTCAAAGTATAATCTGAAAAAGTTTGAGCTACGGGTGTATTCCCAGATAAAAATGATGCAGCAGTTCGCCTAATTAGAGCGGCCATATTAGGATCAATTTCACCTTTATGATTAGGCCAGGGTAAAGACACAACTGCGGTTACTACCCCTGTACCTGCGTTAACAGTTACTACTGTTGAGTAACTATTTCCAAAAATATTTGTATTTCTAAAATCGCAATCTAAAAATTCGCCGGCAGCCAAACCGCCGGCACAACTTGGCCCTTTGAGCCAATTTGTGCCAACGAAAGTACCGGCTGTGGTTGCCATTCCCCCTTCCGAAATTAATTTCATAACAGAAAATGACATTGTTTGAAGGTGTCGCCCAGATTGCTCAGCCTTTGATATGCTACGCTTTTTATCCTGAATGGAATAAAATGAAAGAAACATAAATCCAACTACAGCGATTATGAATAGTGCACCAATGATGGTTGCAAACCCACGCTGTTTTGAAGATGGCGCCCTGCTATTTGGTGATACCTTCATTGTCGTTAACCTTGTGTGAAACGAACTTTGTATGTTGGAGAATTAGTTGCACACTGGGTTGCTAATGTGGCCTGCTGAAACAAAACCGGTGAAGCTGCAGTCATATCCTTGATCGTTGTCCAGGAGTCACCACCAGCTGCAGAAATTTCAACACGCTGAGATCGCTCAGACATTGCTTTAATATCAAGGGCACAATATTCACTAGGCATGCCGTCATAATCAATTCGAAACAAATCTGTTCGTGTATCGTCTGCCGCTACAACAACTGATGTTGAAGAACCATAAGGAGTAGTTATTGTTGCTGTTGCACCGGTACCACGACGCATACTAACCGGAGCCAATTTCCCATCAACAACAGTGGCATTGTTAATACCCGTATATACAAAGTTTGGTTCAAAATACGCAGAGATTTGATCAAGCATAACGACATGCAGTCCACGTAGTTTTTGCCCTTTCCCCTTTTCTCGTTCCCCCCCTACTTGAGTCATTATACCGGCTCCTAGAATGGCAATTGCAGCTGCTACCATAATGAATTCGATCAACGTAAAGCCCTTCTGGGACTTGATACGCTTTGTGGTTAGTTGAGTTTTCATGTCTTTCTCCTTGGTTTTAAAATTGTCAGTCTGTTTGAAATTCTGTTTGGATAAAATGTTCATTTTTCTTTCCTTAAAAGGCACCCGTATCAAGAGCGTCTGAAGCTCCACCGACAATGCCAGCAGCATAAATACCGACAAATATCAGTAATATCATTACACCGAAGAATGTTGCACGTACAAACGAGGCTTTAATCCGTTTGGCTGCAATTTCTGTAGCTTCCCGCCCGATTAATTGAATAGCCTCATCTGCCGATCCACTGTCGCTGTAATCATATATTTGCTCGATATCAGTATCGGTAAAGAAATTTATATCTATGGCCTCTGCTTCGTTATAACGGCCATCACCTAATCGAAGAGAAATTTCTTTCGATATACTTCTAAAATATGGTGTAGCAGTAGCCGCTTGAAGAGAAAAATATTTTGAAAACGGAATTCCGGCATCTACTGAAGATGATAACGAAATAAGTGAAATTGCAGCTGTATACTCCCGGTACTGGGAATATATAACCATATTAAAATCTAGCCATTTTCTGAATTTTGTTCTTGGTCTATTCGATAATGAAAAAATCACGTATGACAAAAACAGAATAAGTCCAACAACTATTATTGGGAACCACACTTCCATAAACGGTACTACGTTTAGAATTATAAACCGCGAGTGACCCTCTAGTTTCGATGTATCGCCTATCATATCAATTGCTTGAGGAGCCATAATAAACGTAATTACTGCTAGGATACCCAGACCAAATACCCATACGATAATTGGCATGATGGACATAGCTATAAAGGAGTTCTTTAGCTCGACTTTTGACTCAGCTATTTTCACTAAGCTGTCAAACATTCCACCGGCTTTTTGCCGTCTCTCAGCAACGTTTATGTAGAAGTATTCATCGCTAGGCACAAAAGGTTTCATTGAATCTGCGATTGAAACACCGGTACGAATACTTTCATCGATTTTTATGTATACATCACCACCGGAAATCTTCTTTTTCTTTGATCGTCTTGCCTTATTTTTAAAAAGCGTAACAATATTTTTTCCATCCCTATAGTATTTGGAAATTATTCGATAAAGTTCCATACGTCGCTGCATAGTTAAGGTGGGTTTGGTTAGGTGCTCGAAAATAGTTTTAAAATTCATTAACCTACAGCCTTCAATAATTTAATTGGAGCCAATAAACCCTCGTAACTTTTGTTTCCAAACAGGAATTCTAAAGAGTCAAATTCAGACGAGTTTTGAATTGGACATACCTCTCCATTTGCTACTTTCCACACAAAGTGATCCAACATAGTATTGCCAGTAAAAGATGTTTCACACGGCAACTTCATATCTTGAGTCCAATATTTTTCTGCACCTACATAATCGCTTTGCCTAATATGTTGATTTAATTGTGAATCCGGCATCAACATCTCTGCACAAACAGTCATTCCTTTCGAACCTTCACTGCAAGAGTTACAACCGGCAGGATTACGTATTTTGATAAGGGAAGCGTGTTTACCAAAACCATTCATTAAGTATTTATGATCATTTGTACCCTTAATGTCATTGATACCTAATGCACATTGAGTACATACCTTTGGAAGCAATAACTGACATGTAATGAGATTAAAGAAACCAGGGCGGCATAGTGTCTCTTTATCAATACCGATATCACCAAGACGCTCATATGTATAAAGAGCGCTATCTGCGTGAAGGGTGGTAACAATTTTGTGCCCGGTATTTACAAAATCTCTTACTAATTCAGCTGTCACTTCATCTCGAATCTCACCTAACATAATTGCATCTGGGTCTTGTCGCATAAGTGCCTTGAGGTAAAGATTAAATGCCATCTTTCGTTTTTCTTCCTCACTTGCTTTGTCATCATCAACAACACTCGCATCTATAGACCTCTGTGCTATCCCATCAAATCGATATTCAATTGGATCTTCAGTTGTATCGAAGCACCATTTTGGATTCTTTATTTTCATATCCAATAGAATTTTCATATTTGTGGTACTTTTACCGCTACCCGTTACCCCAACTGTGATAATTAATCCTTTCTTAGTTGATAATGCCCTTCTCAATAAATAAGCATGCTTATCTGTGTAACCAAGTTGTTCATATGTCAATCCAGAGACTGACGAGTGATCATTCTTAAGTATTCGTAACACTACTTTGGATCCACCATCCATTGGTGAACTTTGCCATCTCAATGTTAGATCTTCTAATTTACCACCTGCATTAACCGTAATGGATATATCTGCTTCTTGGATCTTACTGCTATGCCATGGGCTTTTAGATTCATTATTTTTCATGTTGTTAAACAACATTCGACACATTGAAGATATTGATTGTTCGGCCATTGTTGTAAATGGCCTCATTTCTTTATCTATCCGAAATAAAATATCTCCGGGAACATTTTCCATATAGAAGATATGAATATCACTTGCTCTCAATTCAACAGCTTTGCGTATTAAGTTATAAACATCACTTTTAGCTTCACTAAAAATCTCGTTTTCATCTAATTTTTTCTTACTTTGGTCAATGGCGCTGAGATATTGGATAACAGAAGAACTGGCCTTTTGTTTTCTAATATCGTGGCACCATTCTTCCTTAAGAAGTAATGCCTTTGCCTTTTTATAAGTTTGTTTGTTTGTTGCATCTACAACCACCGCCTCAGCAAAATATAAGTATCCGATTGTCGTTTTTGCTGTAGGACGAATAAAAGCAAATAACTCCTGAGTGTCACCTGGTAATTGCTCGTGTAAACCATGAATCAATGTGGCGTCATGAGGCAAATCTAAGTCACTGGGCAATTCAATTAGTTTTTTCTTAACGTTATCTACTTTTAATATTTCCTCTTCTTTTGAAGGGACTATAGATGTATTAAATTTTGCAGCAATAAGATCAAAAATCTCTATGTCGAACTGCTTAAGCTTAACCCCAGATGTACTTTGATTACGCAGCCATGTGCGAGCTTCATCTGACGCAGTATTTTGTGTATCAGATGAAATTGCCAAAACCTCATCGCCAGAAACTTCAACAACATATGCCACGAAGTTATCAGGAAGATGTTCTGGCTTTGAGACGATTGCGTAATCAAGGTTCATTCTATTCACTCACAATTGAATTTATATCAATTGGTAATTTACCGATGCGTATTCGTCTATCTCCACTCTTGATTACAATATCGTCACGATTCACAGACAACACTTTCCACTTTCCACCAACTAAGGAGTCGCCACGTTTAATTGAAAGTGTATTTTCACCCCACTGAAGCTCAGCACTTAAATTGCCAGACATTCCGCTAATATTGCTCACATAGGTAGTTGGAGCTTTCTTTACAGAAATTTGATTCCCTCGACTATCAAGGTATCGATCCCCAGATTCCTTACCCCTAAATTCACGCGGAACAGAACCATCGCGCATAAAACTATTACCAGAATCCCCTGTAGCACTTGCAGTACCGCCCAATGCAGTTTGTACATTTTTTTGAGCTTCTATGAACAATAATTTTGAATCCAAATATTCTCTGGCCCGCATCATTTTGTTAAAATCTTCCTCAGTCGGAAGATAAGCTTTTCGTTCGTCACCCAATATCATGGTTTGATTTTCAGAGGCATAGGCGCCTGAACTCAAGATAAGTAATAACAATGCCAAAATTTTATTATTAATCTTCATATTATTTCCCATTATTATCTCTCATTAAATATGAGCCTCTTAAGTTAAAACTGGTTTGCCCATTTTCTGTCTGAATCGAAATACTATTAATCGATATATACTTCGAGGTTAAGTTATCAAGAACTGTATCCACCTGGTGATCATAAGAGCCTGTCGCTGCCCAACCTATGATCATATATTTTGTGGCAACAGTTGGATCTGGGCTAATTTTCTTCTTTTTGAAATCAACCTGCATTAATTCTGCATTGGTTGTATTCATCGTTAATCCAGGTCGTGATTTAGAGAGCATTATTGATTTTGAAGTAATTTCCCTTCCACTATCAAAAGGGGGAAGTTCTTCAATAGTATGTTGCTTGGTATAAAGATCCTCCATCTGAATACTTGTACCTCCAAATATATTCTTTCCATCAGTTGAAAAAGTAACTGCTTCGAAATATAGCGCTAATTTATCTAGAGCTTTATCAAGGTCACTATAGTTTTCGTTAGCTTTGTAAGTGTACTCACACCTTCTCTGTAGAAGAGTACATGTCATATGAGATTTTCTGTATCCGTATGAATAACTTGGTAACTCCCAAAATTTTGCTCGATTTTTAAGTGCCCATTTTCTATTTATACCGAGAATTTCACCGGCGATATTTGCACTAACAATCTTCCGAGTTTCATCTTGGATATTTATAACTGGACCAGTGTTCTTTACAGGTGATGCGTACTGTAAAATTGGAGCTAGCTCATCTTTATTAAATCCGCCAAAAAAATATCCACTAGCTACTATTAAAAAAAGAACGAATGAAATCTTTGTAATCGCATCTCTTGTCAACAGAATTCTATAATCGAATCCTGTACTAGCCCCCCCGATTCTAGCTTGCGACCTGAAACCAGAGTTAAGAAGAAGATCACTCAACTCATCATATTCGTAATTTGTTTGGCGCCAATTTCGTTGTAACAGAAATTCTTCCCAACCCTCACAACCTTCCAAATTTATTGAAGGCAAATAACTGAATAAAATTGGTGAATCAACACTAATTATATTTTCAACTTCATCATCAAGAAGCTCATTCAATAAACGAACAACCTCTTTTACATCTTCATTTACAACTTCAAACTCTGGAACACCTTCGCTTATTAAGCACCCCCAATATTGTGGAGCTGAATTTTTATCGGGCTTAGGTAATTCAATTACCCATGCCGAGGATTTATATTGTAGTGCCTGTATTATTGCTAATGACATGCAGTCTTTTGATAGCTCATCATTAGACTTTGAATGTTTTACTACACCCCAAGAATACCTCCCGGTACCCTTTGCGATTACTGATCGATCAGAATTATTTGTCTCTGCCCAGTCAGCAGACAAATCACCCTTCTTAGTAGCAGATTGCCAATTAAGGCCTACAACAATTTCGTGATCATCATGCGTAAATTCAAACACTGTTGTAGCTCCCTATACTTCACTAGATCCGTTTGAGATCTCTGGTGTTAATAGAATCACGTAATATGTACGTTCAGTTTCGTCTGTAGCTGAACCAAATAACCAACTAAACCAACCTGAAAAAGTCCCCTGCTCTTGAAAGCTATTAGATCTATCGTGGTACCCAGAAATAACTATTGTTTGAGCGTTTTTCATTGAGAAAGTATGTTCATACTCACGAGATGAAGTTCGGGCACTTTGGACAATTTGGCCGTCGGCCCCAATTGGAATGTCTTTAATTTCATCAAGACTTGAGGATTCAAGGTTTATTCGAACTACCATGTTCTGGCCATCATTCATAATGGCCGGTGTAATTTGTAATTTGAAACCAACCTCTTTGTCATCTAGCTGTACACCACCCGGAGTTACTACGCCATCCACGTTAATTGGTGGAGTAAAAGAACTAATTACTGGTATTTGATTAATTTGATTAACTTTCGCAGTTTGGTTATTCATCGTTCTAAAAACACGAGACATACTTACGCTTACTTCGCCTTTTGATCGTAAGTTTTGGGCGATAAATGAAGACCCTTCAAATGGTCCACTTAGAACTGATGCTTTCGATCCCACAGCACCAGGGATTGAGACACCGGGACCAGACAAAGAGAATGCGGATTCTGCAACTTCGTGTATAACTCCAAGGGATAAACCTTTTTGGTTAATATCTGATGTACGTAAAGACAAAACCTCCAAACTAAAGAAAACACTTCTTTGTAATGACCGATTAACAACTCGGATTTGATTTTTTACCATTTGCTGCACATCTTTCGTGTCAACAACCGTAATTATGCCAGCTGCTTGGTTAACAGCTATGTGGCCACCTTCAGATAACAATCCTGCCAATGATTCTTTTGTATCTTCCCAAATATCTGAACCAGCTCCTTCTCCTTGAACTGATGGAGGAACAAATAGTCTGTACGATGACTCTACATAACGAGTAAATAACACTCGTCCATCATCATCTAAATATTTCCATGAAATATTTAATACTGAACTCATAAAATCTAAAAAGCCTTCAACAGTACCTGAATAACGTGACCCTGCAGGAAGCAATACTCTGCCTGCAAGATCCAAGTTCGTTTCCTGCCTCACTTGACTTGCTACTTGAATAGCGGCCGTATCAACGTCTCCACTTGAATTAGTACTAGAAATGGAAGTAGCGGATGGGTTATACACATCATCCCTGGCCGTTATCACCAAGCCAGATTCAGAGCTCAAACGCTTAATGACATTTACCAAACTTCTGTTGCCAGTTGGATTGAAGAAATAATCATTTTGAAATACTGCAGGTAATTGTCTTTTAACAGGCACTGTTCTTCCGGATAAAATCGGTATTTCAAGCCGTGAAACGAATCTATTCGGATCTGAATTTGAAATCGCCCTTTCATACTCACGCACTAATCGCTCATTGATGCTATTTGCATCATCTCGACTATGTTGCAAGTCATCGACAACGGCGTTTGAACTACAACCTGCTATCGCGATAAAAGTGAAACACGCGGCTAGTATTTTTATTTTCATTTACTTATTCCCTGATCCCAAAGAGATTCGAATAGTATTATTCAAGTTGCTGTAATCCATTGATACCCGAGACAAAATACCTACCCCTTTGTAACTCGCCAATACTCGCTCTACGGCCTCCAAAAGGTTCCCTTCAAATACTGCGGGCACATCTATGGTTATGTCATTCTCTAATAGATAAAGGACATGCCAACCCTCTACGGAAGCCCACCGTTCGAGTGATTGTCTTAGCGTATCACCTGGAATTAGTTCCCAAGTTTTGGTTCGATAAAAACCTTCTGATTTTGCATTCAAAGTCGTAACAACTACCCTGCCCCTATTTTTTGGTGCTTTACTTACAATGACTCTATGCCCGTGCCTCATTACCTCAACATCAAGATCGTTATTTTCTGCAAGCTCTTGAAGTATCTGCCCCCACGGACGACTACCGGTAAAGCTAATCTTCAAGGGTTTAAGGCTTCCGGAAATAAACACATCGAAATCTGCAGGTACTACCGATTCAAGACCCAATTTCAGCGGGCACCCATCACACATAGCTTCAATTACATCATCGCTTCTTTGCCCGATCATGCCTGTTTGCCATGTACGGTCATATGCCATTGAATCAGTGACTGTTAAGACGGCTTCGGCTTGCTGGGGATTGAATAAAATTAAAACAGCTAACCCAGTAGCTGCCACGACATGATTACGTTTCCAGGCTAACGGAGTAGAGTGGATTCCTTTTCCAAAAAAAACACTACACATGCCTCTTGTTAAGTACCGAGCCATCATGCCTATTGTCATTCCAGACAATTTTGCTATTACCTCAAACATAAAAAATGCAATGGCAATACCTAAAACAAACCACTCTTTAATAAATAAGTCCGCAACAATCAATATTGGTGCGACGGGTGAAAAGCCGAAAATATTTGGACTTAATGCTGTGTAACGACCATCTGATGCCATCATCTGTTCCCTATTTTTGTACTGCAATGTGTTGATATTGAGCGTCAGAAATTTGGCCGCCTTTCAATAAGTTATTCGCATCCATTAAGAATGAGTGTCCTTCTTCTTCAAAAGCATTTGCTAATGCTGCTGTAAGATCTTTAGTCTCACATTTGGCAAATTTTCGACGTAAATCCTCAGAGAAAACCATCTTCTCTCTCAGAGGAACTATTCCTTTACCGTCTTTTCGTAAAATTAATTCTTGAGAAATCACCATTTTTATACAGGTACTAAAATCCGTTCTTGCTGCATCTCGTTGCGACTCTTCGAATGATGTAATCAACCTGGCAATCGTATTTTGAAACCCTTTAGCGTGTGTGGTGATAAACACAAGATGCCCCGATAACGCTGCCTGTAAAGAGGCCTCAATTGTCACTCTGTCTCGTGCTTCACCGAGAATTATAATGTCAGGGTTTGAACGAAAGGCATTACGCATACCTTCACTAAAAGATGGCAAGTCAACTGGTACTTCATGTTGATAGACTTCAATGTAGCAATCACCCTGCTCTTTAATTTGCTTGTCAACGAGTGGTTGATATAGAAATTCAACTGGATTCTCATAACCAGAGATAATCCTAGAATCACCTGTAACATGAGAATTTCTTATCAAATGACCGATGGCTCCGGCCACTGTCGTTGTTTTTCCTGATCCTGTTTCACCAGATAAAATTACAAGACCCGGTCCATTCATCATTAGTGAATACTCATCCTCACTTAAACCAACATAATCAAGAGTCGGTATAACGGACGATATCGCCCTCATATTGACCTTTAATCCTTGTCCATTTTCATTTTGTAAAGCCGAGATATTGACCCTAAATCGATATGGTTTCTCATCCTGATATACAAACTTGAATGACTCATCTAATTGGTCGGCTCCCCTAACATCTGAAGCGACATTCGCTCCCTTTCCTATAAAGTTGGCAATAAACTCAACCTCGGATGTCTTTAATTTTCTCAAGCCTATTCGGAATACTTTCCGTGATGCCTTAACTACGACATTGCGATCACTAACAAAATTGATATCGTCGAATTCTTTTACCTGTTGTAATTCACCGAGGAAATCCTTAAGTACTTCCTTACTTGAAATTGATCCAGGCAACTGAACTGAGCTATAGATATTTTCTATCATTGAAGATGCCCCAGATTTATCCATGAATTTGCACTGGACAATTTATTGAATTTTTTCAATTGCGGGTAGGCTTTCCAATTACTTCTAATGGAATTCAACTTAGGTTCTACAGATAGGACAACTATGCTGTCATTAATTGCCATCATGCTTCCATTCTGCGTACTGATAACTGGGTTGTTAGTTACTGATATTTGAGGCTCGCTTATCATGTTGAAGTCACGCATCAAGTGGTACAAAACCATTCCTGTATAATCACGGGCCAGTCTTCTGTATTTCGCGTCCACCCTCTTGTGCGTAACCTCCACACCTTTTACATATCCACGAACTAAATGAACACGCCAGTATTCAATCTCTTCCTCTGTAATTGGTAATATGCTAGATGGCGGTATACTTGGCTTTGGCACATCCATTTTCAAATATGCTCTCCAGGTAGGTGGTTCCAATACAAATGCTGGCTGTTTTACTACCCTGTAAACTTGATCCGCAATTCGAAATACCCGTCCGCCTGAACCTATTTGCCGACTGTCACCTAAAGACAAGATCACCGGTGGCAATATATTTCGGCCTGTTCCGTCATCAATTAACAATGGCTTAAAATCAACACCCAAATCTAATAGGTTTGAGTCTTTATCCCATAAAGCGTTGTATCGAGCAGACTCCACTGAAATACCAACTTGAACACCCAAACTTAATGCAGAGTTTCGAAGAATTAATTTTCGAGGCTCGCCTAAAATTTTGGCCATCCCTTCATCTGACTTTTCGGGTGTTAGGCTCATTAAGTCGCCTAATATCATGTAGTCCTTTTTACCCAATGTATTGTCAGCCACTTTAAATCGAGGGATTTGAGAAATTGCCATACAACCCTCTTCGCTTAAAACTTCACAAAGATCTGGATTGTTCAAAAGCGATTTATATTCTTCAATTTTTGCTTTCGACTTATATGCATCTACATCTTCATTATTAAGCCCCCATGAAAATGCAATGCTATTTACTGATACCTGCACCAACGCAGCCATTCCAAGTAAACGAATAGATTTAAGTTTCACCAGCCTCACTCCGTGCATGCTCCGCGAGCACGAACAGTCCAATCTATTACAAGCTCTCTATTTGCTGCTTGAGGATCAACAAGGCCGTCACAACCCATCTGGTACGCAACAGATCGTAAAATCTCTATGGCTGGTCGTGACAGATATGAAACAGTTACGTTTCTGACATTGGACCTAGGCTTACCAATTTGTACCGCTCTATATCCAGTTGATCCTGCAATCATTTCTAAGACGGTCATAGGGTGCATCGTTTGCTCGACTATCGTCATGGGTACACCCATGCCGGCCGGCGTTACGTTGTTGACCCACTCACGATGTTTCATTTCATTGGGAGTTGAATTTAAAGCGATCTTCCCCTGTTTAGTTTCAGAGAGAATTCTTAATGACTCACTGATGGAGCTAAGCAAACGATGATTTTCAGAAACCAATTTCGCCTGGCGTAATTCTGCTTGAGGAGAATGCCTACTACTCGAAGGCATATTTGCACCAAGCATCGAACAACCAACTAAGGGCATCGACATTAATAGCCCGATTAATTTGAGGTTCATGGTCAAGGTGTCTACCTGTATATTTGCAAAGTTTGCCCATAATACGCAAATAAAGAGGATTTGCAAAATATTTGTTATATTTGAAATACCAGTCATCTAGTTCCCTCAATTACAAATATGGGTACACAAATGAAGAAGCCTATGGCCACTAGAAATATTAAGAAAAAAGAAATCGTTTACGGGGGCGGGCTTGAAAGGTTCTTAGCAACTGTCATCGATACAGTATTGCTTGCTGCAGCCAGTTTAGGAGTATTACTACTGATATATAGTGGGGATCAATTTGTAGGAGAGGATGTCATCACAGGTTTTGAATTCTTAGTTAACTACTTCCTGCCACCTGTGTTTGTAATTATGTTTTGGATATTAAAGGGGGCCAGCCCTGGCAAGATGTTATTTAGCCTTACCATTGTTAATGCAACAACATTAAATAAGGCTGGGTGCACACAACTGTTTCTAAGGTACTTTGCTTATTTCGTTTCTATGGCCCCACTCCTAATTGGAGTAATCTGGATCTTTTTTGATCAACGTAAGATGGCCTGGCATGATAAATTGACCAATACTGTTGTTATTAAGTCTAATGGGGTTGAAAAACTGAAATAGATCTTATTGTGGCGCATCAGTGTGATGCGCATATCTTATTTTTTTCAAAGAGGCGACTTAGTGCTTCTTTCAACACCTCCAAGAAACATCATTCCACTGTCTCTTTGTAGAAAGGGAATGTTACAACTTTATGCTTTCTTTCCCTCAGAAACGTCCTAGTATCAACTTAAGAATCAATAATTGGCACCTATTCTGCCAACCTGAAAATCAATCAGTGTCGCTCAATAGAAATGCTGACAACAGTTTATCAATTGCCGCTAAGTCCAAACCATCAAATTTAAGCTCGCCTTGAAACTTCAGACCAGGATGTCCCTTATTATTCGCAATTTCCATTAACCTGGTAAATTCATCATATGATGTGAACTTGAAACTCAGCGCCCCTTTGTTGTTTTCTTTGTTTGTTGGAGTAAACACCATAGGCAATCCAATCTTTTCAGAAATATTTTGCTCAAACTTTACAATATCGACATCCTTCTTAAATACTGGCTCTTGCAACCGTTGAGAGTTAGCAACAACAGCATTAGGATTGATCTTGGAATATAACACCTTAGAGCTCCAGCCACGTTCATGGGCAAGTTTTGCAAATATTGCCTGTCTCTCTTTTGGAGCTTGCAGTAGGTATTTCGCTGATTGCGGTTCGATAGATCCATTTTTAATGTATTTATGAACACCTGGGTGAAGGTTATTTATATTTAGCCGATTGGTGATCGTAGCTCTTCCCAAACCCAAGAATCCCCCCAGCTGAGCATCTGTCGTCTTATAATAATGCTTAACCGACTTCAATAACTTGGCTTCATCTATAATTGACCCACTAAATTCTCCCATAGTGGATTCATGAAGCTTCTTAATTAATAGGGCGGGGGAGTCGACTACCTTTGCGTCGATAATTCCCAAAGGAAAAGCTTCAAAATAAGCACTTGCATATGACGCCCCCGAAACAACGACCGGTCCTCCATCCATGACAATCCATATAGTAGATTTAACAGTGCCCGAATCAATCGCCCAAGCTACCAGCTGATCATGCCTATATTCATCAAGTTTTGAATTTGGCAAACAATGGTGAATTTCAAGCTCTTTACTCGTCAACCTATAGTTCTCGTGGCCTATAGGCGACTCTAATACATTTACTTGATCCATTTTCTTATCTTTATGTTCCCCGGGGAGCTTTTTATATCAAAAAGCAAGTGCATTAATCAAGCAAAATGCTCCCCGGGGAACAATATCGATCAATTGATACCTTGATTTGCTGTTAAGTGCATATTTAATTATTGATTCAGCACGCATTCTACCTGGGGACTGTACATTTAATGGCCAACTTTTTTATAATAATTATTTCTTTGAAGGGTAGGGTATTAAATAAATGGTTATTAAATATTACGGGGGAAATAAGCTAAGAATTTTCATAATGGAGTAAAGTAGTTGCAACAATATTCCAATATAACCCCCCTATTTAACGCCTTAGAATTCACCTTCTTTGATTTATATACAATGCCTTGAATTAACGATCAGAGCTCTTTTGTAGCAGGTTAACTAAACGAGTTTCTTTGCTCCCCTCGAGTCTTTGGGATTCACATTATTAATCAGGCCAATTCGGTTTAAAATGCTCAGTATAGTGGCGGTAATAAGTCTGCAACATATGGCCGAAATGGCTGCTTTGGTCCTGATAAATCCAAGCCGAATAACAGTGCTATAAAGCTTCTTTCAGCTTACTTATCACATACGATCAAATTCAAATTACCACCCAAAAATAATCCAGGGAAACCTTAATTGCTATAACTATCTTTGTTAAATGGTAGTCTAACAGAATACCATTTAGTGTTATGGTTTATTAAATGGTAGCGGCCTAACGGTAGTTGAACCGTATTTTTGATATGTTAAATGGCATTCCGTTAATAGGTGTTAGGGTATGAGCGATAGGATTTATAAGAGCCTTTTTGGAAGGTACAAAAAGACCTTGGAAGATGGTCAGGTTATTGATCCTGAAAAGATGGCTGAGTGGATGGTTGATGCGGTTATGATGCAGGTCGGTGCTAAGTCCTGGACTGTCTACAGAAGCATGTTTTTAAAGGCTATAAAAAATGAAGAATTAAAGCTCAAAATCAGGGCTTATTTTTCTGAGAATAGGCCTACGAAAAGAAGATCAAAACGAATTCTAACCAGGTCAAAATCTTTAAGCGTAGAACATGAAAAGCTACTAATTGGGGAGTTATTGAGTACCCGTAGGTCAATGTATGGGAGAACCGCGGCGGCGTGGATAAAAGCAACGATTCCAACTGGCCTCAGGCCGTCAGAATGGTGTGATACTCAAATAATAATCATTAATGAATTGGAGTATTTAAAGGTTAAAAACATTAAAAGGGTGTCTTTTGATGACAAGTTGCTTTTAGAAACAAGAGAAGCTCATGGTCGAGTATCCGGCCTTCACAGAACTATTCCTATTCACCACCTTGAAGAGAAAACAAAGCAAATAATAAGGGCTCACCTAGCCAAGGTTTCAGGTGCTGTTAGTACTGGTGTTTTCGAATCCTTGTATGAGTCAGTTAGAAAGACCATTACAGCATCCTCAAAAAGGCTTTGGCCTGTCGCTGTAAAGAGCCCTACGCTTTATACAGCGAGACATGTGTATCGTGACAACCTTAAGGCAAACTTATTCTCTGAGGGGCTTCCTGTGGCCACGGTGGATGTAATCACTGCTGTACTCATGGGGCATGGTTCTAAAAAATCAAATTACGCATACGGGATTGATGATGATGAGCGTGAAGAAGGTGGGTTAGGCTTTGATCCAGCAGAGCTTCAATCTCACATTCGAGTTATGTTGAGTGTAGCCACAACAATTTACGACTGAAGAAAATGCTTTTCTTACAAACGACATCGCTATGCCTACAGGCGTATTTTTATATTGAGTTATTTATAAACGCGTTTTCCTGATTTACATCAAACTAACATCAATTCCAAAGTACCAGAGCTGTTCACGGGTTAATCGATTGCTCAATTGGTCCTAAAAGTTACATCAGTCTGATGCTCACAAATGTTTCTGGAATTGATTCGAAATTACAAAACATCATTCTGATGCGAGTGGTTACTGTTTAATAAATAGTCAAAATAGGATGATGATGTCATTTTGATGCACGATGGAAATTAATATTTGTTCAATAAAAGAATGACTGGCATCACATTGATGTATTAATTTCAAAAATAGGTAGATATTGAAATAGTTTTAATTCATAGTTGCTTCGTTACAAAGGCACAGGCATCAGTTTGATGTCACAGCTTTTATGATCTCACTCAACAACTTTCGTTGAGTAATAATAAATAACGAGGATGCGAAAAATGGAAACTTCTGACAACAAGATTAAGCTAAGCCAGATCGTTGCAAACGATGATGGCTCCAGCTACCAAAAACTATCTTGGTTCGAATATGTGAATGGTGCTATCACAATTAAGCACAGTATCATGCCTACGAAAATTGCTGAGGGTATGCCTAATTTGAGTATCGGTGGGCGAAATGATGACTGTGGTTTATTCACCGTGGATGGCCAAGTATTTACCTGTGACGAACACACTGATGGATACGATGTACGATCTCGAGAAGATCACCAATGGTCACCTGGCTTAATTGCAATGGGCCAGCATGCACTAAACAAAGCAGGCTTCGGTGGTAATCAAGTCGTACTTGCTACGGGGATTCCGATCCAAATGTATTTCTCCGGTCAAGATGGCAACCCAAATCAGGAAATTTTAAACCGTAAGAGCTCAGCTTTCGTAAAGGCTGAAATCAAAAATAAAATTGACGGTAAAGGTTCACCTTCCCTTGTTGATGAATCCAGCCTGGTTAAAGTCCTAAGCAACACGGTAATCCCTGAAGCTGTAGGCGCTTACATGGATCTTACTATCGAAGCTGATGGTAGTGATGGAGCAGTATTCGAAGAAGATGTCCTTATAATTGACATGGGTTCATACACAACTGACATTGCAGTGGTTGGGCCTGGTGGTCGAATCCGTAAAGAGTTTGTAGAGACTCTAGAAGATGCTGGTTTCCTTAACATTTATGACAAATTCCGTAAGGCGGCTGTTGAAACAGGCCTACGTCTTGGAACTATCCCAAATAACCGTATTGAAGCAGCCCTTAAAACAAGAAAGCTTAAGGTGACTAATGGCGAAATCGATGTAAGTGACGTTATCGACAAGGTTATTGAAGAAGCCATTACTCCAATTATTGCCCGCATCAAGATATTAATGGGTGATAAAATCAACTTCTTGTCAGCTATCATAGGCGTTGGTGGTGGTGCTGAGTTCATTAAGCAATTCTTTGGTGAATTAAGTAAAGTCATCGTCATCCCTAAAGATGCCCAGTTCTCTAATAGCCGCGGCTTTTTGAAAACCCTTACATACCGTGCAGGTAAAGACGTTATTAACGACCTAGCCTAATCCTTTGGTGGTAATACGTACTTAGGTGCGTATTACCACAATCAATAATCAGGTGATCAAAATGTCTGAAGATACAAAAGCAAAATTCCAAGGCCAGAGAAGAACAGTAAAATTAAACAAAGTTGGCGATGATTACTGGGAAGCTCTGGAAGATGGTAGTAAAAATGAGGTCTTTGCCGACTTAGTTGACATGGCCATACCACTTCGTGTTGCAGGATTGAATGATCCAGTGGCTATTCAAGCTGTGATAGATGATGGGATCTTCAACTTGTATTCGGTTCTATCCAACCCTGAAAATACTCCGGAAGTGGCTAAGGCTATGAGATGGGCCATTGCAAAAGTGGTACTTGGAGACGAAATCGAAATGATTAAAGCAGGCGCTATCGTTATTGGTAGTAACTCAACGGTAGGACAAACTGCTGAGAGTCATTCAGCAAATTCTGAAGAAGAAACCCAATCTTTAGAGCCAGTTGAATCTCTGATGCCTAAAGGTGAAGTTGCATCTTTTTTGATGCAGCATTAATCGCTAAAACTATTGATAGCGCATTCTAAGAATGCGTTTTTTAAAATTCTAACCAAGTAATCAAACACCCTACGATGCATCAGTGTGATGCTACCCGCCTAGTCGATATAAGCATCAAACTGATGTACAGCAATACCCTTCATAATTTGAACATTGAAATACATGGCGGGATATACCTACATACCGAAATTAAACGAATTACCTTGCTCATTTTCAATCTCGGCATCGATTGAATACTTTCTGATATCCAGTCCATCGCCCAAAATAGAATTTACATGCTCTACCAGCACACCAGTCTCACTCAATAAGGAAGCCAATAATTTCGAATCCAGACTTGAAAGAGTTTCTTTCCCAATTGGTTTGACCGGGCTGTAATTTGACCGCCCACAACCAGATAAATAGCCGGCGCAAATTAAAGAAACCTCCGGCGAATAAACAGCAGTATTCCTCCCGTCACCTGGAGCAACCTTGTAAATATCAGATTCTTTATGTGTCTGCAAAAGGTCTGTTGTCAAAGCAGTAGTCATAGCATGTATGTTTACTTTGCCCATAGGCGATGTAAATGAGCCCACCTTCCCTTGGGGCACTGCAATATGAACAGAGCCTGACTCTTCTGGGAATATTGATGTATCTAAACAAGCCGCCCCTCCTGGCTGGTAACAATTACCAATCTCAATTAGAGCTAACCTGGGGTTGCTGGCTGCCTCAGACGTACAGTAGAGACCTTGTGCAGCTTTAATGAGCAATCCGGCTGAAACTAATTTCTTGATCTCACTATCAATGGATCGCTTAGAAACGCCATTGCTCTCACCAAATGCAACAACTTCTTTAGATCTAAAAACACGCAAATTTTGCATGTGATGTATTAGCGAATCACGCCAATTAGAGGCAGCCATGCGTTCCCCAGGGAATTGATTGTTTCATAAATGATTATATAGTGATTTTGTGCAAAAAGTATAAATGTATAAGGTATCGTTTAATTTGGAGGATATATTTGGGTCTTAGAGAATACACACGGTTAATATGTGATTAGATTCCAAGTTGAAGCATGCATGCAAAGTGATGCCATGCTATCTCCAAACAAGACGATTGATCGGAAATCGCACAAAATGACAGCATCACATTGATGTCACCATGTATAAGGCTATCAAACCGGCCAAAAAACCATCAATTATCTCTGGGGGGAGTACATCAGTGTGATGCCAATGAAAAAATGACCTTAGAAACAGAACAAATTCTGATTAGTTGCGTATAAAGGAAGTTTGGAAACCATTACTACTATTAATTTAATAGTGACCACCAATAATGCCGTTACTACTTAAAGGTAGATTTAGGCTATAAATACAGACCGATAACTTAATGGCAATAAAGTATTCCCCTAACCAATTAGAGATTATTGAGTCTCCTCCAGTTATTGGCGCTGAAAAACGAATAATCGCTTATGCTGGTTGTGGTAAGTCAACACTCCTAATTGGCTACAGTAATGCGCGACAGAAACAGAGAAAACTTTATATTTGCTTCAATACTGCGAATAAAAACGAAGCTAAACGCAAATTTCCCAAACATGTAGATGTTATGACTATGCATGGCCTGGCATATCAGATGTTTGGCAAGATGTTCAAGGAGAGACTTAGCGATAAGATTACCAGTGCTGACTACCTTGAATGTTTTTCAAAACTGGAAAGGGACAAAACAAAACGAATAGCTCTCGCGTTTCATTCCTTAAAGGCATTTGAAGTCTGGTGTGGCAGCGCCGACGGTGGCCCAAATTACCAACATATACTTGATGCTTCACTTACAGCAGTGCAGCTAGGGGAAGTCTCGGCTGAACGTATAATAGAGGGTGTTTTATTAATCCTAAAGGCCATGCGTGAAAGCTCAACTCTGCCAGTGTCCCATTCATTGTATTTAAAGATGTTTCAGTTAAGCAAGCCCGTCTTGCCTTACGACACAATTATGGTAGACGAAGCACAAGACCTTAATGCTGTTGTGCAAGCTGTATTGGAAATACAAACTGCCGAAATCGTGAAAGTTGGTGACCCACATCAATCAATATATGAATTCCGTGGCGCCGGTAACTTTTTAATGGATGAAAAGGCTGCTGCATATTACTGGCTTACACAGACATACCGGTTCGGGCCCAATCTAGCAGGCCTTGCGACTCAAATACTTCAGACCTATAAAGGTGCCCAAAAACCATTGATAGGATTTGGCGCCGACGTTGCTATAGATGACTTTGAAACGATGACACCTGAGTTTCAAGAGATGCGTAAGAAACCTCTATATTTGATGCGCACAAAAGCAGGGATAATCGACCTATTAAGCGGATGGCTTGATAACGAAGATAACAAAAACAAACGTATCTACATGCCTGGAGGCAGTAAGTCTTATGGATTTTCACAGCTTATGGATGCTTACAGACTAAAGGTAAAAGGCGAGTCCGTTAATTCAATGGCTGCATATACCTGTTGGGAGCAATATTGCTCCGTACAGGAACTGACGGGGTGCCCGGACGCAAAAGCCAGTATTTCTCTCATTGATAAATATCGAGGGAAGATTCCTTACCTAATCATGCAAGTTAAAAAGCAAGAAAGCGCTAAAGCTAAGGCCGATCTGCTAATTACTACAGCCCATAAGTCTAAAGGACTAGAACACCCCTACGTAGTCTTGGGTGGTGATTATCCAAACATAAATAAGTTGGAAGAGAATAACGAAACAATGTCGGATCAAGAAATTAACTTGATGTATGTATCCCTTACTAGAGCTGAGAAGGGGATTGAACTCAGCACTCCATTCAAACAGTTACTACAAAGGTGCCCTCCTATTAAAGTGGCTTAGATCCCCAAGTCCAAATGATGAAGAAACCAGGCTATGTAGACCTGGTTTTTTTATGCCTGCCATATAAGGAACCAATACAAAATACTAACTTCTTAAATATTGCAAAAGTAACCAAATAAATGAAACATAAGAAAATAGTTGAGAATTCCTCTATTTGTGTATAATACCCAAACTTTGCAAATATATGAGTTACCAAATGAACTCCAAATCAACCAATGAAGGTCAAAAGAAAACAGTGGCGCCTTCTAAGAAACAGGCGAAAACCTCTGCCGGCACGAAAAAACCGAAGAAAAGCAAAACCGGCAAAATAGAGAGCACCGATTTACTGGCAGACCAAATATTTCTGCTCACACAAGATTTGGATCCTGCGAATCAAGCCTTCTTGCATAGGTTCTCATTGCGGTTAACGGCCGTTGTTGCAACTTCAGCTGCTAAATGGCTAGCCATTACATGCTTAGTTCTTGTATTGGGCATGGTTAGCATGTTCATAATTAGCTCGAATAATATTCAAATAATTACTTTAGACGCACACGGACGAGTCGCTTCAGTTAATACAAGAGACGCTGACAACATAAAGTACTCAGACGCTCAAGTTCAAAACTGGGCCAACGATACTATTATTGAAAGTTTTGACTTTAGTTTTCAGAACTTTAACCGCCGGATGGAAAAAACCACGAACCAGCGATATACGTCATACGGAAAAGCTCAATTTCAAACCGCGATTCAACCATTGATTGCTGATGTACAAAGATTAGAGGCCATTGTGTATGCGGAAAGTGACGGTCCATCTCAGATTATAAACATGAGAAGAACATCAAACGGAAAGATATGGACAGTGCTGAAACCAGTCCTTTTAACCCTATCACCCACCAACGGTAAGGCAATCACTAATAAACGAAAGATCACTTTAACGATTTACCAAGTGAATGATTGGAAATCACTAAAAGGCCTGGCCGTTAATCAAATAGTGCAGGGTAGTTGATATGAGATTCAAGTATTTACTACTGATGATACTAGCAGGCACAAGCTTAAATGCTCTTGGTAATGGTAGTGGCTACCTATCAATTGAACAGCGCAAAGAGCTTGATAATAGGGCCTCATGGGAAGCACTAAATTCTATGCTTAACCCAGAACATGTAAAACAATACAACGTCAATATGGAAAAAGTGGACCGGGCCCAAATTGATATTTTAAGGCCACCAAAAAAACAAAGAGTCCGTTCATTAAGAATAACCCCGGATAGCAGCCGAAAAGTCCATACCTTATATGTTTATCCTAACCAAATAACTGTAATAACAATTACAGATTCACTTGGGCAGGCATGGCCTTTAATGGCCCCTCCGCTAGTTGCTTCAGACGCATATACACCAAGTTATGATGAGAATATGCCTGGGGTAGTAACCATACAAACTAAGTCAAAGTTTGTTCCCTCAAACATGGTTATATCCCTAAAAAACCGTATTAGACCTATTCAATTTCAATTAATAAGCGACAACCAAATCCTTGATTCTATGGTCGAAATAACAATAGAAGGAAGATCCCCAACTAATAAGATTATCGCAAAATCACAATTTCAAGGACTGAATATTCCTACACATGATGAACACGGGATTACTCAGTTTTTGGATCAAGCGCCTGATTCATCAGTGGAGTTGGCAGTAGTCGGTGATAACCGTACACAAGCTTGGATATGGAACGGCAGGACCGTAATACGTACCCCATACACCCTTATAGATCCAGTAACGGCATACGATGTAAAAGGAAGTATTGATCGGAGTGAACGTGTCTACCTGATACCAGGGCAAGTCGATATCGCAACATTTATAGACGACAAAATCAGTAAAATTATCCACGTAAAAATTCAGACTGGTGCTTTACGATGAGTAATCAAGAAAATCAAGAAAGCCTATTATCAAAATTAACTCACTCTTTTAAACGTGCAAAACCCGCAGCACGGATAATGGCAGTTTTTATTCCAATCTTTCTATTAGTTTTTATCGTGACGTTCTTCAGCATATTTTTTTCAGGGAATGAACCTGAAGAGGTAGTTACGGAAATTGCCGAGAGCAGAATAATGGCAATGGGTGGGAAAGACACAATTGAGAAGTCTGTAATTACAGATAGCACTACAAAACAAGGGAAATTGGCTGCAAAAGTTGAAAAACGTAGAGTAGCCTCAGAATCAAGAAAGGGAAAATCTGCATTTGAAAAGTTAATTGGTGACGAAGATATTGTTAAAGATATTTCCGAAGTTAAACCACAAAAAAATGGCAGTGTAGACAATTCAATAAGTACTGAATTTAAAAAAAGTAGTTACGAACCAAAGAGACATTTACCAAGTAAAAATGAAGTAGTTATAGACAATGATCTTCTTAGCAAAATCGTGAAACAACCAACTAAAGAAAAACAAGAGTTAAAACCTAAAAGAACTGTACCTGGTAATGCAGATATATATTCACCAAAACAGCTGAATAATGACCCGATCGTGGGAATGAGTGCTGAGCAATACTACAGTGAATTACAAAAAAGAAAATCAGTAGTACAAAAACAACTAGAAAGTGCATATAAATCGACAAAAGAAATAAAGTCAAAAATAACTACAGGTTTTAAGCCATATTCTGAAGTAGCTACAAACGACAATAACTCAAAAGGTAAGAGGGGGTATATATCAGATAATTCCTCAAATCAAAATAAAGGAGGAAATGAAATTCCCCCAACGATGTTATTTCAGCCAGGTGACAAGATAACTGCATATTCTGACTTCCCAATTGATTCACGGGTTAGCAAAGAAATGGTTTTCAAGGTATCAAGTAAGATTATGAGAGATGCCCGCATAAGTTGCACCTTTGAAGATAAAGGCGAATTTTTGGTGCCACTTTGCTCGACCATCACCTATCAAAATAAAGTAAAACCCATTAGAGCAATTATGTTGAACCCGAAAACATTAAGCGGAATCATTGATCAAGATGTAGATGATGATTTATTTGTGAAATCGATTGCACAAATTGGAGTAACTTTATTAAACACTTTTGGAACAGCAAAACTAACAACTGGGACCAAGACAACTGAGACCCAAAATTCAGTTGTAACAGAAAATACACTCAGTGATAAAGACATATTAAAGGCTGCTTTAGCGACAACTATAGGTAGCTTAGGATCATCAGGAGAAGCTTATTTCTCGCAAGATGCTGTGAAAACAATACCAGCACATACACAAGTACTCATTACATTCACCCAACCATTTAATGATCACTGGGGATTAATGAATAAGAAAAATACGAATAATGGAGTTTGGTAATGAGCAGCAATAATGGAAATGATTCGAATACTGATGATTCAATCATGAATGACAAAGCATTTGAAACTGAGTCTAATTCCAATATAAGTGAAAGTGATGCTTCTACGGTGGATCTTCTACAGGATGTACAAATTCATCACGAGGAAACTTCAGGTGTTGGTGAAAATGAATCCGAAGAACAAAATTTGGATTGGTTACTAAAAGAAAATGAAAGTGAAAATACAACTGTTACTACAAAGGAAAATAATACGACAGAAGGGTCAATTAGTGAGGGGACTGATAACCAAAATTTCGATGCACAATCTGAAGAAATTACTGAAGAAATTACTGAAGATGGTGAGGTAAATGAGTACGAAGAAGAATACTCTCAACCCCCAGTAGAAAAAATTGTTGAACTAATTAAAGAAAATGCATTTAACATCGGCATGGTCGTGGTGGGCGCATTTTTTGTAATAGTTATTGGTTCGCAGGCAATAAAGGTTTTTGGTGGCGGAACTACAGAAGTAGCCGCGGAAACTGCAGATTATATGGACAACCTAGATGAACCATACCAGCCAATACCACAAAAGAAAATTGTGCCTGCTAAAAAGGTAGCTTCCACAAATATTGAGAAAGACCTAAACGGAATTAGTGTTAACCCATCATTAGCAATAACTCCAAAAAGGAATATACAGCCACAACCAAATATTCCAGTAGTTAATACACCTGTATCCAGAGTTGAAAATAGTTCAAATACAATTACTGATGGAATGCTCGCAAATAAAAATACAAAAGCCATTATGCTCTTAGCTTCAAAAGTTCAAGAATATGAACAATATAATGCTGATATTAAGCAGGTTATGAAAATTGTGACATCTGAGCAAAGAAGGTTGGGAGAAATGGTTGAAAACCAAAATACCAGAATTGATAACACAATTTTAGCAATAAATAATTTATCGGAAGAGTTAAAAAACGTGCGTACCTCAAACACAGCTGGTAACGCATTCCAAGCCAAACAATACACTCGCAGTTCTTCAAGACCTATTAGCAGACCTGGATACAAAGTAGTCGGGTCAGTTCCTGGTATTGCATATGTAAGATCTAGGGTAAAGCCAAATGAGATTGTAAAGATAGTTGTAGGCACAAACTTAATTGGATATGGAAAAGTAACAGCCATTAACGGGTATGGTGACATTATGACTATTCATGGAAAAGTGAAGCGAGCCCAATAGATGGGTGGTTTCAATACAGCTGAACTAGCAAATATATTAAATCTATTACACTCGTTAGCTGTAATGTTTTCAGGGCTTCTTGGAGTGTGGTTGTTTTATCAATTTGGTAAAAGAATGCTGTGGGCCAGCCAATTGGGGGGGATGAATTCTATGGGATCAAGGTCATTTTCAGGTGAAGCATTAAATTATTTTATTGGTAGCTTTATCTCGATAAATGCGGCTTGGTTCATCTCTTCATTCGGAAGTGAAATGCTGAATGCAGGGCAAGATTATTCCTGGGTACCTGTACAAGCAAACCAAACAAACTCGTTAGAGTTTGTAGGAAAGTTTTTAATTTCAACATTTAAACTTATCGGATATTTCATGATAGTGACTGCCGGTAATCAAATTAGCAAGATCGGCGAAAATGGGGTAACCGGAACATCTGTGTTTTGGCGACTCGTGATTGGCGCTCTTTGTACTCAGTTTGAGTGGGTGAATATGGCTATTCAAGAGCTAACGCCCTTCAATCCCCTGGGCTTCGTCATGCCAGGTTCTAGTGTGATAACAATAAACTAACGAGGATTTTCTATGAACATTAATTTTGCACCTTTAAAAGAAAAGTTGCACAAGGCCACTGCTATTGCATCTAAATCAGTTGTAGTTGGTAGCGTAGCATTGGTAACTCAACAAGCATCAGCTGCAGGTCTTTCAGACTTATTAGGTAACACTCAGAATTTGGGTGTATTAGCAATGAACGTTGTTCTAGTGCTTGCATCTTGTTTTGGGGCGTATTTGGCAGTCACTGGCATGATGGCACTAAATCCAAAATCAAATGGACAATCGAACGTAACAGTCCCACAAGCATTTGCGAAAATTGGAATTGGTTGTGTAATGGTTTCCGCCTTGTTCTTTATCAATGAAACATCAAAAGAATTTACAGGTGAGCAATCTACGACTTTCAATAGTAACTTAACGAACTCGTAATTTATGATCATTCCATGCTTTTCGGTCCATAGGTCAAAACAAGTGGTTCCTCCAGGCAAACTTGCTGAAGTGCTTGAGATGGCAGTTACACGAGCCAAAAATATATGTTCGTGTTGTAAGATTGGTATACCGAAAAGTGTGGGACTGGCATATAAAGACTCAAACCCAAATAATATTGCTGATAGCAATGTATACGCTGTTTGCAAATTGTGTGAAGCACTATTTAAAGGGGGAAAATTAAATGCTAATTCTGATTACGGAGTGATGATCTACCTTCCCCAAATGAGTCAAGTTGAAGTAATTAGACTTGTTCATGCTCTATATAATTTGGAACGTATGGGCCGTCATACACCACTGCTTGTAAATAAAAAAGAAAACTTTAAATCATTACGCAAAATCACAGAAAAATTGCATGGCACTTGTGATATTGATGCATTTTCAGAAGTGCTTAAAAATATGAAGAGTGAAGCTTATGAGTTACGTTCAACTGGGCTAGGTGGCCTCAGATTTTGGCCAGATGCAGAAGATTTTAAAACTCACCTTAGAAATTACTCTGCTTCATTCTTAGAAGAGAATGACTTGGACAATTATATAAGTTCAAAATTCAAATGATTAACAAAATTGGAATACTTGCGCGTTCTGAAGGTAAAACGATGGCAATTACATCAGATGGGGTAATTCACAATCCGACTACATTTGATGATACCCACTTCTGGATTACCAAGTCACCGACATATACCGATATTAGTAACAAAATTACATCATGGGATTGGATCGGAGAGATATTCGGCTTGGAAGAATCGAGAAATATTTCATCTTTTCAACGAAAAATAGAAGATATTGAAAATACAGTATTTCCATTCCTAAAACTTTCACCCGGTAAAAGTGTATCTAACTATATGGTTAGCTGCATGCCAATACGCGATCGTCATATAGCTCCTTTCCCAAGAGAAACAGATACAAACACTCTAAATACAATCAAGGTGAATAAGACCTCCGACCCTAAATGTTTAATTTTCGATGTACTTGATTCTATGAATATTAAAAAAGTTACATTAATTCGAGAAATGAGAAGAACCAAAATCGTATCAAATGCAAAAGGGGATAGGTACGGAATATATTTTATTAAGTTTATTAGTGCCCACAAATTACTGCAGAACCAGATAGGTAAAGAAGTATGGGTTACTGTGGATCAACTTAAAGCCATTAGGAAAGTATGCAACATAGAAATACTAAGTTCAGTCATGTTCATACAAGCTATTGAGGATCTAAAGAGGGTTAGCATAAAATCTCATCCCTCGTTTAAGAAATTAATTCCTAAGCCAAAGCATTACCGTTCAGAAAAGGAACAAGATTACTTTGAAAAATTGATCTTTTTGTTTTCAATGAACATTCCACACAACACCCATTTGCATCCATATTCAATGTTCGTACAAGGTCAGGCATGGGTTCAAAGTCTAAATAAAGCATTAGAATTCAATGATGAAGGTTATAAAGTCACTTCATTTAATTACAGACAAATTAGGTGCGAGACATGAAATTACTAAATAACCTGGTTAATCTAGTTCGACAAATAAAGCCCCTTCATACTTTTGATTATTGTCACTTAGAAACAAAAGCATCAAAAGACAAAGACGCTATTCTAATGACAACACATGGGCTTATGAGCGCTATTGATATCAACGGGCTTAATAAACTCGTTGGCAAAGAAGAATCTGCAGATGCACACGCCGTAGTATGCAGAATTATTGAGATGTTAATCGAGAATGGCCATGAACTTGACTGGGGATTTTCTCAGAATCCGCTGGATACTGACCGATATTTAGCAGAATACCAAGAGCCACTACTCAACACAGGTAAGTCTATGGGTCTCGACTTAGAAAGGCAATTGAAAGCAAATGCAGACGCCTTGAAGCCTTATGTTCGCCCCGAGTTCAACATAATGTACATCATTACTCCATTACGTAAAGAAAACATTAAAGAACACATGGCGAAGGTCACCAAACAAAATGAGGCTATTCGGAAAATAGTAGATAACATGGAGTTGTCCCAAAGTTTAACTGGTTTTAATGAGTCATTACTTAATGAACATGAATCTATGGTTGAAAATGTTCTAAGTCTATTGGTGAGCAATAAATACACTGCATCAAGACTTACTGCAGAAGAAATTCCACAATCGATAAAAAGGGATGCCACATATAAAGACCCTGAAGGCTGGTCTGCAAAAATGTGGGGGGATGAAATTCGATTCAGAGTAACACCTGAAGATGATAATAATGGGAAAAACTTGCATAATTGGTCTGCTCTTCCGCTCGGTATGCAGATTCACGATAGTCCTATATTACCAACTCAATACACAGGTATAGCTCAAGTCGGTGATTACTATGTTGCCCCTCTATTAGTAGAGATGATCCCAGAATCGAATTCATGGTTGGCACACCTGTTACACGCCGTCCCTAATCACATACCATTTAGATACAGAATATATGTAAAAAAGGAGCCATCTTTCATTTCAACCTTGAACAAGACTATTGCGGGCTTTACCGGATTTAGCGAAAAACACTTAAAACATAATTCAACAATCAATAAGTCGTGGGAATATGTTGATTCATTAGCAGATCAAAAAATCCCAACAGCAACAGTGATGATTACATTTTCAACTTGGAATACGAATCCTAAGGTTTTGCAAGCCCAATTAGCAGAACTGAAGACCAAGATACAAACATGGGGCAAGACTCAAATTATTACAGAGCGTGGTGATTTAGCAGAAGCTGTAATAAGCACTATACCAGGGTATTCAACCAAGTGTTTAGCTTCATCAACTGTAGAACGAATTTCAGAGATAGCTAAACTTACACCACTCACAAGACCATCAAATCCATTTGCCAATGAACCAACGGCTTTAAGAACTGTTTCTGGAAAGCTTTGGGGTTTTTCACCAACTTCTCGTGCGTTACCAGCATATATTGAAGTTGTTTTAGCTGGTTCAGGTTCTGGTAAGACCGTTTACCAGAATGCTGTAAATCGAGACTCAAACCTCAAACCCGGTAACAAGAAAATCACTAGGCATACTACTTTGGATATTGGGCCAGGAGGAAAGGGGACAGTACTTTCTTTGCAAGATTCTCTACCTGCTGATCAATCACATCTGGCTATTTATGAAAAGCTTGGTATGACTGCTGACAAAGCCTTTAACCCTTTTGATTTGCACTTAGGCCTGGATAAACCTACACCATTAGACATGAGCACGCTAGAAGATCTTATTTTGATTTTGGCAACCCCTAAAGGTCAAGAGCCAACAAAGCTGATGGCTGAACTGATTTCTACAGTAATTGATGCTGCATATAATTACTATGCAGATAATGAGACTGCAGAAGAATATGACCCTGGCACCAACATGCAGATAGATGAAGCTTTAAGCCTATACCCTGAAACTCAGGATAGTGATGCTACATGGGGATACCGGATAACATGGAGAAAAGTTACCGACTTCCTATTTTCTCGAGGTCATATCCGTGAAGCGAAAATAGCAAATAGGTATGCCGTCCCCAAGATGACCGACCTAGTAAGAATTGCATCTCAAACACCAACAATTGTAAATCGTTTCTCAAAAGCCGGCGCCACTGGTATGAGCTTGTTTGATGAATTTAAAACGTTAATGTCGACTGCTGCTCAAGGATTTCCTTTGTTAACAGCTCCTACTCAAATTGATTTCGATGACGCCCGTTACATTGTGCTCGACCTTAACGATGTAACCCAAACTGAAGGGTCACAGAAAACCGCAGTAATGTACTCATTAGCTGCAATGATGGGTACCAGAGACTTCTGGTTAAATGATGATGACGTTCATCTGTTTCGGCCTGAGTACAGGTTCTATATTGAAGACCTCATTAAGTCTAATCGAGAAGCCGATCTGGGCGTTACATTCGAAGAATTTAGAAGAACAAAAGGTCAAAAACAATTACGATCCATGATTAATCGGTGGATGGCAGAAGGTAGAAAGTGGGGGGTTCGTGTACAGATAGTTGCTCAACAACCAGAGCATCTGGATGAAGAGATGATTGGCCATGCAACTATTATCAGTATTCTAGGTACTTGGAATAGAGCCACTATTGCCCAGTTACAAAAATTGGTTGAGTTAAGTGAAACAGAGAAAGAAGCATTAATGAATGGACTTATTCATGGGCCGAGGTCTGATGGTTCAGCCATGCTCATGAAATATAACCTCAAATCTACTGGATGGGGCTCACAACTCGTAAAATTAACAAAGTCCGGTGTTGAGTTATGGGCAAGTTCCTCTTCACAGGATGATGTACAGCTGCGAATGGAAATTGAAGAGATGATTGGTGACAATGATCTGGCAAATAAAATTCTTTGTCATCGCTTTCCTAAGGGGACAGCAGATAAAGAACTTGAGAGGGAGAAAACGAGAATTTCTAAGAATAACTTAATCGGAGAAGACGCAGTCAAAAATATAGCAGTAAAATCTGTCGAATCCTGGGGTTTATTACAGAAAATATCCTAACTGCCATACGCAGATTGTTTTTTTAATGCTTGTCAAATTAAGCGTTGATGATCACTGTTTTAATATTAGATAAGGATTTGTGATTATTTCGTAACATCCGCCAGCTGCTTCTCCATAATTCTGAGTATGAATTATGGAGGAACGATCTGAAGCTACATTTGCTTCACCAATTTCGATGAAACCCTCCTCAAGCGTGTATAGGCATTTAAATACTGTTGCTACCTAATTGTATGGCTGTGCTATTTAAAAGGCTGTACAGGCTAGGTGCTAGCTTTTGCATCAATCTCTTCTATCTGTAATGTATATCTCTATTTGTTAAATCAACTGATGGATACAGACATCTACTTATTACTGATTTAAAAATTAGAACCACCTAACTACATACCTACTTAACTACCTTACTTACTTCTTTTTGTTTTCCTGTTTTCCTTAGTTTTTCTTGTTTTACATGTTTTAACTTGTTTTATCTTGTTTTCCCCTCCGTAAGTCACTGTTTCTAAAGGAATTTTTCTTATTAACATGAGTGTTTAGAGACATTAACAGGGTATTTGTAGACATAAACCGAGTATAAGTAGACATGAACTGAGTATTAATAAACGTCACCCGAGTACCCTTAGACATAAAGCGAGTATTTGAAGACATGAACTGAGTAAATAGAGACACTAAACCGAGTATTTGTAGACACTTACATGTAATAGGCACCAAATATGGAGCCGCCAGCCTTTAACATGAGTATTTGTAGACACGCAGTAGGCGATATCTGTGAAAATGATGGGCGCTTAGTGGTCATATCCAGCTCTACGGAGGTTAAACAGGATAAAAATAGACACAAATAAGACCATGCTTAGGGTATGTGTCTATTTTTACTCGGGTTAAGTCGCCTTATAGGATGAATATCAATCAATTTGGAACCGGGTATGTCTGAAAGTACCCGGTTGAAGAATGTTTCTGTCTTGAAATACCACTTTTAACAGTATGAGCTGTCTAGAAATACCCAGTTAAATCAAAAGCTTGTCTAAAATTACTCACCTCGACCTTTTCCTGTCTAGATTTACCCACTTCAACGTATTACTTGGATAGGGTGCTAAAACATCCAATCGTGTCTCCTTATATACCGGTAGTGCCTACATAAACTCACTTTACGTCTATAAATACCCAGTTCATTATTGCCAAAGCCGACCTACTACATTAATCTGAGTGTTTTTAGACAATAGCCACATCTCATAATTACGCTGTAAATAGAGAGAGGCCTTATATAGCAAGGACAGATAATGGCCACCGCATCCCACGAAGTTGCAACTCAACTGGAATTACCAGTAGTAGAATCCCGCTCGGGTAATTACCAGGTAGTTAAATCAAACAAACTGATCGAAAGCCAGTACACCCTTAAGGCTTCACACCTAAAACTACTATCAGCGATTATTGCCTACGTAGACCCCACAAAGGATTATTCCAAAGCAGGGGCAAACCCGTTCTTCTCCCTTACCCTTCACCGGGACGATGTCACCAGGGTTCTGGGGGTATCACGTTCGAATGTATATAAAGTATTGGATGAGGCAACGGATGCCTTCCTGGGTCTTAAAGCCGAGTTTAAAGAAAAAGATACAAAGACCGGAGCAGAGTCATTTAGGAAAATCGGTCTGATTAACGAGTGTAAATTTGATGACACCAATTTTTCAATAAGCTTTACTACTGCAGCAACAAAAGAACTCTATGACCTAGCTGAGGTTGGTTACACCAAATACGTACTTAGCAATATCGTAAACCTGAAGAGTAAATACTCAATACGATTATATGAGGTCATTCATAAGGTTATGCCGCCAGCCACCAGCAAGTACATTTGCCGGTTTGAATTGAGTGACCTTCAGTACTTTTTAGGCTGCAGGGATTCGGCTGGTGAAATATTGGTTAAAACCGCCAGCACCTATTCCGAATTTAAACGACACATTTTAAAGCCTTCGCTTAAAGAGCTCAAAAGTGAGACCGACCTGGATGTGAAGATAAATGCCGAAAAGAGGACTGGTCGCTTTATTACAACACTGGAGTTCGTGGTTACAAGATCAAGTACAGGTTCTGAATCCATTAGTAAGCTCGTTAAGCTTGGCGTTAAGCCTGCACAGGCCAGGGACTGGTTTATTGAATATGGTGAGGATGACATCACCCGGAACGTAGCATTCATGAATAGACAAATTGCCGCCGGCAAAGAAATTAAAAGTGTGCCCGCCTATCTAGATTACTTACTAAGATTTGATGTTGATGGCCTTCCAGATGTGGCAAGCCCATATAGCCACCTATACAGCAAGGACCCTGCGGCTCAGAGCTTTGTGAAGTCGTTCTTGATGCCAAATTGGTTTAGGTTTAATGAATCCATGAGAGCAGATATCACGGGCCAAGGAATATATGGGAGTATCACTGGCCATCACTTTAAAGAGTTCAAAGAATCGTTTATCCAGAACAGCGTTAATACAGAGGAAATTGTTAAGCGGATGAAATCGGAAGTAGATCGGTCATTAGAATTTGATGAGGTAGCAGGGTAAAGGAAGATTGGTATGTGCGCCCCCCTGGATGGCAAGGGGGCCCAATGTCTCGTATCCTTATAACGTACTAAGCCTTCTCATAACTGCACCCGCCAGCATGCAATCAAACGCCTGGCGGTTACTGTGAAACCAATTTTGTAAGGTACGTAATTTAATCCCGCTATAGAAAACCATTTCATGCAGGTCATCTAAACCGGCATATTTGGCTGCGTTATCAGCTGTAGTTGGTAATACCTTTCTCATAATATTTCCTATAGGTAGCTAGCGGCTTTTGTGACTAATTCGTTGGCATCACCTGATGTCATTACAACTTCAGAGTTAACAATCAAATTCCAAGCTTGCTCTTTGCGGTTATTACTAAAATTCATGCTGTCACCCATTTTTCCGTAAAACTCATAGATGACACCGCTTTCAAAGAAACTGGCAAACTCTATGGCAGCTCGCTGTTGTGCATTAAGGCTGGCAATCTCTTCACTGGTAGGTGCTTCAACTAACACATTTTCGAATTTGTTTTTCATAGTCATTCCTCACTGCTGGGCCGGGTTCCGGCCCAATTGATATCAATTAATTTAAGCTACTTGCTCGACTAAATTGTAATTGTCGTTAGGGGCCGGGGTAAGTTTGAAAACTCGTCCTTCAAACTTAATAAGCTGATTGCTATCGATTAATATAAAGCGGCCGCGGGGTACATTGGATATGGATAGAGAAACTGCCATCTGGGTTACAAAGTGAGTTTTATGACCTTGCTCTACAGTGCGATTGAAGTCTGCAATGGGGCATCGGCCACATTCTATGGCATAGGACGCAACAGAGCCGATTCGAAATCGGTATTGGCCATCGATGCATAGATGATCGTTTGCAATTAGGTTGGTTTGACCTTGATTATTCTTTTCAAGTTCAACGATATCGAATGATGGGTATGTCAGGGGAGTCGCTTTTACTTTTTGATATACTTGCATTGTGCATTCCTCGCTAGACTGGGCCATCCCCAATCTCTTTATATATAGTAATGCCTGAATCAGGCTTTTGCAAGGAATAACGAATCTATTTCGTTATTCCTTCGTAAATTGCGCAATATTTGCGTTTGCGAATATATTCATGGAAATAACTCGGTATGGACATCGAACGAGAGCGGCATGCCTGAATTAGCTTTCTGGATAAACTTAACCAGCATGCATAAGTACGCTAATGCACTTAGACAGAAAACAAACTTCTTGCTCATCTAAACGAAAACGCCCGGCGTTTACTGAATTTAATAATCCCCGTTAGCCTGCTAGAAGTGATTGTGATATACGAATATTACCTGGCAAAACAAACCATAGGACCGGATAGATGGCGACTATTACATTGAGTACTGGGAGTATTATTTCTCTGGCCAAACTGGAGAATGCTGTTAGAGCAGAGTATGGCAAGCGGTTTAACTTGTCGGACGATAAATCCCAATTTAACTTGATAAAGCTAGCGGGGGAATCAAGCAACCGGTTAATAATAGATGCCTTCCTACGATTTTTTGATGGGCTCCCTAAAGAAGATAAGGACACTCTTATCTATCGTGGTGTTGCATATAATCCAGATTGTAAAAAGCAGGGTGCACTGGTCGATGAAAGTACCCTCAATACTGGTGAAGTAGATTGTCAGCATGAAACCGGCAACTTACCGCCAGGAGTAAAAAAGATTACGTACCGCGGTAATGTTACATACAAGAAAGATGGTGTGACCATAAGCAACCCGTGGGGAAAGGATGGCGAGCCAGGCGAAACAGAATCTAATATTACCCCTATGCCTAGCAAACAAAAAACAAGGGTATATCGTGGGATTAAAAATTAGGTTAATTATTAGCTATCATCAAGACCTTACCAATACGATCAATAAGTAATAGCCAATACTACAGGGCCATGACAATGATAGATGATACACACAACGAACATGTGGTCCCTGAAGCAAATTCGTTGATTGCTGAAAGCCAATGGCAGGTGGGCGCCGAAACGGCTGTTAGTACCCTGTCCAAAGGTTATGTGGGGCCATGTAGAATTATCACGGTGAATGATGAGCTGGTGGCTGTGATGCCAAATAAAAAAGAAGCATTTAAGGTGGCCCAGTATGCTATGTCCCCAGGTGGCGGGTTCGGTTCGGTAATAGTGGAAGAGGGTAGTGAACAGGAAATAACGCACCTGTCGATAGAGGGGTGGCTGTAGCTATAAACTAACCCGCCAGCCAGGGCGACGTACAAATAACGACGCCTGCCAGCCAAACGTTAATCTCAAAGCAAATTTATTTAACTTATCTTAAATCCACCAGCACTCGTAAGCCCAGAAAACAAATATCTTTTAAACTAGGCTATTCAGGATGATTTGAATTTTCGTCCTTGTATCGACAATTCAGAAAATAAATCACTTGGGGATTTACGGTTTACTGGTGTGCGTGGGCCATGGCTAATGTACAGAGGGTTGTGAACTCCCAGGTGGCGCCCGAATTCAATCATGTTAGAAATCGCCCGATTCTGCCCGGTATATTGATTAATGAGGTGGGCGCCATGGGTCCAGCAATCCTTAATATCATTTTTAGATATTGCCCCTTTGATTAAATCCACCAGCACCATGCTTGCCAAAATCATATCCCTGTTTACGCTCACCGAGAGGATTTCATTAAGGGTCTGGCTAACAACGTAAATAAGAAAAGAAGGACTGCGTTCAATGCACGCCAATATCATTCTATGGCTGCCTACAAAGTTCTGGTATAAGTCACCTATCGCCACTTCATCAAAATATGGAGTTAGTTCAGGGTGATACTGTAGGACACTAACCCCGCATGCCTTGAGGTCAGCTATACTTAAATCTCTATCATTCATAGCTTCGAATTCATCTTCCTCGCACCAACCGTCTTGGCCTTCGCCGGCGAGTAGAAAGTGACCCGAAGCTTGAAGAGATTCGAAGGTGATCTTACCAGTAGTGAATACAGCCAAGAGGGCATTATCTAGATCTGTGCGGGAAGCTGCTTTAATTGAGATATGGGATAAGCCTTCAGCCCGCTTTAGTAGCTTAGAAAGTAGTAGATGATCGTACTCTATACCGGATTCTATAACGCCATTGGCAATAACTGATTTATACCCGTCCATAGAAGGTCGTAACCAGGTAGCAATCCATTTGTGTTGAAGTAGGTCTTGGTAAGTTGTTAAAGGAACTGTGCGGATCAATGTCTGCCCTTGGGCATCTATCCGTGTACCGCGTGACAATTGCATTCCAGTGCCAGGAACAAGTGGTACTCCAGGTGAAGCATTAGTGCGTTTATAATTTCTACTGCAGTCCACCTCTATACCATTGAGTGACTGCGGTTCCACAACTTTACCGAGCAATATCCTGGTAATGGTACTTACTGCAGACGCTGAATCGTAGGTACCGGGGAAATAGCCATTAAACCCTTGGTGAAACAAAGAGTACTGCCCGTCCACGGTCTCCTCCGCTATTACCTGGTATGGCAGATACCGGCGCCAGTTATCTTGGGTAATAGTTTTATCAATGGGGGTCCACATCTTCGAGAATAGGTGTTCGCGATAGAAGTCATTCAGGGTACCAATAAACCCTATTTCAGTGAGCTCATCTGAAGTAATGGCCAACTTATTAATCATGCTTTCAAGGTCGCACCGCGAATACATGAGCCCATTTCCCTTCACAGCATAAGATTCACCTGGAATCTGGCCTTCATCATAAAGGTCTATCAATGATTGGGGTGACTTGTATTCATGGTACATCCCCATTTCATCGAGAAAGAAAGGGAGAGTAGGGCCCAGTTCTTTGGGCTTTCGCATCGTCTGATCATAATCACTAGTTAACTTCCACACACTTAATCTATGCCATGGTAATTTCAGGAAGATCGGCTCGACATCTGCCGGGTGACAGTCATAGTGAATGAGCGCACGTACAGTCATAGACTTAACCATGCCGGCTACTGAAAGGTGTTTAGGTGTAGTTGTCGTGCCTAGGTCTTTCTGCACGTCATGCACCGATTGGTACCCAAATAGCTTGGCGGTAATCTCGCGGGATTTCTCAAATTTGATTTTGCCGGCGGGCCAGCGTTTACGTATTTCTTTAGATATGGTGTTGATGGCCAACGGCCAGTCGGCCTGAGTCACAGGGATGCGCATGATGGATGCCTTAATCGTAGTTGCTGCCTGACCACATGGGCTATTCCATGTAGAGAGATGTATTGGTGTTTAGTTAGTGTATTCAGCGCGTCTGAGACTTTGCCACGGCAGCGGCGTGATCACTGGACCACGAGACTTATTAAGTCCTTGAAAGAAGTTTAACAAGATATGGTGTGGTTACAACTAAAAAGCTGTGATTGAGAGTAGGGGGGGTTAGTAAAAATCCACCAGCTACAGGCGTGGTGTCAGCAGTGTTGGTAAATATTACAGGTACAAAAAAACCGCCAGCTGGCGGTTTCAAAATCAAAAGGCCGATCAATCACTAATTGCGGCTATGATCATCGTAGCCTGCACCGTTGTTGATTCCAAATTAAAGTATCTGCTGAAATCTAAACGCGAAGATCCCTGTGAGGCATTCGCTAAAGAAAACAGAATGTCATCTGGAAGATCGAGACCGTTACTAAGGGATATTCCCTTTGCAGTATCAATAGCATCTTCATCATAGTTTTCAGGCTTATTAATGATGTCTCGTATATGGGTTATATACTGGCCACCCTGGTTATGGAACTGGTAATAATCAAACAAATACTGTTCCCGGGGATAGCTGCCGGCTATCAGGCTATTTTTTACATTGGCAAACTCACCATCACTAAAATCTCGATTTGATAGAATGAGCTTTGCTTTAATTAGGTTTTGTTGAGACTTCTCTAAGTCGATAAAAGAATTTGTCGTATATATATTTGAAAACAGCATAAACACCAAGAATACTATCGGTACAGATAGAGTTAGTGGAAGTAATTTTCCGACCTTCTTTTCTATGGCATATATCCCAATGACACCCATAACAATGAATAAGGAAACGGTCAGCCACATAAAGTTATTTGTTCCCAAGGGGAGCCCGAGCTCACTCTCAAAAGTGAACTCTGGTAAATGTGACCGGCCTAAAAGGTAAACTAAGTTAATGGCAGCAACAAACCAGAATATAAACTGGGTTATCTTGTTAAGAATTGGCTGTTTAGGATTGGTATCTATTTCCGGATTATCCATTTAGTAAGTTCCTATCGGTTATTAGTCAAAACGAAAAAAATCGTTAGATAGTGGCTTACCAGAATGAACCAAGAAATAAAGCGATAATGTAAGAAATTAAGCCGCCAGCGTCATTATGATCCTGGTGGCCAGAAGAAGGGCTCAGAAAGATTAAGGTCTTATAACTCTACCAGTCACCTACTCTATAGGCGCCACCACCACCTCCAGAAAACAAACTGATTATGGCAATTGCTATGACGATAAAGACAGCAAAGGCAATAATCTTAAAAACTTGATCGCCAGCACCATCTTTACCATCTTTGAATATGAATAATGCTAGCCAGGCGATAACACCGGCTAATACAGTATAACCAAAAACCTTTCCACCTAGACCGTCTGTTATGCCCTCAAGGTAAGCTATAAAACAGCCGTATCCGATTAAACAGCCCCAAAAGATTACAAAGCCAGATGTACCGTCCAGAATGTCACTCTTTGGCTTTTCCCCATATGAATGAGTAGCCTGGACCGGTGGGTCGAAAGGTGGAGTTGTGGCAACTCCTGGCGTTTCTACTTCGGTAACTTCAAATGAAGGGGAGGCGGCAGGTATCAGCTCTATATCGACTTCATCTATACTAAACGTAATACCAGGGTTGCCTCTTTTAGCTATGCAAGAATGTTTATTTCCTGCCCGGACGAATAAAATTTCAACATCCGCACCATCACCGGGTAATGTAGCATCTCTAAATTGGTGTATGGAATCAGGTGTTACGCCGTCATAGCTGAGTAGTAGATCGCAAACCTTTAGGCCAGCAGAATCAGCTGGCGAACCGGGCTCAATAGTTTTTAATTGTAAAACCTTCAAAGTGGACACTCAGTAGTGAAATGGATGGGTTGAAACCATACACCAAATCTCTTAATAACTCATGCAGGGGCTTGTTAAGGGCAATGCGATTACCTGGTACAGGGTGCTACTTTTGGATAAGGCCTATTTGAGGTGAATAAAGTTTTTGGGGGCAATCTTTACACCACAAAAGTAATTATACCCGCCAGCTGGCGGGTACAATTTAATAGCAGGTAAAGCGTGCCGAATGGTTACAGGAAAAGAGTCATCCATCCCCATTATGATCATTAATATGCTCATTCCAGGTACCACTATTATTTTCAGGCAGCACCAGGGGCCATCTAATGGGATCTTTCCTGTGCTCATTAAGCCAATTAGACTTAAACGATTCGAGGTTTAGATGAGCTTTTGAGACGGCCTGATCAAGGCTAACACTACCATCAGCGCACTCAGGTATATTGTGTTCAAGGGTCATTGCCAATGCAGTTAGCGAAGGCCAAAGGGTATACTCGTCCTCTATCAATCGACCTGGACCCAAATCGTCCTTAGCCCCCAGAACCCAGACATCTGATTCATTAATCTGAATATCACCTGGGAAGTTACTGTTACCTTTGTGGTCAATCGACCAAATATGGCCATTAACGTCAACGAAATATCGGGAATTCATAGATCTATCCAAGTTAATTTACTGCAGCCGGTTCATTTGAGTTGAGGGTGACACCAGCATCAGCCGCTAGCTTCTCCCAAGAATCAGTTTCTAGAACACGATCATAGTTTTCGTGCTCATAGTAATCACCTGTAGTACAAAACTGAATGCAGCCATCCGGCCCTACTTCAACGGTGCATCCATCTTCGGCAAAGACGTTTTCAGAATCAACAACCGCATTCATTACCGAAGCAAGATCTGAGCATTGCATATGCTTGGTAAGAAAATCACCGTTTTGGCCAGCGTACTTAGTTTTCTTGAAACCCGCGCATAAGAACTTTTCGAGTTCAGTTTTAGTTAAACCGTTAAATACAATTTCTGTAGACATATAAAACTCCCTTTGGATTAGCTGTAGATAATTCTTAAAACTGTGACAACTACAATTAGCACACTGATAACGATGGTGGCTTTAAGCTGTTTAGATCGCCTTAGTACTTCATGCTGAATTTTGCAGTCTTCTACATGTCCGTTGAAGTCTGCCAGTGTCTTTGTTTGGTGACAATATGGGCATGACATGCTGCAGTCATCTGTCTTGAATTTGTGAATGCTTTCTACTTTCAGTATTTCACGTTCCTTGTTACCGGCGATCATGTTTACCCCTGTGAATTAATGAAGTGGTAATTATAAGGCTTTATATGGGCTTTTGCTATGAGTGTTAAGTAAATAAACTATGGATGGTTGGCAATGAATCCACCAGCAATATATTCGAATAATGTGACCTATAGGTCACTCGGGAATCCAGGCTGGTGGTTTAACATGTTTGTATAAAGAGGTGCATTACAGTTTACCAGGATAAAAAGGGGCCTATAGGTCCCTCGGGATTTCGGTGTGTTGCCTTACTATTAAATCATCACATAGAGGGCATCAATATGAACGATCTAATTTTAACGGATGACAATAGCAAGAGCTGGAAACTAAAGGTCACGGATCAGCTAGCTCTTCATATATTACTAATTGAAGAGGACGGACTATTTACATTCACCCTGGATGGCGCCGATGGCCAGATTGATATAGTAGAGGGGGATTTGCAAACATGCTTCCGTACTATCGAAAGGGGAGTGGCTGGGTTACAGCAAGCTCTGACTACATTCCAGCAAACTTATTCACCGGTCATCATCAAAGATGGTTTGGTCGACTACTGGTGTGAAGATAGCCAGGGCACTGACATACAAGATGTAGTAGAGGTGCCTTGGGCCACTCGGCAATGTGGTAATGCTGCGACCTTAGAATTTATGGCTGGCCATACAAGGCAATTGGAAGCTGACGGCTATTTGAATATTGGGTTTACGCAGACCTGGTGAAAATTGACCGGAAAATTATGTTGAGTGCGGTATTGAGGTGCGGCCGGGACACGTTAAGCCCCATCTTCTTGATTATTCTCGGTTATAGTGACCAGGCAGCGCAGATATGATTAATATTATCAGCACCATGGGGACCAGTCACAGAGAGGTGACCACAGCTTATGCTTTGCTTGTGATATGGCCATACATTATCAAGAAGGCCGTGCTAGGTCAGCTACCAGCTCATCAATGAGTTGCTCTACCTCGGCGAGCTCTTCGGTAAGGGCATCAATGTCTGCCTTAATTTCATTAGATGACTTATGAGGCAGCTTCGCCGGCACGACCTGTTTTGCCTTAAAGAAGGCTTCAGTCTTTGAGAAATCCGCCAGCAACGCAACGATCTGAGGAGTTAATGTATCAAGTTGCGATTGTGAGAAATGGTCCTTCAATTGACGCTGCTCAATTCCATGAGCGGCAAGGTAGTACTGGGTGAAAAAGTCCTTGGCCAATGCATTCCATGACCGCGATACCTTGCCAATCTCTAATCTTCCAATGTGATGGGCAAGGGTGTTTACTATATGGTGGCTAGTAGGCCAATAAAGAAACTCTTTAAGTTCGGCTAATAGCTCATTTTCATTTTTCATTACGGAAGTACCTAGAAAAGAATGTAACTTTGGCCCAAGTCCTAGGATCTGAATTGAAATCAAGGTTCTCAAGCTTCTCTAGGAAAGAGAAGGTGCCTGGAGCTTCACTTTTCACCTCATCCCATACCACTTTGAAAGCAGGCTTACCTAAGTTGGCTTTTATACCGGTACACCAGTCATTCCATGTATCCGGAGTAACACGCCCCTTTTTCCTGATGAAACACTGTTCGTTGCTTAAGTCTAGGTAGTTATAGATGCACTCGCGGGTTTTGTCCTTTTGGGATTGAGAAACATCTTTTCCAATTAATGCGTCTACTGGTATCTCCATGGATAGGTTTCGGTATTGCTGATCCAGGGTATCCTCGAAAGCTGACTGGGCAAGCTTACCATTTTGGCGCATCTGATTGGCACCAACGAGAACACCGAGGGCGGTTGCAATGGCGGCGAATGTGTTCCAGTTGATTAAATGTTCCATGTTTTTATAAGTATCCTGTTGCACGCAAGAGTTCGTGGAGATTGTAATTATTCTGGCAATGTATCTGCAAAGGTCGGGTGCTGTTGTCCATCAAGCTTTAAAAGATGAACATTATCACAATCCATCATTTTAATTCTAAGGCCAATATTGTTACCTGCTCCTAGCTGGTTATTCAGCCAGCCTACACAGTGTGCTTCATGAGACTCATGACAGGCCATAATGTGAAGGTCGCCAGTAAGGGTGCTATAGGGGTCTTCTTTGTCAGCAATGGTCTTTTCAAGGCTTTGGTGCTTGGTTTCACAATAGCCATTTGGAATGTCTTGAGGATCAACCGATGTTTTCCATGGGCATTTTTGGCATTGTTTTGTTCTTTCAAGTTTCCAGGTCATATAGCCCCCTTGGGAAAGCCCTAGTGATATAGGGCTTATTGTGAATTAGTTTAATGTAACGCTGGATGCTTGATCCGTGGCATTGCTGCCATGGAGCTCCGTTATGCCAACCCAGCTTTTATATTTCTTTTCTACCGCTTCTAAATCATCGAAGTACTTGTTACTGGGTATACCGCGGCTGTAGGCTTTTACGGTTGCATTAACTGTCTTCATGACCCAGGCATTATAGGTAGGGTCGAACGCCAGTGTCATAGCGTGTCCCCTGGCTTGAAGGAAGTATTTGTTATCACCTTGCTGAATAATTCCGGTTGCTTGGCTGGTTTGCATGTTCGTACCCTCGACTGTTAGTGGTCAGTACCCGTGACCAAATTAGGAATCTATAGTAATGCTTAATTGGCGCTTTTGCAATATCCAATAAGAAAGGAAATTTAGTCTGTTTTGCTGTGGGTAGTAAGCCGTACTAGAGCTCAGAGCTAGTTAACCAGCTGGCGGGTCCAACAGCATTTTTTTGCATATGACCCATGTGAACATCAAAAGCCTCATTTAGAAAACTATCCTGGCCAGATAGCAGTTGGTTAACCAACTCAGTAACACTGAGCATCAAATTGAAACCTTCATCTCTATCCTGTTGATCTATCTTATCCATGCGCCAGGCCTCTAGCTGACTGGATAGTACTTCGATGGTTAAATGCCGTACGTCAGATTCTTCCAGTTGCATAAAATGAACGGTTACATCAATTACCTCGGTTGACGTTACTGGTGATTTAACGGTGCTTAGATTGGGCATGTACATTTCCATTATTAAATATCCACCAGCAAATCACTGGGACAATTTGAATATCATCCTATCCCTTGTAGGGATAGGGTGACATTTATTAATTAACTTTCACGGTAACGAAGGGCGTCAGAGCGATTAACGAATAGCTTGGCAACAAGTTTATCTTTCAGAAATAGATCTTTGTCACTGTCACCACGTCTTGAGTCGCAAACAGTAAATCCTCTATTTTCAAGCCATGATTTCTTGAGTTTATCTTTGGACCAAGATTTCTTATCTCTGCGGACAGAATACCAAGCGGTATGGTTAGGGTTACTAGCAACAAGTGTTAATGACATTAAAAATCCCTCGCAAATATTTGAATTAAAAAAAGTAGTACCAGTACCTAATTGAGATATTTATTGTAAGGCTTATTCTAGGCTTTTGCAATGTTTGCGGTTGTTGTGAAGGGATAAATAAAAGAATGAAAAAGGCCTAGGTACAAGAATTATAGACCTCACCAGTCTTAGATATATTAAACTGCCTCCGCTGGCACAAGGAATGTACGAAACGACTGAGTTAATAAGCTTTTGCTTAGGAGTAGGTTAGGCCCAGGAAACCGCTTGCCCTTAGTCATCAACACTGCAACATCATCCAGTAAACCGATATATGTGCCAGGCTTAAACCGATCACCCTGAACAAGCTTACCGCTACTCATCAATTGGGAAATGGCGTCGCTGAAAGTAAGTGTAAAATCAGGTGTCTGCGCTTCTTTTACTTTTGCCCAATTCTTCTCAACATCAGATTCGAATATACGCTCCCCCGAATCTTTGTGCTCTACCCAAACCCGCCAGCTATTTGTTGCTAACCTCTTAGCCGCATCTAAAGCAAGTGAGCGCTTCATAGGGCTTTCTGCATCAGTTGTGACCATGCTCATGGTGTCGGGGTTACCGACCACATACATTAGATTCCAATTGCTATGAAAGCTCATTATTATTTCCCTTATCACTTATTATTGAATTATAACATTGTTATTAAATTGCACCTCACCTAAAAGGTGAGGGCCAGTTGATCATCGTGATCAGAGTTCATGAGAGGAGCGTCAATCTCTAAAAATTCATTACCTGGCTCGATATCCATTCCAGCAAGAATTTCGTCATGTTCGGCGTTAGAGATGGTTTCACGATAAAGCTTACCCTCTGAATCAAACTGATCATGGGTTAGCATTAACTGTTTAAGGTGCTGGTAGCGGCGGGCCATGTTGTCATATAAAGCAATTTTTCCCTTGGCGATCTTAACGAGTCCACGTCGTAATAGCATATTAAGGCTAGCGCGGCTGCTAACAGAGTTATAGGTTTCCCAAAAGATTTCTTCGTACTCACAAAACAGAAAGCTGGCGGCTTCTTCTTTATCAATGGTCATAGACTTGGCTGTATGGTGTAAACCTACACGGCGCTCAATTCCTGCAGAATCAGTGTATGCCTGGAAGGCATTAAGACCACGGCGTGGGTTAGTTGCTTCTGCGTAGATGTCACGTAATCCGTCATTGCCATCAAGTGTCTCTGTGTCACCTACGAAGAGATAACGCTTGGCCGGTACTTTGTCATTTTTAGGCTCAGTAATAACCGGTACAGAGTTTCGGCGGCCTAGGTGGTTGATGTTGTACCATATCTGCATGGCTGGAAATGCTGTATCGCCAACACACTGCAAACTCCAAATAAAATCAATAGCCACCAGCATTTCTGCTGTAACAAATTCAAACTGTGGATCACACAGGCGCTCGTTAGTAGTTGTCTTCTCAATGTTCCCAGCATAGTAATCTTCTGTATGGTTTTCGGCTCGTTCACGCTCTTCTACATCTAATGTGATTAGATAGCTAAGCAACTCTTGTCGCATCTTTATGTTGTAGTTATCGGGGCGGCAGTTAATGTACCCTGCGGCACTGATGGTCTGGCCAAAAACTGTTCTTTTACTCATGTCGTTTCGTGTGGCAATTAGGTAATTGCGGAATGCGTTGATGCCCTTCATATAGCCGTAAGCATCTTGGTTGTTATCAATCAAGGATTCTAAAGATTTGTCCTTGGCCACAACAGTGCAAAATCCGCAACCAAACCTAGTGGAGCAAGGGGCCTTACTGCCACCTTCACCAACTATAACTACACATACTCCTTCATTGGCGTCCTTATATAATTCCAATGTCCATTCGAAATCTTTTACGTAAGTTTCGTAAGTAGCATTGCCGCGACTTGAATCAATGCTCATTAGGAATGTCCAAACGTCCATAACATCCCAGTCAGCAATGGGGGCATTGGTGTTGTATCCATTGCTGTCTTTAACGATGCTGGTGGCTGTCTCGCCACGCACTGCCATGCGGGTATTACGATCTTTGGATTCGGAACTGCGTGTACCGATTAGTACAACATGATTTTCTGAACCGCCAGCTGATTTAAGTACTTCTTTCAATAATTTTTGCTGGGGTTTAACTTTCCAATCGACTGAACAGCTGCGGCGTCCGGAGTTGGCAAATACAGGCATACGGCCTCGGCCTATGGTGGCGTAAACGAAACTAGCAGTTAATTCTGGTCGAGCAACCATAACCTTTACATTCGGACCAGCCAGATCATTACTTTCGATGAACTGTTCAACGTACTCAATCATTCGATCGCAGTAGTAACCCATGGCAGGATTCTCTATGCCCGTATTACTGTGGGTCACATAGAAACCACGAACATAAATACCTTCAGCCTTGGCACGTTTAAAAGCCTCAAGAGCGAGTACCAAAACACAACTACTATCTTTGCCCATTGAAGTGGCAACGCTAACTGACTTGCCAGCCTTAAAAAGATCTAGAATATGCTCGATCACAGCTTCTGATTTTTGTTTTATGCCTGAGTAGACATCAATAACATTAACCACGGGAGTAAGTTCGATTAATTGTGCTGTACTGGGTTTAGTTGTATGGGCGTTCATGTCGCATCCTCGCTGAGCTGAAAACAAGGCAGTACCAGTGCCTTAATCAATAATAATATTGTAAGGCCTGATTCGAGCTTTTGCAATAGGGGAGGGGTAATTAAACACGACTAAATAGGCCTATGAAAGAGAAACCATAGGCTCTGTTAGATATGAATATTTGTAGGTTGGGGCTGTCCTTAATTAATATAAATTGGTCTAGACAGATTTTCTTATGGTAGTAAACCTATGCAGTTATTGGGTATATAGTAACTTTATCAAACTCTTTACCGGTTAAAAGGTAGTTACCCTGATTAGTAACTTGAACAGTTATTTCTTCATTAGAAATATCTGAATTATTTATTCGGAAATTCCGACCAGGAATGAATACAACATTTTTGGCGACCACCTTTAATTCACTGTCTTCAGTATCGTTTTTGAAAATAATAGAGATGTTTGAGTCTTTTTGTCCAGCGACTTTGAATTCATCATATTCAATATTTGAATAAAAGAAAGCATGGGGTGTAACCGCACTGCTATGTTTAGAGCTGGATTCACCATCATTACCAAATATGATTTTATCATTCTGATATTCTACTTGATTGAAAGCTTCAGTGATCTGATGTTGTGGCGCAGTGGATTTGAACGTACCTTCAAGCATTGTTGCAATCTTTCCTTCGTTATTCATTTACTTTTCCATTTAAGATGATTTTTATTTGTACAGTGTCGTACCAATGCTGAGGTGATTTCCAGCAATTATGTGTAAAACATATTGGTAATACCTCACAAAACAAACTATAAGGCCTGTCTTAGGCCTTTGCAAGAGTAGGAGGTTAATCTTTCGAATATAATAGAATAATTTGAGAACAGTAACCCGCAGCCTAGCTAGATCATATCCTGGATAGTGTAATCGCCCAACAATACGTGCTGGGCGTAACTTTGCAGTTGGCCTTCACCAGCAATAGAGCGCCAATCATCCCCGCTAACTAAAGATTCATCAAGATAAGCATGATCTGTTGGGAGGGAGCCTAAATCATTATCCCTTTCTAGGGCAGTTTCAAAGAATTTTCCATCGTCAAACCCGAAATTGAATTTTGCTCGTTTACCCTGTGAATCCACCAGCACGCCGTTGAATGTAGAACTGGCCATTATGTCTGAATAATCAATAGCCGCAGTGCCAAGAGAAAAGCCGCCATCAGGCATTTCCCATACATCAATGATAATACCCTCGTCATCAAGTTTAATATGCACCTCAAGCGTATAGAAACGCAGGTAGGTATATCGGCCGTTGTGAACTGATGTAACCTCTGGCGTGCAATTCAGGTTTGCTTCTTGGGCTTCAATCACGATCAATTCGGGGCCATCATCAGCCTTAACACGCAACTTAATACCATCAACGGTATCTATCCACGCCTTGACCTCAGTAAACGCTAGCAGGCCATCGACCTTTTTAGTAATTCGAGCTTTTAAGCCTGTAGTAGCTAACAATGTTGTTTCCATGGTTTTCCTCGCTAATTAAGAGGGCCAGTACCATTGGCCCTTGTTATAGAATTAATTACTCGCCGTAATAGGCCCCATAGGCAGAACTGGATGGAAACGTGGCTTTGGCAGTAGCTTTTAACCACACAACCACTTCGGCTAGCTCATCAAAGGTATACGGCCCTACCTCGGCCTTTTCAAACTTAAAGTACTCCATGGCGTCTTTAATATCGGCAAGGGTAATAGGCATATGTCGAATGCCGTCATGCTGACGCTCAGGGCAGTTTTCGTGAACGAGTAATACAGACAGGTGCCAGTCATCACCGCCAAGCGCTTCCCATGACAGCGAGGCATCTAAGTTAAAGCCCCCTAGTTTGAAAGTTTTGATTTTGTCATTACTCATTTTATGATCACTATTAATTGTTGAAAGAGAAAAAATATAACCATTTATCAAAAACATAAAGTTTAGGACGTTATTCAAACTCAGTTAAGTAACCCTCATAGTTGAAGTTTTGGCCAACGACACTGGCTACAGTCTTTCCGCCAATGAGCTCACAGATTGAAGAGGAATCAATGCCAGGTTTATAGCCAATAGGCATCGTCAATACGCCCGTCTTTACTCCGTGGAGAATTTTGTCCCTATCATAGCTAGAATCAACAATACAAAATCTCTGTTCACATATTGACTCAGGCAATATGAAATTAAATTCATGGAGTTCATTAGAAGATGTTGCCTTATAGATCGCTTCTGGCTTTTTTACAGGTTCTTTGGCAATGCCCTTACTACAGGCTAGATCTGAGAAAGGTTGGGGTACAATTGTCTTACTAACCCGTACCAGAACAAAGTCCTTAGCGTCCTCTACAGACCAACCGAATTCGTTATCTTTAATAACTTGAGTAGCATCTTCGACTGAAGAATACATTTCATCTGAAAGATCAATATCGTCATTTTCGATACCAGCATAATGAACCTTGCCACCATGATCTGTAGGTTGTAGCCACTGGTAGTGAGCTCCCTCAATGGTGGGTAACAACTCCATGCTGGTGGGTGTATCTTCTATATGATTGCCTAGTGCCTGGTATGCAGATTCGATACCTTCTAGGTAAGCTGGTTCGCTAACATCAATGCCCGCGCTAAAATGGGCTAGAACTAAAGATTCGATACAATCAACGCCGAGGTTATATGTAGAATTGATAATGGTTTCATCCTCTTTCATGGATGAGGTAATCGTACAACCACTACGATCTTTACCATCCCAAAAGATAACAATTCCGAATACAGGCAATTTAACTTGTTCCATTCGTATAAACCTCGCTAATCAAAAAAACGTTGAGAAAGAGCAGTACCAGTGCATCAATCTATCAATATATAATAATGCTTAAATTAAGCTTTTGCAATACTTGAAAGAGAAATTAATATCTGTAGGAAGGGGGTATATAAACGGTTGTTTGATGCGGGTGAATAGATGGCCAGCTGAATATAGAGCTGGCCAAGGAGGTAAGAAAGCTATTAGATAACCTCACTGTCTTCTAATTGGTTTGAGGCCTGTGGTGGGTTTCTCATGGCATCCACCAGCAACTCAGCCAAATACTCTGTATTAACATCTGCCGCCCAATCTTCTTCACCTGACTGGAATATGCCATAGACGGTCCATTTATCATCGTTCTGGCGGTATGTAATATACTTTTCCATTAAATCTAGATCGTCAATAATCAGTTGTGGTAATTTGCATGTCTCACCACTATCCCACTCATCATGACTTTCGGCATACTCAAGAAACGATTTGATTTCAGGTAATTGCGCCAGGTCATCTTTATCAATGTTTGAACATTCGCGAACCAGCTGTTCTGCTTCACTATAGTCGATTCCTTCAGACTCATCCCAAGCGTCACTTATCTCGGTGGCCATCCTGTAAAGGGTACTGTAAATATTCATGTGAATTCTCGTTGCTAACGTTAATGAAAAGGAGCTTGTAACAGCCCCTTATGTAGAAAACTATCCGGCCCTTACTGTTCTGAGTCGATTGTAGTTTCATGCACCTGAAACACTTCCCCTTCATTTACGGTGCGACTAATACAGACCGCATGGTCATGCTTTATGGAATTTAAAATTACTTCTTCACTGCCATCGAATTCAGAAAGCGCTTTATTCCAATCCGTCTTTTCGACAATGTAAGAGCACTCAATATCAGCAGACATGGTTACACGTTTATTGCAGGTGATAATCATTTGGTTATCGGTGGGCTCGTTGCTGAATTTCCCAATTTGCGCAACCGTGTCAATACAATCTATGTCAGCAAGATCTACATCGGCACTAGATACAACTCCAAGAGCGGCTTCAGCAATTTCAGAGAGCGCGGCTGTATTACCACTCAGTTGTTCTATTGCAGTTTCAAGGCAGTTTTGCAAGATGGCCATTTCTAAGTCGCCTGTATCTTGGCTGTTAGCCAGTGTACTAATAAGGCCGGCAAGGCATAAATCTTTGATTGGTGCTTGCGTAGATGTTGTCATATTATTTAACCTCCCTATTAAAACCTACTTCAGCAAAAGCTTGTTCCTGAGTCATACCTTTCTCATGGATACAGTAAGCAAAGTTATACGCTTTATCCCAAACTATTTGATCAACCTGCAACCCTTCTTCATATAGGTTAATAAAATCAATAACGGACTCAATGATTTCCATATCAAAACATGAACTATTAAGGTCGCCACCTTTGTTGTATGCGGAATTCAAGCAAGGAGCGGCATGATCAATTATCACATCACGTTCGTGTGAAATCCCAAATGCCTCACGGTTGTTCATTAGGTGACAAACTCGTTCAGTTTTATCCCAATCTGTTGTACTGATCTGTTCAAGGATAAGCATTGCAGTTTCAGCAGTTTCATAGCAGATGTTTGACATATTGTATTCCTCGCTTGGATGTGAAAAATTAACCAGTACCAGTGGCTAATCAATAAATCCATTATACGCCTGATTCGGGCTTTTGCAAGTTTTGTGAAAGAGTGATTTTGGGGGAGCTACCTACAGAATATAGTAAATAGGGGGAATAAAACTCACCATGAGATGAGTTCTATTAGGTGAGCAATTATTTAATTTAGATTATAGCCAGCAAGCTGATTTTTTAAGGAAGATAATGTTAATTCCAAGGCATCAGTTTTATTCTGATAGACATTTATTAGATCAACTTCCACAAAATGTTGAACAATATTTTTTAAAGAGTCCATATTGAACGATGGCGTTTGTGGAAAAGACAACTTATTTAAGGACAATAATATTATGTCTGCGGCAAATGTTAAGAAGTCTCTCATTTCGTATGAGCCAATTTCATTTCGTATTTCTACTACAGGACAAACCGGCAATCTCTTTTTTTTACTTTTAGATAGTTCATGATTAAAAACTTCCTCAAGCAAGATTAATGATATGAATCCTGTTCGTATATCAAACTTTTCATCAAGGGTTCCTTCATCAACTAATTTATCTAAAGAACCAAGTTTCTTAAAAACATCAATCATTGTTCTGTTCCAGACAATCTGATCTATATTCATAAGGTCATCTTGCTTTTTGAAAATTGCTGCAATGAATGCAGGAACTATTTCAAAATCCAGTGATACCTCTTGTGGACGGCCAATAACTTTCACGGCATAGCCAAAAGCAATATTAAAGCTTGGAGCTAGATTTAATAAAATTGACTCAAAAAGGGCTTCTTCTGTATGAGATTTTAAGAATAAATTAAAAGACAGTGGTTCAATTTCAGGTTGGTATTTTTTTAAATCTTGAACCGATGATGTCTTAATTTCAAAGAACAGTTCAAGAATACATTGGGCTATCAGTAAATTGCTTTCAGTAATATTTGTTTTTCTTAAGTTTAACATTGTAAATCCTCGCGGTTAATAATTAAGGCAGCCAGCACCAGTGGACAGTCCATCAAGAGTGTAAAAGACCTAAGACTACTCATAACCATTAAGCAGCTATAAGCCTGTTAGCTACACTAATAGACTAAAGGGCACGTTACACTGGCTTTGTGGTACGAGTAGTTTGCATTAAAGCCCTGATCCAAAAACCAGTAATAGATGGATTTGTGGTTATGTAAGTTCATACGATGGGTACTCCAGTAATATTTCTGAATTAGATCCGCTTATTATCATTATCAAATGGCTCTGCTGAGAATAGGATTGTAATGAGCCCTGCGTCACCCTCTGTATTGTTGACGCCCATACAACCATTGTCATGAGTATATAAACGGCGACCTCCATCCTCGTCAGACGTTGATATATCTATACTAGCGGTAACAGGTAAGTCTGGTCCTTTGAGTAGTTCAGCGGCTAATTGGTGTGAGGTTGTCATATTTTATTGACCATTAATTTAGATGCGATCGAAACATGAGCCTTCCTATGAAGGCTATGTATGGATGAGACTATTTGGAAAACTGAAGAATGTCTTTGTATGAAATGTCCCAAATAATATCGTCACCATCCCGAACGCTTAAGTGATCATCATGGATATTTTCTAGAAAACCCTCAAATCCATTATTATGTGATGCGCTGTTTAATTTCGGTTCATCAACCAGAATAGTCATATCGACCTCTAGGACTAACTTAAGGGCGGCTTGTACGATTTTATCTTCATCGTAACCGGCGGTTTCTAACAATTTAACCTGGTCATCAATTCCACCTACATTGGCTTTATTGGCCATTTCTACTGAGGCAATGCTGGTTACTGTATCCAGTATCGCAGGGGAAATACCAAGGGCATTCAATCTATTTAACATGTGCTTATCTCGCTAGTGAGTAGAGGGGGCAGTACCAGTGCCCCGTTAGGATTTAACTGTTTGTATAGAAATCTGTAAGTATGAACTTTGTCCCTAACAAAGAGTTGGTAGCATCGAGGAAGGCTTGTGACTCTGGTGCTTTCACTTCAACCTGGGCTTGATAATCAATCGTGCCGTCAACAAAGGTAGGGGCATAATGTAAACAGCCGTCACAGGCGCTTACATGGCATTCAAATCCAGGTAATGATATTAATTTCCCAGACTGATCAAGGTACTCACAATCCATATCATTAGGGTCCATCATAATTCTTAAGACCAATAATCGGCCATCTTGGTTTTTACAAATGATGTCACCTGCATAATATGAATCATCCCAGCCATCTGTAGGACACAAGGCAATTTTTCCAGAAAGTTGATCTACAATGGAAGGGATACCATCATTGTCTTCTTCAATTGTGGCGAAGACTAAATTATCTCGCTGATCAATTACGGGGTACTCAACCGAATCATATTTTGCAAATGTGGCCACACTTGCGAATACCTCAATTTTTTCAGGGAATACACCAAGATTTTCAGTGAACCAGTAATCTATTAATGATCGTGGGGCACCTGCAGACAAGGCACCCCAGTCAGCAAGCAATAGACCCTGTTCGTCAAAGCCAACCACCAGCAAGCTACGGTAGAGGTTCACACTGGCCAAGAACACTCGCACTTCGTTATCGTCCGCCTTGGCTTGTACTGCTGTCTGGATAAGTTCTTCTTGGCATAGTTTTGACAAGTTGATTGGCTTTTTCATTTCGGCATTCCTTACTTATGTTTGTTTTGTTTATCTTGATCTTATAATAAGGCCCGAATCAAGCTTTTGCAAGTTTTGTTGTAATGTTTCGTTAATTAGGCGGGGATAGCGCAATATTTACGTAGTTGTGTTGAGTGAAAATTTAAATGTACAATTCAGTAAAACTTTTATGATTTAACTGGTGTATTCAATTAAAATTCCTGGACAGAAATAAATCAAAAAGGAATAGCACATTGGAAATACAGTCAACTCTAATATTATGGGCTGGATCTATTATCATGACGGGGCTAGCTATCACGCTTATCGTCTTAACGGTAAAGAGATGGATCACTACAAAAAAAGATGATGGCTTTTGGGTTGGTGCTGGGTCGGTGCTAGGGGTTTATATACTGGTTAGCTCTTCTTTAATTGGCTGGGACTTATTATCTAAGCACCATCATACGTCTTCTTTTGAGAACGCTACCTATAGAGTAGAAATGTCCGAAAAAGGCATTCGTGATCATGCAGGTATAGAGAACCTGGGGTGCGTAGTTGAAGAAACATTACACTCAGAACAGTGCATATTTTTAATGCTTATTGAAGAAGGGGAGCGGGTATTGATGGTGGGTAATGAAGAATATTCATTGGTTCGCCGTGGCGAGTGGCCAAATGAAAAGATTGTAAGGTTCGGTCCGTTTAAAATTAATGGTTAAAGTTAATCCGCCAGCTGCTGGCGGATTTCTCTATTAATTTGAAATTAGTACAGGTCTAATTTTTGGTCCAGAGCACTCAATTCATCTAAAGATTCAAGCCGCTTTGCCTGCAATCCATATTGATATTTTTGAAGATCAACAAACCTCACCTTACGTCGGTTCCCGGTCACCGTGTGCGGAATATCACCTTTATCCAGTATCTTTATTATACTAGGTCTGGAAACATTCAGAAGGTTTGCTGCTTCCTGGGTGGTCAGTTCAGTGTGGATCGGGACAAGCTTCACCGAATTGCCCTGGCCCATTTCACTCATAATACTCACTAGCAGACTCAATGCATCTACCGGCACACTTATCGTCTTATCAATGCCTTCTGGGTTAGAGAGGGTCACATCCTGAAACTCAGCCTTAGTCTCTAGGAGGCCGGATAGTAACTGGCTAGATTTTTTTGCAATAGCGGCTACTTTAGAGCTTGGGAGAATAGTACCTAAGTAGATCATAGTCGTTGCCGTGGGTTCATTGTCGAACTTTGGAGGATATTATAAAATACGGTTTATGGCGATATTCGAATTATTCGAAAGGAGGGGGTGTTCTTAACCAAGCTGGTTTAGGGAATAGGGAAGTGTGGCCAAAATACATTTGGCTATTACCAGCTAATAGACTTCTTTAAAAAATCAATGGCAGGCTGATAGAACGGCTTAATCCTAAATTCTTTGACATCCCCATTAGGCTGGCGGATTATTGAGGCATACATTCTGATTGTCTCAATGGGGGGCTGGGTCTTGGTGACCACATCCCTTGAGTTGGCATCAACTAAAGAAGTTACGGCCCCATGGGTGGTGTCAACGATCATTAGATGTGACCCAGCGTGCCCGTGGTGCTTCGGTAAATGACATTTTAATATAGGCCGTACCCAGACAACCATCGTGGACTGACTTATCTGCCATTACCAAATGAGCCCTTTGCCAGAGCCTGATCTTGTGGCCACATACCCAGCACCCCATGTACGGTTACCTCTTTATTCGACAATGTATATATTCGACCGGATTAGTTAATTAAGGCTAGGTCAGCCTCTATCCATTAAAAATCTTTCTTCACATAAGGCCGATGAGCCGCCTTTGGTAATAATAGCGTTTATAGCTAAATTTACTTCTTTCAATTCTTTATTCAGCTTAATCAAATCATTAGTTAACCGTTCAATTTTCAAATATGCTTTTTTAAAGATTTCCTTAAATTTTACTAGATTGGAGTTAAGTTGATTTTTAAATGCAAGGACCGACTCTGTTGTTGCTGGATCGTCCAGGGATAGTGGTAATTTGAGAGCCGAATTAGTCTCATTTATGGCGCATTTGATTGGCTTAACGCTATTACGAGTAGTGTCAATAATTGCTATAAGCGGTTTTCTTTGAGTAGTTAAGCTGATTCTTTTCGCGACCAAATATTCTAAGTCTGGAAATTTAGACTCAAAATTTGGCGAACCAGGTATGGACTTATTCATACTTACCTTTTTCATCCAGTTCATGGTTAATCCGCTTTTTTTCTGCATTGTATGTAGTCTGCAATTTCAATTTTTCAGTGATCTCGGAGGCTAATACCTTTGCAGAAGCCCTTAGCAATTCGATATTAATAGACAACTGTTTTGTTAACTCCTTGGTAATTTTACTATTTGATAATTTTTCATCAGCTTTAATTTCGGCTAGATCAAGAATACCTTGTGTAGATTTAATTTCCTTCTTGAGGTCTGAAGCTTCATTAACACAAACAACAACCAATAGACAAATAGAGGTGCAATATAGGAAGACGCAAATCCGGAATAATTCAATACCTGCATACTGCTATCAGTTACCCAATAACTATATGTGTATGGAAAAAGAAACCATGTCACATATAAAATCATATTTATGGCAATGACTGATCGGAAAATGTTTTTCATTTAATCTCTTGCTCTATATTTCATCAGAAGAGTCGGTTTAGTTGTATATGGTGATTGGGCAGTTCTTAGGTAACACGGGTATGACTCCATCAACCCGTAAAAAATATACAGCTAAGTAAGAATACTTTTTTCATAATAACCCCCTACGAATCATAACCGTAAATTACGGCTGTACCTGGGGCCACATTGATAAACTGAACATCACCACCTTCAATAATTTCCTGCATCTCACCCAAGTCAGTTCGCCCAAGTCGCTTACAGTCTGCACCCCAACGAGAGGTCAACGCCTGGCCTGCCTCTTCCTTGGTATGGCCAAGGGCCGTATAGCTCACTGAACCTATCATGGCGCTTGCCACTACCATTTTAGCGGCTGCTTGTGTTTGTTGGGTAAAATCTGTCATTAGAATATCCTTATCGAAATGTATGTGATCTAAAAAGAATGATGGTTTAAGTTATTACGCAGTGAAAGTTGCTGCTGGGCACTGATGCCGGTGAAGAAATCTACCCCAGTTTTGTCTTCTATCTCTGCAATAGTTACTTGGTAGCTGGCCAACTTGTTGGCCGTTTGTTCTTCATGGGGTAGCCAGAAAGCAATCGCTTGGCCTTTATCAATATCAACAATGATCTTATAGAAGGCAGAAGGAACACCTACATGATTGCCTATATATGACTCGGAGCCGTTAAAGTAAGTACCTGATACGACGTACAATGCGCGGCGTTTACTAACCCAATTACGAATATCATGTTCTAGGCGACCCCAAGCGCCTTGGTTTCCATACATGTCTCGATTAAAACCCGCCAGCTGCGGAGCCATATTTGAGTAAAGGAAAGTCTGGTCATTGGCCTCTCGTGAATAATCGATTGTGCCCGATGGGGCCATATGACCACGGTCATACCCTGAGCGTTTATAATCGCTGGCCTTAGATCTGTTAAAATTTGAAAGCCCCGTGTCAACCTTGAAGTTGTTTTTACGTTTTACATTAGTGCCATGAACGGAATCGGCAGTAATGGAATAAGCGACCCAGACAGGGACTTTATTTTCATTGTCGTAACCCAGGGCAAAGCCATCAAGGCAAGATAAGTGGTCAACTTCACTTGATGAGTGCATACCCAGTGGAAGGTGTTTAGAGCATTCAAAACTATGGGATATAGAAGTGAGGAATAGTGTGATGATGAGAACTAGATATTTCATTTGTGACTTCCTTGTATATAAAAGATTAAGTTTCTTACATGAATGTGGCTGGCGGTTGATATAAATCAATCCGTTAATATATGAATAGTATAAGGTAAAAACCAGTATCAGGTATAGTTATTTATACTTGATGCATAAAAAATAAATCTCTTATTCCATACTGTTAGCTTAGGCAAGATTCGAAATATGAATATATTATGAATCTCTCAAAACCAGCATGTTTTGTTGACAAATAAGTCAGTTAATCTCCATTTTGGTGCAAAACTGTTTATAATAAAATAATACAGATAATTAATTTAATTGGTCCGATGAAAAAAACTAATCTAATAACCGTGACTGTTTCTGGAAATGGTGATCTGAATCACGCCGTTTCAAGTTCTCTAAAAGCCGCTGGTTATGCGGTAGAAGGAGACATAGAGACAAATTACAACCATGCATACGCGGCTGTCCGTGATGGAAAATACCTGCTTGGGAGTGCTTGGAAGTTCATGGTTGAAGGGGAAGAGCTGATTATCGTTGGTGGTATGGAATCAGATCTAAAGAAAGCAGCTGTTATTCGAGAATTGTCTACAGCAAGTAGAAATTTTATCAATAAGTTATCAGTAAATGGGAATTCTCCATCAGCGATTAATGAAGAATGGCGTACCAAAACACTAGAAGTTGCAGCTAAAAATGAAAAGCAGATAACCAAAGGCACCTTGTTACAACTGAAAGCAGGGAAATCCATGGATATAACAGTTAATGGGGATGATTTATCGCGCGTAATCATTGCAGATGGCCAGGGTATCGTTGCTTACACTGAGACGGGGCGCCAATTGCAGCTTCCGAAGCCGCTACGTAAGAATTACGAGATTATTGACCTGCCTAAAGCTACACAGACACTTTCAGATGATGAAGAACATGGAAAATTGGTCACCCGCCTACTTTTAACTGATACCTCTCGACATGTTCAAGGTCCAATGTTTGGTTATCATATGCGCTCAAAGTCTTCTATCAAGAATGACAGGGACCAACTACTTATTCGTACCCTTGAGAAGGGTGCCGAACGAACTGTTGCGATTGTGGGTGGAAAGGAGAATATGGAAATCGCTCTAAAAGAAATGGAGAATCACAATGCGTTCATGGGGAAGGCAATTGGTGAATCTGTATATCGTGATAATTCAATGGATTTTGTGCAGGTTGATTTAGCCAAGAAGGTAGAAGCAATCAACAATGTAAACCGTGAAATAGCCTCTGAGAAAGTCCTTTCTAAAGAATCAACTTCCGAATTAGAGCTGGTTTAGCTAAACAATAGTTGAGGAATTCACCACTTCATAGCAAGATGGTGAATTCTTAACTTCTACACTTGGCGGCTGCAAAAGTGACAAATAAAAAAAATTCTCTACCGGCTGGCCAGTCTAAGCAAGGCAATCTTTCTGAGTACATGGGCACTGGTGACCTATTTGATCAATTCAATGATTTTAGTGGATTGAGCACAATTGAAGATGCGGACCGCCACAAATACATCAACTTGCTAGGGTTATACGACTTAATCCCAAAAAAAGTACTAACCCAGTCTAAAACTGATTCTGTAGTTACCCGGGTACTGAAAAATAGATCTCACAATATTACCATCGAGATTAAGCCAGCTGTATTTGCAGGAAATAAACTAGTCTATCCTGGTGTAAGAGAGGATCGGGTAGAGTCGGCATTGGCCTATTTAGCTTGCCACGGTCGATCGGAAATAGACTCAGATACGGATAGTATTAAGGTTTTCTTTACGCTGCGTAAGGTCCAGCGAGTGATTAAGAAGGTTTTAAAGCGCGAATACTCCGTTGTTCAAATTCGAGAAGCCCTCACTATACTGAATGAATCCCAATTAAACATTACTCCCAACAATAAAGATGCAAGCCTTGCTATAAAGAGTACCAGGTTGTCAGCATTGGTTATTCATACTCGTAAAGAATTTGTGTCTCTTCATGAGGCGGGTGACGAAACAACTTGTATAGCTGTCTTTCACCCATTGTTTGCTCTGGATATTCAGCAGGGCCGCTATAATCTCCATGACCTGGAGTGGCAGGGCTCTCTAAAAAATGATTTGGCGGAAACCCTTTATAAACAATTATCCGCTCATTGGCGCCAAGCCTCTGTAGAAGAGAATTATAGTTTCTCAGCGTCTAGATTTCTTGAGTCAACCTCATTGGGCTTATCGACTACTAATACTGGCCGAAACTGGGCAAATGTGAGAAAGGCCTTGATTGAGCTGCATGATAAAGATTTCATTACTAAACCAAATGAAGATATAAGGTACCTGTATAAAGATGGCTCTATTACTCGTAAAATTGAAGATGTAATCTTTGATTTCTATGCCAGTACCAAGTTACAAGAAATGATGATCAAGAGTAATGTTCATAAGCGGTTGAGTAAGAAAAAAATTAAGGAAAGCAGCGCTAACAGACTAGCTATTGATGCTGTATAAAAAACAACCTCCCCTCTAAAACCCTACGATTTAATCGAATACAAATCAAAAACCCCATATCTACTGTAGCCACCCCTAAAGGGGCTACCTGTGTTTCTAATACCCCATTCCCAAGTTAGAGCTAAGAGCGCTACTAATGAGCGTATAGGCTGTCTAAGCAATAATTGTTTAACATGCCTGGCTATTCAGCTTGATTTGGAAAGCATAACCTTAAAAAAAATTAATATGTTTTAAAATTTATACACAATTTCTAATTTACATAAGAATTATATTTTAAGGATAAGAATAAAAAAGGGTAGAAAAGGATAGCCAAAGGATAGCAATAGGATAGTGAAGGAAAAACGGCCTCAATCCCTTTAACTACGGGCTAATTAGGAAATTAGCAATACGCTAAAACCTCCAGTTTGTATACGTCAAAACGTCCAGTTTCAATACGTCATAACTTCCAGTATTCATACGCAATAACTACCAGTATCGATACACCAAAGCATCCAGCTACAAATTTTACCCACAGGTTACTAGAAACTTATCCAGTGAAAATACGTAAAAACATCCACCCAGGAACTAATAAGTAGAAATTCATGAGGAGGATACTGTGTAAATTTTGATCACTGGATAGGTTGAGGTGATGAAAATACATGGAAACATCCAGTTACGGTACGTAATAACTACCACTTTGAATTTGAAATATGTATGGATTTCGAGCAATACGCGAAAACATCCAGGGAGAATACGCAAAAACATCCATGATATTCACAATTGTGTATAAGTAATCACTTTGGAAAATTCGTAATCCTGGTTTAGAGAGGTTATCCACAATTTGTGAGCTAGTTTGCAGCCTTAAAAACAGCACAACCGTTGGAATATCCAGGGTAAAACATATTTCGCATTTATTAGCTTGTTTTTGAGAATTTGGGTTGGGTAAAGCGGACAAATCTAAGTACTTCAACATTATGAAAAATACGATCTGCTTATATTTTGTAAAATTTTGTGGTGGGTGGGAAATAATAATATCTGTGCATGGCTGTATGTTTAAACAGTGAAGCAAATGGTAATAAAAACATGTGTTTCATTAGGAAAAGTACTGACTAATGATGATGAATTGGCCTGAAATCGATATGAATTGGACAATACGCGAAAACATCCATAGGAATACACGAAAACATCCATTTAAATACAAGGTAACATCCAACTATAAATTATGTCCGATGACTCAAAAATTTTGAGTGAAAATGGTTATAAACTGTAAAAATTGCTTAAAAAAAAGTCGAAAATAATAGAGCCTTTCGATTTTGTGGCCAAAAAATCTCAATAATTATGAATGTTCTCAAAAGTTCGCTATAGTCTGAGAATTAAAAGTTGCCGAATTATATGAAACTTTAATAAATTCCTAGCAAAGCAACCTCAGCAATACACGAAAACATCCATCAGAGCAGACAGCTTTCTATCTAAGTGGCACTAAACACGATCAAAGAGAGATGACTAAATATGATCAATCAGCCTTATGCTTTTAGCCTAACTGGCAAAATTAGAGACTGTGGTCATACCAAATTTAGTTGTGATGTATGTGGTAGAGAAACCCGGTTCGCCTGGATCGCAGTTAGCCGTAAATCTGATAGTGATATAGAGATAAGAGTGGGCCATGAATGTGCCAAGTTGATATTCAATCCATTTAGCACAGAGAAACAGGGCGGGAATGGAGACTGGGTTGATGAGAACTCGGCTAAGTTAATCCAGGAGAGTAAGTTTCAAAGGTTGCTTTCTATTGTATTGACCTTGAAGGACAAAGAGCCAAGTTTGGAATTTGGCCGAATCATTCAATTGATTAAGGGTAAAGAAGCGCTATCACCAGGCCAGGCAGGACTGATTACAAGTTTAATTGTAAAGCACGAAATGAAAGTAGATCCGGATGTATTGAAAGTAAAAATGAATACTGGCAAAGCTAAAGATCAACTGTTGAATATGAAACCATGGTTATTTAAGACATTGCATGCCTACTTAAGACCAAACCAAGCAAAGATAGCTGAAAAAATACATAAAAGAAAAAAGGATTGAAATAGGCCTATTAATATAAATATATGAAAAGGTTAGACAGGTACGAAAGGAAGTTAATCATGAAAATGGAATCAAAGGTTATGGACGTACTTTATAAATATGATAGTAGTTACAAAATTAGTTACTTGAAATACGATAAAGAGTTTAAATATAAGGCAGAGAATCTTACAGAAGATGTTCCAGCTCAGATTGTTTTAACCGTTGCAACACCAGGAAATGCAGGGGAGGAAAATCGTAAGACATTTCTATTTACAAACCCTCGAACGGTTGATCAAGAATTTATAAGAAATCCTACGGATGAAGGATTGGAAATACTGCACGGAATAGAAATAGATAGCTTAATTAATAGCGAATGTAATGATGGTGATGAAATAGCAGTTCCGACTAAGCCACTAATACAACAGGTTATCGTAAGGAATTATAAAAGCAAAATAAGATTCTTTGTTGCGGACTTAGTTAAAGAAATTTCAATATTGGAGTAGCGTGGATACTACTCCTGTGGTGTTTTGGTACCTACAGAATATATATCAAAAAGGGATTGAATTGTGCCCGTTATATTTGTATCCGTACCCTTTGGTAAAAGATAGCTGGATGGAAGTTTGCTCTGAAGATTATTAAGTTTAGATAAAGCTTCATCAGGAGTCCCCGCTTGTTTCGTAATTACACGTAAAGCCTCGTCGCTATTAAGGTCGGTTTCACCGGAGTATAAGATTTTGTATGCATTCAACGAACCTTGGTAATTTGTATCAGAAGTGAGGTTAGAATTTGAAATATTCCCCCCCCCCATAATAGTGTTAGAAATGTGATTCAGAGAGAATGAGTTGCTGGTCCCCTTGAGATAAGCACTAACAGGAATGATGGCAACAGCTATACCTATAATAAAATTCAATAAAAATATTAACTTTAGAATACGAAAAAACATTAACGCTCCAGAAATTGGTGATGAATACTAATAGTAACACCATGAGGGAAAGAGAGTAAAAACTATCAAGGCAGATCGAAAGCTGGAAGTAGCTTAAGATTAAGGGTTTGGCCTGTATCAAACACAGTGATGTTATCATTGTTCTGAATGACATTTGTGATTGCCCAGTCAGCATATTCAGGTCTGTGTCTGATTTTACTAAATAGGGAATTTGCATGTTCTTGTGTGTTAAAGACTTTAGGTAATACATTATCACAAGGTGATATAAAGTGACCCTTTTTGATAATCATATATTTGAATGAAAAATTAGATGGGACCGAGATGGGGTGAGTTTTGGAAGTTGAAAGTGGTAAGCTTACCGAAACCACGTTTAAGCCATCCAACAATTCGGAGCTTTTGGTTTGAGCCATAAGAAAGTCAATTAATGACTTATGAATCTCTTTTTTACGTTGTTCAATATCGATAGAATACCCATCAACTGAACTAATACTAATTGTAATATCAAAAACGTTACTATTAGTTTGCATGTCTAAAATAGTCATATCTTGATCCTCGCAATAATCAGCTAGTACCAGTAGCTGAATAAACTTTGTTAAAACTTAATATCCGCCAGCAAAAACACCAGCATTTGTGTAGATTTAAAGGAATCTACACTGGGTCGAAAAAGAATTACCAGCATAAGATTTACGCTGGTGGCGATTAAACAACCCGTAGGTCTAATTGTTGTACTTTTCTATTTGGTAGTATTGGCCGCCATAGAATATGAAAAGGCTTTTCGGATCACAAAATAAAGGTGATATTCACCCTTATCTGAAACTAAATCCATGAACTCATCCAAACCCTCATTATCCAGGTCGTGATTGTTCCCGAGCTGTTTGAGTTGACTAAACCTGTTAGTGTCTGCGCCAACCCGACAGACCCAGTTATAATTACTGAACTCAGATAAGCAATCTTTATATTCGGAAGCAAGAGCAGCGCTATCCAAAAGTTCACCTATTAAACATGATAGTAAACGGACTTTTTTAGGTTGTTCAAGTCCATTGAAATCTAGTTCATAGGACAAAGACTCAGTAAGGTCTACCTCAGAGTCAGAGATATCGAGTACCCCATGGTCAGGGGAGCCGAATACTTCAGGCTGATCTAAAATCGTTGCGCTCTCAACTTGGCTTTCACCTGCAAATGAGATCCCCCGGTTCTCGCATAAATAGCCATCTATGGCGCAGTGAATAAGAGCATCATCGAAATGTTTTGCAACCACAGCCATTGCAGTTGATGAGTTGTCAGCCTTAACAAAATGGCTAAAAATTTGACCTGATTCTTCGTAAACACCTAAAACAGTAAACTTGAGCATAATAACCTCGCTTGAAAATTTGGGGCCAGTACCAGTGGCCATAAATAAATAATAAGGCTTTGTTTAAGCTTTTGCAAGTGTTCTGGGGCATGTAAAAGGCCGGTTATGCTCTTTTAAAGGGTATGAATATTATGTATCTAGAGGATCAGGGCCGGAGAATATAGACCCTAAAAATATATTGATGGTAAAAACCTCTAACATGGATAAAGTTTCTCCTGGTATTAATAATAAGGGAATAACCTCAATACTTTGAAAATATGGATGCGATACAACCAGCACCAGCTGGACAAAAGTGAATATTCTTAAATGAACGAATTTCTTACTGGGGCGGTTCAAAGTTGCAATAACCAATACTGTCATAACTAGTAATGATGATGACAAAAATATATAACCTAGTTCGGCAGGTTTCGAACTAAAAATTGAATTCATCCCCCAGAGGATTAAAGCAAATAACGTTGTAATAGCCATAAATACAAAACTGTATTTAGGGAGGTTTGATCGTAAAATCATGATTGAAATCCAATTATTAAATTCTGTGAAAGTTGATAACGAAAGCTATTATGTCTTACCTTGATAACATCAAGGTAAGGCATAGATTTATGAAGTTTTACCAGGCTTGTAAGTATGGGTAAGCTGGCATTCCTCTTTTGGATCGTCGGGAGTGCGTTGACAGGTGATGTCCTCAATTAATGAACAGCCACCAGCGCTAATTCCTGCTCCCAGTATTAGGGCTGATAAGAATTTCTTCATGTTTGATCCTCGTGAGTAGGTTATTAGCCAGTAACTTTGGCTATTAAATATATATGGCTCAAAATGGGCACTTTCAGAAGTGCGATTATGTGTTGTGATGAAATAGAATATATCTATAACCCGCATTAGTGGCCTCATCAATAAAAGGTTTTAGTGTGTCTGGTATATCATTGAGTTCATAGCTCAGATTTATGATAAACTCCCAAACTCCATCAACAAGGTTCTTGCGGTGTTTGTAACATGCAACCTGTTCAATCCAGTGCCACTCTTCAATCTCTTCTGCGTCTTCGTAGTCACCAATAAGGTCAGTTAGGGAAACATCAACAATTTTGTTAGTCTCTGTTCCGGCAATATGGTTTATGGAAGTACTTTCTAGTTCAATAAATGCCGATTTTAAAAGTGAGCACTCAATAGCTTTTTGCAAATCGGAAAATATTTCTAGGGCAGTGTGATCGCTAATATTGGATAAATATGGATATAGAGTGTAATCAATACCATCAACACTAATAGATAAAGAGGATGATAGATTTATAGTTTGGTATATCTCGGCTGCGGTAAGAAGTTCATTAATTTTCGAATTTTTAGACCCAGAGTTCAGATTAAAGAAGAAGTTGGTTGCATCAATAATTGACTGAGTCTTTAGCCTAATTCCTGTCTCGGATTTACAAAATAATTTATATTTGGTTAAACTTTCTAGATTGTCGTATTTCATTACTTATTCCTGTAATTGTCGTTTTTGATAAAAACAATGTTTTGAAGATTAATTTGACACTCAGCCAAATCATAACGAATGTGAAGTATGTCGATTCTTCTTAATCAAACTTCAACTAGCTTGGTTGGTGAGTCACACGAAAAACCTGGATAAGGGCAGGGAGCCTGCCCTTGTAAGCTGCTAGAAAAGCAGCTCCAATATGTGGTCGCTGGTAGGCGTCCATAAGGGAGTGGCGGACAATACCTTTTTAACATCAGCAGGAATTACTTCATCAGTAACTGAGACACTTAATGGCTTGGTCACACTATATGTTGCAATGACATTATGGGCTGTAGGTTCGTCAAGTATGGACATCCCGATTAAAGGCTGCATAACTTCAGCTGCGATTAACTGAGCTAGTCCGCGTCCTTGATTGTAATCAATACCTTGCCCCAAACCTTCGGTTGCTAGTCCAAACAAAACGTTTTCTACTAACCAAAATGGGGCCCCCTTTACACGACAATGCTCTTGGGGGTCTAAAAGACGTTCCATGCCGTCATCCCTTACCAGCATGGGCGGAGTTGACTGGCGCTTGGCGTAGGTACGATTAATTGTATTAACGCTGGTAGACTCAAGGGTGATAAGGTTACGAGTAAAACCCTTACCTGCTTTTTTATCTCTTATGGCTTTTTCTTTTAGGTATTTGTGATCGCGCCATTCATCGTTATTGTCATAGTTGTAAACATCGGCCATTGTCTCGTACTGACGAGCAAAGTGAGGGACATTCATCATATCGATCTGGGGTAGGTTTTTTGATATAGCAATGAACCAGTAACGCGGGCGAACCTCAAATGCACCTGACTGCTCTTGATTAAGAACAACTTCATGGATGATATACCCAAGGGTTTCTAGCATGGCTCTCAGTAAAGTATAGGTAGCTGAATCTTGTGCTTCACGAACATTTTCACTGGTTATGATTGCTGGATTTACTTGTTCAACAATACGCATAAGTCCAAAAACAGCCGTAGCATCCGTCTTATGTGATTCGGCGTTTTCTAGTTTGTTCTTAGTTATTCCGCTCTTAGAGTGCCCGGTACACCCTAATGATACTTGAATCACATTCACTGGAGATAATAGGTGGGGTTCTACTTCTTCAAGGCTGGCTTCAATTATGGTGGTATCACTGTTTAAAGCGCGGTTGTTATTAACGGCTACCTGAAGGTAGTCACGGTTACGGTCTACAATCCATTCTACAGAAGATTTTATCCCTTTCTCAGAAAAGCCCTGATGTTGAGCGGCTGTGGCCATGCCAATACCTACACACAATGTACCCTCGGTCACGACACCATTATTAACATTTTCAATCAGTGAGTCTTCGCGGGCTTGTAGCTTAAGATCAAGGTGATTAATGGTTGTACGAAAGGAGCCTTCATAGAAGTCAACACGGACACGATTAGCCCCTTTGGTGACATCAACAATATCAGCGTTGCAAATATCGATTATGGGAGTGACTTTTCCGGTAGTCTTGTTTAGTTTCCCAGATACAGTGTGTGTCCCATTTACAGGATCGATTACAGCCTCAATAGCCCCTGAATCAAAATCAAAATCTAATCGAAACATTACGCCTTTTTTGAAACCGCTCGCCTCAAGTTTCAAGCCCTCTAACCAAATACGTTTAACATTTCTACGCTCTTTCACAGTAGTGTAAGTGTGTTGTAATGCTTTCATTGTGTATCCTCACTTGAATATTAAGGCGGTACCAGCGCCTATCCATGAAACAATTATACGGCTTGAATCAGGCTTTTGCAAGTGTTGCTAGAGGAATTAACTAGACAATATTTTTCCTATAACCCGCCAGTAATGACGGGTATATAATAATATTAAATATCTAATCAAAATCCTCAATTTCAAATTCGAAATTCATCATGGCTGTTTCCAAACTACGCTCAAAATCAACATTGTTTTTAACAGCCCAGCTTTTCAGAGCCGCTAAAAAATACTGGGTACCGTTTAGACTATTCCCACATTCAATCGCATTGAGACCGGCCTCAAGTTCTTCTGCGAGCGATATATTACTGCTGTGACATAAGTGCGATGTATCGCAAAGCAGGTCAGCCAAGATTGTATAGTCTTCTTCAGATTGCAAACCCCGTTGCTTTACAAAGATATCAATGGCCGTTATTACCGTTGCAGACAATAATGAATTGTCCTGGATAAGGTTGGTCGGGATTATTGTTCCTTCAATAGCCATGCGTGCATTTTCAGCACGATCTTTAGTGTTCTGCATAGTTCTACCTTGATTATTCGTTGTTTATGATCTGGAGAGATGCTGTGGACTCACCAAAAGGGGAGTGGGTTGGTTTAGGGCTCCGTACTCCCATCTTGCATTGATGAATTTGATAGCTTCGTAGACAAAAGGCTTGTACTGAAAACAACAATTACGGGCTCTTCATCCCAATCAGCTCCAGATAATATGTCACTCTTGCATTGTTCAGCCGCCATGTATTCATCTGAGGAATAGACAATATCAGTTTGAGGGTCGCAGTCGTTAACTTGGAGAGTTACCAAATATGCTTTGTAGTTATCTTGAGGTTTGGATCTATCGATACCAAGAATATCAGACAACAAAATTGCTTCTGTCATATTCAGTGGTTTACGGTTCAAGTCATAATTCCCTTGATCAAGAAAGTTGTCAGTAATAAACGAATTTAAAGCATCTTCAGAGTCTGATTCTGAAAGGAACGAGTCAATAACATTTCCGTTGAATAACAGAGTAGAACTGTAGACCTCGGAACCGCATTGAAATAGAGATTCATATACAGTGCTTGTAATCGTGATGATATCTTTATTGCTGGTCAGCAGGTTTGCCTCAATTTCTATTACTGCAATGGTGTCAGAGTTGATTTGTTTAACTACATGATTAAAGCCCTTAAGTGATATAACTGTAAGGCCAGCTTCGGTGTTGTATAGCCTGTATTCGTCTTTATTAAAATCGTTAATATCCCATGTCCCCGCTGCAATCATTGATGAATATGCAGACACAGCCCTATTGATGACATTACTAGAAAACTCATTAGAAAAATCTAACACCTGTTTATCAGAGGACGGGTCATATATCCGGCTTTCGATATCTTCTTTAATTTTTGATAAGGTATCTTTCATAACTGTTTCCTTTTTTAAAAACCATTCAAATAGATTTGTAGTATATGGCCCGAATCGCGCTTTTGCAAAGTCTTTATAAATATATTGCAAATGCTCGAATTGGGCGTTATAGTTGAGTCAGTTGAACATAAAGGGCAATTCGCAATGGTAGATAAAACAAAGCGTTCCTATTTTGAGTGGGAATCGGACATATTTGACTTGCTGTGTGATCAAATGGGGATTGATCTTTCCGATGCACAAGGTTTCGTTGATTGTCACAATTTTGAGATGAAACAAGAATGGTCAAAGGGCAGTTGCGCGCAAGTGGCAGTTGATCGATTAAAGGAACTAAAATGATGAATACCAAGAGTGTAATGCCGACACCCTCATTGAGGGTTGTTGAGACACAAATATCAATTTCTGAACTCATAGGTCTCAGAGATGATTACAAGCCATCAGATTACCCATGGGCAGTACGGTTCCTTGGTAAATTCCCAATACCTAGCTGGCAACGCAAATCCGTCTGGACTCAAGAGCAAAAAGTGGCGGTGATTAAGTCAGCATATGAAGGGTTCGATATAGGCTCAGTCATGATTAACGATTGGCATGAGGTTGGTGGCAAGCTGGCGGATTTTTCAGATGCACTAATTGATGGCCAGCAACGAGTAGAGGCATTTATCGAGTATGTAAATGATAAATTTACAGTATGTGGGTACTACTGGAGCCAACTAAATCGAAATGATCAGAGAAGATTCTTGTATCGTCAGATTGGATGCCAAAAAATATTCTGTTTTGACGAAACCAAACTTAAAAAACTATACAACATTCACAACTTTTCTGGCACACGTCATTTACTGACGGAACGAGCTTAAGAAATGAGAAAGATAATCACTGCATATCACGGAACTACCTCAACTTCGCTCTTGATACTAGGTAAAAAAAGCAGTTCTGGTACATTTGGGGCTGGCTATTACTATGGCGATTTAGCGTGTGCTATTAATTATGCAGATGGCGGATTAATCAAGAAGGCCCTCATTGAGCTGTCAAACCCAATTGAGTACGATGCGCAGTATGACGAAAGTACTGATGGTTATGCTCTTCATTTAGTAAAAAAATTGTTTGGTTCTAACTCGGCGCATTTCATTCAAATGATGCGTCAAACAGATTATTTCTATTTAGGAGACGAATTCAGCCAAGCCGTTAAAGGGCTGGGGCATGATGGGATTGTAGTTAAGTACGATTGTGGGGCCTTCGAGATAATTGCTTTTGATAAGTGTTGTATCGAAACAGTATCGATTGAAAGTTCACAAATGTACCGAGGGCTTAATCATGATTAGGGGGGTCGATTTATTCGCTGGAGGCGGAGGCACCACAACAGGGGCAACACAGGCAGGTGTAAATATATTATGGGCAGCCAACCATAACCCAACCGCAGTAGACTTCTTTAAACTAAATCATCCAGAAGTAAACCCAATTTGTCAGGACTTACACCAGGCTGATTGGTCGTTAGTCCCTGAGCATGACATTTTATACGCTTCACCATGTTGCCAAGGGCATTCCAGGGCCGCAGGTAAGGTAAAGAAAACGCTAAAAGCTGACCTTAGCCGCTCGACTGCTTGGGCAGTAGTAAGTTGTCTAGAGGTGCATAAGACGCCCATGGCCATTATAGAGAATGTCGAAGACTTTCTGTTATGGGTGCTATATCCAGCTTGGGAGGCAGCCATGAATGCCCTAGGATACTCATTATCTGTAAACTTGGTTAATTTGGCCCACCTAGGAGGTCCACAAAGCCGTGAAAGATTAAATATAATCGCCACAAGGTCAGCTAACCCTATTGAATTATCCTTTCCAGAATTTGAAATGGTACCTGCAAGTTCGTTTCTGGACCTGAGTATGGACAGTCGAGAATGGGATAAAGTTGAGAACCGAGTAATCAAAACACGAAACCGCGTTGCGAATGGAAGGAAACAGCATGGTGACATATTCCTGGATGCGTCTTACGGCTCTGCTAAAGGAGGGCGCTCAATTCATAAGCCTTTAGGCACCGTAACATGCGTTAATAAGCACTCCTTGGTTATAGGGGATAATATTGGACCAATTACCCTTAAAGAGGGGGCAAGGGCTCAAACTTTTCCTGATGATTACATATGGCCATCTAGCAAAACACTTACAAAAAATATGATTGGCAATGCAGTACCCCCATTAATGGCTCGTGAAGTAACAAAGGCCGCGTTAAGGGCGGCATAATCAAGCACAATGGCTATGGCTTGATTAAGGGTGGGGCGGTATTGTCGATTAGTTCACCTTTGTTTGGCCAGATTAAACTGATTGCTTTTGTAGATGACGTTGATATGAAGTCATTCGCGGGGATCAAAGGTATTAGGTAATACTGTTACAGGAGCCCGGCATTGATGCCCGGCAAACACCGGGTATTTACGATGGGATAACAAGGGGGCGTCTGATGAGTCTATCAGGCACTTATTAGGGAGTAAGTAATGACTCAGGATACTGGCGTAAAGTTAATTTTGGAGCTGGAAAAGAATGTTTGGTTAGCAGAAGGGCGGGGTGACCCAGCAAGGACGTTAGTGAGAAAGAACGCCAAGGTTATGTCCAGTCCCCAAGAGGCGGCAAAAGAGCTGGACGCCGCCCGAAAATACCGCCTATTCAGTAATGCGGTGATAGTAGAGCTAGGGTAAGTATGTTCGTGCCTAGCAGTTAATCCACATCATACAGTTCCTGGTTACTGGCTAAAACACTTAGATTAATACTCATAAGTGAATTTTCCAGTCCAAATTCAGATAGGGGCAATGCTAAGCCTCCAGTCTTGCGAAAAATATTGTTTATCATCGCTATTCCTTTTGCTGTCATCGTGCCGTCAGGGCGTTTCCATTTTTCCGCAAGATAAGAGGCATTAAGACTGTCTAGGTCAGGTGGCTCAATGGTGTTCATTTCTTTTGGTGCCTTAAAGCTGTATCTGTGAACGGACACCATACATGAATGATCATATAAATCCGTAAAAATTAGGCCAATTTGCTGGTGGATGATCGAATAATAAACAGAAGGTGGAATATGTAGCGTTACAGGGGTGGGGAAATGAATTACCGGGGGGGGTACCCGGCTTCGTGGTTCTAATATGATTGGGTGAGCCAATCCATAATTTAGAACGCGTTTACAATATTTTGTGCCATCGATGCAGTATGAGAAACACTAAAATGAAAGCCCAAGAGAGTTAAACCTGATAGCAATACTGCGGCCAAAGCAGGGATTAAAAGCTTAGGCTGATTTGACGGGTAGAAAGGGTTTTCGTTAAACATAATATTCACTCGCTAGTTATAGGGCCAGTACCAGTGACCTTGTGGATGTAATAAAATATGTATCACCTGGTGGCAATCAAGATTCTGGCATGGCCTTTACAATTAATTTGTCGATGGCAAGGAAGTCATTCAAAGATAAAGCTAGTCTTTCTTCGGATTTAAAAAAGAGGCTGAATTTTGACGCAAGCTGATTGATGGTATTAATATCAGCTCTTTCTTGTTCAGAATTAAACAGCTCATAGCCACTAACAGTAGATGTGTCCTGTCTATATGTTTTCTTATAGAAACGAGTTGTGTCAGGGATATAGATTTCATTAGATGTAACTGAAAAGTACTTATTACCTACTTTGCTGATTGTTGCATTGAATCCACCAGCCTCCAGACCGCCACCATTCTTTCGAATAACAATCCAAAGTGAATCCCCTTTTACTGGTTGTTTATATGTCAGCATGTGTAACCCCAAATAATAAATCAGAATTCAAGTATAGGGCCTGATCTGGGCTTTTGCAATATGTATTGTATTAATCCTTTATTTTGATAGTGTAGATATAACCATAAAAGGAATGAATGATGACCCCAGAAAAACTGTTTGAAATTCTAGAGCAACGGAAGCTGCTGGCAGATTGGATAAAACAAATTGAAGATGGTGACAAAGAAAGTGTAACCGGAGAGTGGTACAACAATGTACTTAGGCTAACTTCTGACCTGGAAGATATGATGTGTGAAATGAGCCGTGAATTTTGGGAATTGGGCCTTCAGTGCTTTGACTGGGATGCCTTCTATGATCTGATGGTAAAAAGAAATGTGTCGGCCTAATTTCCATATAACAGAGAACCAATAAATGAATTCAAATGATGCAGCTAATGTTTTAGCTGGTTTTATGACTGGTTCCAAAGATGTCGCAGAAACAGTACTACATGATGCTGGATACACCATGGACCAGATAAATCTCGCGAGGAATGGCTATTTCATTGGTGAACCAGAAAATTAATGTGGAGTGGTTAGAGTTATGACGAATGTTTACAGAGTAGGACTATATTTGAATAGCCAGGATAATGACCCTAGCTATGAAGGTCTAGATTCGGCTAAATCCGAGGCCAGAAAACTGTCAGATTTTAATAACGGAACCCCAGTGGCAGTATGGAATATGGAAGATAAGACCATATACCTATATGCCGGGAATGAGGAATTTCAACCAACGACCCGTAATTAGTATTAGATGTAAACCGTAAGTAAGCCGACCACCCTGATTGCTCTTAAAATAGGTATTAAATATGAATAGCAAAAATTTTGACGAAGCGGCGCAGGCAGTCATGGCCGGAAACGCGAGTATTGAACAGATTAATACCTGGTTCAATCATGATTTGAGATGCGCTGGGCCTGAATTGATGGAATCGCTAGTAAAGCAAATGATCGTAGAAAAGAAGCGGGCCGAAGATATAGAGCTTAAAGCTGTATTGCTGGTGGATAAGCTGCATCGTGGTGATATTGAATTTAAGACGAGTACTGCTGTATGCGTTGAAGCTTTAGGTCGGTCATTGGCCGATAGTCGACTTAGGGCCACAGATTGATCAGAAGAATATTGGATATAAAGAACATGATTAAGCGTAGTTCAATGGAGGCTACAGTTGAGTGATAACCCTAATGGATTGACCTGGGGAACTTGTACGTTGTGTAGTGCGAGCTTAAAAAGGTCTTCGGTGAAAACCCACTGGCAGTGGAGTAGCGATAAAAAAACCATAAAGTGCCCAAAATGCGGGTTGGTTTATGAATCGCCATTCTTACTTGTATTACTGATCTACTCAGTAGTTGGTATAGGCTGCATTGCAGCTATCCACAATTATGATGAAAATATTGCAGGTGTGTGGGTTAAATGGTTTTTACTATTCCTAATATATTATCTACCAGGTTTAATATGCCCAGTTACTCGCATATATAAAGTGTAAGCCGCCAGCGGGGATTCTATTAAAAATGGGGCGATTGCCCCTTTTGTTAAGCTGCCAATGAATAAGTTCCCCTGTCCACCCGTGTGAAGTACCGTTCGTCTTGAACTATAGCTCTTATACGCGCCTCTGGGTGTTTGTTGTCCTTGGTCTTGGCGAAAGGGGCCAGTTCCTGGTAGAGCTCGCTAAGCGATATTACAGGCTTTTTAATAAAGGCGGCACGGATAGCAGCTCGCCAGGTAATGCGATGGCTTTTCTTAATTTTGTTTTCTAACCAATTTGCATATGAAAACGCATATAGCTGGCGGATTTTTTTGAACACTAAAAGCTTCTCGTGTTCAATTCGGACGATTTGGCTACTGTATTGGCGGCGGTCGGAAACACAATTGTGTTGAATTTTGATTATCTCATCCCGCAGCTCACCTGGGCAGAAGCGTTCAAGCATTGATGACAGATTATAATATTTTCCCTTCTTACGCTGATTGCCAATTAAAATCCCATAGTGGCCACCATTTTCAAGTGCATCGTAGATATTTTGGAATGCAACTGAGCAACCTTCTATAAAGTCTGAAAGGCTGGCTTGTCGACTTAAGTCGCCTGGGTGTGGTTCGTTACCCCACATACCGTTATCAGCTGAATCAGAATAGTGAATCATGTCATGATAGGGAGGGTGCCAGAAGATAGTCTTAGCCTGTTCTCCAAGAGCGGTGGCCAATGAGTCGGTTAATAGATTATACCCATTATGTAAGTCCAAACCTTTGAATCGAAGGCCCATAGATTCGGCTACATCCCTCGATGTGCCGCCACCGACTGAAGGGTCCGCAAAGAGTGAATCATTGGCTCCATGGTAAGTTTCCACGAAGTCTTTGATTACATGGCCAGAACAATTACCACGATATTTACTATTCCCCCACTGGCCGCGATTTGGGTAACTGATAACACTGCCTTTAAACATCACATATCCTCGAATTTAAACAATGGCCCTTGGTACCAACAAAGGCCTACTATCACAAAATATTAAGCTGCTAGTACATCTACAACCAATCGAAGGTTAATCATTTCTAGCGTCAATTTCGATAAGTCATTACAGGCAATTGACTTTAAGGACGCTTTAACAGCGTTGGCCACTACGGCGCCATCGTGCATTTCATAACAAGAATCAAAGCGACGATCTTTAGGACCTTCGAGAAACCACGTTGTAGCAGCCCAAAGTACTCTGTGTGATTGCGACTCTTCAATTAATTGATCAATGGCGCCAAGAGCTACTTCATGAATTGATAGGCGGTTTAACATTTCATTGGCAAAATCATCTTCACCGAGGGAGTGAGCCAACTCAAAGAATTCAGTTGTTTCGATGGATGTGAAATGAAGCTTTTCCGAAGTCATTGTGTAAAGTGTAGTTAATGCAGATTCTGCATTGCAAATGAATGAAATACCCTTTTGTCCAAGGGCCCCCCAAATCAAACATGATTTTGAAAACCCACCCATTAGTGATTCAATATCATTTTCAGTTAGGTTTGAGTTAATAAAGATTTTTTTCATAATACACCTCGCAATTAGAAGATAGCCAGTACCAGTGGCCATGAAACAATAATAAGGCCTTATTCGAGCTTTTGCTAGTAGATTAGTGTTTTCAGTAGTTTAATATGGTTTAAATATGCAATGACATGTGAAAAATTGGACCTACTAATATCAAGCGTTAGATTTTAGCGAATATTACAGGTGAGCTGGTCGATGTGTACAGGGAGGGATTGGGAATGTATAACCCCTTATGAAAAGGGGTTCTAAAAGAAAATATTAACTTTTAAAATCCATTTAGAACAATAAATCTTTGTCCTGCGCCTATGTTAATAGTGTCGCCATTGTTTACTTGAGCCATCCAACCCTTTAGCCCTTTATCCTCAATTAATTTCGCTATGTCGCCTTGGCGTGCCGATGCAGAAAAATTGCTCTCCAAAACCACAAAAGCATCTACCTTTGCCATTTGGTGCTTGATTACATTTTTCAAAACGTAATAGACGGTGTCGTTTTCTTGTTGATCTTCATTATTCACTAAAGCAAAACGGAAAGTGACATCAATGTTTGAGACACGTAAATCATCTTTACAAGGTGATTGGTCGGAAACTGTAGCAATTGAAGTTTCCATCTCTTTTGCAAGGTCTTTCACTTGTGAGAATGAATATTTTGAGAATTGTGAAAATTGAGTTAAGTGCATTTTAGAAGTAGGGGTTTTATTAATTTGAGTGTTCATTGCAGCATCCTTTAGTAATTGTTTCTGGTTGTACCCGAACCAGTCATTCAACTATAAGGCCAGATTCAGGCTTTTGCAAGCTTTGAGTGTGATCAATTGCTTAAATATTTTATTTCTCATAAAAGAAAAATACATCTTGCAAAAGCGCGAATCGGGCTTATTATGGGTTCATGCCAATGGTACTGGCAGTCACTTATATGCGAGGGTAGATTTAATGAATATTAAAAAGAGAGACCGAGTACAATTTAGATGTGCTGATGGCATCGAATTTGGTACAGTATTTAAAGGAGGTGCGAAGCCCCACGTTTTTGTTGATGGATCACTAGGAATGGTAAGTGGACCTGCAAACCTTTTTTCATTAACGGATAATCAATTTGAATATGAAAAATGTGATACAGACAAAAGGATTACAGCAAAGGTTAAGCAAAATACCTTCCGTAGTACCAAAGGAAAGATAGCTTTTAATTTTACCTTCTACTTAGATAACAAAGCGGTTGCTGAATTGTCAGATGATGCTGATGGTGGCCCAATGTCATTTGGAATGCTTAAGGGGCATTCAGACAAAGAGTCCGAGTTCAAATTACTAATGGAAAATTGGTTTGAGTTTCACTTTGATCTTCCAGAGTCAATGTCATTCTATAACGAGGGTTGTGAAAAATTTGAAAATAATTTGTTGCTTCTAGCAAATTGGTTAGTAGATTACGCATGGTTACCAGTGACACCAAAATTTGCAATTAATGATCAGATTAACGAGATGATTGCGCAGTAATAATTTGCGGTCAGATTATGGCCGCACTTCTCTTACCCTCGCATTCCATTAATAAAAAAGGTGACACCATGAATATGGTAAAGACATTCTCAATTCCGTCTGAGAAGGCTACCAAGCAGTTAAAGTTCAAAACCTTATCTGGGAATAAAAGAAAGATAGTAATCAGTTCAAACTGGCTGACGATAATGAATTTTAATCCGGATGATCGTTTTGTTGAGAAAAGCTTGGGCCCTAATAAGGGAATGGTAATAAATAAAGTACAGGACTTATTTGATGAACAAGTAGGCAAGACTAAAAAAGTCCATGTTAGAAGTTACCCAAAACGTAAGAACAACCCACTTGAAACACTCCTGGAGGTAGCGAGCCAGAAGATCATTGATGAATCATTCCCACAGGACTGCGAAAAGCTCCATGTAATTTTTGAATCTAACAGAATTACAATATTGCCTATCAGTAACTTTCAAGCAGAGGCAATTGCAAATGCTACACAAGAAAGCAGATACGACGTTTTTGCTGCCTGTACAAGTGGTGTTGATCTATATTCAATGGAAAACACACATGGATTTCGTATACATTCTTGCTTGGAATGGCGCCCGCAAGAAAAGCGTAATAAAGATCAAGACTTGACTGAAACAGGGGCTTTAACAGTTTTACGAAACTTGGGCCATGGTATTAAAAATCTTTTTAATGAAGATATTACGAACATAAATACAAAGTTCATTAAAGATTCTATGGGGACGCCTGTAACCACCTTTATCGTATCCCCTCAGTGTGATGATTTTACCAACTTAAAATCACCTGGCAGTAAACAAAATTCTATTCTTGACCTTTCATCCACAATTGATATGGCTTATGACATATTACGCCTGATAGAAGAACTAAAGCCTCCTGTTATCGTTTTTGAGCAAGTACCAGGTTGGTATAAATCTGACATATACAAAATGTTGGAATTAAGGTTAAGACGCTTTGGCTACACAGCAAACCTTTTGGTTGCCGATTCTCGTCAATATGGTGGCCTTACAGGGCGCAGAAGAGGGTACGCAGTATTTAGTGCACTACAGGCCCCATTTGCCTTTGAAGAGCCAGAGGCTAAACGCACAGGCAGTATCTGGGATATTGTTAAAAAGCATCTTCCTATGTGCAGGGATGTTACCCATTCCAAATCTCTTCAGGATGGAAAAACTACGGGCAGGCTGAGAACAATCAACCGTGAATCGACCAGTTCCCCAACTATAATTAAATCAATGATGCGTATGGCGAAAGACAGTATTGTAATTGAACATGATGGCAGATTCTTTTGGCCCTGTGAGGCACTTATCAAAGAGCTTATGGGGATTAGCCAGAAGTTTAAATTAGATTGTGTTTCAGGTGAGATTGGGGGAGAGATATTAGGACAATCAATTTGCGTCAATCACCATGATTCAATAATTCGAAGCGTAAAGCGCCATATAGATGTATTTTTTGAATCATCATATAAGACTGCATAAATATTAAATCAAGAGCTTGCAAAGGCCTGATTTAGGCCTTAATATTTAATGGTAGCCATTGGTACTGGCCCAAACAAATAGCGAGGTTTAAAGCATGAGCGCACGACACGTATATTTCGTAAATAATAACGGGAAAATATCTTTCCTATATTCGATGGTTTCCAATTGTGAATTGATGGCCAATTTTGAGCGTGATTGTAAATCAAAATAGCCCATGACGAAACAAAGGGTGAGTTTTATTCGACAGAAGCTTTGATATCTATTTCTGAATACATCTGGGCAGAGTTCTGCAAAATACCAACCAAACTTATGAACTCCGATAGCCAAATCGAGTCAGGGTTCATGCACTTTAAGCCAGGCCAATCTACACATGAGGTATTGGATTGGTTTGAAAAACAATTCAACATTTCAGTTCCAATTGATTTAATGCAGTAAGCAATATTTTTATAACAATTGCCCCAATGGTACTGGGGCTTTCAGCGAGGTTTTGTTATGTATGTAGGTATTGATTTAGTGGCGAAGGTTTTACCTTCTATAGCGAAATCACCAATGACGATTAATCAAGCCATCCAGGGCTTAGAAACTGGATTGAAACTGTGCATAAAACCAGGGCTTGGTGATTTTGAATTAATCGTTACAGCAACTCAAGCATTTGCATTAGATGGGTGCAACCTGAGTGTTTACTTGTACGGTGTAGATTCTGAAGTTGATACCGTTCAAGCTAAGGAGTACCTGGCTGAATCATTAAGGAAAATTGTCTTAGTGGATTCATTGGTATGTCAAGAATTCAATGACTTTAACTGTGAGGGTGACACTGTAGAGGGGGTATTTGTTGACTCAGACTTTAAACTAGCTTCAATCTCTTAGGCGGTTATCGTTAACCCTTAAGATTTCCGCTTTTGACACTTGATAATATCAATGATACTTGCTTCTTTCGATCTGGTATTACGCCTTTAGCATGCGCGCGTCTTTTCGCGTCGCTTGCCTAAACTTGTTAGAGGATTTTCTAATTTATTTAGGTGGCACCCAGCCATAAAAGAAACTGTAGTAGCTACCGAATAGGCTGCTCCGTGAGCCAAGATTGTCATTATATGAAGGTTTAGGCCAGAACTTGCAGAGAATTCGTAAGGTATATATGCGATACAGCCCACCAAGAAAACCAGAAGAACATTCAATTTAGAATAAAAGTACCCCGTGAGAATTCTCGGGAGAAGAATAATCAACTTCGCAAGAGGCATAGACAATAAATAGAATCCTGTTTTTATAAAGTCCGAAACATCTAGGTGCTGAAGCCCATAAATTTCTCGGTGAGCAATACCTGATATAAATGCAAGTGCAACTAAAACAGGGTAACCCAATAATTCTCTATGGGGCTTAAAGATGTACGAACTACGATGATCTACACTCACGTCCTTAGAAAGGATATACCTGCAGTTACCTGCCCATTAGATCAGCTCTAATCTTAACATTAGTAGGAAAGGAAGCCTCCATGACAAATTCGAAAATATATGGATAGAAAAGCTATGAAAGGGGCCACTTCATAGTATTAGGATACGGACACCCTGTGATTTCATGAACCGTGGCCGATTTATGAAACAGCAGGGGGCAGACCCCACCGAGGCCTCACTAGGTAGGACTCATTGATTACTTTAATGAAAAGCTATTATTGGGATGCATTTCTCACATAATCATGAAAGCTTAACAAATTCCATATATTTGCGTAATATGGTAATATAATGCAAATAGGTAGTTGGTGATGTAATAACATATGCCGCACTGGACTAGACCCAATAATACTTAATCCCCATTAATCACGGGGCCTGTTAGTAAAATATATGGGGGGGTAGCCCAGTAAAGTACTGGCGATATTTAGATGTTTTTGCAATTTATCGGAATAATTTGCTTCTTTATCTATGTAATCACTTTAACACCAGGTGCATTGGATCTGTTCTTTTTCACTAACGGATTGCTTTTGATAGGGCTAGGTAATAAGTCCTGGCCTGGCAAGATTAGCAACATGATTCAAAACAGGTTTTATGATGCACGTTCACTGAATTACAGGTTAGACATTCTATAAATGGAGCTATAAATGGAAAACACTTCAAACTACATCAATAAATCAGTAGATCTCGTTCGGTTAGCCGCTCATGAAATATTAGATTATGCGGTCTATATGAAATTTAAAGCTTTAGGGCTGCATCGTTTTAACCTCAATACGTATGCTCTTCTTTCTCTAATTAATGGTGCAGGCCAGGCTGACTCAAAATTTTTGGGTTTAAAAATGGGGGAGCATGCGACATTCATAAAGCAGTGCACGACAATGTTGGAAAGTAAGAACCTTGTAGAACGAGGAGACCCTACATATATTGGGACGCGAAAATACATGACTTACAAATTAACAGGGTTAGGAAAGGATTTGGTTAAAGACCAAAGTGGCCAGACTAGGGAAATACTTTCTCATGACTTCTTCATGAAGTTAAAATCAACAAATTTTGATTCTCTTAGGCTTAATTATCTTGCCGCTATATCAGTAATCGTCGAGCTAGGCCATGCATCAAGCATAGAAATTGCAGAGCGTAATAATGAGATAAACAAAACTATGCGAGGTATGCTAAAAATTCTCATAGATCAGGGAATTGTTATAAGAAATCAAACAACAGTATATGCTGGTAGAAACAGAGAAGCTTTTGAAATCTCTGGCCAGTTCAATGAATTGCTTTTTGGTACACTCGAAGATAGAGAAAAAGAACGAATTAGGAATAGAGCATCAACACAGATCCGTTTCCAGGAAACCAATATAAAGCAAATTCAAACTAAAAAAGAATATACCCCATTTGTAGGGATTTAGTGCTTTTCATAATTATTTGTTAGCACTGGCGTTGTGAAACCGCAGTGTTGATCAATAATTAAATAAAACCTCGGATAGTTACCGGGGCAATTTTGTAGTTACATTTTAAAAAACTGAAAAATTACTAAATATCAAATTATTAGATTGAATCCAATTTTCTAATCAGCCGTCTAATCCTGAGCCTGATATTAATTAGTTCTGATGGCGCCATGTTTTTTAATAGTCCATTAAAGAAGTTTGATACAGGCTAGTTTTAACATGCGTTCAATATAGCAATACCTACCACGGTTAAAACCCATTAAATGGCGGGTTATGTCCAATTAAATGCCCGAACAATATACATTCCTGCCTTGATCTGTGTCACTATTAACTAATATTTGCAAAATATACCTATTCTTTGAGAAATGACAGGGATCAATTATGAGCTTTTTTAAAAATTATTTAAGAAAGATATTTTCATTCAAGGTGGATACTCCTGAGCCGGAAAAAATTCATACGGTCAAGTACCACAACTATGACGCAGAGCTTGTCGACAAGCTTAAGAAAGACCATCAAAGCCTATTGTCGCTGGCGGGTGAAATGAAGACACTAATTGATACAAAAAAATGGACTAAGCTACCACCAGTTTTAACGAAGTTTCGTAAAGAATTTTGCGATCATATCTTCACGGAAAACGGTTACCTATATCACCATTTAAAATTTCATTTCTCAGATGATCAAGATACTTCAGACTTGATCGGTGTTTTTAAAAGGGACATGACAGACATACAAAAAGGGGTATTAGAATTCACCAAAACCTGGTCAGTACAAGGCGCCGTAAAGGCAGATCCAAAAATGTTTGTAAGCCAGTTTAAAGGCGTAGCTGAGGCACTGGGTGAGCGTGTTGATCGAGAAGAAGATGTGTTGTACGAGTTGTATGACGGAATTGCAATTAAAGAAAAACAAAACGCCTTAAGTGGCATGGAAAATGGAGTAGCTGTATGAGTGTTTATGAAAATGTTGGTGGTGAAGAAGGAATTTCAAAACTCGTCGTGGATGAGTTGTACCCTCGGATTCAGAAGCATCCCGAATTAGCGAAGATGTTTGCCAATACGGATATGCCAAAACAACACCGGATGATGACATCTCTGGTGTGTATGGCTGCTGGTGGCCCTCAGAAGTACAATGGTAAATCGATGAAAAATGCGCACTCCGGTTTAGGCATAACTAATGTTCAATTCAATTTAGTTGCAACTGCATTGATTGAGTCTATGGAATCTCTTAACTGGACTGATTCTTCCAAGAATGCAATCTTACAAGCTGTTGCACCAATGAGTTCTGATATTGTTGAAGTAGAAGAAGCTGATGTTGTTAGCTAATTAGAACGCAGGGCAGCAGGGTAAGCTAACACCTGTTGCTCGGTTTTTTATAGTGGAGAAAATATGTTCAAACAATCTTTACCAACTGGATTATTGAAAGGGGCTGTGTTCGATAAGTTAAACGAATGTTATTTAAAAGTAATTAATATATCTTTTGACTTCCTTCAAAGTTATGCTTCAAATCTCTCAGACGAGAAAAGAATTGGAAGATGAAGAAGGGTTAAAATAAAATTCTTGATTTCATCACTTTAGGTTTGCGAATGATCTCTAACCTTGTTATTCAATATTATCAACGCCGCATTCTTCCGCGCACTCTATATGATATTCTTCAAAATCTACCGATACAGTTTCGTCACTAGGGTAGAGAGCTTCACCACATTTTTTACATATATCCATCTTCATAACCTACTTTAAAATTAGTTTATGGTAGCCGCATTCGACACAGGTTTTATCAAACAATTCCATTATACTATCACCGCCCAGGTCTACCACGTACTTATCAGCTGATCTTAGGTAGGTTGCAAACCCACGTTTAGCTACTAATGAAACATCAGTGTGGAAAATGACATCCCAATATCCGGACCTGAGTTCAGAAAATCGATTTATTAACTCAGATACCGATGGCACCCTATTAGCCGAAGAAGGCAAGGTGTTCACCGAAAATAGCATCCTTCACAATTACGGCGGCTCTTGTAATAGTGTTGCTCATGCAATGGCGCTTTGCATAGCAAAGCAAGAAGAGTTTGAGTTTACAGACATTGAAATTTTAATGCTTGTCGGTGAGGATGGTAATACTGTTGCTCACCTGATAGCTAATTCAAACAACATTCAGCGTATGTCGTTTACTGATATTAGGATATTTAGGATGAGGAATGACAAGGGCGAAAGTGTGGCCAAACTCCTACATGACAATGGAATTAAATTCACGCACCCAGCCTTGGCCTCTATCAGAGATGAGATATTCGAAATCATAGCTACATAACAAAAGTGACCCTGCCACTCCCTATTCGATAGTACGGCCGGTGGGCACGAGGCTAGGGAGCTGTGATGTTATGGTCCTCTAGCAGTGGCGGCTTTCTTTACCGCCCGATTACTCCCCCCCGTAGTCCAAAGCCCTATTAAACCGATGTTCTGGCCCGTGCCATGGAGCTCCCCGAAGGCCGGCACTGCCGAAACCGCGCCGAAGTTCAAATCTCTGGTGAATTGATGTTCTGTCACATGGCCATATGTGGGACGGCACATTTGGATGTCCAGGTGTGGTGCCAGCGGCGGTTGCCATAATTGTTGTTGGTAGGCACTACAGTGAAGAGTGCAGGCGAACTGATGTTTTGGCCAGTGGGCACTTGGGGGTAGCCGGTGCACTGGGATAGCAGGGGTCTTTGGCAATGCATGATGTGGTGATGAACCTTACTGGCGTAGGTGATCTTGTTGGTTACCGATGGCCTTAGTGATGCCATTCTCTGGTGATCTTGCCCGGTAAACATGGTTACCCGGGGGTGGCCAGGCACTATAGCCGGCCCTTAGTGGTTGTTGAGTTTGGCGGTTTCCTTGATAGGTACACATATTCGCAGATTAGAAGGCAAGTGCAGGCGAACTGATGCGTTACAGGTCGCCATGGGCACCTTGTGGTGGACCCTGCCATGCAATCACCTGGTATGGCCCGTCAATTTTGCAGGGAATGATCTTGTGAAAGGTGCCCGGATGGCGCCGGTTATTTTGATAGACGCAGGCGGTCCCCGCGGTGCACAGCTTTAGTGAATAGGTGTTATGACCGATGGCCATGGTTACCTGGGGGTGGTCCGGTGCATTGGTGGGGCTCGATACGATGATGTTTCCCGCGGCGTTAACTGTGGGCGTTCTGATGTTTTGGCCGTGGGTGCCTAGGCACATCGGCTGGGCATAACATGTTGTAGGTAACTAGGTGCTTTATAGTACCGTTCCTGCAGTAAGTATCATTTATATCTTTACTTACCACTTATTATAATAAGTGGCACTTAAGGTGTTATGTGTCAGTCTGTACAGTTACTACCACTTGGTGGTATAAATGGCATATAACAAGACTTTGACTATTATTAAGAGGAATGTACACATGGAGATGGCCATGGCACACGATTCTACAGAAGAACAAGCAATGCCTATTGTTAGGCGCGTTAGCGGTATGGTTAGGCGCACTAAGGCAGGCAGTGCAATAGAAATAAATGGCGCGACATTCGGTCGGACCGTTGAGAAATCAGTTTCCCGACTGGATGAGGACCATGCTCATTATGTTCTCAAAATTCGCCATAAAAGAAGGGCTGTAGTATTGGGCCTGGAAGAATATGAAGAATTAATGCAGTTAAGGTCAATGGCAGGTGAGCTAACGGAAGAATACGAAAAGCTTAAAATACGTACCGACAGCGATAAATTCGAGCAAATGTTTGCTGCCATGCAAACTACTAAGGTTAAGCAAGCTACTGATAGCTTATTCGACATGGACGAAGACGAGTTAGATTTGGCTGGCTCGTTCAAGCCTGGCGAGACTGAGAATAAATGATAACGGTTATAGCTGGTGTAAATGGCGCTGGTAAAAGCTCGGTGGTTGGTAGCTCAATTCGTAGTAAGGGAGGTGTATATCATAACCCTGATGAAAAGGCCCAAGCACTTCTATCTGAAAATCCAGACTTGGAATTATCAGCAGCGAATGGTCAAGCCTGGAGTTATGGTTTCGAAAAACTAACGCTAGCTGTGAGTGAAAATCTTGATTATATTTTTGAGACCACCTTGGGCGGAAATTCAGTACCTGAAAAGCTACACGAAGCCGCAGATGCAGGTCAGGGCTTAAGGATTATATTTTGTGGCCTTGATACACCAGAGCTTCACATGGCCCGTGTGCAAGCCCGTGTTAAGCGTGGCGGGCATGATATACCGGAAGCAAAGATAAGAGATCGTTGGGTTCGCTCTATTTTTAATATGACTCAGTTGATTCCAAAGTGCCAAGACGTAAAAGTATATGACAACTCACAGCCATTAGTTAATGGTAAGCCAAACCCGATTTTATTATTTGCTATGAAAGACGGGGTATTCACTTCTCAGCCAGTTAAAGATATGCCCGATTGGGCAAGGCCCTTAGCTACTGCAGCGATGGAGGTCTACAACGACCCCATGAACATATTATCAAATCTGAATACCAACAGGCGGACTTAAGGACTTGGCCAAGCTCAAAAGTTGTGTTCTGGACAAATGGACATTACCGAATAACGGACGAAAGTGACTCGGCTATGGCAATCAGCAACTCAACCGGTATCCCCCAAATTGCCAGAGCTCCCAGTACTAGTGGTACCAGTAACATGGTTAAGGCGTAAATGAGCCCGGTGAAGTCCCTGGTGGTTGTTTGATGTAATTCTACGGTGCCATCTGGGCGGGTAAGTCGTTTTTTGGTTTTACTAAATATCATATTGGCTCTTTTTGTTCTTGTTATTGCCACGGACGAAATTGCCCGATATTGGTATTTAGTAAACTTAGGTTTTAGCCGACTGGATGACGCCAAACTGGTCAACAGCCATATTTCTGAACCTTACCCTCACCTACAACAAAACCGCTTCCACAGCTGCTGTGATGCACACTCGCAACAATGTATGACTGGTATGAAGGTAGTTGCTGTCTCTCTGTACCAATGCCATAAGGGCTCGACATCACTGTGAAGGGCACTTTCTTGGCCGAGGGGAGTGGCCCGAGTGCAATAATAAGATTTGAGCTTACCGGGTATCGCGCTATACTGTACAAATGAACAGTATCAAGCCTTTGCCTCATACCCCCAATGTAAGACCCGTACACGAGCGTGTGCTTGTGCTGGACTCTAGTATATCACTCGGCTTCCCAAGTCCTGCGGAGCAATACACAGAATCTACTCTGGATTTACACGAATTGTTAATTGAGCACCCTTCAGCCACATTTTTTGCCTGGACCTCTGGCACTAGTATGCAGGGCGCCGGCATTTTCGATCAGGATTTGTTAATAGTTGACCGGGCAGTAGAACCTAAAGATCAGTCTATTGTAGTGGTTGCCTATCAGGGGGAATTTTCGTGTAAAAGATTACTGCTTAAATCTGGCATCTTGGTGTCCGAGCCTTTAGGTGGAGATAATCCATATCCACCAATCCCCTGTAATGAAGATGTGAACATTGAGGGGGTTGTAAAACGCTCAATTCGTTTCCATCAAAAATTCTAATGTTTTGTCTTACAGATATAGTTTCATTTTATTGCAGCGCAGAAACAGTGTTTGCCCCTGAACTCAGAGGGAAAAGCATTGTTGTGTTGTCGAATAATGATGGCGCTTTAGTAAGTGCCAACGACCAGGCTCTGGCCTTAGGCGTAAAAAAGTTTGAGCCATATTTTAAAATGAAACCAATACTGGACCGCTTTGACATTGAAATTCGGTCCAGTAATTACGAGCTGTACGGGGCGCTGAGTTCGCGGGTGATGGCAGTGCTAGAGGAAATGGCGCCAGATACTCTTGTCTATTCGATCGACGAGGCCTTTAATGACCACCGCCAATGGATCCCGGAAGGAGGGTTTCGTGCTCATGGTCACGCGATAATAAAACGAGTGAAAAAGGAAACTGGGCTGCCGGTCCGTGTAGGCTTTGGGCAAACTTTAACTTTGTGCAAGGTAGCCAACGTGGTTGCCAAAAGGGTAGCGCGGGCCAACGGGGTCTGCTGCATTGACAGTGACTCACAGCGCTTGGCGATCTTAAACAAATTTCCTATAGGAGAAGTGTGGGGCGTAGGCAGGGCCTTTAAAAAAAGGTTGAAACAAGATGGTTATCACAGCGCTGCAGACTTGGCCCAGGCCAATATGGCACTTATTCGCAAACGCTATGGGGTTATAGTGGAGCGAACAGCCCGTGAGCTCGCAGGGGAGGCCTGTATTCCTTTTCATCCAGAAGAGTCCGACAAAAAACAGATAGTGGTTAGCCGGGCATTTGGTGAAAAAGTTAATTGTCTTGATGGCCTGATTTCTGAATCAATTCGCTACCTAACCATGGCAATGGCCAAGCTTAGGAAAAACAACCTTTTAACATCGGCGATTATATTTTCGGCCAGGTGTTCGGAGTTTCGGAGCTCAGGCCATAAATTTAATACGGTAATTGGCTTTCCAACACCAACAAATGACACGAGTGTGGCCGCGGCCCTTCTCACAAAGTGTATCCGACAAAACGCCTTGCCCAATCAAGCATATGCACGATCAATGATATGCCTCACAAATCTCTCGTCAGCAACTCACACGCAGTCAGACTTGTTTAGCAAACACCAAAGTAATAAATCAATCAAATTAATGGAGGCACTAGACGCCATTAATGAACATAACTCAAACACAGTTGTATTGGGCCAATCATTAAGAGCCCAGCAATATAAGATGAAGCGTGATTTTAAAAGCCCAAATTTCTTGGGCTCCTGGTTAGAGATACCGGTTGTGAAGTGCTGAATTCAGATGCCTTTCAAATTCAATCTTATATTGTTAGAAGCGGCCATGGTCCATCAGGGGGGGTACCACCTTGTACAGGTGCAGTAAGGTATAGGTGGGCTACGGTAATGCCTGTAAATAATCGGGAGCCGCACTTGAAACACCGAAATAGGACATATTACGCTGCTGGTGGATTAGATTATAATAAGCATATCGGTCACTCCCAGATCGTGCTGCTCACACTGGCGAAGTCTTACGGACGGGGAATATTCACTCCCATATTTTCTTTTCGCATATTTCCATGGGCGAGGTTAAGTGAGCTAGCCGATTGCCTTCGAGGAATGAGCGATGCAAATCTACTTCTCTACGATGAACTTGCCTAAAAAGGCAGCAAAGCGTATTCAAAAACACTATACCCCAGTGATTCAAGAGCTGGGGCCCCCAATGCCGCTTCATGAAGCGCAGGGAATTGTAGCAATCATGCTGGGCTATGAGGATTGGCATGATCTCGAACAAATAACCAAGCAGGCTAAGTATCCACCATCCCAGCTGGATGAGAATTGCAGTGTACAAGAACAAGACAAGCGTCTTGCCTACCAGGCCAATGTATTGGGAGGGGTCCTGCCGTTTTCCTATGCTTGGCTTTATGAGCTGGCATTGAAATTTCGTGTTTCGGCCGGATCACCAATCTCTAGTCTATTCAAAGAAGATGGATACAGACAGAACGTCCTTTTTTACAGTGAGCCCTATGATGAAGCCCCCCAGTGGCGTTATAGAGCTTCAGCGCGATCATGGGATAATCGAGACGACTTATATAAACTTAACGGTAAATGGGGGCGTGGTGAGATAAATTTCGAAGATTATAAGTCACAACTGGATGGGTTTAGAGAGGTGGCACCTGAAGATATCGTACCCTACCTTTACTACATCGAAGCCGTCAATGACATTCATAAAAGGGAGCTCGCTACCTCGTATTTACCGAAATTAGAAGCAATTATAATCCAGTGTATACCTTCAAGTTATCCAATGAAGAAAAAGGTCCCCCCTTTAATCTGGGGTCATATTGAAAATCGAGACTATCTTCGGTCACTGTATCAAATGGCAGAAAGTTATTACGTAATCGGAAACTATATAAAGGCAAAACAGTGGTTTCTGTTTTTGACCAGATGCAGTCCGTTTGAGTTGGGTAACGAAATATTCTATTTGGTTGACATGCGTCAAGCATCACCAGAAGGAGATGTTCACATGCTGAAAGGGAAAGAACTATGTGCCAGGTACCTTTCTCCAGTATCCGGTAAACTTCGGAGATAAGGAAACTCACTAAGCTTGTTGTTTAAGGCTAGCCTCAATTCTAAGAGCAGCCTTGGCGGCCTTTTTAGCATTTTCGGTAGAGATGATATGATTAACTGTTGTCCCAAAGACCCCGCGACCTCTTACATGTATGTGTCGATTTTTACCAAAGTAGTCGCTGGCTTTTTTCAGTAGTTCTGTCACGTATACCCCCAATACAAACACTATTCCCATAACTAGTATTTATGAATATATCAGAGAAAATACAAAAATGTGCGATAACATTGCACTCTATGAGGGTCTCTAAGGACGCATGGTAGAGGTTTTTAAGGTGGAAACCATAACCATGGGGGCAGCTCCTGGCCCAGTCCAATATAAACAAGAGACATAAAACAATCATGTTTAGTCACCGCTACAAATTATCTAATTATTTGGTTGAGGAGTATTTCCTTACCCTCATGATTATATAGCTTGCTGCCACACAGCAAGGGCTCCAAATAATGATGTATTATTTCTGAGTAGGTGAGATCAGTCTTCTCCTGGACCTCCTTGAGTACATCAAGCGCCGAGTTTTTGATAGAGACTTTAGCTTCCTTATCCGGGAATGGCCTGCCTTCATTAGAGCGTGTCTTGCGTATGTTATTTCTCAGTCTGGTCCATTGTTTGTCATCAAGGTAATCCTCGCACCAGGTCTGCAATTTTTCCGGGGAGTCAGCGTTTAAAAAAGGCGTGTATCCCGAATATTGATCGATCGTCTCTTTCTGCATAGCGGAACGAATCAGTTGTCTAGCCAGTATAAAATCCTGCTTAGTCTTTATCTTGTACTGGGGCCTGGCCATGGGTGAACCTCCTGCATTATATCTGTGACCACTTCACATATAGAGTGACTGAATTTACCTAATTAATCTAGAGCTGTGAGGAGGTCACAGTTTTGTTGGTAGACTAGGATAAAAACAGTGAAGGCTGTGTATGAATAATAAAGTTTGAACTTCCTGCAAATTAAATAATTGATCTGCACTAGCTAAAATCACTATTATGGAAACAAGTAAAGGATTCAAGATAGGAATATTTGGGTCAGATAAATAAGCACAAATTTGTAAATTCGAAAGTATAGAGCAAGTCAGGTCTAATGGTGGAAATAGGGCGTCTGCGCACTACAGACGACCTAAGGCGGGCAATTAAGAAATCTAGTATTTTTTTAGTTTCATTTTGCCTTGTTCATCAAAAGCAACATTTTCTATGTCGTAGCCCTCTTTTTTGAGCAATTCCATACACTGAATTAAAGCAACTTCCGCTGGGAGAATGGACTTAGTGGCTTTAGCATTTATTTTTTCCTGCATTCTTTTAACACCACCCGGGTCAGTATTGTTAGCAAAGAAAAATGGTGCGCAGATTGTTTTGTCCCAACCGTTTTTCTGGGTTATTTTTGTAAAAATCGAATACCGAGATTCATTTGAAGATGTAGGTAACTTAGCAGGCTGGACTGTATTTTTGATGTCATCTTCAAGAACTTTCAAAGCCGCCTTGAGATCTCGAATTTTTCCATTTTTGGTTTCTATATTTACCTTCAGACAGGCTGAAACGGCCCAGCGGTAAAGATGAAATGTAGACAGTTCTATTGACGGCTTCTTTACTTTAACCATCCAGGTAGCCAGACCCAAGTAGGTAAAGCTATCAACGTCTTTAAGTGTTTCTTTGAAATTTTTGACCATACTACGCATATAGCGTTCATGTTGATTGTTTTCTACTGGCTTACTCATTGTTGTATTCCAAAATCTTAAATTGTATAAAATTGAAAATATGGTAATGCCCACAATACGCATTTGCAAGCATAATTGAGATTTTCAGCAGTTAATGTTGGCCCGTTCACCAGTTTTAAGGGTGCTGTCAAGGATAATGAGCATAAATTTATGCCTTAGATCATCACTATGATGGATCCCTTTAGAATGGTAATTTGTAATATGGCCATCTGATAAGGCCATATTTAGTCCTTCTAATTTATCAATGCTGTCTGAATACCAAACACGAGCTCCATAAGCGGTACCGAATGATAGGTTAGAAGCAGGTTCTGGCGATGCTAATACATTTTGCTTTTGTTGTGAAAATGATGCAGATACACTCACTAAAGTATTCTTGTATGTATCGGTCGGAATTGAATAGTTAGGGAAGAACTCATTGGCATTAGCCAGGTCCGTAAATTCCCGCTTCGAGTGAAGGGATAAATGATTCAGCAAAGTATCATTTACATGTCCTTTAACTTCTATGAAAGTAGAAATTTGAATGATGTTTTGGGGGGTCATTGTAAGTCCTCGCTTATTGCCCTAGTACCAGTAGGGTGGAATGAAATCTACAATGTAGTATATGCTCTGAATGAGCTTTTGCAAGTGGTTGTTTTGAATTAAATTTTGATTAATTAGACTCTTTGGCCGATAGCTTGCGATATGTACTTAAACTGCCTACTATTACTAAGCTTCTAGTCAAAGCAAGCAGTAAAAAGATAAAGCAAACCTTCGTTTATTATAAAGGCGACCCTAGGGTCGCCTTTATAATTTTCATCTAATGTTTAGGAGCTGTACCAGGTAGGTGTAGTGTGATGTCATTGCAAGATGGTATTGATATTCAGTAGGTTAACGTACATAACTATACGCAACTCGGATATCGTGAAATTGATATCTTCCCCATAATTTATTGGATATAAATTCAGAACTCTCTGTACACCTGAATCAATTTTTCACCAATAGCATTTTTTAAACCGTTCCTTTCAAGATTGGATAGGGATTCCAGCTTGGAAATGCTTAGTGCATGTAAATGTAAACAAGGCATTTTGGAATCAAATTCTCTTAAATCCCCCTTCATTAATACAGGTAGAAATGCGCTATTTCCCCGGGCTGACTTAAGTATTAAACGAATAGCATCTTTAAAGGGATATGGTTTAGTCCATGTACCATCTTGTTTTTTTTGAAGAACAAACAGGCCTTTCTCACCGATTCTTTCTCCAGGAATAATAATAATTCCTGTATCAATAATTGCACTTGATTGGACCCTGCTAAAAGTGTCATGAAATGCGAAAGGATCTGGAAGGACAACCATCTTCTTATCAAGTTCAGGAGGGAAAAACATCTGATATTTTGTATAAAGCTGGTTGACAGTAGGGGCATAGACGCAAAACTTATTTTCAAAGCGTTTGACAAACTCGATTGCATCCGCCGGCTTATCTATATGATCTAGTTCCCATACCAAGTCTGTATCATTAGCGATTTCTTTTACTTCAACTGTTTGGTGGAGCAAATCTGTATTGGGCTTTTTGACAATGCTCAATACTGGTTTTTTGGGGTGGAGTAAGTCCTGCATTTAACTAATCTCAATTAAATTTTTATAGGGGACTACTTAGGGGAACTGAAAAAACTCCCCCCCATTGGAGGAGGGAGGAGTTGCACTAGTATGTGCTAGTAAAGGTTAAATATAACAATACAAAAACAAAAACAGCATTTCAACAATAACCTATATTGTGGGAATTTTAGGCGGGAAAGAAATGCTCAAAAATTCACAACAGCTCCGTTTTCTAAGAAAATAAATCGGTAACAGATCTAAAATCTGAGAAATATAGGATATTAGCTCTATATAGTTTCTATTTGGTGAAATATAGATGTTCATCTGGATCATTTCAAGTCAATTATTGCAAATTTAGTCTATTTTCATAATATAGTGTTCTTTTGCAATCCACTGCAAAGGTATTGCACAAAGCTCTTACATGGTTACAATGCTTTAAAAACCAAAATATGGACTGTGATATGGATGACAATAACGGGATAGGTAGCGAGTTAATAGACTTGCTTTTGGGCGATCAGCTTGAAGTAAGTAATACCAAAACCGCCTCATTGGGTAATGAGAACCTCGTTGGCCATTTCACGCAGTTAAATAAAGCATCAGATATAAACAATGGTATATGGGGCGAAATTATAGGTGTGGACCGGGAACGAGATGAATATCAGTTAAAGCTACCGGATGGAAGTTTTGCGAGGACAGGGGTACACCTAGCTAAAGATATCCGCGATGAAGCACCTAAATCAGCACCTGATAACCCAATCCAGAAAAGAACGGTTGGTGCGAAAGTCGAAGCAACTCAACTGAGCTCGTTACCAAAAAATCAAACCTTGGCCGAACCGGAACAGGATGAAGATGTTGTATATAGGTCTAACCCCAAAAACCAGTTTGCTAGCAATGTTGATTACGCATTTGTAATGAACATGCAGGGCCGTATGACCCACGAAAAATTGATGGATGCCCCTGATGACTGGATAGTCATGAATGCATCCAGACCATTAGTTGGTGATATGTATTCTGAAGGGGACTTCCTGGCTGGGCGTTTCTATGTGGCTATAGACCCTAAAAGTGAATATGCGGTTCAAAATGTAGATCAAAACAACAAACTAGACGCAAGGGTAGTGATTTACGCATCCAAAAAACAACAAAATGATGCTGTTTTATTCGGCGAAAAGTATGCAGCAGAATATCGAGAAGACGCTGAAACGATAGATGATTTATACAACAATCTGTCAGTTAAGCATGAGAGTTTTAGAGATAAGACAGTAAGTGAGATCTTGGCCGCCTTACGGAATGGGGCTGGGATAGCTCCACCGGAAATGCCATGGAGCCAGAGTACAGTATCCAAAACAATACAAGATAGTCAATATCCGGATGAACCTGATACAAATTCTAGTGAGAAAGAAGGACCAAAAATTGGAGATCTGACTGCAGTTGATGAGCCTCTGAAGCATATTATGATCAATGCACGTATCGAAGAACTTACACAGCATCCAGAAGTGTCCATACACCAAATTGAAACATTAAGAAGCCTGTTTTCAAGCAACCATCCACTTAATGCTGGAATCATATCGAATGGTGTGAAATTTGAACTTACTGGTGAAGCCCCTTATTGGGATAAAGATCTGAGTGATGTTGTCTTGCCATGTTTTGAAAAGAAATTAGCAGGTGGTGATAGGCAAGCTATTCAGGTTGGATTAAAAACCAGCGCCCAAACTCCCCGGTTAGATACTGAAAATAGTATAAAGCACGCACTTGATTGTATTAATAAAGGTGAGCTCGATAATTCCCTCCCGAATATGCGTTGGTACCTGGATAATATAGATGAGGCTTTTTCGGCAGGGTCATTCAAGCTTAATGATGAAGCAATTGGCGGAGTAGAAGAAAATACTGCAATTCACTTTGATCAGGCGAGCGACCGCTATGGGTTAAAGAAAACGGCCATCAATGTCCAAAAGATTGAAGTATTGATAGATGAAGTTACGGATCCTGATGTTTTCGATAAAGCTTTGTCAAGATTTTGGAATGAAATTGAAGAGTTAGACCATGGAAGTTTTCACCAGGAATTAAGGGTAAAAGCTGTTTCAAAGCTTGAATCTATCTCAAATATAGCAGGGATATCCCTTCAGCAAAATGAACTAAATATCGAGCTTGAGAAAGCAGCAAAAAAAAGCAGTTCCTGGACTGCCTATAACGACTCAAAAAGACTTTTAAAATTAGACCTGCCACAGGATTGGTTAAACGCTGGAACCGTGATTCGTTGGGATGGAATAGATAAGGAATGTCTAGCGGTTAAGCCAATAGCACAGTCTGAAGGTCCGAACTCATTTTTGGTCATTGAATTTTATGATAACAACAACCAATTTGAGGTTAAAGCAATTGAAAATGAGTTGCCGATCGAATTTATTAAAAGAGTTGAGGCTTGGAACCTACGACCTTTGAAGACTGATTCTATGTATTTCGGTGTAAAAAAGGACAATGTCGAAAAGATTAAGCGTAATTACGCCAGGGTTATTGAACTTAAGGTTGGCGAAAAAATATTCCTTCCTTCTTATCCAGAGTTTGATGGAATGCTGACTGGAAAGGTAGATTTACCGTTTAATGGGGAATATGTGTATTTGGCCACAGGAGAGAAAGTCACGCCTGCAGAAATCATTGGCATTCCAGAATCTGATCTCAACCAAGTCCTGGGTATGAATAAATCGTCACTTGAATTAACTAAAGATAAGTCACCGGCTCCTCACGACAGCTGGGAGAACGATTTAAATAAAGCCCGGGCATATGCAAAGGAATTGGGCTTGACGACTGATGATTCCAAGGCCGTATGGACAGATGCAGAAAAACTAACACAGCATATCCAGGGCCACCTAACTGAAAAGGCAATTCAAAAGTCTATGTCTATCGTAGACACAAATAGCAGTCCAGTAGAAGGCCTGCTTGAAGATACAGCCGCCAACGACCTGATGGACTTCCTCACGGGAAAAACTGAAGAGTTGCCAGCTCCTAAAGATGAATCCATTAAATCAGCTAAGAATACGGGGGCTATTGAATATGAACGAGACCCTGAAAAGGCATTTTTAAAAGTACAAGAAGAATTCGGTTCTGCTTTAAAGGATTATCGTAGTGAGCGTGCCTTAACAATAGGCGATTACTATATTTCATCAGGTGAAAATAATCAGCGTTATACGCTTAGGTTGATGGGCTCTGGGCACATTTCAAACCTGACAGAATCGGCTGAATATGCTCTACGATCAGCACTGAAGCTGACGAATGGAAAACCCGTCTATTTCAATACAAAGATGGAATTAGGGGTAATTGAGCGCAATAAACCGGTTAAATCAAAAAAGGGTAAAGTCAAAGATATTGAATTAACTGACGCTGATGAATTGGCCTTTTTAAGTGGGGTACACGAAGGTAAGAAACCTAGTGAAGTTGTCTTGGAGGATCGTAATTATTTGGAGTGGATTTCAGCACAGCACTTCATGAAAAAGAAACCACTACTTAAGGCATATATAAACCGTGCATTAGAGAATACTCCAGACCCTGATTTGGTATTACCATCTTCATTCGATTTCAAATACGTGGTGGCCAATCTAGAAAAACAGGGGGTGACACTGCAGCAATTACCAGATTCATTACTCATCAAAGGCATGCCATATGAAATCAGCGGTATGCCCCTGTATAGAGAAGTAAGAAATACATTCAAAGATGCTTTTTACTCAAAGCAACATGAAGCCTGGGAGGTATGTGATTACGAGGCTGGTTCGCAAGATGGCATGTCTTTGTTGGCTCATAAAACTAGCACCATGCTAAATATCCTAAACGAAAAGGTCAGGGTGCGGTTGGAAGAGGTGATGAACCAGCCAAGTAAAGAACTGAGTGTTGGGGAAGGTGCGAAACTAGTTGGCGAAGACACTAAAAAGATCATTCTTCAGGGTTTAGATTTTGGCATCCAGGAGAGCGTTCTAACGGACCAAATTGAAGATATTGGTCGAGCCGTTGAAGCGTATACAAATGGCAGTCCCATGTTTCTATTGGCCAATGAAGCTGGTACCGGTAAAACAATGGTATTGGGCGGTATTATCAGGGAGCTACGCAAACGAGGCGCCACCGACTTTGCATACATTACGCAGAGCGAGGATCTAATCTTACAAATAAAGCGGGATTTAAAAGATTACGGTGTAGATGATGTCAATTTTATAACCTACGCCGGATTATCGGCGGGAAGATCAACCATAAATTATGACACTATCTTGTTAACAGATGAGTGCCATAACATAGAGAATATGAATTCGGCTCGAGGGCGGCAAGGGCAGGAATTGTTTGCTAAGGCAAAATTTGTAGTCCCTACTAGCGCCACACCTTTTGATAACCCGTTAAAAATGCAATACCTCGCAGCCAGTGGATTATTTGAAAGTGAGGGCTTTGAGGGCTTTTCTGATTGGGCAAGCCTGTTCGGGGTTAATTGTCGAAAGATAAACGGTGTTGAAGTTTTCAGCTGGCGGGGAACTCCTGAGCAAGGCAAGTTAGCTCGGCAGTGGATGTTTAACCGCGGAATGATGACCAGCCGGCCAATTAAATTACCCCCAGGTTTGGTTAACAGTAATTTTGTCAATTTCGAAGCTGACCAAAAATGGGTTAATTTTTTTAATAGCGTCGAGAAGGCCTACGATCAAGCTTTGGTACTACATAGAGAAGAATCAAAAGCCTATTCCGATATAAGGATGCACAGAGAGAACACTTTTAAGCGAATACTAGAAGCTTCAAAATTAGAAATTGGCATTGCCCGGGCGAAAGCCTCAATGGAACAAGGCCGTCATCCCGTTATATTTGTTGAAACTAAGGCTGAGCGGCACATCGGCAAATTTAGAATGTTGGGTGCAAAACAGAAAGACCCGTTGTACGGTTATCCAGAAATGCGCGACATGATGGCTGAGTGGAGGCAAGAATGTGAAATGGCGAAGATGATGGGGGATAGCATGCCAAAACCACCATTCGCTTCCTTTATTTATGAGATAGCCGGCGCTCTGTACGACCATGGAATTGATGAGATACTGCCATCAACCAGTTCTGAAATTATAAGAGGAATTGGTAAAAAGAACGTCGCCGTTTATACGGGTGAAGTTGCAAATTCCCGAGCCAGTAAGAACCTAGCCGAATGGCGAGAAGGTAAAAAGCTTGCCATGGTCGCTACTATGGCCAAAGGCGGTACCGGCTTATCACTACACGATATCGAAGGTGACCATCCTGTCGATCAAATCAACATTAATCTTCCCTGGACAGCCAAGATTGTGGAGCAGGTTTCTGCTCGTGCTGCGCGTTATGGCCTGGCATCTATCGCAAACATTAATTGGATCTTTGCCTCTAACATCCCATTTGAAGCCAGGCTGGCTAACGTTGTTGGCAAGCGCATGCAGGATATGGGCGCTACCGTTAAAGGGATTGATCTAAAGGCGGCTGAGGTGTTGCTCAATGGTATTGATTTCGCTGGTGCCGTAGACATAAATCAGGTGGCCACTGAAGCCAATTCTGAAGTGAGCCTTCGTGAACTTGATATGATTGTTAAGTTAGCTGCCGACAGCCTGGATAAATTACGAGTACAAGATGTTGAGCGGGTGATGTCAGAGGCTCTAACTGCTAGCGACAGCACTTACTTGGCCATGTACCACTACCTGTCTACTCGAATTGAATTAGGTGTTGAATTGGCAGCTATTCTCATTGAAAACTCCCATTACACTGAGGATAGTAAAGTTTCTGAGCTTGCGGCTCTTACCAAGCAGGCTATGCACCTTGAAAGCAAAGTTGATATCAGAAATAAGATGTTTGCTGCGCGGTCAGGAGAGTTAACCGGTTTAGAGCTAAAGCACAGTAACCGGGATTCATACGTAATATTTTTGGCCGACGCTTCAAACGCTGGTAAATTCCGTGTCAATTATTTCGATAAGGATGGCTTGCTTAATCATAAAACTCGCTCCACATATGAGGAGCTTTTAGAGTCAGTATTTAAAGAAGGTTATCAAATTGAAGCTGCGGGTTCATTGGAACGCCTGATGGTCTTAGAATCATTTTCCAAGGGAAATGAGGCCGTAGCCAGAATTCAAAAGGCTAACGAAGAACTAGCCCCAAAGCCGAAGGAGCGTTTAACGCTTCATGATTATATGGAGGTTGCCTCACAGTTGGCCAAGGCCCTCGTCCCTGAAAATAAACGAACGTACTATACCAAGGAGATAGCCAAGGATCTGACTGACATCGAGCCCGGCGAAGATCCAATCTATACTCTTGCAATTCAAAGTACTGGCGCTAGTGGCGTTACAACCCGGTACGAAACCTTCAGCCTGACCACCGGTAAGCTTGCAAATCCTAAAAAAAGAAGAAGTATTCTAACGGGGGGGAATGTAGAAGTTCAAGAGGGTTGGGTACCACCTAAGTTGGTATTGCCTGAACTCAACCAGGAGAAAAGCGCGACAGTACCGCCGAAGATTCAAGCCTATTTGTCTACTGCAGAACAACTCACCATGGCCATCGGTGGGTCCGCCAGAAATGAATACTATATCAAGGACATTGCATCGTATTTGTCAGATCTAAAATCTGGCGAAGATCCAATCTATACCCTGGCTGTAAACAATAAAACGCAGAACTCAAGCTTTACTACTTTTGAAACCTACAGCCTAACCTCAGGTGAGCTTTTGAAAAGCACGCGTAATGTATTGAAGGTCTTGAAAAACAATTCAAAACGTCGACAGATCATCGTAGGCACCAATTTTGAGGTAAAAGGAGGATGGATCCCACCCAAGCTAACTCTCCCCGTGGTAAGCAAACAAAAAGCCTCTAAACCAGCGCCAAATAATGAGACGGTGAAGGTATTCAGAGGTGAATACGGCCCGGCCGCCGGCAAAGGCGCTTTTACTAATACCCAGGCTCATAACCATCTGCCAACCTTTACGCCTTCATTGGCGGTGGCTGCGCTATACGCTAACGAACCAAACAACACCCAGGACAAGGTTGTTAACTCGGTAGTGACCGAATCAACTATCAAATTTAGTAACTTATTGGATTTAACTACTGCAGAGCAGGCAGATAGTGCAATTGATATTAAGAAAGTATACGAAGTGCTGGGTGAAGATAAAGAAGCGATCGATAAGTGCTTAAACAGCATAAAGAACAAACTTGAATTTATTGGTGATGGGGAAGTAGTAGAGCTCAACGACCTCCCAGCCAATTTAACCGAATTTGACGGCTATGTGGATGTCTGGCGCCTGGTCAACCAAGAAGAATTCATTGGGCTGGCCAAAGCATTGGATTTCGATGGCATTAAGTACTGGGGCAGTAACCCGGGCGCTATCACCCCAGCAGGCCTATCAAACATTTACCAAAATGATATGGCCAGTGGTTTCACTACGTCTGCGGGTGATGCCATTGAATATCGCCCCTTCGACCAAAGCCAAATTGTAAGTACTGTCATTGTTTCAAATGACTATATTGCTGAGCTCGAATCACCTTCTAGCGATGATTTTTCGTTAAAAATGGAAACAGAAACAGAACGCCTGGATCGTGAAAAGAAAATGGCTAAAGCCAAAAGGGACGCTGACAAGTTAAATAAAGCCGATAAAAATGTGAGTTCAGGACCGGCCCCGCGCCAGGCAGATATAGATAGTATAAACCCGGAAGAAAACCAAGACTTAGTTGAGTATGCAACGAAAGTAGTGGCAAAAATAGATGAATGGTTGGCTATTGCTGCAACAAAGCGTCCTGAAACTGAGGTGAACAACAGAAAGACTGTGGTACAACAATTAAAATCTGTTCGTGAAGGTTTTTATGAGGCAGCCACAACGGGAGAGCAGTTAAATAGACTGCCTGAGCAAAAAGGCGTCCTGAATTTTTTAAATAAATGTGCCAATTCAATAAATAAATGGCCAACAGTAGAAGAGCATGACGAGCTCGAAGCAAGGCTTGCTGTTACCAGTTCGGAAAATTACGAAAAGAGCAAGATAGACGGGGGTTACGTCAAACCTGTAACCTCGATTGAGCAAGTTCTAAGAGATACTGATTCACTTGAAAAAGAAATACTTAAAAGCCTCGCTCAGCTAGAGATAATTAAGGCAGCTATGCCAGATTTTGAATCTCGTGTAATTGAGAGATTTGAAGCTAATAGATTGTGGCGAATTGAAAATGGAGTATATGACCGTCGTTACAGTCACATGCTTCGAGACGCAAAATCAGAAAAGCCCTACCAAATGGGGTATTTCGATAAATACCTGTTAACTAAGAGCGATTGGCTGCAGGGGAAGAATGAACGGTTTGTTGCCGGCCGTATGGGTTGGATTGGAAAATTCGAAAAAATGACCCTGGGCTATGAGGCAGACCCTACACCAGAATTAACAGCCACGGCCAATGCCAAGATTGCTGCAGATAACGCTAATGTATTAAGTGCAGCCGACTACTATAAAACGGATGGTGCACGTACTCTTGCCCATGAAGCAAAAGCGGGCAGTGCCGACGCCATAACCCAGATGGCCAAAGAGATGGCCCCCTTGGTCCCCGCAGGCGCCGTGTTGGTACCCATTCCCTCTAAAGATGGTTCGGCTACGATTACCCTGGAGGTTGCCAAGGCACTAGCTGAATTAACTGGCCGCCCTATGGCTGATGTCATCAAAGGGAAATCACGCGATTCTGTTTACGACTTTAAATTTGAAGGTAATGACACTGATAACCTGAAGAGTGAATTCTTTGAGTTTAAGCTTGAGCAAGAGCCCCCTGCAGGTGACATTCTGCTTATCGATAACGTCTATGATACCGGCACGACCGCCAAGTACGCGGCGAACTTGTTTTCAAGTTCCCAGGTCCTGGTGCATTCACGGGTTACTACCACTGAAAATGTAAAGCCGTATGAAAAACCCGGCCAAAAATCTAGCGAACGTATTGAAGATTTTGGTGAGCATGTGGCCGGGGCAGCAAAAGATCGGTGGGGTAAATTCCTAACCGTAATCAAATCCGATTTTGCCGATATAGCCCAGCAACCCCTGAGCAAGTCATTCCCGGTACCGCAATTCGATAAACTTTCAAAAAATGGTGTCGATAAAAAGACCCTTGCCATGGTCGCATTGATTCGTGCCAGCCTGCCGCCCCGTAAGCCGAAACACCGAGTTAACTTGGCGGGATGGGTGAATGATGTGAATACCGCCAGAGCAACGGTTACCAGCTTGATTGAAGATGAATCCGGCAATGTGAAAACGGAGTTGCTTGAATCAAAGGCATTTGCCAAACAACAAGAAATGCTGGCGGTTCTAGAGGGAATTGAACCAAAACACTATGCCAAAGCATCCCTGTACAAGGTACGCAATAACAAGTTCTCAGTAATGAACGGCGTTGAATACCCAGAAAACGAAAAATTCTATTACCTGTTAGATGACAAAGGACATGCAACCTATGCAGAGGCAGAACAGGACTTTGATCAATTCCTGCCAAAAGTTATCGATCGGATCACAGATGATGTGGCGCCAAGTAAATCTGCCGACAAGAAGAGTAGGCGGCGAGTGGCTCTAAAGGTTTTTCAAAATTTCGAAACCCAAAATTTCGAGATCGGATTTAAGGGCGGAAATGGCGAATTCACCATTCTTAAAGACCTTGGAAAAACAGATAAAGACAAGGCTTTAGCTTACCTCGAGCAGAACTATAATGAACTTGCCGACAAACTTGAAAAGATGCGCGAATTCACTATGCGCAGTGAAGCGGATACCGACCGTGTGGGCCCGCAATACAGAACCGGTGATGTGACAGTCGAGGAATTCTCGGAAACGTTTGGCTTGCGTGCCGTTCAATGGGGTAACTCGACCCTGGCCAGTCAGAAAGAAGCTCAGGAAAAATTGAATAGTGCCTATGACGCATTCATGGACATGTCTGAGATTATAGGAATTTCACCTAAAGCTGTAGGCCTAGACGGTAGCCTGGCGATAGCTTTTGGCGCCCGCGGAAAAGGGGGAGTATCCAAAGGAGGATTTTCGACGGTAGCCCATTTCGAATGGGATGAAGTGATCATAAACCTAACCCGTAAACGTGGTTCGGGAAGTTTGGCCCATGAATTCTGGCACGCCCTGGATAATCACGTCTCCAAGCAAAAAGAATACGGCAAAGATGCCGGCGGTAAACGATACAGTGGACATCAAACTGAGGGCCCATTCAATCATACCAATAAGAAGTTCATAGACGGCAAGTGGCAGGAAGTAAGCACCTTGTCAAGGGTAGAAGTGATAACAGCATTTGAAGGCTTACACAGCGTCATTAACAACAATAAATACAGCACCCGGGCCAAAGAACTGGATAGCTTGTTTTCACGTAAAGAATATTGGGCAAAAAACTCTGAAAAATCGGCACGGGCATTTGAAAAATATTTAAAAGATGAATTATCGGCGCAGGGATATAAGAACGATTTCCTGGCCAACATAGTGGATACCGAAACTGGTGATGGGCTTGTGTACCCATCGACCGAAGAAATGGCCAATCTGGGTATTAAGGGAGCCTTCGATGATATCTTTGAAACCCTGAAAGAGCGTGAAACTGAAAACAAAGTGGCCCTTTACCGTTTGGATAATTCATACGATGCCGTATGGGACCAGTGGGCCGGTATGATCGCCAGTGACCCAGATCTATTTCGCTACGAGACCATAAAAGCGGCCGACCTTGAAACGATATTCATTGAGCAGGGCTACAACTGGGATGAAGACAGAATAATGTTGCAGGATTTTAGCGAATCCCCAATGTCTGAACATCACGGTGACTTGAAACGTGTTTACACGGTAAATTTGAATAGAGGCGAACAAGCTATTGTTTTCGAAACTGAAGACTTAGTTTGGCTGGATGTAAGCGGGTTAGCTTCAGGCCATGGCAATGGTTCACGGTTTTACCAGGTAATAGCAGATTTCGCGCATAACTCCGGTAAAGTTTTCATTGGGGATCCTGAAGGCTTGTCTGAGTTGGCTGTGGTTCGTCGTACCGAAAACATGATGTCTTCTGCTTTGCGCCATGGCACCACCAAGCATCTAGGCCCTCATCTAAATCAATTAGAGGGAATTAACGACGCCGGCAAACGAATGCCTAATGTTATGCGTATGAATTGGAGCGGAGATAATCGAGAGAATTTGCTTTCTCTACTTCAAACCTCTTACAATAACGTAAGACAACATATTCCGGAGATTGAAAATGTCGAATACGATTTTAAACGATCCGAATACAGAGTATCTGGACAAGTACCCGGCACTGACGATAACGCCATTAGACTTGTTGGATTCCTCAACGAAAGCGGAATTAAAATTGGCCAACATGGATCTGAAAGAATTTTTCCAAGACGATTATCCCCTGTGGCGCGAGCGCTGGCTGGAAGCGCGACGCTTCAAAGGGCAATTGTCACACAGAGCCTATTACGAGAAGCAAGGGTTGAAAACCAACGACCAGGTGTTCTTGAGGATGTCGCAGAGTTATTCGCCGCCGCCGCAGAAAATGACTCCTTAAAAGGGATCCTCTACAAAGCAGCTTTATCGCCGGCCGATATCGCTGCTGAGATTCAAAGACATACTGCAAAAGTCGAGTCCTGGATAGCCGAAACCGAATTCAATACCGGTGTGCCAGTTAAAGTCGTTCCTACCCCCAGTGAACTCCCCGTTCACATTCGTAACAACATCGGCCATGGCCCGGGTGTTTACGATATTGTGGCGCGAAAGCCTTACATCATTGCAAACCGAATTAAGAACGAATCCCACGCCATTAAAACAGCGCTTCATGAAGGTATTGGGCATACGGGATGCATAGCCTTCCTTAAGCGTAATGAAGCCCATGGCGGTAAAGCCATGATAGATGTGCTTGATGACATCTACGCAGGCATTGGCGCCGAAGAAATCACTCGCCACCTGGGGGAATACAATTTAGACCTGACAAATCTCTCTGATCGCCGTGAAGCCGTATTGGAATACATCGCAATCTTAGCTGAGCGGGGTGAAAAACCTGAGGCAGTGGCCAGTACCGTAAGTGCCAGTAAAGAAATGATGGCCAACATGTACCCTGATTTGAAGTGGAGCCGTAATGATGTTCTGCAGATGATCGACTCAAGCAGGGCATACATGGTCAACGAGCGGGTAGCCGAAGCAGTCTCTGAATTAAATCCTGATTCCCAGCAAACTCCTGAGCAATACCAAGAAGCCTATTACTCAATTTTGAAAGACGCCGGCGGCAAGCTGGAATCGTTACTGAAAAATAGAAGCAGCTTGGTAGCCTGGCATGGTACCCCTCACACCATTAAAGAATTTAGCCTAGAACATGTGGGCAGCGGTGAAGGGGCCCAAGGTTACGGCCATGGTTTGTATTTTGCCGAAAATGTGGCGGTGGCCAACTCATATAAAGAATCCATTCCCAAAAACCGTGTTGTCATCAAAGAGGGGATTTATGACCTTTGGAATATCAAAGGTGCACTAGATCGCGATAAGCCTGAACTGACGGCCGTGGAATATTTCGAAGCCGCCGGCAACGATTGGGGTAAGGCGCGTGCTCTGCTGCGACATGATGAACTGCACGCTAATCAGGACACTCGGAAAGTAGACTTATATGAAGGTGTCATAGCCAGCGATGTGGAATTGGCCATTACAAAACTTGCCGAAACAATCCAACCCCTCCCGGGGGGCAAGCTGTATATGGTATCCATCGATGCTGATCGCGGCCATTTGCTGGATTTTGATACCACCATAGATGGTCAGTCCCAGTATGTGAAAGATCGATTAAAGCCTTACCTATCCGCAATAGACTGCACGCCATTAATGGAAGACACACTTCCTCCTTGGAAGTCGGAATACCTAGATCAGGTAGCGGAGATCAACGGGGACATTGCAGCTGTTAGTGATGCCATCGATGAGATTGTATTTGAAGATGACAGTTCCAGTTCTGCCTGGGGCGTGATTACCCAATATCCGGTGGCCATGGATCCTAACGACATGCACGACATGATCGAAAGTACCGGCCGTAATCTCATAGGCCGTCCATTTACCGGTGAAGACGTATATTACGAGCTTCAAAATAGCGGTATGGCCTTGAGTGAAGAGGGCGCGTCGAATTTTCTTAAAGACCTGGGCATCCCGGGCATTCAATATTTCGATGGTGAGTCTCGCTTGGAAGGTGAGGGTACCCATAACTTCGTCATTTTCGATGATGAGCTGATCACTATTGTCCCGGCGCCCGCACAAGAAAACAAAGTGCCGGCAAACGACTCTGTGGCCAGCGCCTGGCAAGCAGCTAAAGATCAGGGACTGGACCTATCCCAGGATGCTCGCATGTTACGTGCACGGGTGGCCGGGTTTAATACCGATACCGTTTTCTACCATGGATCCCAGAACAGTTTTGAACAATTCAGCGAAGATAATATTGCTCATTACTTCACGACGAATCCTGAATACGGATACATCAAGAAAAGTGACGTTAATTACCCCGTATATCTGAAGTATAACAATCCATACATGGCCGGCAGCCAATCGGACCTCGAGACGCTGCGGTCTAACCCAGATCGGGTAGAAGAACTAAAAAAGAAAGGCTATGACGCCATGGCCTGGCATAAAGAGGGTGATGTAACGGCAAGCGGCAGCGGCTGGGGTAACGATTACCCGCAGGTGGCGGTTTTCTCTTCGGAACAAATACGCTCGGTGAATGCCACATTCGCCATGGATGCCAACGCTCCATCCATACTGCATAAATTGAATGATGAAGCTGCAGTGGATGGACCGGCAAGGGATTTACTGCACTTCGGCTTACCAATGGATGCGGATAGTCGCCTGTCGCGAGCTCGGGACCAAGGCTACGATACCTCCCGTGTTTTGTATCATGGATCCATGTCTACTTTTGATTCATTGGTACCACAGTCAATAGCCAGTGCCTTTGGCCGGGGTGTTTACCTCACTACCTCCCCAGAGGATGCCAGCCGCTACGCCTCCAAAGACGTAATGGTTAATATGGATATCCCGGGTAAAGCTGAACATTTGTCCGCCACCCTTGGTATCAGCTATAGCGAAGCCAAGGCTGAGCTCACCGCTGGCCCGGGGAGCGTAACTCCGGTATTTGCTAAGGTCAGCAACCCTATCGTAATTGATAGAAAGGGGATAAGCCTGGACGGTCGTAGGATCACCACGTTTATAAACCAAAGAGCACAGGATATGGCTCGCATTGCTGATATCAAGGATCCAGAGCGATTCTTAGCCCAGCTGGATAGAATTCAAAATGGCGGACCTCGTAACCAGATTCTGATTGAAAACTTAACCGGTAACCGTCAAGCAAACAAGGCAGTGGCCATAAGCGCTTTATTGAGCTCATACAATGCTGGCGGCTTCATACGCGAACTGGCAGTTACCCTTAATGCCAATTCAATAATACTGAAAGATGGCGCTGCCACGGTACCCGGTAAGGTTGATACCGGCATCGAACATGTAATCAGCCTGGGTGGTGGCAACGATATCCGCAGTGTGAATGCTGCCTTTAATCCGGAATATCAGGATTTACCCCAATTACTAAACAAAATTGATGGGCCTAAAGATGTTTGGCAGAACTCGTTTGTAGCTGCAGTTGAGAAAGTTGGTTTTGAAGTTCAAGAGGTTGGAGTATACAGCGGCAGGATTGAGGCCAGTCTTACGCGTGATAGTGTGTTTCTAATGATAACACTTTCTGATGGCGACTTGATTACCGAGGAATTAAGAAATGAGTATTCAGGTGACGCTGGCAAATTCTCCGAAGCTTACTTGGCAGGCATTGAGGTAGATGAATCTGCCAGGAGGGGCGGTGTCGGTAGTAAAGCGATGACAGATTTGATGGAGGCTTTAAAGGAGGTAAATACTGATGTTATAAGTTTGGCCTGTGCTTTCAAGTCTCTCAATGGGTTTTATAAATCACTTGGATTCAATTCTGGTGATGAAATCGACTCAATGAAATATCAATCCTTAAGTGAAAGGGCTCTTTTTGCTGAGAAAAGCCCGGTACGATTCTTATTTGCAGGAGTGAACGCTAAAAATGCTAATCACTCGATGTTGCAACAAGCTAAGGACATGACCACCGACAGGGAAACAATAGGGGAAATATGGCGCCAGACCGGTTGGGCGAAAGGCGTTGATAATAAATGGCGATTCGAAATTGATGATAGCAAGATGCAGATGCCTGATGATCTTTTCTCGCGCCTGAATACATCGCTATCTCGTTTAGGGAGTTACACCAAGCATTTCTCCGAGGCAGAACAAGATGGTATGGAGTTTGAGTTACTTAAAACCAGACTCGTGAATGTAGTAAACCATAATGATCTATTTATGCAGTACCCAGCATTAATGGATCTGGAGGTGATTTTCAAATCGAAGCCAGGATCAGGTATCGGTGCTTCTATGAGTGACGGCTATAGATTGTTGTCCGTGTATATCAATAGCGAAGAAGAAATAAATTCAGAATCAATTGGCTCTCGTATTCTTCATGAAATCCAGCACTCGATACAAAATACAGAAGTGTTTGCCGAAGGGGGGAATACTAACCACAGCTTTGTTCAATACCTAAGGCGTTCGCTGGTGGATGCTCACCACGAAAATTACAATTATGTTGAAGCTATTAAATACGAAAATATTACTGAAGAAAGCCATAGGCTAAACCTGATAACTCAGTTTTCGAACTTTTGTGAATACTCCACAAGGGACTCGATCACCAGACAATCCAATTTAATCTATCACTCTGATACTTACACTTTAAATTGCCGGGACACAATTGATGTTTTGGGTATGCCGCCGAAACCAAGAAAAGTCGCCGAACACAGATCATGGTTGCAAGCAGCTGCTGGGCATTTGGCCTTTATTGTCTCTAATGAGTTTAGAGATAAGTTCAACGAAGATATTAGGGATGTTCGAGATCAACTAATCAAGGAAAAGGGCCCTAATGCTGTAAAGAACAGAAGGATTGTATTGAGTAAGCAGAGATCAAAAATATTGCCTGAAGTATTGGCCAATCAAGAGCTTGATAAGCTATTGAAAGATACTAAAACGAATCAGATAAACACACCGAGCAAGCGCAAGGAACTATATAAATCACTGGCTGGTGAAGTTGAAGCGAGAAATGTTCAAGCTCGTCGAAACTTGCAACCTGGAATGCGAGACGATATGCCACCAGAGGTAACTGAGGATGTATCTCGTAGGAAGCAGGTTGTTTACTCTAGTCAATCTTCAAGTGTGGCCGTGGGAGCTCTAGAAACAAACAGTTCATATGCATTGAGAGAGAATGAACTGACTACCAAAACTGAAAAACCAGACCTTAATATGCGTTTAGGTTTAAACAATTTGAATGTGAGAGATAGAGCTCAAGAGCTAGGTTTAGGGCACTGTAATATAGTGGTGGTGGCCAAAGAGGATGACTTACCATTGGTCATCAGAAAGGCATCGATAGAGCATGGGGGGCAGCCTGTTGTAGCGGCTAACCATGGACAAACAATGTATATGGTTGCTGAAAATATAAACACTAAGGCTGAACTAACTGAGGCTCTATTGCATGAAGCCTCGCATCAAGGAATGGAATCTGTTTTTGGGAAAGACATGGCGATCGCATACACAAGATTCTGGACTGCAATTGGACAGTACAAAGGAATGGAGTCGGAAGCTGAAAAAAATGGATTTTCAATGGTTAATTACAAAAATGCAGCTGACAAAATGTTGAATACTGGGAAGTTAACAGTCCATGGTAGAACAGAAATGCTTGTGGACGAATTTATCGCTCACGCCAATGAACGTAAAGAGAAACAAACTCTGACAGGAAAATGTAAACGACTTACACAGGAATTCATAGGTTCTGTACGAAATTCAATGATGAAACATGGATGGGTATCCAGGCTTAAAATGAATTCAAGCGATTTGGCATTTACAATTAAACAGGTAAATGATGCGGCTCGTGGGCAACAGGTCGATGTCCCACAGATATTACGTGAAAATTCAAATTTGGACGGGGCAGCGAAATGGAAATGGGAGAAAGGTGTTGTAACAAATTACGCAGCTATAAATGGATGTAGTGTTGATGAAGCTATTATTCAAGCTGGGGCGCCGGCGTGCCATGACAGATTACAAAAACTACACGATGCAGGCATTAGTGAGCATTTGGCTGCTATAGGGTTAATGGATAGAAGTGCATTGGCCAGCAAGGAGCAGGTGAGCGATGCCTTAAATCATTTTGAGAGCTCTTTCTCTTGGGTGAGTTCGAAAAATGAATTGGCAGCAAATGTTTACGCAATTATGGAAGGTCGACTGGGTAACCTTTCGAGTAAGGGCGAGGTTCGTTTTTCAGATCTTGGATTGGAATTAATGAATGCTGAGTTTGAAATGAATTCGGCCATTACAGATCAGGGTCTTAGCGAACATGCACCCAAAGTTGAAAGTATGAGATTCCAGAATGAAGTTGAATCCAGGGATGCCATCGAAGAGGCAAATAGTCCGTCTATGTAATCAAAAAAGGAGGAGGGGGGTAGTTCTTCTGCCCCCCTTACACGAATGTAAGCTGGTACGGAGCAGAAGAGTAATACTAGCGAGGATGCTGGCATTGATTGCATCTTATAACAGCATCCCGTCCAAGGTCAAATTTCTACATATAGCAATAACTATCTTCTCTATTCTCATAATATACCCAATGTTTGCAATTCTGTATGATCTGAGCTAGTCTTTGAAAATGTGGGCTTGGTCACAGTTTGAATCCAAGTCTCGGTGCCCTTATTAAATATGGATATGGCAATGAATATTGGTCCATGGAAAGCAGATAAGCCCCCCATATTTTATGGACGGGGGTACGAGGTAACAAATAAACAGCGAACTAATTGGGAGGTTGCAGTCAGAGATAACCTCGCCCAGTTAGACCCGGGTAGGGCAAGGGCTATTACCGGGGACAGTATGCGCCATAGGTTAGATGAGATGTATCAATTAGGTGTTAGTCCAAAAAGGGCTGTTTTTGGGCTCATGCCCGGAGCAGAGTCTGTAAGTAATAACCTTGTGGATCTAGTGATTAAAGAATTCATTGCCGATTACGGAATTAATGGTTCATGCTATCAATTTAAAGAAACATATGCGGAAAAAAAGAAATACCTGGAAATTTTTCTGCTATATAAAACGGTTAACTTTAGTTGGTTGAGTTTTCATCTGAATGTATCAGAAAAGGCCATGAATCATGCAATTGAAAATAATTACCTCTGAATAATGTAACAAAGCCAAGGAGCCTAGAATGCAAGAAAAAGTGATCGACCTTAAAAAACAATTAGAGGAAAGCTTTTCCAGCGGGCAAGGCACCTTACATATTAATCCTGATATGAACGATAATAAAATCATTGCCCTGGTACGTGGATGCATGCAAATGGCAAAAGGAAAATCATTCACAATTATCACTCATTCCGAAAGTTTCAATGTCCCACAAATGAAACAAGTTAATTCATGATTTTTGAAAGTTTATCTAGTGAACAAATGTATGTCTTTTACATATTTTCAGCAGTATTTAGTTTGGGTGTGGGCAGCTTCCTAAATGTTGTAGTTTATAGGTTGCCAATAATGATGTCGGAAAATATTGAAAAAGATTACAACGAACTTAAGGGTATCGATAACAATATTTCACAATTATTTAACTTATCGTACCCATCATCATCTTGCCCAGGTTGTAAGCAACCAATCAAGCCATGGCAAAATATACCAGTATTGAGCTTCATGCTATTAAAGGGGAAATGTAGCTCATGCAAAACAGATATTGGGTACCGATACCCTTTAATAGAGGCTGTAACTAGCTTGCTCGGTTTGGTGGCAGCAATATATTTCGGTCCTACTTACCAATTCATTGTAGCCCTAGTTTTAACTTACATGTTGATTCCATTATTCCTAATTGATGTAGATCATTATCTACTACCAGACGCAATAACTCTTCCATTGCTATGGGTAGGTTTGATAGCCTCGAGCTTCAATGTTTTTACTGATTTAGAAAGCTCACTTTTCGGTGCTGCGACGGGGTATTGTGCACCATTAATATTATGTTGGATATTTATGGTGTTCACTGGGAAAGAGGGTATGGGTCGAGGTGATTTTAAGCTAATGGCTGCAATTGGAGCATTTATTGGCTGGCAATCTATACCATCACTCATATTTATGGCAGCTGTCATGCTGTTGGTTTGGACGTTGATTTATAAGGCAAATAATCCTGATAGCGAACAAGGCCCTGTTCCTTTTGGGCCATACCTAGTTGTTTCAGGGTTGATGCTTGTATATGGATACGACTTGCTAAAGTTAATGGGTCTGAGTGTATAGAAACTCATCCTAAGAAAGCACTATATGCATTTATTACAAAATTAGCTGAATGTAACCCAGGAAAATATTAATGAACTTAAAACATTCCCCACCAAGCCAGAGACATTGCAGAAGCGGTGAATATCATGCAGGTGTTGAAAACCTGAATAAAAATGAAGCAATGGTTTCGGATACGGTTAATATTGAAGCTGAGGTCATAAGAAACAATAAGGATTTATTACTTAAGGCCGCGATTGCTGCAAAACTCATCTGACCCTAATCACTTAGTTTTACATATTAAAGGCAGTATAATCTTAAAAGTTTAATGCTGCATGCAGCTTTCAATTATCAATCAACTGAACTTTGATGTATATACTATGCAAACAAATCCACCTGTTATACTCGTATCAACCTGGCTAACGCTAATAAAATCTGGTGAATCAGATGCAGTAAGAAATAGGGCTTCAGCTCAATTGATGAAAGCTTTTGGTTGTATGGAAAATGTAAAAAAATTTATCAAAGAAAATGGAATTCAGTGGAAGTAATCAGGGGTTTGAGGGGCAATTCTCCAAATAGAGAATATGATCAATACGTTGACCCATTCAATCTTTAAATTTAAAGTTCCCAGGCGCCATCCGCCAGCCAAACGGTGTGACCTAATCGAGTCTTGAAAAAAATACACCCCCCTAGATACATCAACTGTTTAAAGCCGTATATATCCTCTTTGAATAAAGAGCTTGATGAAAGCGCCATCCAAATCCGGGTTGGCTGTTTTCTGTTATAAGTGGCAATATTCGCATCCTGGATATCAATGCCAAATTAATTGAGGTAGTGCATTTGTATACTAAAGATATTTTCTTTCATGGATCAAAGGCTTTGTTTAATAAATTTGCCCCCCAGTTTCATGGGACTGGAGAGGGTGCAGGTAACGATTTTAGAGGGTGGTTCTTCTGTGACAAGCCTTGGGGTGCAATAAAACATGTCCAGAGTTATTTACGAGATCTGCCTGGTGAGGGCTATTTATATGTATGTAAGATTGACAGTAAAGCGTTAATACCAAATTGTGAGAACGGTGGTACGGATTCAATATACGGAAATCAAGCTTATGGCGTAGAACTAAATAATAGTCACCATATAGAAATCGTTGAGGTAATATCATTAAAGGACTTGGATGCCAGTTTAATAAAAAGAAACCAGGAATACCAAGCCACACTGGTAGAGCAACCACTACACGGTGGTCCGCTGAGTATTTTAAGGGCTGTAGAATGACGCTGTACATAAATACCAATGCTTATTAGAGAAATATATTTGAATTCAGTTCAGCCTGTAGCCGACCATAAATAATGGAGCCCATTAATTTATACGAATTAGGCGGGGAGAAATAAGGTGCTTGGAAAATTGGAAGTGGGCGAGGCTTCAACGAAGTACCCTGATGTAACGCCATTAGTGTGTAAGCTTCCCAGTGGGATATCTTTGGGTGGTGCATTAATAGCTAAACAAGGTGTTGATCCCAGATATCAATTTAGTATAAATCGATGGGATGAGCATGACCGGGTAAGCTTAGAAGACTTATATGGGCTTAACGATATTGCCTTTAAAGGGCAGGTAGATATTGATATAAGCTGGTTGGCATCATTGCCTAATTGGCTTTTAGATATCAAGCGTGGAATTTGCGGCCAGTGGAGTTTTGAGATCTCATCATCAATATCATTGTCTGATTGGAATGGTGATATTAACCCATTTCAGTGTATTCGGTTTATTAGTAGAGATATTGGCGGTTTACCTGGGAGGGACGCAGCTCGAAGAATCATATGGTTTGATTCAGATGGACATATATACATAAATAGTTATTTCGTGGTTCCTGATAATCAAGATCCTATAGTTTTTTTGAATGAAACAATTACAGGGATTCGTAATATTTTATTGGGATACGAAGAAATACCGGCTATAGACCCTGGATCAGAATACTTTCATGGCACTCTTTCAATTGGCCGCAGCAAAGGTTTCACGCTTGATTATTCTCGGATCTATTTATCCCTGTCGAGCCTGATAAGGTTTCGCTGGAATAAAGATTACCACTCCCTGGCAGCTGGTGTTGCAGTATTACTTGTATGGCTTGGGAGTGTATTTATAACTGTCTATGTTGAGAATCTGCTAGATTGACCCATCTCTGGGTACCGGAAGGCCCCCCATAGGCGCCAAGTTTGTTTATCCATGAATTCTAACGCTATTTAGGATAGGCACCTTTGCGAACCCGCACCCGAGAATCATCCAAAAACCTGTGGGCAACTCCAGGATATCGCCTATGTAGGCTTTAAGTGACCTTGTGGGGGTATCGACGTAAACGGTCCTTTCATCACCAATTAATTCCCCATACTGCTCACCATTTACCATGGGTAGGCCACATTGCCGGGAGAATTCTTCCATTCGCTTATACTCCCGCCTGGCAGCCGGGTCGATCCCTCGGTCCAGAGGCACGTAGTCCGTCCAGCCATGGGCCACGTTATAGCACCATGAGATATAATCCATATATTCAGGATGTGTTTCTGCAGGTACCACGTAATCATTATCTAATTTGTCGTAGAAGTGCCCAATACGAATATATTGGCTTTCAAGTTCATGCCTAGACATGGATGCCCACCGGGGGGGTAATTCCTTGGGGGCTAGGCAGGCCCGGGATAGCCGTGCTTCCCTAATACGATCGGGATAATATGAGGGGCGAGTTAGCCATATGGCGATAGGCGTGTTGCCGGCATCAAGGCCCTGGTCTACAAAAAGCTGGAAATCTGTCAAATCAACCATGACTTTATGGCTCCATAAAATGGGGGTTTCCCACGAGCTGCAAGTATTAATTTAGACCAATCCGCCAGCGCTTCCAATTAAACAAGAGCATTCATAGGGTTTGCACGAAGGATGTAGTTCATCGGTAATGAAGGAGATTCAAGGCAGGATGGTGTTAGAGAGGGTAATTAAGCAAAAAAAGCCCAAAGACTGCAATCCCCGGGCTTTGTCTCATTCAATGACACATAGGGAATCGATAGAGTTTAGAGAAAGTAAAGCTGCAGAAATTAACCAACTGACACATACTTTTGGCGTTGATGCACTCAACATAATTATGTAAGATGTATGCTCAATGTGTATAAAAATTTGATAATTAGTCCCTTTGGACATAATATGGAGAAAGATTCTTTTACGAGTTTGTTTGTATGCTTATTGTTTCTGTAGCGAAATACGACACATCTTTCTTGGTAGACCAAATAGCTGGCTCATGTGCCATTGAGGGTATTGTTGTTTCTCCAGAAGCAAAAGATCAAATAGCAGGCGTTATAAATGGTGATGTTTGTGCAAAAGCTGCCAAAGAAGCCATGATTGAGCGCTACAAGCAACACTAAAAGCATCTTTAAGCTAGATGGCAGAAGACTTTTCCTCATACGACCAGTATGACAATTCAGAGAATGACCCTTATTTCATCTCTGACACCTCCCAATGTTTAATTAATCACCTTGGTATCACCAATACAGCTGAGCTCAACCAGGCTGAAACCGATATCTCTGAAATTAACATGGCTGATCTAGAGCGTAACCCCGTTCCTGAAACCTACGATCTTGCCCACCTGATGGGGATCCATGAGCGCCTGTTCTGTGAAGTGTACCCGTTTGCTGGCCAGATCCGTTTATCTGAAATTGGCAAAAGCAGTCATATGTTTATGCCCTACCGGTTGATCGAAGAAAAGGCAGTTGAATGCTTTACCGAACTGAAGTGTGAAAATTACCTAACAGGGCTACCAGTAAAAGAATTTACGAACCGGGCGGGGTACTATTTTAATAAAATCAATTCAATGCATGCTTTCCGTGAGGGTAACGGGCGTACCCAGAGAGTGCTGTTCAATCAATTGGCAAAGCGCAGTGGGCTTGCATTTCAATGGGCTGGCGTGTCGCAGCAGGCAATGGGCCAAGCATGCAGGGAAGGACGCACAGGCTGCCCGGATGGAAAGGCTCTAGGTAAGCTTTTATCTTTATGCGTAGTTGAATTGGAGTTTTGAAAAATGGCGACTGATGAAGAAGATCGACTAACACTGGATCTTTACAATAAGCGTAGGCCTGGGGCTCCTAATTCCTCGAAGTTTTCCAGGAAAGATCAGTACAAAAACGCTTCTAAAAACCTAAAGCAGCGTAAAATTAATGAAGGTCTCTTAGATCGTCGATTATGGTTGCAGCCAGTAACTGATATGGCGTTAATGATATTAAAGAAATCCGGGTCGTATCCTGATAAAGGGTCGGTGGCTGATGCTATTCTGGCTGGAAAAATTAGTTCTAGTGAAATTGAGCTCGCTGTAAAGGCAGCTGAAACTAAACTACTGGCAATTAAGTATAAAACAGTCGAGACAGTTGAGATCAATTAAAGATATTTAATACAAGGGAAGTAGTGATGATTGGTAAGGGTTTTAAAGTTGGGCAGGCTTGGCAGAATACCAAGGGCACTAATATGAATGTTGTTACTGTCGAGAATGGTGAAACTATGCTGAGAGTTGGGTTGAACCCAGGTAGAGGCCGCAAGGTTTACATGGCAGTGTCAGCACCGGAATCATGGCAATTCAAGCATAAGTGCGCGGCTACCTTTGCCAGGTTATACGCATGATGAGAAAAGAGCTGTGGTCGATAAAGGAATGTCTACAAGTGTGGCGCTGCGAAATCATTAAGTTAGTTATGGTGGGTTTCCTTGCTAATTGCTCATTGTCCTATGCGGGGTTCCAGGATGCAGTAGTAGGAGAGTGGGATGGTTTTGATAGCTCCCATACTTATCATTACTACCAATATTTGAAAGTTAATAAGGACCTTTCAGCAGTATTTGCTACGTCAAAAGATGGAGTTCACAGGATTTATGAAATCAACAGCAAGTCTGTGAAAATTGGAAATGGCTATTATGAAATGGTTGTTAAAGAAGCTGACGAAGGAAAAATTATGCTTGTGGTATCAGCATGGTCCAATAACCTGACCTCACTATTAACCGGTAAATTGTTTCTCTATTCTAAAGACGAATCAGGCGAGTTGAGCCTTTATAATACAATTGATATTCGATTACTCCCGGCCAATGGAGAAAAACTAATTTCAGATGTTGAAGACCTACATGTGAAAATGAAAGAGAACTTTATTGATTAGTAATGTTTAAAAGGCAATTGATTGATACTTAACAACCGCCAGCAGTAATCATATAAACCCATAAAAATGGGTTTATATGATTTAAGCTACATCCGGTATTCTCCAATTCAAAAAGATCTCATCCGCAAGAGAGATTAAGGGGTGATTGGTAGATCACTTCCATTCAGTTTCATTCCAGTTGCCCTCATTCCAATTGCTATTTGTTTTGTCATCGTCAGATCCGCAACCGGTGATTGCCAGCAAGCAGAGCATGCTCAATAATAGTATTTTCATATACACATCCAATTTATGCATTTTACCTAGTTCAGTTGATACCCATCTACTGAAAGAGAAGTATAAGTATGCTTCAGGTTGTGATCCGCGGTATTTAACTCCACCATTGGAATTTTAACGGTCCCCCCAGGTTGTGGAATTACTGTATCGCAATTATCATCGTTTTTAGAAAAATATGGAGTGCTATCTTTACTAAATGCTGTACCAGCCTCGATTACCCAAGCATTAGTGCTGCCGATGATAATCTGGTCGTTATCTGTGATACCTGCAGTTTTGGTAAAGATTAGAGGACTGCCATCACCTGATGAAAGCGCGAAAATAGGATTGGTGCATTGAGAGTCGCTATAACTTTCATATTGGTCATCACTGTCATCATTGTGTTCATTATAATTGGCAATACGATAACCCCCGCTGTAGTTCCCCTTAAGCCTCAGCACACCATAATCAGTTTTCAGAAACATCTTTCCACCGACTTGTATACTTGGTATGTAATTGGTTAAGCCAATTACCAAGCCATCACCCATCACAGGAGTATTGAACTCTGGGATCGGCGCGGTATTTTGAAAGTCAGTGATGGCTTGGTTCAGTGTGGCATTATCGATTTCTAAGTTGTCTGTTTTTTCTTCCAGGGCAGTTATAGATGCTTCAAATGCAGCAATCAATGCAGCTTGGGTTTCTACAGCCGCTTCAAGCCCAGCAGTATATTCTTTTAAGGTTTCAAAGTTACCGTTTACTTCTTCAGCCTTGGCAGGGGTTCCTGGGGAGAATTCAGTCAAGCTTGGGGCGGTAGCGTGAGCCATATTAAAAGCACATAGTGATGCGGTAGTAGCTAGAATTTTGTATACGTTCAGGTTCATACGAATTTCCTTAAAACGGGTTTTGTGTAACCCTGGGTTGCTCGGAGAAATCACTCGCATGCATGCCAGTAAAATTTATTACAATTGGCTAACATAATTGCGACCGTGGGATGATAAGTACCAATAGGGTTGTTGCAATCGGAAAATTAAGAAAACAATGATTTGAAGGCACTTTTGAGTGAAAGTTCGATTTGATGGTAAGGCGGCAAATATTGTAGTTGGGCTTTAATCCAGGTGGCTGTACAGACTGAAGGGGTCCTGAGTGGTGGCTGTGTTCGAAAGGAAGGGGTTATCTGGGAAATAAAAGCTCAGAAAAACCGCAAGCAACTAGTAGCCCTTTCCTAAAGGGCTCAGATTACGACAGTAACGGTTCAGCAGATGCCTTCTAAAGTTAAAAGGGTTTTATGGGGCAGTCGCGCTTCATTGTTTTGCCCTGAGACCGATAGAGTAAGGTTGACCCTGTGTTGAGCGGGGCTTAATCCAACTTCCTTGATAAACATTCGATCAAGTGTACGGCGGCATGAAAGTCCCAGCTTGTCCGCTATATCACCAACGGAGAGTTCGGTGTTGGCTAACAGGAATTTTGCACTAGCAATCCGGTTATTCGTCATAATTGTTTTGAAGGTTGTCCCTTCAAGGTGTAGGTGCCTGTTCAGTGTGCGAGGGCTAATATTTAATATTTTCGCCGCTTCACTTTGCGTAAAGTCCAGGTAGATTAGATTTTGATCTACAGCACGCAGAATTCGATTGGTAAGGGGGGTTTGATTTTCGGTAGTGTCAGTAAGGGTGGCTGGGTCTTTTAAGGAAGAATACATATGTGTTTAGCTCCATGCGTGAGATTTCATTAATATCAGAAATCCTAAATGAAAGCTGTTAGTTTAACGAGGTGTTGGATTTCTTGAGGCGAATTCAAGCAGCACACTTAAAACATAGGTTATAATTCCAAGCTCAAAACCATAACATCATAGTTTTTCATGAGTCACATCGATATACACTCCTTAAAGTATAAGGGCTTAATTCCAGTTTCCAAGTTAATGGAACAATTACGGAAGCATAAAGGCCCTATCACAGCTAGCACTATTAAACGTGCGGCTGGGGTTCCCATCGAAGATGCGCCTAAGGTCATTTTTGAACTCAAACACAGAGGGCTTCTAAGGCACATTGAAACTGATACTCCGCAGATTCAGCATCAGCTCGAGTGCACTTAGGTGCATATCATTATATTTGTAAGTGTATGCCTTCACCTCAGTCAACCGACTTACTACTGATTAAACCATAAGCCTCAATTGATGTAAGATTTAGAAAACGGCCATAAATTTACGGATTAAATATAAAACGCTGCCTATAATTCCCTGTTAATTTACGATCATTAATTGCGTATTTAATTCGGATTACGTCGATGCAATTTATATCAAACAAAACTACCATTCTGGCCTGCTTTTTGGCACTTGTAGGGTGTGGCTCAGACAGCGGGACTACGACCTCCCATTACATAGCATCTTGGTCTGGTGATAATGATACTGAAATAGAGTTTCCAGCTGATCTTGATACAACCGAATTTTACCGAAGTACAAATCCGGAGTGTGATCTAAGCAATTACTCGTTATGCGATAACGGCCAAATGAACATCATCAATGGTGATTTAACGGACCAGGTTCGTACCCTCAATAGGGAAGCATATTACTCGATTAGTAAAAATGGAAAGAATGCCGCTGCCCAGCCAGCACCAACCCAGACCTTGCCACCACGTATTCATCATCAAGCAATCGTTTTCAAGGGAAAAATGTGGGTTATTGGTGGTAGTGATAACGACTCGCAGGGTAGCAGGCGGCAGAACGATATTTGGTCATCAACTAATGGGAGTATTTGGACTAAAGAAGTAGCCCATGCTGCATTCAGTGCTCGGGAGTTTCACCAGGTAGTAGAGTACAAAGAAAAATTGTGGCTGTTTGGTGGCATAGATGACAATTATGACGTGAAGACAGATGTGTGGTCCTCAGAAGACGCGGTAAATTGGAAACTTGAGGCTGAGAGTACGGAATTTGATCCCCGATATGGTCATAAGATAGCAGTGTTTAACGATCGGCTGTGGATGGTCGCTGGCACCATAAACGCAGACTTTCCAGTATTCAGTGATGTGTGGGTCTCCGATAATGCTACAAACTGGACAGAGGTTAATGCGGATGCCGGGTTTTACCCGCGATACAAGCATTCGTTAGTAGCTTGGGATAACAAGCTTTGGATGTTTGGCGGGGAAGTTAATCGTAAAGGGGATTCCCCTAAGCTTGTATGGTCAACGGTGGATGGTGTTACTTGGACTGAGCACCCAGATAGTCTGGGCGGATACACATGGAACGGTGATTTGGCAATTAAGGACAATAAGTTATGGCTAGCATCAGGCTCTAGTTGGAATCCCGCGTTCAGCTCATCAGTAGACGGCTTGGACTGGGAATCACACGACCTACCAGAGACGTTCAAACATCGTTATGCACATCAGTTGCTGAGTTTTGAGGGGCAGTTGTGGGTTATCGGCGGATACACCGGTGGTGGTGTTCAGATAGGAGTGGTTAACGATGTCTGGCGTTCAGCTGATGGTTCAAATTGGCGTAAAGGTCGAGTGGAAAAAGTTGAATTTTAATTAAAGCATTACTGATCCATGACCAATACATCCAGAAATGTATGTCCCGGTTCCGCAAACGAAATAAATGCGCAATTTCCGAGGCTGAGACGTAAATATTACGTATGGCGGTGGGTTAAATTTATTTGATGCAAAACATAACGAGAAACTATAGATAAATGGATTACGTTGATGAAGGCCGGAAGGCCCATGATATTGGCCTGATGTACTCAGCCAACCCATATAAAATCGGCTCCACGCCATCCCTGGAGTGGAGCCAAGGGTGGCTTTTGAGTGGAACCACTGAAGTAATCATTAAATGAACCTTCGTAGGCAATAGGCCAAAATATTTTTCCCCGACGTAAGCCATGCCTAGGGTTATGAATAGCATACAGAGAAGGAATATCGATCATGAAGCGTCCCGCAAGCGTGATAACAACTTTAATACTATTTGGGCTATTCGTAGTCCTGGGAGTATTAACCCTATTGAAAAACGCCCCGACAGGGTTAGGGCCGTTGCTGGCGGGTTCACTTATGCCCTTACTGTTCGTGATTGGGTGGCTAGGCGTATTCCTGAAGAAAAACTGGGCCCGTGTTTTTAGTACTGTGATGATATTCATTATGGCATTTCTAATGCTTGCACTACCTTTCTTGAATAACGGGGATAAACACCAAAATCTTGAATTAATAATTTTCATGATAATTGTAGTTGTCTTCATGTTTTGGTGGGCATACAGCCTATGTATGGGTAAAGCATCAAGAAATCACTTCCAGGGCAGTAGTAGCTCCTAAGCAAAGCATTTGAGCTAGCAGAGTGCAGGAGTTTGCATTGTAATAGATTGACGCGGCGGCGAGCATTGCCGCCTATGGACTACACCACTTTAGGGATAAAAATGAGATTCGTTGTTGCAGCAGTTCTACTCGTCATAAATACGATTATATATCTGGTTATATCGAAAGGGTTTACAGATATTGGGGTTCTCTTAAGCTACCTACTGGGGGCAGCTGTACTTGCTCCAGGAGCGGTTGCAGCAATATGCTGCATACCCAAATCTGGAAGGAATAATAAGCGCTTTTTCAGAGCATTTAATGTCGTGTTGATTTTTTCGATAATTGGAAATGCCGGCAATCTAATAAAGCTTTACGGGCAGCCTCCTCAGGCAATAATTGGTGCGAATGGCGCAGTTGAGATTACGGTCCCGTCTCACTGGATTGGATACGATGTTCCAAATGACAATGTTCTGTTGAATATTAAAAACCGGTCAGGCTCCCTTAATCTCATGGTCGGCTATGAATACACCGGAAATGATAAGCTTGAGTTAGAGCATTATGCCCAGTTATTGGGAAACAGATTTCAAGCTACGGCCCCAAGATTTGAGTCGGCCTCTAAAATGGAAAGTTGTAATTCAACAAACCTAAAATGTGTATACCAGGTGGTGCGGACATCAGAAGGCGAAAAAGGAACCGTTTCAATATTAGCAGCCCTCAGCGGCGGAGAAGGTTTCTATAACTTCATGGCCATCACCACACCAGGTTTGTTAGATAACTATGAGCAAGACATATTTAGTGCCCTTACCTCGATAAAAGAGATTTAAATTGAAAGAATCTATTAACAAAATCCTAAAGGTATTTGCCGGGCTGTCTTTGGTAATAATGATGTCAGCTTGCAGTGATGATTCCATTATTTATGAAAGTAGTGGAGATTTAGAGTCACCATATAAGATAAAACTTCATGAAGTAAAAATCGTTTCAGAGACAGATGACAATCTGACATTAGATTTCATTTACACCTACGAGCATGAAACCCCGGCCGATGAAATAAAACTATTCATATTGCCAGACCATGGTTACTGGAGAATGAGCAGCGTAAAAATAACGAAGGGTAAAAATGGTGCTAGAGCAGTAATTGGACTAAGCAATAGCAATATGGATAAAGATAACGTCATAGAGTCTGACACTACGACATTAAGATTCCGTTTTGATCACTACCTGCCAAAGACCTATATGGGGAATATATGGGGACAAGATGTCATGTTCAACAAGAAATGGATAAAAAAGTAGTTTTGTGATTGTCAGGCTGCCTAAATAAGAAGATGGGATAAGTGCCAGTTAAATAAGGAAATATTATGGAAAAGATAACTCGTAAACGAGCAGTACAATTAATTAACAGGAAGTGTGTAAAATATTTAGAGAGTGGTGTGTTTGATTTAACTGATAAGGATCTGACCGGAACCGAAAAAGACGGATACAAGCAATTCGAAGCCTTTTTAGAATTTATAGAGGGTAACGGTGCCTGCAATATCATGTACATCCATATCTACATTAAGAGTGATCTTGTAAAGGGAGATTGTAGCGGTGATAACCCACATATTGATTGGGAGCATGAAGTGGCCAGTGCTGAATTCTCGGTAAGAATGGAAGATAGCTGATAGGCGACTTAACGCTTTACTTTAAAAGATTGATAACAGATCGATTTGAGATACAAAAATAAAGGATGATTTGCTTTGAATAACAAAGCAGATCAAGATAACTTAATAAGGATAAACAAATGAACGTAGAAATAGCATTTCAAGATCGTATTTCAGGGAATGAAGAGTTTTCTTCTAAAAGTAGATCGGAACAGTTTGAACTTGTAATTGCAAGTTTAAAGGATAATAACGGTGTAATAGAGAACTTACCGAGTACTTTTGAAAATGAAGTATTACTGTCCATTTACAATAAAACCAATAGTGATGAAATATCACTTGATGAGTTTCATCAGTATTACGAATACCACAATTTAACAGATATTCTGAATATCCTAATACCCAGTAGTAAGCATGCATTTTGGTCCGACACTTCAGAATCAGATTGTGATGAGCTTGCGTCAGTCTATATCCGCATTTGGACGAGAATGCTTAAAACAATTGGTGTTAAAACTGTCTCATCTATTGAATCTGATTATGATGAAGAGAATGAAGGTGCTGGCATTACTATTTCATTCAAACTCGAAAATGAAACGCATACATTTAAATACGCAATGCCGGAACACGACTTAGACGATTCAATATTTAAAGATTTTGATTTGCTCTGCCAAAAGATCAATGTTGACTCGGTTTTCTTGATTGACGAGTTCATTGGTGATGAACACGTAGGTGGCTACATCCTCCCTAAAAATACGGCTATTGCGCTGTCCAAATACTTCCCAGTCGAGTACTAAACTTTCTAATGGCATCACCAATGATATTACCAGCTGAACTTTTGGATGAAACTTACGGCGCTGATTGGGGTGCCATTAATTTGTATATTTCTAAATCAGGGAATATAAACGCAGTATCAGGATGCGGTGATTATCTGATTACTATGGCTGCATATAATAAGAACTGGGGTTTGGTTTATTATTTGGTGGGTCACGGAGCAGACATAAACTGCAGGGCTAGGGATGGGGGTTCAGTCTTGAGCTGTGCAGCTGTTAGTGAAGACCCTGGGGTGGTCAGGAAAGTACTTGAGCTCGGGGCAGATATTCATATTATTGGGACTTACGGATTAGATATTATCTCAAGCGCCGTGAGCAAAGGGAATGTCGATGTTGTTTCCGTATTAATTGAATATGGAATAGATGTGGATGCGCCTAATTCACGGAGGTATAAAGTTGACCCACCTTTAATAGGTGCTGTTGATGATCAGAACTATGAGATGGTCCGTGCTTTGTTGGCTGCTGGTATCAATACTAAATGCGCGGGTAACCGATGGTCGTTGTCTTGTGCTATCGCAAAACAAGACCCTTTAATGATTAGTATTTTGATAGAAGGGGGCTTCAATCTTAATTTCCGAAAAAATGATTTTCTCACAGGTAATACTAGTGCGGGCCGTTTTGATCATCCTCTTATTGAGGCTGCAAAGGTTCATGATCTGGAATCAGCGAGAAAATTACTTGATGCAGGAATTAAACCAGACCATGCAGGCAACAAAGACTATAAAACCCCCCTCCATTATGCTGCTAGGTACGGCCAGTTAGATATGGTCAAGCTGCTGATTGAATACGGTGCTGCTATCAGTTATGACCGATCAGAGAAATCCCAATTCAAAGAGTATGAGTTACCATTAGCGGGTGCAATGCTAGGTGATCATGTAGACGTAGTATCCTTTCTGCTTCTTAAAGGAGCGAACCCAAAAGATTTAATTCAAAGGGATGAAACAAGCTTTACTGGAGTTTCATTCGCTCGCGCCAATAAGAATGAAGAAATCATTAAAGTTATTAGTATGTATTCAAAAGGATAAACTAATGTCAAATGGACAGAAGGTGGTATCGCAATACCGGTTTAAAGGGTTGCAAGGTGGGGCAGTCATTGGTTTTTTCATTGGGCTAATCCTTGTTGTTCAAACTTTTGAGCCGGGTATGTTCGATATTGAAAAGCTACTGACTTGGACATTGGTAACGACGTTAATTTTCGCATTACTTGGCTGGCTTATTTATGGAGGCACGTCAGGCCTAACTGGATACGATGCTCATTCAGGCGGTGGCGGTGGGGGAATTGATGGTGGATCAGATGGCGGGGGTGGTGGCGAATAGCCTAAGAGCAGAAGATTATTGCCAGTCTGACCTTTAGTTTTCCATTGAACTGGTTTGGTAAAAGGTGGAAGCCGTCTAAAAACCGCCAGCAGCACAAAGAAACAGAAGGCCTAAAATGTTACAAGATCATAATACAGAAACATATTTCAGAAAGTACAAAATTGTCCATACCCACGATGGGTTTGATGGACATCAATATGTGGCCCAGCACATAGGTAGTGACGTTTGTATTGAGGACGCACTGGCATATCTTCAATTCGTAGCGGCTGAAGAATGGGAAGCAGAACAGGAGCTGGATAACAGTTCAATCATTCTGGGTTTAACAACTCTGTATGGGTTTGTTGAGTGCTCACCGTCTAAAGAAGCTGAGTTAGTTGATATTTTCTATTGCTGGGAAAGAAACGACAATCCTGTGGAATACCCACCTTCTGAACACATTGTTGAGGGTAATCCTTTGTACAGGCCTAAAGAAGACGTGCTGGCGGTTTTCTATCCATATGTGGTGCTAGGTAAGAAATACCAGGAACAGCATGCCTGGGTGTTTGAGGATCGGCCAGAGGGTGCTGTAAGCCCATGGGTCACCGCTGAGCAGATTGAAAACAGTCGTATAAATGAAGTAGCAGCATTAGAACAGAACAAAATTTATGAGAGCTTTGACCTTAAGAAAGGTCACTCATACCGGATTAAAGTAAAAGATAATAATTACCCGACATTTAACACTGACGGTAGTGAAGATGGTGGCAATGAAATAGTTGTAGGGCGGACATTTAAGGCCAAAGTCATAAGTGAATTTGATGATTCAGGCTTTGTAGCCTTAGAAGACGTGTCTACACAGAATCAATTCAAGTTCCATCTGGGTACCCTGGCCCTGGTGCAAGAAATTTAGGAACCATTGATTTTTTGACATTTCGATGGTTATGTATGTAATTCAACCAAACAGATTACCGAATAGTCGAAGTTATCGCGTTTCAGGTCGTAGTAAAGTCCAATTACAGGTTTTCTTTTGTTTGCTGTTAACCGAAACTATGAAGAAGGGATGTCATCATGAAAAAAGTACAAATAGTGTTTGCTCTAATTATCCTTAGTGGGTGCGCTAGTTTTGTAAAGCATGAATCAAATGTTGTTACCGGAAATACTGGGAGTATCTGGAAAGGCACAATTGAAGAGAATCTAGCGATCGGGGCCAAATTAATTGTTCTTGGATATGGCGAAGAGCAGGCGGGCCATTCCGAAAATGTAGAAGCATTTCAAAACAAAGGTTTCGACGCAACATATTTTGCACCTAGTGAATACATGTTTTCTGATTATCCAGAGGTATACATTTTAAGTAGAAAGAAAACGAATGAAATTACTATCTTAGTAGTGGGGACTGATAGTAATGGTGATTGGATTCAGAACATGAAGACAAAAGAGTACCATGATGTTTGTAATGCAAATACATACCATATCCCGGCTGGCCACGGTGGATTCCGTAATGGGGTTATGAACTTGATTGGTGAAAAGTTCTTTACCGAAGTAATCACGGGCCATATCCAAAATAATGATGTTCGCAATAATAAAGGCGGAATGATCGATGTCACTATTATTGGGCACAGCGCAGGTGCGGGGATAGCTCAATTAGTTGGGCCAGCGGTAGATGGCTATAAATATACGGATTGCATGGACACAGATAACCCAAAATTAGTAAAGACTGATAAATGGCCGTTGAAGGTTAAGAATGTATTTGCTTACGCCCCTCCATATGCTGTATCTCCATCGTATGGAAGTTGGGAATATATGTCCAAAAACTATGGTGATAAGACTTACATGATCATAAGAGATGCCGACTTTGTAACTACAGTTTACAACGCATTTACACATGGGCTAAAGGTGCCTTTCAGGCATTATGGAAAATATGTAAGGATTACTCGTGATAAAGAGGTAAGTTTTGAGAGTACAGATTGGGGTTTGTATGTGGAAGAAGGTGATTCGCCGCATAGCTCAAATGCCTATCATGCAGCGCTTAAGAATCATGCTGAAAAGATCACGCCGGTTGCAGTCACGGCGCCATAAATTAGGTTTTTACTAAGCATTGAGCCCAGACATTTAACACTGTTAGTGTCGGGGCTCTGAAAATCCACCAGCGAAATTGTTCATGCAATCATAAAGTGCTTACATTCTAATACCACAAAGTGGCCACCTTTATTAGCTTTGTATCCTTTTATTATAAATTTGTCTTGTAGAGTTCCTTTCCTCCTAATGTAAGGCTAGAGCTGATCTAATGGGCTAGTAACTGCACGCATATCTTTTCTAAGGACGTGAGTGTAGATCATCGTAGTTCGTACATCTTTATGCCCCATCAATTCTTGAATAGTGCGGATATCTGTACCAGCCTCCAGGAGATGTGTTGCAAAGGAGTGACGTAAAGTATGGCAAGTAACCCGCTTATTTAACTCAATTTTCTGTACTGCTTTTCTTACGGCTTTTTGCAACGTAGATGTTGAACAGTGCCAGCGTTTAGTAACTCCCGACTTTATGTCTTTTCTCGATGTGCTGGAGGGGAATATATATTGCCATTGAAAACTAGTTGCAGCGTTCTTGTACTTACGATTAAGGGCATTGGGAAGGTCTACGTAGCCCCACCCTTTATATAAGTCGTCTACATGTAACTGCTTACGTTTCAGTAATTGGCGCTCCAATGCCCTTAATAGTCGTTGCGGAATTAATATGGCTCGAGCCTTTTGACCCTTAGCATTCCTGATAGTGATGGTCCTTAGGGATAAATCAATATCCTGAACCCGTAGGGTGACACATTCATTTACTCGAAGTCCTGCTCCGTATAGTAAGCCAGCCATGATTTTAGTCGTGCCATTCATATGTTGAAATAAATGTATCACTTCGTCCTTGCTAAGCACTGTGGGGATATTCTTGAATCTGCGGACATTTCGTAAGTAATCTAGATCTCCTACATCTTGTTTTAATACATGCCTATACAGAAATACCACTGAATTGAGAGCTTGAGCTTGGGTGGTTCCAGCTACATTTTTACTCGTTGCTAAATTGGTTAGGAATTGTTCGATATGGGAGCTATTAAGATCTTTGGGGTGCTGCTTGTCATGAAAGTAAATGTACTGTTTAACCCAGTATACGTAGGTTTTCTCAGTGTTCGGGCTGTAATGCCGGCGCCGGATTTCATTCCGTATTTTATCCAAAAGCTTTGGTGGGTTATTCGGGGTCTGTATATTACCCCATAAGGGTCACTCCTTTTGTGGTTTACGTGGTTGATATAGAAGGAAAAAACTACATATTAGCTTATTTTTAACACGTGTATATACGGACCAGGAGGTCCATATATACAGCAAAGGTCCGAATTTAGTGTCGAATGGTAAGG